>Ga0335081_10015079_pt1 | contig 12503 bp, 10 predicted proteins | sample Lox_Sample_35_FD_206713 | JGI IMG/M metagenome (GOLD analysis project Ga0335081, IMG submission 206713) | Soil microbial communities from Loxahatchee National Wildlife Refuge, Florida, United States - Lox_Sample_3.5 | ecosystem: Environmental > Terrestrial > Soil > Wetlands | place: USA...
CCTCAATTCTTGGACGGGGCAATCGCGTATCGGTCGCGGTCATCTAAATCGCCCGTATTTTTAGTCTAGCCTTGGCAGCCCCCGCCCGCACATCTGCCGAAAGGCTAAGCTTCTTTACGTGTCCAAACGACGGACGGCGGATTTCAATCCGCGCGGCGCTTCTAGCGCCGCTCCGCGAGTAGCTAGGCCAAAGCCTCGCGCGGGCTTGAAGCCCGCTGTCCCGACCGCTATCTCACCACCCGGATCGTCCAGAAATCGTCCGCCAGGTTTGCATTCGCCAGATACGCGTACGGCAGCGTGAAATATCCGCCCATTCCCCAATCGACGCCCCAGGAATTGCGGACCAGGAAACGGCCGTGCGCGTCGTCGTAACCCGCGGCCATCACCGCGTGGCCCCCCAGCGCCGTTTCGTCCGCTTGCGGCATCGACGCGATGCCGCTGTGCGCCACGGCGTCGCTTTCGAAACTCTCATACACCGTGAATCCGAACACGAACGGATAACCGGAAGCCAGGCACGCTTTCAACTGCCCCAGATCCCGCGGAACGCGGCTGTATTGCACGGCGGGGTGAAGTTTGCCCGCCTTGTAGCACGGCGCCGGCGGACGATCGGCGAACTTCTGCTCGACATACGGCCACATCGGCTCCGCGCACGCGCCCTGTGACGCCACGCTCTTGATTCCGTCGCGCAGCATCGCGCCGCTGTCGGTGGAAACCGAGCCTTCAAGCGCGCGCTCGTTGTAATAGATAAACAGCCGCGACGGCGTGAACGTCTGCGCCAGCTTTTCCTTGCGCTGATCGAACTCGATCGCCGCCGCGATCGCGTTGGCCGTGCAGCTTCCCAGGTCGCCCTGATCGTAAATTTTCGGGCAGGTGGCGCGCAGGTCCACGGACTTCGGCAGCGCCGTCTTTCGCGGCGCGCGATACATCCGGTCACGGGCATCGGGCAGGTCGGGAATCCATCCATAACGGCCGGTCTGGTGTCTCATGCCCCGAAAATAAGGGCAAAGGTGTTTTTTAAGCGCCTTCCAAAACGGTAAGCCTGAGAAATCCCTGGGCTTCCGCGCCGAAATTTGCGCGTGAATTTCCCCGAGAGAAATCTCGCGCGCGGCACACTACTCTCCTGAGCGTGCTCGAAAATTCCATCGCGCGCAGCATCTGGCCCCAGCGGACCGCGGCGTACCGGGTATGGTCGCCGCCTGAAACGTCCGTGCGCATCGAATATTCGATCGAAGTGCTGCGCGAGGCCGCGCGTGCCCAGAAGGGCGTGCTGTACGGCGCGCGCGATGGAGCCACCGTGCGCGTCATCGCCGCGCGCCGAAAGCAGTGCGCGAACGATGATCCGCGGCTCGCCGGCCTGGAACTTGTGGGCACCTTTGCCGCGCGCCCGCGCGGTGAAATTTTCCTGACCGAAGCCGATCTCGAGCACCTGGAAATCACCGGCGGCTCCATCGCCCTGGCGATCGCCGGAACCAATGCCGGTTTTTTCGTTTATGAGCCCGACGGCGCCATCCAGACCATCAAGAGCCATCGGGAATTCTCGTTCGCCGCACTGCCGCCGCCGCGAAAAAACACACGCCCGCCGAAACGATGGATCGCGCTCGCCTTGATCGCCGCCGTGATCCTGCTCAGCTCTCGCCGGCTGGCGCCGGCTCACCCGCTCGCTCTCCAGGTCCGCGAAAGCGCCGGCCAACTGCTCATCTCCTGGAATCGAAACGCCTCCGCGACGCGTCTTGAAATCGAGGACGGCGATGCGCGCGACTGGATTCCCGTCACCAATCTTGCGAGCGCCACCTACGTTCGCAGCAGCGGCGATGTGCGCATCCGCCTGATCGACGGCGCACGCGGCGAAACCGCGCATTTCGTCGGCGAGGCGCCCATGTCCGCGCCGGCAAACGACATCACGCGCGACATCGCCCGCCTTCAGGCGGATGCCTCCGCGCTGCGCGCCCGACTGGAGGCGGGCCGCCTTCGCACGGCGCAGCTCGAAGAACGAATCCGCCGCCGGATACAATGAATCGTCGCCCATGGCCGTCGAAGCCGAGCGCCTCGCGCGCGAGCTATTCTCCATCCACTCCCGCGCCCATCCATTGCCCGGCGAATTCGACGACAATTTCCACCTGACCGCGGCCGAGGGCGAGTACGCCCTGAAAATCATGCGCCCCGGATGCGCGCCCGAATTCGTCGACATGCAAGCGCGCGCCATGGAGCATCTCCGCGATTTCCCTGTCCCGCAATCGCTCGGCATCCGCACCACCGAGGACGGCCGCCTCGCCTGGCTGCTCCGCTGGCTTCCCGGACGCATGATGGCCGAGGTCACGCACACGCCCGCGATGCTCAAAAATCTCGGCCGATTGCTCGGCGCTATCGATCTCGCGCTGGCCGGTTTTTCGCATCCCTTCGCGCATCGCGAGCTCAAGTGGGACATGGCCCGCAGTCTCTGGATCGAAGACTACGTCCACTACATCCCCGATCGCGCCCGCCAGGATCTCGTCCGCCGCATTCTCGCCGAGTTCCGCAACGCCGCGCCGCTCGCAGGCGTCCGATGCGGCGTGATTCACGGCGATGCGCACACGCATAATGTTCTGGTGGAAGGCGATCGCATCACCGGTCTACTCGACTTCGGCGACCTGCACTACGGCGCCTGGGTATCCGAGCTCGCCGTCGCCTGCGCCTATTTGCAATTTTGCGAAACGAACCCACGGGCCGCGATGGATCGCGTGATCGGGGGGTATCAGGAATCCAATCCCTTGACAGATATCGAAATGAAATCGTTGCCTTTATTGATCCAAACGCGGCTGGCCGTAAGTGTCACCAATTCGGCGTACCTGAAAACGAATTCGTCCGATCCTTATATTACGGTCAGCGAAACCGGGGCCTGGCGTCTGCTGGAGGTCCTGTGCTGCTGAAAGGGATCTCGCTTGAAAACGACCCTTTTATCGTTTTCGACCTGAGCGTCTCCAGTGCACTGCTCAGGCCCGGCATGGAAACCGCGGAACTCACGGAGATTCTGTTCGGCCAGATGCGCGCGGCGGGCGCGAAGTTCGGCGTCGGACGCTACAACGAGGCGCGCCTGCTGTACAACGCGCCCGAGTTCGCCTGCGGTCCGCGCCCGACCGACGAGCACCGTACGATTCATCTCGGCCTCGACCTGTTTGCCGAGCCAGGGACGGGAGTCTGCGCGCCGCTCGAAGGAATTGTGCACGCATTCGAGAATCGCGCCCGCCGGCTGGATTACGGCCCCGTCGTGCTTCTGGAGCACGGCAATTTTTTCACGCTGTACGGCCATCTCGATTCCATCGATCATCTGAAGATTGGGCGAAAATTCGCCGCGGGCGAAGAGATCGGAAAGGTCGGCGCGCCGCCGCACAATGGCGACTGGCCTCCGCATCTGCATTTTCAGATCATTACCGATTTATTGGGCCTGGGCTGCGATTTTCCCGGGGTCGCCCGAGCAAGCGAGCGCGAAAAATGGCTGAAATTTTCGCCCGACCCGAACACCATTGCGCGCATTCCAAGCCGCTCGCTGACGCGAGGCGGCTGGCACGCTGATGAAATTGCGAGCGGCCAGCCGCCAGCCGTCAGCCTGCGGCTTACTCGTCCTGTTCCGGACGAGCTCTCCAAAACCGAAACTCTCGCGGCACGGCACGAATACCTGGGCGCGAATCTCAGCCTGAGCTACCGCGAGCCACTCAAGATCGTGCGCGGATGGCGGCAGTATCTATATGACGAAACCGGCCGCGCTTACCTGGATGTCTACAACAACGTCCCATTGGTCGGCCACAGCCATCCCCGCGTGGTGGAGGCCGTGGCTCGGCAGATGGCGGTACTCAATACCAACACGCGGTATCTGCACGATAACGTCGTCCGCTACGCGGCACGGCTTAGCGCCAAACTCCCTGCGCCGCTGCGCGTCTGCTATTTCCTTAATTCAGCCAGCGAGGCGAATGAGCTCGCGCTGCGCTTGGCGCGCGCACACATCGGACGTGACGAAGCCATCGTGCTCGAACACGCCTATCACGGCAACACGAATACGTGTATCGACATCAGCCCGTATAAATTCGATGGTCCCGGCGGCAGCGGGAAAAAACCCTGGGTTCGCGTTGCCCCGCTGCCCGATCCGCATCGCCGCGACGATCCCAACGCGGGTGCGGAATATGCGCGGGAACTGGCCAAGGTGGTGGACGGTCCCATGACGTTCATTGCCGAAAGCCTGCCGAGTGTGGGCGGGCAGGTCGTCTTTCCTCCCGGATACCTGGCGGCGTGCTACTCCGCGGTGCGCGCGGCCGGAGGAGTTTGCATCGCCGACGAAGTCCAGGCCGGCTTCGGCCGGCTCGGCGATTTTTTCTGGGGATTCGAGATGCAGGGCGTGGTTCCGGATATCGTCGTGCTCGGCAAGCCGATGGGCAACGGCTTTCCCATCGCGGGCGTGGTGACCACACCGGAGATCGCAAAGTCATTCGATAACGGAATGGAGTTTTTCAGCACCTACGGAGGCAATCCGGTGGCCTGCGCGGCGGGGCTGGCCGTGCTGGATGTACTTGAAGAAGAACACTTGCCCGCCAATGCCGCGCGCGTGGGCGCCTACTTGCTCGATGGCCTCGGCGCGATGCATTTCGTGGATGTTCGCGGCCGCGGATTGTTCATTGGAATCGAGCTCGAATCCGGCGACCGGGCCTCGGAGGTGGCGAACGCACTTCGAGATCGAGGCGTGCTGTGCGGGACGGACGGTCCGCGCGGCGAGGTCATCAAGATCCGTCCGCCCCTGATCTTTTCTCACTCAGATGCCGACCTTTTTCTCGAAATCCTGGAAGATGTGGCAGACCCACGTCATCTACGAGCTATCGATCCACCTCGCCAAGTAGCTGATTCAAAAATAGATAGTTAGCCGTGTAGTACCAGTCTCAAGTCGTACCCCTTACGTCCCGAATTTTAGTACTTACGCCATAACTCCGCGCTGCGGATTGCCCGATATAGATCGCTAGACGACCAAGTACCGGTACGATCCGCTGGAGGGATGGAGATGACGGCGAAATTTCCGGCAGCGCGAGCGATATTCCTGCTGATTCCGGTCATCGCGGCCTGTCAGGCCGACACGCAGACGGGAGACGCCGTCCGCCTGCTCGCCGATTGCTCGGAGCCCGAAAGCGCGATCGCGACGGTTCAAAAAGCAGATCGCGTGAAGGTGCGCTACGCGCTCGGCGAAAGTTCGCAGACCTGCTACGCCGTCGAGGCCAAGGTGAACGGGACCAGCGTCGAAGGCTACCTGCTCGGCGACGCGCACCCGGATGTCGCCGCGTTTGAGCGGGGGGTGCGCAAAAGCCTCCCGGTCCTCCCTCCGGCGCCGATGGCGGCGAATGACGAACCGCGGCAGCCCGCCGATCCGCCCGCCAGTTTCGCCGGTTTGAGCGGAACCTCTCCCGACGGGCGCCGCGTGAGCCTGGAGCAGTTGAGCGCGCCGACCATCGTTCTGTACTTCTGGGCGGCAAACGATCGGAAGTCCGTCCAGAAGGCCGACGAAATGGTCGGCGTTTACGAGCTGTACCGGCACAAGGGCGTGGCGCTGGTAGGCGTCGTTTCGGGCGCGAGCGCGGCCCAGGTGCGCCGGGTGGTAGCCGAAGAAGAAGTGGTCTGGCCTCAGATTGTGGACGTCGGCGGAGCGCTTGCGGCTCGCTACCCGGCGGTCCGCGACACGCCGTATTTCATCCTGGACCGCCGGCGGAACGTGGTCGCCGCGCTCAAATCGCCGGATCAGGTCCAGCGCGAGATGGCCGGGTTGCGCAAACCCGCGGGAGGCTCGGAATGAAACTCGATGGGCGCGGCCGCGGGGAACGCGGCAACAGCGTGCTCGAAGGGGCGCTGGTGTTTCTGCCCTTTTTTGCGCTGATCTTCGGCATCGCGGATTTCTCCATGGCGCTGTTTATCACCGGAGCGTTTCAGCAGGCCGCTCACGACGCGGCCCAGTTCGCCACCACCTATAACCTGACCTACAACGGAACCACGTATGGGTCCCAGACCGCCGCCGCCAAGGCGATCATGTATTCGGAATCCTTCGGCTTTATCAATGCCACCAACGACGCCGCCAATCATTATGTGCAGGTCAACTATTATTTTCCCAACGATCTCAGCACTCCGGCCACCTGCGCGACCGGCTGCGACCACACCTGGACCGACAGCAACGGGAACACGTTCACCGTCAATTACGAAAATCAGCCCGGCGACGTGGTAGAGGTCCGGGTGGTGGGGTTCCCATGGAACTGGATGGCGCCGCTGCCCGGACTGATGCCGGGAAAATCGATCAGTCTCGGCGCGGAAGCCGTGGACATTCTTCAGGGACTTCCCACCAACATGAGCGCGCCGCCTACGCCCTGAGGGCGCGCGGAAAGACGGGGAGGACATGGCATGACAGATCAAAAGCGCAGGAAACACCGTGGCAAACAGCGCGGCAACATGATGCTGGAGTTCGCGGCGGTGGCCTGGATCCTGATATTTCTGCTGGCCGGATCGGTTGACGTCGGCATGGCGCTGATCCGCTCGCTGCAGGCTTCCGAGCTGGTCCGTAACGCCAGCATCCTGCAAGTGGACGACGTGGTCGCGCCCGCTGACAGCGTGGATTTGTCGCTGACGTCGACCCAGGAAGTGCTGCTGCGGACCGCTCCGAGCCTGGGGCTGGCGATGCCCAGCACATACGCTCCCAATCCCAACGGCAACGGGGTGGTCATCCTGAGCAAGATTCTGAACGTCGGCCCGCAGGAGTGCAGTATCGGAATCGGGAGCAGCTTCGACGGCACCACCGCGACGTGCCCGAATCTGGGCAGCTACGTCATCGCGCGGCGCATCGTGATCGGCAACACCAGCCAGGGAACCAGCGCTTACGGCAATCCGTCCGATACGCCCAATTCCCAAGGCAACCTGACGGACGCGCAGATCTGCAAGGATAGCGGCAATGTGATCTCCGCGGCGTTGCCGAGCTCGATTCAGAGCGCGATCACCGCGGACCAGTTCACCGTCGTCTCGGAGCTGTACGTGAATACGTCCGGTATGAACCTGTTCAGCATTGTCTCACCGAGCCGGATTTACATGCGGAATTTCTCGTAAAGAAATTGGGGAGGAAGTTTATGCGTGTGTACGCGATTCGACGAATGCGCCGGAGCCGCGGTATGGCGGTGATGGTGACCGCGCTTACGCTGCTGTTTCTGATACCTATGGTGGGCCTGGCGATCGACGGAGGCGTTGCCTTCATCGTCAAGGCGCGAATGGGCGCGGCGCTCGACTCGGCCGCGCTGGCCGCGGGCCGCGGATTGACGACGGGGACTACGCAAACCGCCGCCGCGGAAAGTGGCACGACAGCCGCGCTGAATTTCTTTTCCGCCAACTTCCCGTCCGGCTATCTGAACACCAGCTATGTGAATCAGACCGCCTGCGGCGGATCGGGACAGTCCGCCTGCGCCAATACGCCCGCCGGAGGCTATGAGACTTGCAACACCGCGGTCTGCGCCAGTTTCACGCCCAACCCGGTGGGGACACTATCGATCACCGTGAACGCGACGGTCAACTCCCCGACCTATTTCATGCGCTGGATCGGGGTGAATTCGGTTGCGGTGAGCGCCACCGGCCAGGCCACGCGGCCCAATCTTTCCATCGTGCTGGTGCTCGACAAGTCCAGTTCCATGGGCGGGCGCTCCACTTCCGGAATGCCCGCGAGCCTTGGGCCGAACCCGGTCTCCTGCGACGCGATGGTGTACAACTCCTGGCAGTTCGTGCAGAACTTCAGCGCCTTCGACACGGTTGCCGAAGTTTCGTTCGACAGCACCGTCAGTCTGGATTACCCGCCCTCGACCAATTTCAAGCAGACCAGCGGCTCGGGCACGCTCGAGAGCGCCCTCGGAAATCTCACCTGCGGCGGCAACACCAACACCAGCGGCGCTCTGGCGATGGCAGCGTCCGTTTTGAATTACGTCAATCAGCCGCAAGCCATCAACCATATCGTGCTGTTTACCGACGGCGTCGCCAATGCGGTAAACTCCTCGGCCTTTCCGCTGCGCACCGCGTTCAATTTGCCCAACACCCTCAACGATTGGCGCATGGGCCCCGGCTTGCCGAATAACCACAATCTGTCCGCGTCAACGACGCCTACCGCCAGCCAGAACTCCACCAACTGCGGCGGCACTTACATGTGCATCATGACCACCTGCGTCACCAGTTCGGCCACCACCATCCAGGGAGAGATGTCGCAGTGGTCCGGTTTTGCGGTGAACGGAGGAATTGTAACCCTGGAGCAGGCCTTCGGCACCGATTATCCTTACACCGGTACGCTCGGCAGCGGCGATGCCTCGCCATCGCTGCCTGCGGGCTGCTCAGGAGGCGCGTGGTATGGAAGCTACACCGCTAACGGCTCCGTCCAGGGGACCATCGCCTACATCCCTTCGGTGGATCGCTTCGGAAACAGCACGTCCGGCCCCTGGGGCGTCGACTCCGCGAACACCGGCGCGAACTATACGCTGAACAGCCCCGACGCCTCCACAACCTGGACCAACGGCGGCACCGGCGGAATCGTGCAACAGGTGAACCCGTACACGGCTCCGGCCAACGCGCCGATGAGCCCCAACAACACCTCCACCCCTCCGGGGACAAAGAATCTCGGCGGTCCCTGGGGAAGTTACACTTCGACGGGCGCCGTCACCGCGTTTCCCGGCCAGTATCCCAGCAACACCTTCCCCTCGGGACCGTTTGCCGGGCATTTCCGTCCCGACCTTCCCAACACGACCGGCATCGTGAGTCTCAACACCGCCTACAACGAGGCCCAAACCCTCCAGGCGAATGCGTCCAAGGGCACGAATCCGAGCACATATTCGAACCCGACAAGCAAATACACGGTCACCATCGACGCGATTTATCTTCAGGGCAACGGCGGAGACCCGATCGCTCCATACTTTCTCCAATACGTCACCAATCAGCAGAACCTCCAGGTTCCGTCGTGCGTTTATACGGCGAGCACGTACCCCTACACGCCGACCTACATCGCCAATCCGAACTACGTTGCGGGCCAGCCCGCGGGCTCTTATGTTGCGGTGTCGAGCAGCACACAGCTTTCGGCCGCGTTCGAACAGATTGCCGGATCGCTGCTGCGAGTGACCCAGTAGGGTCGCGCAGTGGGGCAGTCGCCACGGGCTGTTAAACTGACGTTGTGAGTAATGAACAAATCCTGACGGTGGCGTTGTCCACCGTGCTCACAATGATCGTTGTACTCATCGGGATTCTGCTCAATACTGCGCGGCTGAACGACATGAAGCAGGTCTTCGACGCTCGCCTGAATGATTTGAAGGAACTGCTTCGCGCCGAGATCAAGGTTGTCGACGCTACCATCAAAGTGGTCGAGGCCAACATCGAAAAAAATCACAGTGAAATGCTGCGCCGCTTCGGCGACCTGGGTACGCGTCTGACGCGCATCGAAAACTCCCTCGCAATGAATCGCGGCTGATTTCCCGCGCTCAATAATTCGCTCCCTTCGCCGATGCGTACATCAGGCGATCCCCACGTCGCCCTGAGGAGCACTTCCGTGTTGAAAAACATCTCGATCTTCGCCGTCATGGTGTGCCTGCCGGCGCTTTCGCAATCGACCTCGAACGGCATCACGCTGACGCCATCCGCCATGACGATCAATTATCAGATCGGCGCCGCCACTCTGCCCGCGGCGCAGACCATGCAGGTCCAGACGACGCCCAAGGGATTGAACTTCACGGTTTCGGTTTCCGGCTCGCCGTTTAACGCGGCGTGGCTGCTGGTGTCGGAGACGGCGGGTGTCAGCCCCGGCACGCTCAAGGTGGAAGCCAACCCGACCGGACTTCCGGCGGGCGCCTACGCGGCCACCATCACGGTGAGCGCGACCTCGGGATCCACCACCTACACGCAGAGCGCGACGGTCACGTTGATGGTGGCGAGCGCAGCCGCGTCGATCAGCGCCAGTCCTGCGTCGCTCAGCTTCACCTACGTCACCGGAACTTCGACCAGCAGCCCGTCGCTCACCAGCGCGTTCGTTCTTTCGAGCAGCGGCTCGGCGATGCCGGCGACGGTCAGCGTCAAGAGCGCGTCGTGGTTGTCGGTGACCCCCAGCGGCAACGTGACTCTGCTGGGTCTGCTGAACACCATTTCGGTGAGCGTGAATCCGACCGGCCTCACGCCCAAGGTGTATACCGGACAGATCACCATCAGCGCGCCCAACGCCACAAACAAGACCCTCACCGTAACCGTCACTCTGACCGTGAACGCGGCGGTCCCGACGACGACATCCACGTGGCCCGCGGGTGTGATTCAAGGGTCGCCCGAAACCATCGTCACGGTGAATGGCAGCGGATATTTTTCTAATTCCACGGTTTATGAAAGCGGATTTACGCCGGCATCGACCATCACGGTCACCGACGGAACCAGCACCGTGAGCAGCACCTTTTACATTCCCGTTTACCAGACGACCACGGACGTGTTGCGGCTGGGCGTGGCGTCGCCGCTGCCGTCCGGGACGGTCGGCGTCGCCTATACGCAACCGCTTGCGGGCGGCGGGGGGACGTCGCCGTATACGTACGCAATCACCGGAGGACTGGCGCCGGCGGGGCTGACGATTTCCGGCTCGAACCTGGCGGGCACGCCAACGGCGGCAGGGACTTTCCAATTCATCATCACGGTGACCGACAGCGAGACGCCGCCAGCCTCGGCTTCATTCCCGATCACGATGACCATCGCCCCATCGGGCGCGACAGCTCTGAGCATCACCAGCGCCGCGGCGCCTTTACCGCCAGGCGTCGTCGGATCGGCATACGGTCCGGTCACGCTGACAGCGACGGGCGGGACGGGCGGACCTTACACCTGGTCGGCGACGAATCTTCCGGCGGGGATGACGCTCAGCTCGGCGGGCGCGCTGGCCGGATCACCCACCACGGATGGCAGCAACGGAGCGCTGGCCGCGAGTATCGTCAGTAGCGAGTCGCTTCTGGCGACGGTCCCGGCGACCGACCTGGCGCAGGCCGGGCTGATGCGCATGGAAGTGCAGACGCCGCCGCCGGGCGGAGGAACGTCCAACGAAGCGCAGTTTGCGATCTACGGACCCGAGCCGCAAATCACCGCGGTGGTCAATTCCGCCAGCTACGCACAAGGAACGCTCGCGCCGGGCGACATCATCGCGATCTTCGGGCTGGGCCTGGGTCCTTCGACGCTTACGGTGTTCGATCCGACCGCCGCGACCATCGCGACATCGCTCCCGGCGACGGGGTCTGCCACTTCCGTCACGATCAATGGAACCGCCGCGCCGATCCTGTACACCAGTGCAACCGCGCTCAGCGTGATCGTCCCTTACACCACGGCGGGCGCTTCGGCGCAAGTGGTCGTGACCTACGGCGGACTCTCGTCGCAAGCCTTCACCGTCGCGGTCGCCTCGGCCGACCCAGGGATCTATTCGATGGCTTCGTCGGGCCAGGGCCAGGGCGCGATCCTGAATTTCGATCCGGCGACGGGAAATTATACGGTGAATTCGAACGCCCAGCCGGCGGCGGCGGGCTCGGAAGTGATCCTGTACATCACCGGCGCGGGCGCGACCAGTTCCACTGTCGACAACCAACTGATTCCCGCGTCACCAGCGGTCACGCCCACGCAGACCCCGTCGGTGAGCATCGGCGGACAAGGCGCGACGCTGCTGGGAGCGCAGGCTCCGATCGGGTCGATCCCGGGATTGATGCAGGTCAACGTGACAGTCCCATCGGGCCTGAAGGCGAGCCCGGCGGTCCCGGTAATCGTGACCATCGGGGGAGTGCAGAGTCAGACGGGGTTGACCATGGCGGTCAAATAACTTGGCAGGATCCTGTTCATCTCTCCAGTGCAGCGACGCCGGGCAGTTCGATTCCCGCAAGAAATTCGAGCGACGCGCCGCCGCCCGTGGAAATGTGCGAGATCTTATCGGCAACTCCGGCGGATTTAATGGCTTTTTCCGAATCGCCGCCGCCGACCACGCTCAGCGCTCCCGATTCGGCCACGGCTTTCGCCAGCGCCACCGTTCCACGATCGAACGGCGGCGTCTCGAACACGCCCATGGGACCGTTCCAGATGATGGTGCGGGCGCCCAGAATCACTTTTTCATAGATATCCACCGTCTCCGGGCCGATATCCAGCGCCATCATGTTATCCGGAATTTTTTCAACGATTCGCGATACGACTCCCGGTTTCAATTCCGCGGCGACCACGTGGTCGATGGGCAGCTCCAGCTTGTGACCGGCCTGCGCCATCAACTCCTTCGCCAGCTCGATTTTGTCCTCTTCCACCAGCGATTTGCCGGTTGATTCGCCGCGCGCGCGCAGGAACGTATAGGCCATCGCGCCGCCGATCAGCAAACGATCCACCAGCTGGATCAGGTTCTGAATCACTTCAATTTTGTCGGAAACTTTCGCGCCGCCCAGAATCGCCACGCACGGGCGCTCGGGATTTTTCGTGACTTTGGTCAGATATTCGAGCTCTTTTTGCAT
>Ga0335081_10015080_pt1 | contig 12503 bp, 8 predicted proteins | sample Lox_Sample_35_FD_206713 | JGI IMG/M metagenome (GOLD analysis project Ga0335081, IMG submission 206713) | Soil microbial communities from Loxahatchee National Wildlife Refuge, Florida, United States - Lox_Sample_3.5 | ecosystem: Environmental > Terrestrial > Soil > Wetlands | place: USA: Florida...
AACGGAATCTCGATGCCCTCGCGCTTGAACGCGTCCCATAGCGCCAGCATCGCCGCGCCACGCACATTGGTGAGGCCGTCGATCGGATCGCGGATCCAGAATCGCAAGATGAAATCGAGCGAGGAATTGCCGAAGGCCTTGAGGTAGCAGACCGGGTGCGGCGTCTCCAAAAGGCGCGGGATGCTCTTCACCGCTGCCAGCGCCAGCGCGATCACTTGGTGCGGATCGGAGGCGTAGGCGACGCCGAACTCGACATCGAGCCGCACCTCGTCGTTCGAATAGGACCAATTGATCACGCGTTGGGTGACGAAGTCCTCGTTCGGAATGAGGTACTCGCGGCCGTCGCGCGTGACCACCGAGGTATAACGCGCGCCCATCGAGCCGACCCAGCCGAAGGATTCGCCCACTGTGATCACATCGCCCGGCTTGATCGACTTGTCGGCCAAGAGAATGATGCCGCTCACCAAATTGGAGACGATCTTCTGCAGGCCGAAGCCGAGCCCCACGCCGATGGCGCCGGAGAACAGGGCGAGCGAGGAGAAGTCGATGCCGACCGTCGACAGCACGATCAGCACGGCGAAGGTGAGTAGGATCAGCCGGATCAGCTTGCCGATCAGCACCTGGACCGACGGCGTCAGGTCGGCGACGCCGCGCACGCGGCTTTCGAGGAAGTCGCTGACAGCGTTTGCGACCCACAAGGTCAGCAGCAGCAGCACCGTGGTCTTGATCAGCAGAAGCGGGCTCACCCGTAGGCTGCCGATCACGACCGCGAACGAGTCGAGCGCCTCGCGCACCGGCCCGATCAGGCCGAGAATGTTGAGCGCCGCCACCAGCCAGAAAAACACCGCCACCAGCCGGTAGATGAAGGGGTTGCGGATGAAGCCGGCGAGCAGCGCGATCACCACCCAGGCGGTGGCGAGACTGGCGGCGACGCCGATCAGATAGGAACGGCTCGGCCAGGTAACCTCGCTCAGGCTTTGGCGTATGATCACCAGCAGCGCCACGGAGATCAGCGCGCCCAGATTGTCGAAGAGCAGCCGCGTGAACAGCCGCAGATAAGCCGGCCACCCCATGGCGTAGGCAGTCAGATCGATGCGTCGCCGGATGAGCGTCGCCGCCACCGCGGCCACGGCTGCCGCCAGCGCGATCAGGCCGAGCTGGATCAGCACCCAGAGCGAGGCGACGTCGCGGCCGGTGGCGAGCAGGACGTTCTCGAGCGCGCCGATGACGTCTTGGAAGTGATTCATGCGTTCCCCGGCTCGAGCCCCCGGTGGAATCGACTTGGCAATCGGATCAATATCAAATCGCGGCCCCCGGCGGCATTCGCCGGGCCAGCAGGCGGAGGGTTATGCACATGTACGACCGGGGGTTATCGGAGGAGCAGCGCATGATGCGGCAGAGCTGCCGCGATTTCGTCGATCACGTGGTGCTGCCGTTCATCCGCGAGAACTGGCAGCGCGAATGGTCGATGGTGCCGGAACAGCGCCTGCCGCTGCGTATCCTCGAAGAAGCCGAGAAGATCGGCATCCGCACGCTCGGCGTGCCGGAGGAATTCGGCGGCGCCGAGCTCGAAAAGGGCACCGAGGTCAAGACTTTCGCCATGATCGCGGAGGAGATTGCGCGCGGCGATTCGGGGCTTGCCGACAAGCTGGTGCAGAATTGGAAGGTGTCGGTGCTGCTGCGCCAGTTTGCGCCAAAGCACCTGCAGGAGAAATGGTTCAAGCGGTTGGTTAACGAGCCGCAATTCCTGATGGCGCATTGCCTGACCGAGCCGCGCGGCGCCTCCGACCGCTGGCTGCCTTACAACGTGCCGGAAGCGGCCATGCAGACCAAGGCGGTGAAGGTGGACGGCGGCTGGATCGTCAACGGCCGCAAGCAGTTCATCTCCAACGGCTACGACGCCTCGCTCTATGTGGTCTACGCCAACACCAATCCAAAGGTCGGCATGCTGCAGGGCACGTCCTCGTTCCTGGTGCCGCGCGATACGAAAGGCTTTTCGGTCGCCCGCTGCAACGAGACGCTCGGCTGCCGCTTCATGAACAACGGCGAGATGGTGTTCGAGGACATGTTCGTCCCCGACGATCATCTGCTGGTCGAGAACGAGGCGCTCGGCTCGGCCGGCGTCTATTTCCGCCCGGGTAAGATCATCCAGGCCGCGAAGAACCTCGGCGTCGGCGTGCGCGCCTTCGAGGCCACCGCCGACTACGTGCAGAACTACGTGCAGGGCGGCAAGATCCTGATCAAGCATCAGGCGGTGGCGCTGCGGCTCGCCGACATGGCGACGCGCATCGAGGCGGTGCGCGCGCTGCTCGAGCGCGCCGCGCAAGCGGTCGACGACAACGCGCCGGACGCCGAAATCCTGGTCAACATGGCCAAGCTGTTCGCCTCCGAGGAGATCATGAAGGTCGCCCAGCATGCGGTCGAACTGCACGGCGGCAACGGCATCATGCTCGACTTCGGCATCGAGAAGGCGCTGCGCGACGCCGTCATCTTTTTGCACATGGACGCGACCGCCGACATTTCCAAGTTCAAGATCGTCAAGAACATGTTCCCGCAGACCGCGGGCAAATATGCCGGGCCGGAGTGAGGTTTCTTATTCCTCCCCGCTTGCGGGGAGGGTGGCGGGCGCAGCGAGCCGGGGGGTGCAGCGCTTAATTGCAATGTGACCCCACCCCCGGCGCGGAGCCTGTCATCGGGCCGCGCTTCGCGCGGACCCGTTGGCGCCGGACCCTCCCCTTTCAGGGGAGGGATGCCTCACCTCACCACAAACCTGAACCCCACCACCACGATCACCAGCCCGATCACCTGCGGAATACTCGGCACCACGCCGAGCGCGAGGAAGCCGACGATCAACCCGAAGCCCGGCACCAGCGCGGGAAACACCGCCGTACGCCCGGCGCCCAGCAGGATGATCGCGCGCGCGAACAGATAAATCGGCAGCGCGCCGGCGAGCAGTCCTTGCACCAGCGCCTGCACCAGGTTCTCGGTCAGGCCGAGCTGCGCCACGTTGTGAAAGCCGATGAAGAGCACATAGAACGGCGCGTAGACGACGACCGACAGCACGGCGACCACGGCGATCGCGCGCGTTCCCGATATCAGCCAGCTGCGCAGCAGCGTGCCGAACATGGCCCAGAAGAATCCGGCGGTGACGAACAAGAGATCGCCGCCGACGCCTTGCCGGCCGATCGTCGCCAGCGATTCCACGCCGAATACCATGAGGCCGGCGATGATGGTCGCGCCGCCGATAATGCGATGCAAAGTCACCCGCTCGCCCAGCATCAGCGTAGCGAGGGTCAGTCCGAACAGAGCCGCGCAGGCCGGCTGAATGGTGGTGCCGTGGCCGAGCGGCACCAGGATGAAGCCGGTATAGGCGACCATGGCCTGCGGCGGGCCGCCCAACACGCTCATGACCAGGCCGCGGCCCCAGCCGATGCCGCCGATATCGCGGATGCCCTCGCGCAGGGCCACCGGCATCAGCAGCAGGCCCGACCAGAAGAAGCGGTGGAAGGCGAGATCGGCGGGGGAGAAGCCGACCGTGATGCCGTGCTTGGCGACGACGAAGCCCGCCGCCCAGCCGAAGGCCGCGCCCATGCCGCACAAGCTGCCGATCAGGATGCCCGATGAGCGCGCCGCGTCTCGGCCGGTGGCATCCACGGCAGCAACCCCTGCGCAGGTGACTTCCGCCCGCCTGATACTCTAGGATCGGCGCCCAAGTCCAATCGCTGAATCAAAACCCTGCCTTCACCGGGATGGAAAGCTCATGGCGAAGCCGCGCAAAGTCATCATCACCTGTGCCGTCACCGGCTCGATCCACACGCCCTCGATGTCGCCGCACCTGCCGGTGACGGCGCAGGAGATTGCAGACGCGGCAATCGATGCAGCCGAAGCGGGTGCGGCAGTCGTCCACCTGCATGCGCGCAACCCGCAGGACGGCCGGCCCGACCAGACGCCGGAGGCGTTCGCGCCGTTCCTGCGGGTGATCAAGCAGCGCTCCAACGTGGTGGTCAACATCACCACCGGCGGCGCGCCCACCATGTCGATCGAGGAGCGCGTCAAGCCGGCGGCGACCTTCAAGCCGGAGGTCGCCTCGCTCAACATGGGCACCATGAATTTCGGGCTCTACCCGATGATCCCGCGCTACAAGGGCAAGTTCAAATACGACTGGGAGGAGCCCTATCTAGAGAATTCCAAGAAGGGCATGTTCAAGAACACCTTCGCCGACATCGAGTACATCCTGACCACCTGCGCGCAGAACAACACGCGCTTCGAGATCGAGTGCTACGACATCGGCCATCTCTACACGCTCAAGCACTTCCTCGACCGCGGGGTGGTCAAGCCGCCGCTGTTCGTGCAGTCGGTGTTCGGCATCCTCGGCGGCATCGGCCCGCATCCGGAAGACATCATCCACATGAAGCGCACCGCCGACCGGCTGCTGGGCGACAACTACCATTGGTCGGTGCTCGGTGCCGGCGCCAACCAGATGCGGGTCGCCGCCACCGCCGCCGCCATGGGCGGCAACGTGCGCGTCGGCATGGAGGACTCGCTGTGGATCGGCGCCGGCAAGCTCGCCGAATCGAACGCGCAGCAGGTGACGCAGGTGCGCCGCATCCTGGAAGGCATGGGCCTCGACGTCGCCTCGCCCGACGAGGCGCGCGAGATCCTCTCGCTCAAGGGCGGGGATAAGGTGAACTTCTAGAGCGGGTAATTTTGCTTCGGCGAGCGAGACGCTCTCGCTTTCCCTCTCCCCTTGTGGGAGAGGGTGGCGAGCGCGGAGCGATAGCGAGCGCGAGCCGGGTGAGGGGTCAGCACTTCACACAAGCGCGGACCCCTCACCCGCCCTCGCTCGGCTTCGCCTCCGCTCGGGCACCCTCTCCCACAAGGGGAGAGGGGAACATGAGGCCCGGCCCCGCCAAACAAATTGCATTGCCCTGCGCGCCTTAAATCCCTCCTATAGCGGGAGGAGATTCGTGGCACATGACCCTGCTCGACACCATCAGCCTCGCCATCCTGCTCGGCAGCCTGCTGGTGCTCGCCGGCATTCTGTCGAGCCTGATTGCGCTGCGCTTCGGTGCGCCGTTGCTGTTGCTGTTCCTGATCCTCGGCATGCTGGCCGGCGAGGGCGGGCCGGGCGGTCTCAAGTTCGACGACGTACGCACCGCCTATACGGTCGGCGCCATCGCGCTGGCGCTGATCCTGTTCGACGGCGGGCTGCACACGCGCTTTGCCAGCTTCCGCGGCGTCCTGGCGCCGGCGCTCACACTGGCGACCGTCGGCGTGCTGGTCACGACGCTCATCACCGCGCCGATCGCCAAGGTTCTACTCGACGTCGGCTGGACGCAAGCGTTGCTGGTCGGCGCCGTGGTAGCCTCCACCGACGCAGCGGCCGTATTCTTCCTGAGCAGCGCGCGCGGCCTGCGCTTGCGGCCGCGGGTCCGCGCCCTGCTCGAGGTCGAATCCGGCACCAACGATCCGTTTGCGGTGGCGCTCAGCCTGCTGCTGGTCGGCATGCTGCAGGCGGGCAGCGCCACCTGGTCTGACGGACTGATGACGCTGCTGCGCGAGGCGGTGCTCGGCGGGATCATCGGCTATTTCGGCGGGCGCCTCATCATCGTCGTGCTCAACCGGTTGACGCTGCCGCAGGGCCTGCACGCGCCCTTTGTCGCGGTGAGCGCGCTCATCGTCTTCGCGCTGGCCAATGCCGTACACGGTTCTGGCTTTCTCGCCGTTTATCTTTCCGGGCTGGTGGTCGGCAATTGGCACGCGCGTGCGCACAGCGCGGTGGTGGCGTTTCTCGACGCGGTCACTTGGCTGGCGCAAATCGTGATGTTCGTGCTGCTCGGCCTTTTGGTCTGGCCGCAGCGGCTGACCGACAGTCTGTTCGCCGCCGTCATCCTGGCACTGGTCCTGATGCTGATCGCGCGCCCGGCCGCCGTGTTCCTCTGTCTGGCGCCGTTCAATTTTAACTGGCGCGAGAAGCTGTTCATCTCCTGGGTCGGCCTGCGCGGCGCGGTTGCGATCTTCCTGGCCTCGGTCCCGCTGCTGGTCGGACTGTCGGCCGCGTATCTCTATTTCGACATCGCCTTCGTAGTGGTGCTCTCGTCGTTGCTGGTGCAGGGTTGGACCGTGGCCTTCGCCGCGCGCAAGCTCGATATGTCCTTTACGCGTTCCGATCCGTTGCCGCGTCGCGTCGAGATCGATCTGCCCGGTCAGCTGACGCGCGAGATCGTCGGCTATCCCTTGGCCGCCAACAGCCCATTCATGCGGCGCGGCCTCATTCCGAACTGGGCGCGCCCGACCTTGGTGGTACGCGACGAGGAAATCCTCGCGCCGCGCGAGGCGCAGCCGTTGCGCGAGGGCGACTACATCTATCTGCTGGCGCCGCCCGAGAAGGCGCGGGCGCTCGATCGCTTCTTCGTCGACATGCCGCCGCCGGCTGCGCCCGATCCGGCGCTGCTCGGCGACTTTTTCGTGCCGGGGACGGCGACGCTGGGGGCGCTTGCGGAAATCTACGGCCTGCAGGTCGCCGGCGACCACATGGAGGTTTCGCTTGCCGACTATTTCGCCGAGCAGCTCCGCCGCAACGCCAAACGCGGCGACGTCGTCGTGCTCGGGCCGATTGCCCTGCTCGCGCACAAGGTCGATTTCGGCCGCGTCAGCACGGTGGGCCTGAGATTGGCGGAGCCGGAGGTGCCCGACGGCATCGCCGGGCAGGCGCGGGCGCTGTGGGAGCGGGTGAAGAAGGTGTTGGGTTGAGGCGGTAGCCCTGCGCCTGTCATTCCGGGGCGCGGCCGAAGGCCGCGAACCCGGAATCCAGGGCGCTTCGCCCGCGCCCCGGAATGACAGGCCCTACAGCAGCGGCTTGCGCGCCAGCGCCGGGCCGTGCTGCACCAGCCAGGCGCCGCCGAACAGCACGCCGGCCCAGAACAGGTCGCCCAGCACGGTCCGTTCCAGGAACGGCAGCGCCAGTACGTAGCACCGCGTCAGGCCTTGCAGATCGAGCGGATACATGCCGCTGAAGGCCCAGACCGCGAAATTGGTGGCCACGAAGAACAGCAGCGAGCAGGGCACCAAGGTGCCGACGATCGCCAGCGGCCCCTGCCAGCGCCGCGAAGTGATGCCGGCCAACGCCGGCAGCGCGGTCGCGCCGTACACCACGAGCGAGACGCGCCAATCGTCGCCGGCCAGGCCGAAGCCGCTGAGCACCATGGCGGCGAGCGGCACGATCACGGCGAGCGCCGGCATGCGCAAGCTTCGCGCGGCGAACAGTCCGCTGGCGGCGACCGGCATGAAGCCCGGCGCGTGCGGCAGCAGGCGTGCGGTCACGTCGAAGCCGATCAGAAAGGCCACCAAAGCGAGATCCATGAGGAAATCGGCGCGGGTCTTCGTTGGCTGCATTGTGGCTGTCCCTTGCTTTGGCGGCCTTCTAGCACGCCGCGGCCCCGATTCACAGGGCGCCGGCAGGTTATTGATGCTGCCTTAATGTGGCATTTTCAACCCATTCCGTAACGATCGCGGCCAGCGCATCGAGGCCGTCGGTCAGCGCCGCCGGGCCGGGCTGCAGGATCAGGGCCGACTTGATCTCGCGCAGCCAGCCGGTGGCGACGGCGGGAACCTCCGTGAAACCCGGGCGCGTCGCCACCTTGCCGGGCACGAATTTCTTGCCGCACCAGGAGCCGACGATAATGTCGGGCCTCGCCGCGACCACGTCCTCCAGCGACACGATGCGGTCCTTGGCGTTTTTCATCGCGGCCAGCGCCGGGAACACCTCGATGCCGCCGGCCGCCTCGATCAGTTCCGACACCCAGCCGAGGCCGGAGATCATCGGCTCGTCCCATTCCTCGAAATACACGCGCGGCCGGCGCGGCAGCTTGAGCGCGCGCCCGTGCACGGCGTTGACGCGGGCGGCGAGCGCGCCGGCGAGCGCCTCGGCCTTGTCCGCGGCGCCGACCAAGGCGCCGAGCGTGCGGATCATGTCGAGGATGCCGGCGACGTCGCGCTGATTGAAGGCATGCACCGCGACATTGGCGCGGATCAATTCGGCCACGATCTCGGCCTGCAGATCGGAGAACGCGAGCACCAGATCGGGCTCGAGCGCCAGGATCTTCGGCACGTCGGCCGAGATGAAAGCGGACACGCGCGGCTTTTCCCGCCGCACCTGCGGCGGACGCACCGCATAGCCGGACACGCCGACGATGCGGCGATCCTCGCCGAGCAGGTAGAGCGTCTCGACGGTTTCTTCCGTCAGGCAGACGATGCGTTCGGGTGGAAACATGTTTTCCCTGTGTGCGGTTTGAAGCCCTAGCAAATCCGGGGCTCCAACTGCCAGTTGCGCGGTGGCCCCGTGAGCCGACCAACAATTTCGCCAGGGCAAAAATCAAGCACGCCGCCTAATAATTAATCACCGGTCGCTGCCCAAATCGGCGGCACATGAGAAAAATGCCTTATCCTCAATCTTTTAGCCTCTCGCCCGGCCTTGGCATGGCGCTTGCGAAACGATCTGTGCGCCGACGGTCGCCGGGACAATAAGCGCGTCAAACGAGGAAGAGGGACTTCGCTCATGTTGAAATCCATTCAGACGGTCGCCAAGCGACCGAATGCCCGCTGGTGGCTGTCCGCCGCCGCGGGTTTGGCGTTGTCGGCGGCCGGCGCAGTGCACTCGGCCAAAGCCGAGGACACCATCAAAGTCGGCATTCTCCATTCGCTCTCGGGCACCATGGCGATCAGCGAAACGACGCTGAAAGACGTGATGCTCATGCTTATCGACGAGCAGAACAAGAAAGGCGGCCTGCTCGGCAAGAAACTGGAGGCCGTCGTGGTCGATCCGGCCTCGAACTGGCCGCTGTTCGCGGAAAAAGCGCGCGAACTGATCTCCAAGGACAAGGTAGCGGTCGTGTTCGGCTGTTGGACCTCGGTGTCGCGCAAGTCCGTGCTGCCGGTGTTCAAGGAACTCGACTCGATCCTGTTCTACCCCGTGCAATACGAGGGCGAAGAGAGCGAGCGCAACGTGTTCTACACCGGCGCCGCGCCCAATCAGCAGGCGATCCCCGCCGTCGACTACCTGATGAGCAAGGATGGCGGCTCGGTGAAGCGCTGGGTGCTGGAAGGCACCGACTACGTCTATCCGCGCACCACCAACAAGATCCTGGAAGCCTACCTAAAGTCCAAGGGCGTGAAGCCCGAGGACATCATGATCAACTACACGCCGTTCGGCTTCTCCGACTGGCAGACCGAGGTGTCGAAGATCAAGGCCTTCGGCTCGGCCGGCAAGAAGACCGCGGTGGTGTCCACCATCAACGGCGACGCCAACGTGCCGTTCTATAAGGAGCTCGGCAACCAGGGCATCAAGGCGACCGACATTCCGGTGGTGGCGTTCTCGGTCGGCGAGGAAGAGCTCGCCGGTCTCGACACCAAGCCGCTGGTCGGCCATCTCGCCGCCTGGAACTACTTCGAGTCGATCAAGACGCCGGCGAATGCGGCCTTCATCAAGGAATGGCACGCCTTCATCAAGAACGACAAGCGTACCACCAACGACCCGATGGAAGCCCACTACATCGGCTTCAATATGTGGGTGAAGGCAGTGGAGAAGGCCGGCACCACCAATGCCGACAAGGTGATCGATGCGCTGCCCGGCATCAAGCAGGCCAACTTGACCGGCGGCACGTCGACCATGCTCCCCAACCACCACATCACCAAGCCCGTCTACATCGGCGAAATCCGCGGCGACGGTCAGTTCGACGTGGTGTGGAAGACCAAGGGCCTGGTGCCCGGCGATGCATGGTCGGACTACCTGCCGGGCTCGAAGGATCTCGACGCCGATTGGGTCAAGCTCAAATGCGGCAACTACAACCGCGTGACCAAGAAGTGCGGCGGGCAGGGTTCCTGACGCCGGTGAGTTGACGCGCGCGCATGATCCCGAAGCGTGGGGACTGGTTTCGGAACTCATGCGCACAAGAAGGGAGGCGGCGGCTGCCGCCGCCTCCCAAAACGAAACGCGATGCCGGGGATTAATTGCAATGCGTAGCTACGACCGCATGGTGGCGTTCGTATTCGCTGTCGGCTTGCTGCTGTTCGCGGCGGCGAGCGCCCAGGCCGGCCCTTACGAGGACGCGCTGCCGGGCTTCACCGAAGGGTCGCTCAGCGACACCGGCGAGGCGATCGACAAAGTCGTCGCCAGCGGCAATCCGCTCGCCGCCCCGCTGCTCGAAGCCTTGCAGGACGCACGGCTGCTGTTCAGCGCCGAGAAGAAAGCGGTCTATATCAAGACCAAGGACGGCAAGCTTTTGGATGCCGCCACCGGCAAGCCTTTCACCGCTGCGCCGCCCGACGATATCGACACCGTCGTCGTCAACAACCGGCTGCGCAACATCATCAGCGCGGCGATCGGCGGCCTCACTTTGATGTCGCCCAATCCCGACCGCCGCTTCGAGGCGGCTCAGGCCGTGTTCAAGTCGCGCGAGCAGAGCGCGCTGCCGGCGCTCGACGCGGCGCTCGCCAAGGAAACCGACACGCGCGTGAAAGCCGCGCTGCAGCAGGCGCGCGCCGCGGTCATCCTCTACGACTCGAAATCGAGCGCCGCCGACAAGGTCGCCGCCATCGCCGTCATCCGCGACCGCGGCGACCAGGACGCGCTCGGCCTGCTCGACGGCCTGCCGCCCGGTTTGCCGCCCGAAGTGCTGGCCGCAGTCGCCGATGCCCGCGCCAAGATCCAGCACACGCTGGCACTCTGGAACGCAGTGCAGAATGCCTGGTACGGGCTCTCGCTCGGCTCCGTGCTGCTGCTGGCGGCGATCGGGCTTGCCATTACCTTCGGCGTCATGGGCGTCATCAACATGGCGCATGGCGAGATGGTGATGCTGGGGGCCTACACTACCTTCGTGGTGCAGCAGCTGATCCGCGCCTATGACCCTGGCCTGTTCGACTATTCACTGGCGATCGCGCTGCCGCTCGCTTTCCTCGTTTCGGGCGCCGTAGGGGTCGCCATCGAGCGCGGCATCATCCGCTTTCTCTACGGCCGCCCGCTCGAAACGCTGCTCGCCACCTGGGGCCTGTCGCTCATCCTGCAGCAGGCGGTGCGCACCATCTTCGGCCCGACCAACAAGGACGTCGGCAATCCGTCCTGGATGAGCGGCGCCTTCGACCTCGGCGGCATCACCATCACCTATAACCGGATGTGGATCATCTGCTTCACGCTGATCGTGTTCGCGGCGCTGCTCGCCATGCTGCGCTTCACGCGGCTGGGGCTGGAAATGCGCGCGGTGACGCAGAACCGCGCCATGGCGGCCGCCATGGGCATCCGCACCGCGCGCATCGATGCGCTTACTTTCGGGCTCGGCTCCGGTATCGCCGGCATCGCCGGGGTCGCGCTCTCGCAGATCGACAATGTCAGCCCGAACCTGGGGCAGGGCTACATCATCGACAGTTTCATGGTGGTGGTGTTCGGCGGCGTCGGCAATTTGTGGGGCACGCTGGTCGGCGCTCTGACGCTCGGCATCGCCAATAAGTTCCTCGAGCCGTTCGCCGGCGCCGTGCTCGGCAAGATCGCCATTCTGGTGCTGATCATCCTGTTCATCCAGAAGCGGCCGCGCGGCATGTTCGCGCTCAAAGGCCGGGCGGTGGAGGCGTGAGGATGCGTCTTCGCACCTACATTTGTCATTCCGGGACGCGCGCGCAGCGCGCGAACCCGGAATCCAGAAACACGCGCGGTACAAATATCTGGATTCCGGATCGCCTCGCTTCGCTCGGCGTTCGGAATGACGGCCGAAGCGAGGGGAAGGGCGAATGAAAGCGCTCGGCGCCTTCCCGCTCACGCGCCTGATCGACCGCGGCGCCGCCATCTTCCTGGTGCTGCTCGGCGCCTTCGCCATTTCTGTTCCGGCGCTCAACCTTTTGCTGCCGGCGACGTCGAGCCTGCACGTCTCGACCTACCTAGTCGCGCTGTTCGGCAAATATGTCTGTTACGCGCTGCTCGCGCTCGCCATCGATCTGATCTGGGGCTACGCCGGCATTCTCTCGCTCGGTCATGGCGCCTTCTTCGCGCTCGGCGGCTATGCCATGGGCATGTACCTCATGCGCCAGATCGGCACCCGCGGCGTCTATGCCAACCCGATCCTGCCCGATTTCATGGTGTTCTTGAACTGGCACGACTTGCCGGTCTACTGGTACGGGTTCAACTGGTTCGTCTATGCCGCGCTGATGATCCTCTTGGTGCCCGGCCTGCTGGCGTTCGTGTTCGGCTGGTTCGCGTTCCGCAGCCGCGTCACCGGCGTCTACCTCTCGATCATCACGCAGGCCATGACCTATGCGCTGATGCTCGGCTTCTTCCGCAACGATTTCGGCTTCGGCGGCAATAACGGGCTGACCGACTTCAAGGACATCCTCGGCTTTCCCGTGCAGGCGGAAACCACGCGCGACGCGCTCTTGGTGATCTCCTGCCTCGCACTGGCGCTCGGTTTTCTGATCTGCCGCGCGGTGGTCACCTCCAAGGCCGGCAAGGTGCTGGTGGC
>Ga0335081_10015081_pt1 | contig 12502 bp, 12 predicted proteins | sample Lox_Sample_35_FD_206713 | JGI IMG/M metagenome (GOLD analysis project Ga0335081, IMG submission 206713) | Soil microbial communities from Loxahatchee National Wildlife Refuge, Florida, United States - Lox_Sample_3.5 | ecosystem: Environmental > Terrestrial > Soil > Wetlands | place: USA...
GTCGGAGAGGTTGTTTTGCGGATCGCCGGAGGCGGCACGGACAGTGCCGGTGCTATCGACGGCGCACACGGCGAAGGCCCCGGCCCAGGGAATCGCGGCCACTGTCGCGCCGGAGGGACCGGAGAAGTCCTCGGAAACCGACGCCCAGGGCCCCATAAGGCCGTTCTGAGGATCACCGCCCGCGGTCATCACCGCGCCCGTCGCGTCGGTGGCGAACAGCGCGAAATGATCACCCCAAGGCAGCACGGTCACGGGCGCGCCCGGGATTCCCGCGAAAGCGTCTGACATCGGCGCCCACGGTCCCATCAACCCGTTCTGAGGATCACCGCCCGCGCATCTGACCACACCGCTGGCATCGGTGGCGAATAGGGCGAAATGATCACCCCAAGGCAGCACGCTGACGGGCGCGCCGGCGACGCCGACGAAAGCATCGGACATGGGCGCCCACGGTCCCATCAAGCCGTTCTGAGGATCACCGCCCGCGGTCATCACCGCGCCCGTCGCGTCGGTGGCGAACAGCGCGAAATGATCACCCCAAGGCAGCACGGTCACGGGCGCGCCCGGGATTCCCGCGAAAGCGTCTGACATCGGCGCCCACGGTCCCATCAACCCGTTCTGAGGATCACCGCCCGCGCATCTGACCACACCGCTGGCATCGGTGGCGAATAGGGCGAAGTGCTTGCCCCAGCGGACAACGCTGACTCGCGCGCCTGCGATGCCCGAGAAGGCGTCGGACATCGGTGCCCAGGGTCCCATCAGGCCGCTTTGGGGGTCGCCGCCGGCGGCGAAGACCTGGCCGCCGGCGTCCGTCGCAAAAAGGGCGAAGTGACTGCTCCAGGGGACCGCGGTCACCTGCGCCCCTGCCACGCCGACGAAGGCGGCCGACATGTTCGTCCAACCGAGAAATGAAAGCGCCATCAGGTCCTCCTTAAGTCCGCTGCCGGGACGAGCTTCAGATGTGTGGCGGGACGTTCTCGATCCGTGAGCAGCCGGTCCAGCCCGGCGGTCACCCGCAGCTGAGATCCCGCGCGTTCGCGCGCGCATGCTGGTCGCGACGGTGGCCTCGTGCTGACCATCTCGATCACACAGAGGACTCACACGCCGTCCTGATACGTGACATCGAAACATTCGGGCGGGGGCGGTCGCGATCCAGCCACGCGGGTCAAAGACAGAGTTCGGTCGCGGGAATTTCTCATATCGATCGTGCGGTCTGTTAGGCTCGCGCCCGGCACCAACTGGGGGAATGGGCTGGTCATGGGCGGCTCGGCGAAGGCCTTGGGAAGCTGGTCGTGAGCGGACAGATCACGTTCGCGGCGCTGCCGCTGCTGACCGGATCAAGCGACGACGGCATCCACCTGTTGTGGACGGCGCCACCGGGGACCGGGTATTCGGTCGATGGCTGGTACGTCCAGCGACGTGCTGCCGCGGACGGCCGAAGATCGAGTGCTACGAGCTTTCCCCACTGGAGCTCGAGACGCTCCACACTGTGCTCCGCCTCCACACTGTGCTCCGCCTCCACACGGCGCTCGCCGACTTCGCGATGCGCGTCGGCCCGTGCCCGCAGACGGCCTCCGGTGCGGCGCCGGGCTCGATAATCGTGGGCGGAGCCCGCCGCGTCTATGGGATCACGCTGGCAGAGCGACACCGCTACGTCCGCGTCGCCGCCGGCGTCGCGGAGATGCTCGGAATCGCGCTACGCGACGGGAAGGCAGTCGCCGCCCGCACCACCGCTACGCCCGGCGGGGCTCAGAGCCTGATCCTCGAAGGCCTTGACGTCGACGAGGTGCAGCTCTACTGCCAATCGGAGGCCAAGTCACTCGAGCTGTGCCTCGACATCGCGCCGACGGCTGCGCAGGATGCCGCGCAGTGGGCGAGCGCGACGGTCATCGCCAAGGGGCTCCAGGTGCCGATCCATGCGCTCGATTCGACGCTCACCTCGCAGGCGGCCGAGGACGCGCGCGCCGGCGCGCGACTGCTCCCCGGCGAGCAGTTCGACGCCGACGGGTTTCACGCGGTGTCCAAGCTGATGAACGGAGCGGCGGCCGACGCACAGGACGAGCCTCCGGTGTGCGCGAGCCTGATGCTGCGCGATGAGCCCGGCGACCCGTTCGTTGATGTCAGCGCGTGGTCGTACGCGCTGGCACTGACGATCGACCCACAGCGTGGCGACGGATGCTTGGGGTTTGGCCTGCTCGACATGCGAAGGATCTCGAGCCGGGCCAGACCTACGACTACCGGATCTCGGGCCACTTCCGCCGGCGCGACGTCGAGGAGCCGCTCCATTCTTCGCGATCCGCGTGGCGGTCATTTCCAGCAACTACGACCTGGGGTCGGACCCTGGGCTTTGGGAGAAGCCGCGGACGTACGCGCGGTTCCTTGGCGCGGAGTTATCGCTCGCGGACAGGCGGCAGCGGTTGTTGGTCGCCATGCCGAATGGGTTTGGCTTCAACTGGCCGGGTCACGCTACCGCCAGCACCTATGGATTGCTCGCGACTGTGCCCCTGGGCAGCGGCGCCGGAGCGAGTCTCGCGGCGGCGGCGGAAGTTGCCATACGCCGGCTGGCAGGCGCCTCGGGAGTGGCGCTCCCTCCGAGCCAGCCCCGCCGCCGGTACCGAATCGGCGCGGCCGGGGGGCGCTGGCGTTCTGACGATCATCGGCGCCGTCGTCGGCGGGATCGCTGCACTGGTTGCGTTCGCGATCGTCGTCACGCGAGTACGGCGTCGGCTCGCGCTGCGGCGGGAACGTCAGCAGGCTCCGAGGGGTTCCCGGCTACCGCGAGAGCTGCGGTGGGCCATTCCCGGCCTGGTGGTGTTGTGCGGGGTTGCGGTCGCCGCACCGATCCTTGCGTTCGGCCGCTCCACCCGCACTAGCGCTCCGAGTGCCTACTCGCCTGTCTCGCTCGTGTCGCCTCCGGCCGCCAGCTGGGGTGCCGGTGCGCGTCGCGCCCCCGATTTCTCACTCCGTGACCAGGACGGCCGGCCTGTATCGGTCGCAGCGAATCGAGGGCACCCGGTGATCGTGACGTTCGTCGATCCGCTGTGTCGCAACTTTTGCCCCCTCGAGGCGCAGGTGCTCAACCAGGTTGAACGCCAGATCCCGGCCGCTCACCGGCCGGTGATCCTCGCGGTCAACGTCGACGTGTACGCAAGCGCGCGCCGGTACCTCCTCCAAGACGATCGGGAGTGGCGTCTCGTTCCAGAGTGGCGACACACGGAGGCGGCGTACGTCCTCGACGCGACCGGACACGAACGTGCGCTGTTCGCGTGGCCGTTCAACCCGCAGGACGTCGAGCGGGTGCTTCGTCAGCTAGCGTGAAAGCCGAGAGGCCAGCAGGGGAGCAGAATTCCCAGTGCACTTCTCGACAGCATTGCGACGGCCAAAATCATCACCACCCGGAGCGAGCGCAGACTGCCACAACCACGCTCGAGCCGCACTCCACGAATCCTTTCACGAGTTCGCGACGCAGATGCTTCCATGCCTGCGAGAAGTCGGCGCTCCGACCGGTGGCCAACGCCAGCAGCGAAGCTGTCCCCGGCAGCGCGGCGCTCGCAACACAGTCTGGCGGATCTGCGCCCGGACGCCGCCCGAGATCGCGTGTGATGCCGCTGCTCCGGGCCCCGCACGCCGGCACAGTGCGCGCGCGCTTCCTAGGCGGCGTCGTCTGGATGCTGACCCTCAGGGAGCACGCGAACTTCCGCGCCAGACGACGCGAGGTCACGGAGGCTCTCCGCGATCGTCTCCGCGTCTTCCTTGCTATCCCATCCGACATTCGCACCTGGGCCGGCGATCACCGGCTCCATCCACCCCCCGTTGGGCTCGGGTCGGATCCAGATTCTCCATCGATAGCCAGCGGGCACTCTGCCAACCTAGCGTCGCGGTGAAGAGCGAGCAAGGGAAGATGGTTCCCACGTGGTTAGCAGCGCGTTACGTAGATACGTTGGGAGGTTGCTCCGGCGTGACCGGAGACGAGTTTCTAGCCCAGCGGACGCTTCATGCGCGATCCCGCCGCCTCGAAGGACCGCCCGCCCCGGCGGAGGGCAGACGAATTCAGATGCTCGTGCTGTCGTCGTTGGACTCGTGCGTACTGCCCAGAAGGGGGCAGGGAGCAAAGCGCGCCCGCGCCGACTGAACCTGCAGCACCGGAAGCGCCGCTCAGCCATTCGCTATCACTTCTGTGGTGAGCGATGGCATGCGTCTGATCGAGCCGGTGCGCCGGTTCCTCTCCGCGCCGCGGTGTGCGGTGTTGTCGACGCTTGGGCCGGACGACGCGCCCCGGCAGGTTGTCGTTCACTACATGCTTGGCGACGACCACATCCGAATCAACGGACACCGGGATCGCCGCTGGGTCGCCAACGTCCGCCGCGATCCGCGAGTCGCTCTGATCGTGCACGACGATGCCGACTACCTGCACTACGTCTCGATCCGTGGTCGCGCCGCGCTGCTCGACGAGCGCGAAGAAGCACTCGCTGAGGCGATGAGACAGGCCGAGCGCTACGGTGAGGACCCGGCTGACTTCGCCGGCCAGCCCCGAGTCAGCTTCCGCGTCGATCCCGAGCACGTCCACGAATACCGCTGAGCCAGCCCGCGCGGAGCGCGCTCGGTACTGCTACCTATGCGACCGCCCTGGCCATTCGCTTGATTCGAGCCTGGGACTGGTTGCGCTCTCTGTTGCTCGATGCGCCACGAACCCGGCGCGCCCCCGCCCTCACATCAACCTCGAGGAGCCCCAAATGACGGGCGCTGGCCGCCGCCTCGTCGCCATTCCGATCCCACGGCTGGCGGAGTTCCAAGCGCGGAAGCGATCGTCGGCGACCCGTGCAGTTCGGGCTCAAATGGAAGTTCTGTCTTCGTTCGTGGCTGGTGTGTCCCGGTCGAGGACGCGGGATGAGGCGATCCAGCCGACCGTGCCGAGCAGCAAACCTGGATTCTGTGCCTGCGGATTGATGTCGTAGACATTCAACGCAGAGGAGTTGAACCGCGCCGTCACCTCGGCGAGCGAATCTGAGTTCACGGTCTCGTAGGCCTGGATCCCGAACAGCAGCTTGCGGGGATGAAAGACTGCCGTCGCGAGATCGATGATCTCCGCGACCGGAGGTGTCGTGCGCCGGAGGTTCAACCCCGCTACTGGGTCGAGCGCTTCTCCCCACGGCGGGGAGATAAACAGGATGACGAGCTCGTCATCCCGGACAGTCAACCTCTTGAGGCCCTGTTGGTAGCTGTCGTGGCGCACGTCAATCCCGAGGCCAATGATTGACAGATTCCTACGTGTCAGTCGAAACACGACATCGTCTTGCTCGAAGCCCACGCTACGGTCGGGTTCGACGTGACGCGTGATCCAGTACAGGGTGTTTCCCGAGCCGGCGAACGGATCAATAACGATCGACCTGTTCCCTGTTACCGCCTTGGCCACCGCCGCGAGATCACGCGCGATCAGATCGGCAAACAGGTCACGTGTGCATTCGACCGCTGTGCGGCCCAAGAGCCGGACGCCCCTGGCATACCACTCCGCGGGGCTTAGACCATAGATCGAGACGAAGTCCGGATCTCCGAATGTGTCGAGACCGTAGCGCTGCACCTCCCACAAGTCGACCAGCTCGTTTCGCTTCTCGCCTAGCAGGAACGTCCGATCGTACGCGCGCGTCTGCATGTCAGGTCCTTCGCTTGGCAGTATTGGCCGGGATCGCGGCTATCGCGCGCTCGGTGAGGGCCGTGATTGTCAGGCTCGGGTTCGCGCCGACGTTGGCAGGGACCGCGGAGCCGTCGCACACCAGCAGGTTCTGGTAGCCAAAGACGCGGTGGCGTTCGTCGATCACGCCGCTGGACGGGTCGCGGCCGATGACCGCGCCGCCGAGGATGTGGGCGGTGGTGGGGATCGCCAATGCTGCCTCCATCACGACGGACTGTGCCGTGCCCCCGATCCGGTGCTGGATCCACTCGGCGACCCGATAGGCGGCGGGAATCTTGTCCGGGTTCGGGTTGTCTGGGTCTTGCTCGGTGGTCAAGACCACGTTTCCGTTCGGCCACCGACGTTTGACCCTAAGCCGCATCGCGTTGTCGAGCGATTGCATGACCAGCAGCACCATCGTCCGGCGCGACCACCCGCGGATCCGCGCTGCGCGGAGGGCCGCCACCGGGTGACGCGCCATATTGGCCAGCAGGTGCAGCGGCTGGTTTCCGCGATGCCCTGCCTCGGTCATCAGAGCGAACAGCAGCGACTGGGAGTCGGCCCCCTCGCCGTACGTGACCGGCTCGATGTGGGTGTCGGAATCCGGGTGCACGCTCGAGGTGATCGCAACGCCGCGGGTGAAGTCGCGCGAATCGTCGGGAGCGGTAACCGCGAGGATCGATTCGCTGTTGGTGCGCACGAGATACCCGAGCCGATCGGAGATCGCGGGCAGCGAGCCGCGCAGCTTGCAGCTGAACAGCAGCTTGTTGGTGCCCAGCGCGCCCGCCGCCACGATAACGCCACGCGCGGTCACCCGGCGGCGGTCGCGGCGGAGCCAAGCGCCGGAACGCTCGTGGGTGACCACGTAGCCGTCGGATCCATCGCGTGCCCCCAGCGGGCGGATGTCGCAGACGGTCCGTTCTGCCATCACCTGCGCGCCGCGGTGCTCGGCCAGGTACAAGTAGTTCTTGACCAGCGTGTTCTTCGCGCCGTGAGGGCAGCCGATCATGCACCGCCCGCAGCGCATACAGCCGGTCCGCGCGGGTCCGTCCCCACCGAAGAACGGGTCGGGAACGGTCTTGCCTGCCTCGCCGAGGTACACGCCCACCGGTGTCTTGACGTACGTGTCGCCGAACCCGTGCTGCTGCGCGTATTCCTTGAGGAGCAAGTCGGCGGCGGTGTCCTGGTCGTAGCTGACCACGCCCAGCATCCGCTCTGCCTCGTCGTAGTAGCGGGCGAGGTCCGCCTCCCAGTCTGCGAGCCCGGCGATCTGCGGATCGGTGTAGAACGCAGGGCGGGCGCGATAGAGCGTATTGGCGTACCCAAGCGAACCGCCGCCGACACCGCAGCCTGACGCCACGAAGATGTCCTTGAAGAGCGTCAGGCGGAAGATGCCCTTCATCCCCAGCTTCGGCATCCAGTAGTACTTGGCCGCGTCCCAGGTCGTCTTCGCGAAGTCGTCGTCGGCAAACCGGCGCCCGCACTCCAGTACCGCCACCCGATAGCCCTTCTCGGCCAGCCGCAGCGCGCTGGTGCTACCGCCGAACCCGGACCCGATCACCAGCCAGTCGTACTCGAGATGCTCGCTTCTCATCGTTGCCCCTCGCTCCGATTCCTTGTCCCAAGTCTGTCAAGTCGACAGACCTAGCGGCATGGGCCCCCATGGCAGGTCGCCGAGGGGCCAATATGCCCCAGAGCGACAGTCCCCGCGCGACCGAGGGCGGCGTACGCGCGCTGTCAGATCCGCGCCCCCGCTAAAAGGATCGACCGGCCAAACGCAGTCCTACGCAGAAGGGGCATCTCGCCAAACATTGCTTCACGGCGCGGCGATCGTCAGAACGGACAAGTCCTACGGCTGACGACCCAACAGCGGGCGGCCATTGCTGCAGCTTCCATGTTCTGCCGAAACTCGCGATCGGGTCGGATCAGGGTCTCGGGTTAGGTGCGTCGCGAGCGCTTGGTGGCGTCGTAGCGGCGCCGGTCGCGCTTGGTCGGGCGGCCGCCGAGGTCGACTGGCCCGCCGAGCCGGTACAGCTCCGCCTGACGCTCTCGCTCCGCGACGCTGTGCTCGGTCTCCTCATATAGATCCGCCGCCTGTGCGGCCGAGACGCGGCGTTCTGCCGCGCCGCGCACGATCACGGTCCGCCGGACAGGACCGATCGTGATCTCGAGCTGATCGCCGGCTGCGACGTCGCGGCTTGGCTTGACCGCCACGCCGTTGACATGCACCCGGCCGCCACGGACGGAGGCCGCTGCCAGCGCGCGGGTCTTGAACAGGCGCGCCGTCCACAGCCACTTATCGACACGCATTAGCACCCCGGAAGTACGGCTGTGGCCCTCGGCCCTCAGGACCTCGACCACCACTGCGCGGTGGTCCGCCTGGATCTCGATCACCCCATCCTTGACCGAGCCGACCACGCCGCGCCGCTTCTAGTTTGCCAGCGATCTCCTTCGATCCAGCGTCGTCGACCGGCACACCAAGAACCGTGGTCATGGCCTTCACGTCCGTGACGGTACCCACTCGTCATGCACCCAACGTGGCTTGATGCCACGGCACCTCTCGCGCTTCAGGCGAGCCGGCATGGCGGAGCATCGCCCGCTCGACGCCGAAGCAGGATGTAGTCCTGGACGCCGAGCGCGCCCCCGGGCACGTACGCACAGATCTCGAACCACCGCCCCCAATGGTCGAACACATACCGGCGGGTGTGAAAGGTGCGCTGATACCAATCAGGGGCCGGATACTCTGGTCCGAAGACGTCGTCGATGAAGACGATGCCCTCGTCCTGCAGACGCTCGCGGATCCGCCAACCGTCGTCGCCGAGGGCGACCTCTCCGTGGGTGCTCAGAACCAGAAAGCCGCCCGGATTCGTAACCCGCTGCAGCTCGCTGAGCCACGCGTCCTGCCGCCGCTCGTCGAGATGAGTGAACACGCTGTGGCCGAACACGAGCTCGAACTCAGCGTCCGGGTACGGGAGCGGCGGGTCAGCGCCGTTCACCCTCACGTCGGCGTATGGCAGATGCTCGGCACACCAACGGATCGCGTCCGCGTCGATGTCGGTGCCGCATAGCGCGCATTTGCGACTCAGCTCCTCCATCCACAGCAGCACTCGCCCGCAGCCGCAACCGAAGTCGAGGATCGATTCGAAGGACTCGAGCGTCCGTCCGGCAATCCGCAGGACCCGCTTGAGATCGCGGACAGACTCACGCCCCGTCCAGTAGAACCACGCGCGGTCCGCACCCCCGACCACGCGAGATATCAGCTCGTCGCCCGGGTCCGGCATCGACGCCGCCTCCGATGGCATCCCCACATCAGACATCTCTCAGAATTCTCGGTACAACGCGCGGTCTGGTTCAAGCGACCAGTTTGCCGCCGAGCGGCGTGAAATGAGAGTCTGGCTAGAGCCACGATACGAGTCGAGCGCGTGTGCGACGTGCGGGCCCGGACGAACCGCCGTGGCTCCGTGCCACCCGTTCATACTCGAGAGGACCGCCAGCACGGGTCCGAGGGACTTTGGGCCGCGCGCGGGACGAGCACGCGGACTGGTCTCTCAGTTTGGATGCACTAGAGGCCTGCGGGTGAGGTGGAGGTCAGCCAGGAACAGATAGGCGGTCAGAGCCAGGACCGCGACCGACTCAGAGGCGATCGCCACGACGATCGTCGGTCGAAACCCGGAGTCGGTGAAGCCGAACAGGCTCGAGGTCTCGCTGATCCAGAGTCCGATCACCGACGTCGCTCCGATTGCGATCCCGCCCATCGCGAGCAGCGCCCGCATTGCAGCCGCCTGGCGTGGCGTGAGGCGTCGCAGGGGAAGCAGCAGGCCGAGTCCGACCAGGGTGGCGGAGATGAAGTTGAGCAGGAACAGCGTCCCGATCGTGGGGATGGTTGAGAACTGGTCGGCCCAGTACTCGTACAGGTGGTCGACTCCCGTGGCGAGAACGCCGACGGCCCCGAGGACAAGCGCGAGCCGGGCGAACATGTTGCGTTTCTGGTGCTGATTCATTGGGGGATCTGAGAGGCCCGCATCTGCCGCATCTGCTCGCGGGTTCAGCCTCGCCGGCCCGGTAGCAAGCGGTCGGGTCAATAGCCGTAGCTGGGTGTGTTGTAGCTCGAGGCGGCCTGCGCCTGCGAGTGTGCCGCCGAAGTGATGGCAGCTCCGCTGCTCGCGAGCACGTACCAAAGCGCGCCGAACTCGCTGAGGCCCTGACCTCGTGCCTGCCCGGGGCCACGATCCCCGATGAAGTAGTACAGCGGGTGACCGGCATACGTGACCTGGAACCCTCCCGCGGGCCGCTTGATGGTTCCGATGTCAGCAGCGAGAGCTCCCGCACGTGCCCGGGGGCGAGCGTTCGACGTGAACGGCGGCCAGACAGCCTGACCCGCAGCCGACAGGGTGCTGAGGTCCGGCTTATCCCCCTCGAATAGATAGAGAGTTCGACCGTTCGCATCGACGAGCGACTTGCCGAGCTGGGTCTGGTGAAGCGAGATGGCAGAACTCGCCGGTGCGCTCGGCCGGACCGTGTGTGCGCTTCCGCCGCTTGTCACGACGACGGCTGCGACGATGGCGGCAATGCCGACTGCAAGGACGGCGATTGAGAATCGTAGGCGGTTCATGGGTGGTGCTCCTCTGATTGGGTTCGCGCTTAGGCCAGCCGCCGCTCGGCGGCGTCTGCCTCCCCGGCCAGCTCGTGGATGGTCCGGAGGAACTTCCCGGATTGACCATCGAACAGGCGGTCCGCCGTGAAGCTCGTGATCGTCGCGACGGCGCCGCCGTTGCGGTCGAGCGTGGGGCGCACGATCGAGCAATCGGGCAGATCCCGGGCAAGGAACTCGCAGGGCTCGGGCAGGATCAGGTTGGTCTGATTCAGCTCCCCGCCGGCAGCGTTGAGGTCCGGGAAGGTGACCCCGGTTTCCGGATCGGTGACACCGGCCAGCGGCTGCGCGACGGCGTTGCCCGCCTTGTCATGCCATAGCGAGAAGTGGTTGGTCTCGACGCCTCCGATCGAGACGATGATCCGCAGCACTTCGAGGCTAGTCGCCTTCAGGGCCATGATGCTGTACAGACTCGAGCCACCCTGCTCGATGTATGCGAAGTGGAAGCCGGCGGTGTTGGCAATCGCCTGCATCCGCGTCGCTTGAGCGCCCGCCGGCGGCACCGGCGTCGGGAGCCCAGGAGGAGTGTCTGCGTCGTTCAGCGGGATTGCCGGCTCGCCCTTGATGTTGACGGCCTGAGGGAAGTGCGCCCTCAGGTCGGGGTTCTCTGTGCTTCGGTAGCGCGCATACCAACTGGTGTCGACGTCGAGCGACTGCAGGTTGGTGACACGGCCAATCTGCCTGGCCCCAGTGGCCTTGCTGCTCGGGAGCGTGCGGAACTCGTCCAGGTTGACCGGCTGTGCGCCCTTCGACCGCAGGTAGGCATTGAGGAACGCCGCGTGGCTCAGCTCGTCGTCGGTGTTGTCAGCGATGTACTGAGGCATGTCGCTGTCCAGGTTCGAGAGCGCAGCCATGTACGCAGGGTTGCCTCCGTTGACGCCGCCGAGCTCGTTGTACTGCTGCCACAGGTCGCTCTCGATCAGCTCGATAGCGGCCAGCAGTCGCAGAATCGCGACATCGCCCGGAGTGAGCCTCGTGCCGGCGCCAGCCGCCTCGCCGGCGAAGACGGCGCTGCCGCCCGCGGCCGCCGCGCCCGCCATGCCCACCCCGCGCAGGAACGAGCGCCTTCCGACGACCCGCCGCCACTGGGCGTCGAGGTCGGCGTCGACCGGTGATTCGCCGAGCGGCCTGGACGTGGAATCAGTCTGGTTGCTCATGTGACTCCTTCGCTTGGTACGCGATACTACGTTGTGTAGTAGCACTTTCACCACCAATGACGCCGTGGCGCGCCAAACCTTCCCGCAACTATCCGACCTACGAGCTGGCGTCGCATTGGGGACGAGGCGCTTGGTGCGGAACGATTAGACCGACGCTGCGCCGACATGCCCGCGACGTCGGGCGGCGCCACACTGCACGTCTGCGACCATCGGCTTGAAGCAGGTCGACCGAGCCGACCAGGAGCAGTCGCGCGGCGCCCAACTGGACGCGGTGGATACTGCTGAGCGGCGGCGCATCGAGCTGACCTTCCGCTTGTCCCTCAGCCCGATCTCGGCCAGTCGCGCTACGCCCCGGCCGCGCCTCTGTTTCGGGGTCTGTCCCTTGCCGATCAAGAAGCGCCATGCGAAGTCTCCATTGTCCGAGGTCCGGCTAGCTACTATACTGCGTCGTAGTTCATGGCTCGCGGGGCACGCGCGCGAGCCGGCGCGAAGACGCGAGACCGACTAGCTGATGCCGACCGGATCCGGCCGCGGGTCGCCGGGATAGCGCTGCGGGCGACTGGCGACTAGCCTGATCGAGTTCACCGCCGCCAGCAGAGTGAAGACGATTGCGCTCGAGACGCACCAGGAGCAGACCGCGTGGATCGTGAACACTTCGCGATATGTGAGGTAGCCGCTGAATGCGCACCCCAGAAGTGAGAGCCCGAATCCGCTAAGCAGCGCGCGGTCGCTGCGTGAGCACGCGCTCGCGAGCACAGCGATGTACGTGACCAGGCCGAGCGGCGCGACTGGGATTCCGGCGAGGTACGCATACTCGGACGTCTGGACCGTCTCGCAGCCGTGCGAGATCCCGCACACCGGTTGCAGTCCGGCGTAGTGCACGTAGGTCAAGTATCCGGCGATGCCGCCGCCGATCGCGGCGAGCACTCCCGAAGCTCGACGGGGGAGCTGGTCAGTCATCGCGGGCCGTCCAGGAGGGAGTCGAACTCGTGTGCAAACGGGCCCGCGGCCAGGCTGTCGGGCTGGAAC
>Ga0335081_10015082_pt1 | contig 12502 bp, 12 predicted proteins | sample Lox_Sample_35_FD_206713 | JGI IMG/M metagenome (GOLD analysis project Ga0335081, IMG submission 206713) | Soil microbial communities from Loxahatchee National Wildlife Refuge, Florida, United States - Lox_Sample_3.5 | ecosystem: Environmental > Terrestrial > Soil > Wetlands | place: USA...
GCGCGGTGGTCTTCCAGTTCGAACGTCGCGATCGGGTGTTGCTGCGGGACATCCTCCGCTTGGGAACCGCCACGTCAGCCCTCCTGTAGGTCGATGGCGCCGGCGCGCCGGTCCTGATTGGTTGCCTGGTCGTTCAGTTGCCTCAGGGCCGCCCACCTTGGGTCGGCCGCGTCCTCGTGCCGGTGGCCGGGGCCCGCGTCGGCCAGCGGCACGCCGCACTCGGCGCACAGCCCCGGGCAGTCCTCCCGGCACAGCGGTGACATCGGCAGCGCGAGCACCACCGCGTCCCGGAAGGCCGGCTCAAGGTCGAGCAGGTCGCCGTCGAGATAGCGCTCCTCGTCGGCCGATTCCTCCTGCTCGTCGTGCTTGTCGTTCCGGTCGTGCTTGTCGTTCCAGTCGTGCTTGTCATTCCGGTCGTGCTTGTCATTCCGGTCGTGCTTGTCGTACTTGTCGTGCTTGTCGTGGCGGTCGTGGCGCCCGTCGGCGTACAGGTAAAGCTCGGTGAAGCTGGCGGTAACCGACGAGGTCAGCGGGGCCAGGCAGCGCGCACACTCGCCCGCGAGCGGCGCGGTCGCGGTCCCGGTGGCGAGAACGCCCTCGGAAACCGCCTCGAACCTGACCTCGAGCGCCACGTCGGCGCCGACCGGCACGCCGATGAGCTCCAGGCGCAGATCATCGGGCGCGGGCACGGTCCGCGTCTGGGTCAGCGCCGACCCCGCCTGACGGCCGAGCAGGCGCATGTCGAAGACAAGCGCCCCGCGGGGTGCATGTGTGCGTGTGTTGGGCATGACAGTGTACTCGTGTAGAGCTAATGGAAACCGAGCGCATAGCCTATCCGGCGGCGCGCTGTATTCCCAACTCAACGGCGTCCCGCCGGTATTCCGGTCCGGCTGACTCCTCGCCTACTCCTCGGCCAGGCGTTCGCGCAGGCGGGACAGGACGATCTCCGGGACCAGGCCGCTGACGTCCCCGCCGTACCTGGCGATCTCCTTCACCAGGCTCGAGCTCAGGAAGGAGTAGAGCGGGTTGGTGGTCATGAACAGCGTCTCCACCTTGGCCATCCGGTAGTTCATCTGCGCCATCTGCATCTCGTACTCGAAGTCGCTGACGGCGCGCAGCCCCTTGACCACTGCGGTGATCCCGTTGGCTGCGCAGAAGTCCACCAGGAGGCCGTGGAACCGCTCGATGCGCACGTTGCCGTAGCGGCTGGTGATCTGGCCCAGCATCTCGACGCGCTCGTCGACGGTGAACAGGCTGTGCTTGGTCACGTTGATCAGCACCGCGACGATCACCTCGTCGTAGAGCCCGGCCGCGCGGCCGATGATGTCGAGGTGACCGTTGGTGACAGGATCGAAGGAACCCGGACAGACTACGCGTTGCACGCGGTGTCATCCTTTCTGCTCTTCGGCGGGTACTCGAGGACTTGGCCCAAACCGGTCATCGCCCGTTCCCCGGCGGTTTGCCGGACGTGACCGTACCAGAAGGTTGCTTCCCCGTATCGGCGCGCCCGGTCGGGCACGAACCGGCCCGGCCAGCTCAGCGGCCCGGACCTGGTGGCGCGCTCCACGATCACCAGCGCCCCGGGCGCCAGCCAGCCCCGCTCCGCGAGCGCGATAAGCATCCGGGCCACCTCGGCCCCAGGCATAGCGTACGGCGGGTCGGCGAACACCACGTCGTACCGGTCCCGGGCAGTACCGTCCTGGCTCCCGGCTGGGGCGGGGCCGTCCTGGCTCCCGGCGGTAGCGGGGCCGCGGGCCAGCACGCGCTCCACCCTGTCGGCGGCGACCACGGCACCCGGCAGGCCGATCGCCTCGATGTTCTGCCTGATCACCCGCACGGCGCGGGCACCGTGCTCCACCAGCAGCACGTGCTCCGCGCCGCGGGACAGGGCCTCCAGGCCGACCGCGCCTGACCCCGCGTACAGGTCGAGGACCCGCGCCCCGGCCAGCGATCCCACGATCGACGAGACCGTGGCGAACAGGCCCTCCCTGGCCCGGTCGCTCGTCGGCCTGGTGTCCCGCCCGTCCGGAACCGCCAGCCTCCGGCCGCCCGCCGCGCCAGCGATAACCCGTGCCACCCTTCAAGTGTGCACGCCCGCCGCCGACCCGCCACGCCTCCCCCCGGAAGTCCGGGGAGGACGGTCGGCGCTGACCCCGGATGCCGCGGAGCCCTTTATAGATTCCGGAGACAATAGGCTGTTAACGGCGAGACTGGTGTGACTGATGTGGGCTATTTGCCCCGCGATCCGGCGTTCTCCGATTGCCGCGCCACTTGGAAGGGCAGGCCCAAACAGCATCGATGGACCACCGAGGTCGCTGGGGCAACATCGATGGTCCATCGTTGTCGTTTCCGGGCGGGCGCCGACCAGGTCCGGAGCTTGCGGATGAGGGTGGTGGGGCGAATGAGGCCGGCGAAGCACACGAGAAGGGCGGGCCGCGGGCGTGGTCTCGGGTGTGGCGGGCGGCCGGGAGATGGCGGGCGGCCGGGAGATGGCGGGCGGCCGGGAGATGGCGGGCGGGAGGGTGCGGGCGGGCGGGAGGGTGCGGGGTGTGGGTGGGATCTGGCGAACCGGCGCCAGCGGGGCGCCACGGCCGACTGGACCGAAGTTCCGCTAGGTCTTGTCCAGGTACTCGGCCTGGACGCCGAACAGCTCCTCGATCGCCTGGCGCAGGGCGGGGTGCGCGGACAGCGCCGGGTCGACCGAGACCACGGCCGTGGCCTCCTGCCTGGCCTGCCCGATCAGGTCCTCGTCGGCGAGCAGCCGGAGCAGGCGCAGGCTGGAGTGGCGGCCGGCCTGCGCGGCGCCGAGCACGTCGCCCTCCCGGCGCTGCTCCAGGTCGAGCCGGGACAGCTGGAACCCGTCGACGGTGGCGGCCACCGCCTCGAGCCGCTCCCGGGCGGGACTGTCCGGCGGCGCCTCGGTCACCAGCAGGCACAGTCCCGGCGCGGATCCGCGGCCGACCCGGCCGCGGAGCTGGTGCAGCTGGGACACGCCGAACCGCTCGGCGTCCATGATGACCATCACGGTGGCGTTCGGCACGTCGACGCCGACCTCGATCACGGTGGTGGCGGCCAGGACGTCGATCTGGCCGGCCGTGAACTCCCGCATCACCCGGTCCTTCTCGTCCGGGTGCATCCGGCCGTGCAAGATGCCCAGGCGCACCCCGGATAGCGGGCCCGCCGCCAGCGTCGCGGCCACGTCCAGCACCGCCAGCGGCTGGCGCCGGCCACCGACCACGCCCCGCGGGATGCCGCCGGTCATGTCGACGCCGGCGAAATCCCCGTCCCCGGCGCCCGGGTCTTCACCGGCAGGGTCTTCGTCGGCGTCGGTGCCGTCACCGACCCGCGGGCACACCACGTAGGCCTGCCGGCCGCGGCCGATCTCCTCCTTGACCCGCTCCCAGGCCCGCTCCAGGTACCACGGCTTGTCGGCCGCGGGCACCACGTGGGAGGCGATGGGCGACCGGCCCGCGGGCAGTTCGCTCAGCGTGGAGGTCTCCAGGTCGCCGTAGACGGTCATGGCCACCGTCCTGGGGATCGGCGTCGCGGTCATGACCAGGACGTGCGGCCGGTTGTCCGCGGCCTTGGCGCGCAGTGCGTCCCGCTGCTCGACCCCGAACCTGTGCTGCTCGTCGATGACCACCAGGCCGAGGTCGGCGAACTGGACCTGCTCCTCGAGCAGGGCGTGGGTACCGATCACGATCCCGGCGTCGCCGGTGAAGACGTCGGACAGCGCCGAGCGCCGGGCGGCCGCGCCGACCGAACCGGTGAGCAGGGCGACCGCGGTGGCGTGTTCGGCCGCGCCAAGCTGGCCCGCCTGGGCCAGCGGGCCGAGCATGCCGCTGATCGACCGGTAGTGCTGCTGCGCGAGCACCTCGGTCGGGGCGAGCAGGGCGGCCTGCCCGCCCGCGTCCACTATCTGGAGCATGGCCCGGACGGCGATCACCGTCTTGCCCGAGCCGACCTCGCCCTGCAGCAGCCGGTGCATCGGGTAGGCGCAGGCGAGATCGCCGGCTATGGTCTCCCCCACCTCGACCTGGCCCGCGGTGAGGGTGAACGGCAGCCGGGCGTCGAACTCGTCGGCGATGCCGCCGTCTGTGTGCGGGCGCGGCATGGCCGGCATGGCCGCGGCGGCCAGCCGCCGTTGTGCCAGCGCGGCCTGCAGCATGAAGGCCTCGTCCCACTTGAGCCGCCGCACGCCCCGCTTCTGGTCCGCCGGGTCAAGCGGCCGGTGGATGGCCCGGATGGCCTCGGCCCGCCCGTACAGCCCCTCCCGCTCCCTCAGCTCGGCGGGCAGCGGGTCCTCCCCCGCGTCCAGGGCGTCAAGCACGGTCTTGACCGCGCGGGCGATCACCCACGAGCTGGCCTTGGCGCTGGCCGGGTAGACCGGGATCATCTCGGCGGCGAACTCGGCGGCCAGCTCCGGCGTGAGGTCGGCGTTGGGCGGCGCCCCGGGCAGCATCTCGCACTCCGGGTGCACCAGCTGGCGACGGCCGCGGAAGCTCGACACGGTGCCGGCGAACATGCCGACCATGCCGGGGACCAGCTTGCGGCGGAATACGTGGATTCCGGAGAAAAACGTCAGGACCAGCTTGTCGCGATCGTCGGTGACGATGACCTCGAGGCGGCTGCGGCGTCCCTTGCCCGGCGCCGCCGGGAGCGGGATCTCACTCACCATGTGCACCCGGGCCAGCACGGTGACGTGGTCGCCCTCGCGCAGCGAGGACAGGTCGGTCAGCTCACCGCGGGTGTAGTAGCGCCTGGGGTAGTGCCGGAGCAGTTCGCCGACCGTGCGCAGGCCGAAGGCGCCTTCGAGCGCCTTGGCCGTCCTGGGCCCCAGCGCCCGGGTCAGCGGTTCGCCGAGCGTGCTCACACCCGGCAGCATAGAAGGGCCTGACGACATTGAGAGCCGGCGCGGGTTCTGAGCGGAGCGAAGTGCGGCCCCGGGGCCGGGGGGGCACGGGGGGCGGGGAGCCTCCGTACCGGGGGGTCACCGGGGGTCGTCCCCCGGGGACTAACTCAGCAGAGTTCGCGCACGGGGCGTGGCATCAGGTAGGCTTCGACGGCTGCCTGATCCGCCTGGGGCGGACGCGGCCTACAGACCCGTAACCCTAGTCAATGGAGCGAACTGTGGCTTCCGTCTGCGACGTATGCGGCAAGGGGCCGGGCTTCGGCAAGAACGTCTCGTTCTCGCACCGCCGCACCCCCCGCCGCTTTAACCCGAACATCCAGCGGCGCCGCACCGTGGTCGACGGCGCGCCCAAGCGGGTCTACGTGTGCACCTCCTGCATCAAGGCCGGCAAGATCACGCGCTGAGCGAAGCGAAGTGCGGGCCAGGGGGCCGGGGGGCACGGGGGGGCGGGGAGCCCCCCGTACCGGGGGGTCACCGGGGGGTCGTCCCCCGGGGACTAACTCAGCGAAATGGTCCCAGCCGGGGGCTCCGGCCCACGGCTGGCCGTCGACGACGACGCCGTTTCCCTGCCGTACCGTGCCGATGACCCGCCAGCGCGGCGGCAGCGGCGTGCCCGGCGGGAACGTGGCGGCGAGCGAGTGATCCTCGCCGCCGGTCAGCACCCACCGCAGCGCGCCGGGGTCGCCGGGGCGGGCCACCCGCCCCGTTCGGCCCGAACCGTGGCGGTCCTGCTCTGCTACGGCGCGGGCCGCGGTGAGCAGGTCCTCACCCGGGCGCAGCGCGGCGGAGTCCAGGTCGATCCGCACGCCGCTCGCGGCCGCGACGTGACCCAGGTCGGCCAGCAGGCCGTCGCTGACGTCGATCATGGCGGTGGCGCCCAGGTCCGCGGCCTCGGGGCCGGCGTCGTAGGGCGGCGCGGGCCGCAGGTGCCCGGCGATCAGCGGAGCGACCAGCGGGTCATCGGAGATCCCGGCGGCCAGCAGGGCCAGGCCGGCCGCGGCGGGCCCGAGCGGGCCGGCCACCGCCACCAGGTCGCCGGGGGCGGCGCCCGACCGGCGCACCGGCGCGCGTCCGGCCAGGTCGCCGAGGCCGGTCACGGCGAGCAGGACGGCATCGGCGCGGGCGGTGTCGCCGCCGATCACGCCGGCGCCGGCCCGCGCGCACTCGTCCGCCAGGCCCGCGGCCAGTTCCCTGGCCCAGTCCAGCGCCAGGTCGGCGGGCGCCGCCAGCGCGACCAGCAGGGCAGATGGCTCGGCACCCATGGCCGCGAGGTCGGCCAGGCTCCGCGCCGCCGCCTTGTGCCCCACGTCCGCGGCGCTCGCCCAGTCCAGGCGGAAGTGCCTGCCCTCGAGCAGGAAGTCCGTGGTGGCCACCACCCGGCCGTCGGGCACGGCGAGCACGGCCGCGTCATCGCCGATGCCGACCAGCGTCCTGCGACCCGGCGGCAGCCACGCCGCCAGCGCCTCGATCAGTCCGAACTCCCCGACCGCGGCCAGCGTCTTCGAGTCTTGCCCGGTGATAACGACCTCCGCCACGACGGACGCGTGTGTTACAGGTCTGGACCTCTACGGTAGCGTGAGCGGCAAGGGGCGCCTGTCCCGTACTGCCCTGGGAGGACCTCATGGTGGAGGCTTACATCCTCGTCCAGACTGAAGTCGGCAAGGCCGCCGACGTAGCTTCGCTCATCGGAAAGATCAGCGGGGTGACCCAGGCGGAGGACGTCACAGGACCCTACGACGTGATCGTCCGCGCCCAGGCCAGCGACGTCGACGAGCTCGGCCGGCTGGTTGCGCAGCACATCCAGTCCGTCCCCGGGATCACCAGGACGCTCACCTGCCCCGTGGTGCACATCTGAGCAGTTCGGCCGCGAGCGGCGCGCTGTGCGGGCCCAGGCCGAGCGCGACCGCCTCGCGCAGGTCAGCAGGTGTGTCCACGTCCCGGCGCAGCCCCGGTATGCCGTCCAGGCCGAGTTCGGCGGCGCCGCCCGCCGCGTGCCGCGCCCGTGACCCCGGGCCGAAGGCCGGCCGGAACTCCGCCCCCGGCGCCGCCGTGTACAGCGTGGTGCCGTCCCCGGCGGCGTCGGCCACGAAGGCCGTCGGCCAGGCCGCGGCGGCGCGCAGCGCCCGGCCGATCTGTCCGGGCCGCAGCGCGGGCAGGTCGGCGGAGAGCGCGGCCGTCCCCGCGCCGGGCCAGCGGCCGGCGTGCGCGGCGCCGTACCGCAACGCGGCGTTGAGGCCGTCGCGCGGCTCGTCGGGGATGATGAGTGCCCCCAGCGCGGCCAGCGCCACCCCCGCGACCTGGTCGTCCGTGATGACGATCACACGGGCGACCGCGTCGGAGCCGAGCACCGCCGTCACCGTGTCGCAGGCCAGCGCGAGGGCGAGTTCGGCCCGGCGCGGACCCGCGAGGCCGGCCAGCCGGGACTTGGCCTGGGCGAGCACCTTGACGGGTATCAGCACTGACCAGGTGGTCAGGGCATTATCGGTCATGCACCTCATCCTGCCTCGACACCAGACCACCCGAACCAGGAGACTGACCCCATGAACTCCCCTAGCGGCCAGGGTACGTCCAGCTACACCTATTCCCGGGGCTGGCGGCAGTTCTCGCGGATCATCCTGCACCCGCTGCTCCGGCTGCTGATGCGGCACCGGTGGACCGGCAAGGAGAACATCCCGAAGACCGGTGGCATCATCCTGGCCCCGAACCATCTGTCCTACGCCGACTGGCCCACGATCGCCGTGTTCAGCGACGGCTACGCGCACCGGTACCCGGTGTTCATGATCAAGTCGCCGGTGTTCGAGGTCAAGGTGATCGGGCCGCTGATGTACAAGTTCGGCCAGCTGCCGGTGTACCGCGGCCGCGGTGACGCCGGCAAGGTGCTGAAGCTGGCCGAGCAGGCCCTGGCGGACGGCGCCTGCGTGATCGTCTACCCGGAGGGGACCGCGACCCGGGACCCGGACCTGTGGCCGATGGTGGGCAAGACCGGTGCCGCGCGGCTGGCCCTGACCACCGGCGCGCCGGTGATCCCGATCGCGCACTGGGGCGCGCAGGACATCCTCCCCTACGGGTCGAAGAAGCTCCGCCTGTTCCCGCGCAAGACCGTGCGGATGGCGGCCGGGCCGCCGGTGGACCTGTCGGCCTACCGCGGCCAGCGGCTCGGCGCGAGCACGCTGCGCGCGGCCACCGCCGACATCATGGCCGACATCACCGCGCTGCTGGCCACGATCAGGCAGGAGACCCCGCCCGCCGTCCCCTGGGATCCCGAGGCGGGTGGCCGGGTTCTTACGAACCGAACGGACGAGGGTGTCTCTGCCTCCTCTGCCGCCGCGAGCCCGGACCAGGCGGCGCAGGCCGGCGAGGCCGCCTCCGGCCCGGCTTGACGGACAGGTCCCGAAGGACAACTGGGCATGAAGGATGACGCATGAAGGCCGCGGTGCTTGGAGCCGGATCCTGGGGCACCACGTTCGCCCAGGTGCTCTGCGACGCCGGGACCAAGACCGTCCTGTTCAGCCGCAAGCCGCAGCTGGCCGAGGCGATCTCCGGGCGGCACGAGAACCCGGACTACCTGCCGGGGATCGCGCTGCCCCCGGCGCTCGACGCCACCCCGGATCCGGCCGAGGCGCTGGCCGGCGCGGACCTGGTCGCCTTCGCCGTGCCCGCGCAGTCGCTGCGGGCGAACCTGGCGGTCTGGGCGCCGCTGATCCCGCCCGGCGCGCTGCTTGTCAGCCTGATGAAGGGGATCGAGCTCGGCACCTGCCGGCGGATGAGCGCGGTCATCGCCGAGGTGACCGGCGCGGACGCGGCGCGGATCGGCGTGGTGGCCGGGCCGAACCTGGCGGGCGAGATCGTCCGGCGCGAGGTCACCGCGGCCGTGGTGGCGTGCGCGTCGCCGGATGGAGCGCTGGCTTTGCAGGGCGCGTGCCACACCCCGTACTTCCGGCCGTACACGAACACCGACGTGATCGGCTGCGAACTGGGCGGCGCGGTGAAGAACGTGATCGCCATCGCGGTGGGCATCGCGGTGGCGCTGGGGCTCGGGGACAACACCAGGGCCACGCTGATCACCCGCGGGCTGGCCGAGATCGCCAGGCTGGGTTCGGCGCTTGGCGCGCAGACGCAGACGTTCGCCGGGCTGGCCGGGATGGGCGACCTGGTGGCCACCTGCAGCTCACCGCTGTCGCGTAACCGCACGTTCGGGGAGAACCTGGGGCGCGGCATGAGCATGGCCGAGGCCGAGGCGGCGATGAACCAGACCGTGGAGGGCGTAGCATCGTCCGGACCCGTGCTCGAGCTGGCCCGGGCGCACCACGTCGAGATGCCGATCACCGAGGTCGTCGAGGCCGTCATGCGTGACGGGCTGCCCGTCACCGAGGCCGCGTCGATGCTAGCGTCGCGTTCAGCCAAGCCCGAGTGGTACGGCCCTGATGCCTCTGGTGCTTCTGGAGCTTCTGTTGCTTCTGATGCTTCTTAGATCGACGGACGTGACATCGTGGACATAGTGCGCAAGCAGACCGGCGAGAACACCCGCGCGGTGCACCTGCCGGCCCCCCCGACGCCTGCGCAGCAGCCGCTGGGCACGCCGGTGTTCCGGACCGCGTCGTTCTCGTTCGGCACGGCCGAGGAGTACCGCGCCGTGCTGAACGACGAGATGCCCGGCTACACTTACAGCCGGATCGACAACCCCACCGTGGACGCGTTCGCCCGGGCGGTCGCGGCGCTGGAGGGGGTGAACCTGCCGCGGTGGCCCGCGGCGCAGGCGTTCGCTTCGGGGATGGCCGCGATCAGCGGGGTGTTCTGGACCTTCGCCCGGGCCGGCGCGCACGTGGTGGCGTCTTCGGCGGTCTACGGCGGGACGTTCAGTTTCCTGCGGAACGTCTTGTCGCGGTTCGCCGTGGAGACCGACTTCGTCGACATCACCGACCTGGACCAGGTCCAGGCGGCCATGCGGCCGACCACGAGGATCGTGTACGCGGAGACGATCGCCAACCCGACCACGGCCGTCGCCGACCTGCGCAAGCTGTCCGACATCGCGCACGACGGCGGGGCGTTGCTCGTGGTGGACTCGACGCTCGCCCCGCCGGTGATCTGCCGGCCGCTGGAGCACGGCGCTGACCTGGTCGTGCACTCGGCGACCAAGTACATCGGCGGCCACTCCGACGCCACCGGCGGCGTGGTCACCGGGCGCATCGAGCTGATCAGCAGCATCCGCGGCGTCCGGGTCGACACCGGCGGGTCGCTGGCGCCGGACGAGGCGTTCCTTTTGCGGCGCGGCCTGGAAACGCTGCCGCTGCGGGTCCGGCGGGCCTGCTCCACGGCGTCGGTGTTCGCCGCGGCGCTGTCCCGGCACCCGGCCGTGCTGCGCATCGACTACCCCGGCCTGCCCGAGCACGCCGGGCACCAGGTGGCCCGGCGGCTGTTTGACGCCGGGCCTGAAGGCGTCCGCTTCGGGGCGATCGTCACCGTGACGCCGCACGGGGGGCGCGAGGCGGGCATGGCGTTCGCCGACAAGCTACGGCTCTCCCAGCTCGCCACGTCCCTGGGCGGGACGCACACGGTGGTCAGCCACGTCGCCTCCACCACGCACCGCCAGCTGGACGACCGGGCGCTGGCGGCCGGGGGCATCGACCCGGGCGCGGTACGCTTCTCCATCGGGCTTGAGGACGCCGAAGATCTCATTTCTGACGCGTATGTCGCCCTGGAGTCGCTTGGCAGGCTATAGGCAGGGCCGTCTGGCTATTTCTTGGGCTTCTCGCCGTTGACGAGTGCCTTGAAGTCCGCGCCGGGGCGGAACTTGGGCACCGAGGACTTCGGCACCTGGATGGCCGCGCCGGTGGCGGGGTTACGGGCCGTGCGAGCGGGGCGCTCGCTCTTCTCGAAGACGCCGAACCCGGTGATGGCCACCTTGTCGCCGGCGGCGACGGCGGACTGGATGGTCTCGAGCACCGCGTTCACGGCTTCGGTCGCGGATTTCTTGTCCCCCAGCCGGTCCGAGATCGCGTCGATCAGCTCACGCTTGTTCATGGTTCACTCCTGCGCTTCCCCCACAGGTCGCATGGGCTCCGATACGGGATCGCGACCTCTGACCTGCCCGAAAGTAGGCGATCAAACGCCGTTGCACAATAACCATGGCCAGATTGGCTGGCGTGTCGGCCAAGATCGTCCGGCTCAGTGTCCAGTGGTTATACGTAAAGTATCCGAATGCCGGTTATCTGTCACCGAGCGCTTATACCTTAGGTCAGCGCGCCAGCTCGATGGCCGACCCGCCCGGGGCCGCCCGGCCTGCTCGTCTCGGATAGCCCCGTTAGTCTCACACGCCCCTCCAGCCCCGCCTGGGCAGCCGGATCCACGCCGGCGCCCGCGCGACATCGGTGGTCCATCGATGTCGCCCCAGCAGCATGGATGGTCCATCGATGCTGTTACGCCCGGGGCTTTCAGGACTACGGGACAGGCGAGCTGGAGGCTGGTGTGATGGGCGGGTCAGGCGGTGACGGGGAGCCAGGCGGGGCGGGAATGCTCGAAGGCGGTGATGTCGTCGACGTGGCGCAGGGTCAGGCCGATGTCGTCCAGGCCCTCCATCAGCCGCCAGCGGGTGTAGTCGTCGATCTCGAAGGGCGCCTTGATCGCGGCCGCTTCGGCCAGCACGACGCGGTTGTCCAGGTCCACGACCACCTCGGTGCCCGGGGCGGTCTCGACGGCGTCCTGCAGGGCGGTCACGGTGGCCTCGGGCAGGGCGACCGGCAGCAGGCCGGCCTTGGTCGCGTTGCCGCGGAAGATGTCGCCGAAGCGGGGAGCGATCACGGCCCGGAAGCCGTAGTCGGTGAGCGCCCAGACCGCGTGCTCGCGCGACGATCCGGTACCGAAGTCGGTGCCGGCCACCAGGATCGTCGCGCCGGCGTACTGCGGCTGGTTGAGCGCGAAGGACGGGTCCTCGCGCCAGGCGGCGAACAGGCCCTCGCCGAAGCCGGCCCGGCTCACCCGCTTGAGGTACTCGGCCGGGATGATCTGGTCGGTGTCCACGTTGCTGCGGCGCAGCGGCACCGCGCGGCCGGCGTGGGTGACGAACGGTTCCATGTCGGAGACTCCCCTTTACAGGTCGGCGGGTGCGGACAGGTGGCCGGTCACCGCGGTGGCGGCGGCGACCTCCGGCGAGACCAGGTGCGTGCGCCCGCCCTTGCCCTGGCGGCCTTCGAAGTTGCGGTTGGAGGTGGACGCGCTGCGCTCGCCGGGGCTCAGCTTGTCCGGGTTCATGCCGAGGCACATCGAGCAGCCCGCCGACCGCCACTGCGCGCCGGCCGCGGTGAAGACCGCGTCCAGGCCCTCGGCTTCGGCCTGGGCCCGCACGGCCATCGACCCGGGCACCACGAGCATCCGGACCGACGGCGCGACGTGCCGTCCGCGCAGCACCGAGGCGGCCGCCCGCAGGTCCTCGATCCGGCCGTTGGTGCAGGAGCCGACGAAGACCGTGTCCACGCCGATGTCGCGCAGGGCGGTGCCGGCCTTGAGATCCATGTAGGTCAGCGCGCGCTCGGCGGCGGCGCGGGCGGCCGGGTCGGCGAACGAGTCCGGGTCCGGCACCGAGGCCCCCAGCGG
>Ga0335081_10015084_pt1 | contig 12500 bp, 16 predicted proteins | sample Lox_Sample_35_FD_206713 | JGI IMG/M metagenome (GOLD analysis project Ga0335081, IMG submission 206713) | Soil microbial communities from Loxahatchee National Wildlife Refuge, Florida, United States - Lox_Sample_3.5 | ecosystem: Environmental > Terrestrial > Soil > Wetlands | place: USA...
CCATCTCATAGGGCAGGCGCTTGAGATTGAGCGCGATGCGCACCCGATAGGCGGCCGAGGAGCGGAAATACGTATAAAGCTTCACGGCACGCGCTCCCGGCTGGCAGTTTGGTCGCAGCCAATCTAGCGCAGCGCCGGTGCGGTGGCGACACCGAGGCTCAGCTGCTTCGAGCGCTCGATCAGCTTGCTGACCGCGCGGTCGAGCGCGGGGCGGTCGGCGGGATCCACCGCTTCCATGAGTTGGCGTACGAAGACGAGTGCCGCCGGCGCGAGCTCGTTGTAGAGTTCATGCCCGGCTGGCGTGAGCGAGACGAAGGCCTCGCGCAGATCGGCGCGGTTGGCCTTGCGCGTAACGAGTTTGCGGCGCTCGAGTTGGGCGATCGCGCGTGACACTTTGGTCTTATGCATGTGGCTGTGCAGCCCGATCGCCTTGGCGGTCATCATGCCGAATTCGCCGAGCGTCACCAGCACGCGCCATTCCGGCACGCCGATGCGATAGCGCCCGGCATAGATGCGCGAGAGCGCCTGCGTCACCAGGCTGGAGCAGACGTTGAGCCGGTAGGGCAGAAATTCGTCGAGCTTCAGTGCCGCGACATCGGCCGCAGGGTCGGGCGCTCGCTGAGCACTCTGGTCGGTCATCGCTGGGTCCGCGTTCGCGTGCGGACCCGTGTCCGGTCCGGCCACGCGCGCGACTGTGGCGGAAAGCGCGACCGCCTGCAACCAGTTTGTAACTATTCTAATTCAGCGGGGAAATTCCGCTGCGAAGCCCAGCCGCGCAGGGCCGCCAGCCGGTGCGAGAGGGCGCCGGGCTGCCTGGCCGCGATCACGAACAGCGTTCCGAAGATGTTCAGCAGCAGAATCTTCATGGCGGGATGACGATTTGAGGAAAGACAACGCGGGGACCCGACTCAGGTTCCCGAAAACTTCGAGAGGGCAAATCGCCCTCAGCGCGTGCAGACGATGGCCACCAGGTTGTCGCAGCGGCCGCCGCGGCAGCCCCCGGAAGCGTCGCTCGGGATTGCCCCGGTGACGTCGTCGCGGTCGACCTTGCGATAGGACATGGCGGCCGCGTACCGGTGGCCCCGGCAATAGGAATTGGCCGCGGCCGCGCCGCACTTGGCGCCGTCGACGAGGCAGCGGTCGACGCCGTAACCGTTGGCATTGGCGCCGATGATGAACATGCGCCGCTCGGTCGCCTGCGCCCGGTCGGCGAGGCAGAGACAAAGAACAGCCGCAAGACTGACCACGAGTGTCCGCATGGAAAAGCCCGCTTTGTTGGAGGCGCCTTTCGAGCGCTGCCGCCTAGGATGCTGGCAAAAGCGTTAAGGCCCGCTTAACCGTCTTGGCCGCGCTTTTTCGCGCTCCGGCCGGCGTTTAGCGCGCCCCTTGACGGGGGCCAAGCAACTCATCATTGTGCGCCCCCGATGAACGGCCTTAACCATATCTGCGGCATTTGCCGCGAGATTATTCGCTAGCGCCCAACGCTGGCTGCGGCCGTCTTTTCTCAAGTCTCGAGATACCAGGACGCCCGGCCAGCGGGGCCGATAGGTGTCTGCCTATGGAGCTTCGGCTCTACGATACGCTGACGCGCGAGAAGCGGCCCTTCGTGCCGATCGATCCTTCGCGCGTGCGCATGTATGTGTGCGGGCCGACGGTCTACGACTTCGCCCATATCGGCAATGCGCGGCCGGTGATCGTGTTCGACGTGCTGTTTCGGTTGCTGCGTCGCGCCTACGGGGCCGAGCACGTCACCTATGTGCGCAACGTCACCGACGTCGACGACAAGATCAATGCGCGCGCGGCCGAGCGCGGCATTTCGATCCAGGAACTGACCAAGACGACCTACGAGAATTTCAAGGCCGACGTGGCCGCGCTCGGCTGCCTCGAGCCGACGATCGAGCCGCGCGCGACCGAGCATATCGCGCAGATGAAGCAGCTGATCGAGCAGCTGGTGAAAAACGGCTGCGCCTACGTGGCGGAAGACAACGTGCTGTTCCATGTCGCGTCGATGACGGATTACGGCACGCTGTCGAAGCGCTCGCTCGACGAGATGATCGCGGGCGCGCGCGTCGAGGTGGCGCCCTACAAGAAGGACCCGATGGACTTCGTGCTGTGGAAGCCGTCGAAGCCGGGCGAGCCGGCCTGGCCCAGCCCGTGCGGCATCAAGACGTCCGGGCGCCCCGGCTGGCACATCGAGTGCTCGGCGATGTCGGACTATTGGCTGTGGGAGAAAGCGCAGCCTTCTCTTTCACCGGCGGGCCTCGCGCATCCGCATCAATTCGATATCCACGGCGGCGGCATCGATCTCGTGTTTCCGCACCACGAGAACGAGATCGCGCAGTCGCGCTGCGCCTTCCACACTAAGGTGATGGCGAACTACTGGATGCACAACGGCTTCCTGCAGGTCGAAGGCGAGAAGATGTCGAAGAGCCTCGGCAACTTCGTGACGATCCATGAGTTGCTGAGGGACTGGCCGGGAGAAGCAATACGTTTCAACATGCTGCGTACGCATTATCGACAGCCGATCGATTGGACGCTGAAAGGCTTGGAAGAGAGCATCAAGGTGCTCGATGGCTGGAATGAGATCACGGCAGCTGCCGAGCCCGGCTATTTGTGCGCCGACGCGCTCGATGCCTTGGCTGACGATCTCAACACGCCGAAGGCGATTGCCGCGCTCCACGAGCTGCGCGCAGAAGCGACCAAGGGCGCAAAGCCTGCGGCTGCGTGCCTGAAAGCGAGCGCCCAGTTGCTCGGGTTGTTGCAGAAGCCGGCCGCAGAATGGACCGCATTGCGGCGCACTTCGCTGTCGATCGACGAGAGCAAGGTCGTCGGTCTGATTGATGCCCGCAATGCAGCCCGCAAGGCCAGGAACTTCAAAGAATCCGACCGCATCCGCGACGAGCTTGCCGCCATGGGCGTGGTGCTGAAGGACTCCAAGGAAGGCACCACCTGGGAGATCGCGCGATGAATGACTGCATGACTCTCAGCGCGCTCCTGCCTGCTCCCTCCCCCCTTGAGGGGGAGGGGTGGGGAGGGGGGTGTACGGCAGGTGCAGTGCTCGCGGCATTACCCCCGTCCCGACCGCCTTCGCTAACGCTTCGGCAGTCGACCTCCCCCTCAAGGGGGGAGGTGAAGAAAGCGATCGCGCCATGAGCGCTGTCGCCAACCCCCGCCTGGCGCTGCGGCCGCTGCTGCCGGCGGACGCCGCATTGCTGCGCGAAATCTTCCGCGACAGCATCGAGGAGCTGACCGGCGACGACTACAGCGAGGCGCAGCAGGAGGCCTGGGCTTCCGCCGCCGACGATGTAACCGAGTTCGGCCGCAAGCTCGCCAGCCAACTCACGCTCATCGCCACCATGGAAGGCTCGCCCGTCGGCTTCGCCTCGCTCGCAGGCCCGGACAAGATCGACATGCTCTATGTGCATCCGGCGGTGGCCGGGCAGGGCGTCGGCGCCATGCTCGCCGACGCGCTGGAGAAGCTCGCCGGCTCGCGCGGCGCGGCCAGGCTTTCGGTCGACGCCAGCGACACCGCGCGCGGCTTCTTCGAGAAGCGCGGCTATGTCGCGCAACAGCGCAATTCGATCTCGGTCGGCGACGAATGGCTCGCCAATACGACGCTGCAGAAACAGCTCGCCGCCAAAGGGAGCGCCTGATGGAAAAGCCCGATACCCCGTTCCCGCGCCACTGGCTCTATTACATCGTGTTGAAATACGCGGTGATTGCCGCCGCCGTGCTCGCCGCGCTCTACTTCTTCTTCCATTTCATGTGAGGCAGCGATGGCCCGCGAGCGCCTCTACCTGTTCGACACAACGCTGCGCGACGGTAGCGCCTTCTTTCCCTCCCCCCGCGGAGCGGTGGAGAGGGTCGATCCGCATCGCGGTAGAGATGCGGATCGGGGTGGGGGGTGCTTTGTCAAATGCGCCGCGCTTATCCCGCTGCCAAGCTGCTGCCCCCCACCCCCGACCCCTCCCCACCACTCGCTGCGCTCGTGGGGGGAGGGGAGTGTAAGCGCCCTGCGCGTGGCTGGCGTGAATCCCGTAGCTCTCCAGGGGGAGGTGAAGCGAGTCTGCGGCACGTAGCGTGAGTCAATTCCAAACGAAAGCGCGCTAATCCTGCTCCAGCGTGTCGGCGATCGGCACCTCGTCGATCTTCTTGCCGTGCGCGTCGACGATGGCGACGAACCAGCCGTCCCAGTTCCAGCCCGGCATCTTCTCGTGCCGCAAATCGCGGGCGAGATCGGCGGCGTCCTCGCGCGCGGCGGCATTGCCGGGCAGGTCGATGCCCTTGTGGTTGTCGAGGACGGTCTGGCCGTCGGTGAGATGGAAGAAGTAGCGCGGCATGGCGGGCACTCGCGGGTTGGCGGCGGCTTTGGGCGCCTTCTAGCACTCTCAAGGGGAGCCGTCACGGCGCCGCGTGCGCTCAGACCGCCAGCGAATGACGCTTCTCCCCGCTGCCCAGATAGGCGTCGAACACGGCGGCGGCGATGCGCACGAAGGGCCGCGCCTGCGGCGTCATCGCGACGCGGTGGCCCTCGACGCGCACGAGGCCTTCCTGCGCCAGCGAATGGAAGGTCGCGAGCTCGCGCGCGAAATAGTGCGCGCCGCCTTCCAGCTCGTCGAGATCGACTTCGAGGTCGCACATCAAGCGCTCGATCACCGCCGCACGCAAGCGGTCGTCGTCGGTGAGCGCAAGACCCTTCATGGTGGCGAAGCGGCCGTTGCCGACCGCGCGCGCGTAGCCGGCGACATCCGGCGCGTTCTGCACGAAGCCCTGCGGCAGCCGGCCGATGGCGGACGCGCCGAGCCCAATCAGCGCGTCGGCGGCGTCGGTGGTGTAGCCCTGGAAATTGCGGCGTAGGCGCTGGTCGCGCGCGGCAATGGCGAGCGCATCGCTCGGCAGCGCGAAATGATCGAGTCCGACGGGGAGATAGCCGAGGCCTTGCAGCGTTTCGGCGGCGACCTGCGCCTGTTCGAGCCGCGCGCTCAGACCGGGCAGGGCGGCCTCGTCGATCAGCCGCTGATGCGTCTTGAACCAGGGCACATGCGCGTAGCCGAACAGCGCGAGGCGTTGCGGCTTGAGCGAGGCGGCGAGCTCGGCACTGCGCGCAACCTCGCGCGCGCTCTGCCCGGGCAGGCCGTACATGAGATCGATGTTGAGATCTTCGATGCCGGCCTCGCGCAGCCAATCGGCCGCGCACTCGACGATGTCGAACGGCTGTATCCGCCCGATCGCGCGCTGCACCTGCGGGGAAGCGTCCTGCATGCCGAGGCTGGCGCGGGTGACGCCGATGTCCGCCAGCGTGCGCACCAGCGCCCGGTCGAGCCGGCGCGGGTCGAGCTCGATGGCATGCTCCTTTAAGCCGCCAAGGTCGAACAGCGCGGCAAGCCGCGCCGCGATCGTCTCCAGCCATTGCGGACCGAGGATCGAGGGCGTGCCGCCGCCCCAATGCAGATGGGTGAGCTTGCGGGCGGCCAGGCCGCCAAGCAGCGCGATCTCGCCGAGCAAGTGGGCGGCATAGGCTTCGACCGGCTCGCGCCGGCGCACCGCGCGCGTGTTGCAGCCGCAGTAGAAACACAGCTCGCTGCAGAACGGCACGTGGATATAGAGTGAGACGGTCGCTTGGCGCGGCAACCGGCCGAGCCAATCGGCATAGACCTCCGGTCCCACATCGGCGGTGAAATGCGGCGCGGTCGGATAGGAGGTGTAGCGCGGGACGTTGCGCTCGGCGATGGCGAGCGCGCCGGCGCCCGTCGTCAAGCTGCTCGGCATAGCCTCAGTCTTCGCGTTGAACCCATTCGCCGTCGGCTTTGGCATAGCTGCGCTTGACCGCCGCCCAGGCGATCATGTGCGAGCGCCGCTCGCGGTCGCTCTCACCGGCGTGGGCGGCATAGGCGTGGTTGAAGGCCTCGCGGTAGATGTCCTGCGCGTGGTCGGGCAGGTGGCTGCGCACGGACGGCGGCAAATCGGCATTGACTCGGTACGGCATTGCAAACGCTCTCGGCGCCCCCGCCGGGATGAAGCACGGGAACCCTATGTCGGCGACCGCACTTCCACTTTGCGATAAATCAATAACTTGGCCCGGTGTTCCGCTGCGGTGAGCCAAAAAATGACATTGCCGGGCGCTGGCCCGGCAATGCGGCAGTCCGTCTCGCGGGTCGGAAGGTCAGGCCGCGTTGGCGGCGCGCGGCTGCGGGGCTGCCTCCAGCATCGCCTGGTTGCGCTGCAGGTTCATCACCTCGCGCGCAACGCGGGCAAAGTCCTTGCGCGCGGTTTCCAGCGCGCCGTCGGTGACCGCGCGTTCCAGCTTCTCGCGCTTGAGCGCGGCGCTGAGCTCCTCGATCGCCTGCTCGGCCATCTGCTTGTCGGCGGCGCGCGCCGCCTCCAGCGCGCTGACCCGCTCGCTGAGCGCGGCGATTGTCTCCTCCGCGCGCTCGAGCGCGGCTTCCTTGGCGGTGAAGGCGCGCGTCAAGGCGGCGCTGCGCTCCATCAGCGTGGAGTGCGCCTGTCCGATCTCGCGCAGTTCCGACTCGCGCGCGATGCGCCCGGCCTCCAGGTCGGAAATGTGCGCCTGCAGGCCGTCGCGCTCGATCGCCACCGCGCTCAGGCGCCGGTCGTAGTCGCGCATCTCCTCGGCGCGGGCGAGCAGGTGCTCGCGCGCCTCGCCCAGTAGCTTCTCGCTGGCGGCGGAGCGCGCCTGCAGCGCCTCGAAGCGGGTGCGCTGATTGGCGCGCTCGTGCTCGCTGCGCTCGTTGGCCTCCTCGAGCGCAGTGGCAAGCCGCGCCCGCTCGATGTTGAGTTCGGCGTAGTTGGCCTCGATGTGGCGCAGCCGCCCTTGCGCGGCGTTGAGGCTTGCTTCGGTTTCCGCCAGCTTGCGCGACAACCGCGCGGCTTCCGCGCCCGCCCTGTCGAGCGAGGCCTGTTGCGCGCGCTTTTCGTCCTCGGCCATCAGCAGCCGCTGGCGCGTGCTATTGAGATCGGATTCGAGCGCGATGATGCGTTTGTCGGCGTTGTCGAGGCGCTCGTCGAGCCGCTGGTTCTCCTCGCGCAGCGCCTTGGCCTCGCCGGTCTCGGTTGCCAGTTGCGCTTCCAGCTCCGCGATCTGGGCGCGGCGGGCGGCGATCTCGATCGCCGTCTCGGCGCGGGTCGTCTCGGCCGTGCGCAGCAGGTTCTGCGTGTTGGCGAGATCCTCGCGCATATCCTCGCATTCGGCGCGCGACTGCGCGAATTTCTTCTCGAGGTCGGCGATTTCGTTGCGCAGCTTGCCGTAAGCGGTGCGGGTATTGTTGAGCACCGTCTGCAGCGCGATCTTCTCGGCCTTCTCGACCTCCATCACGCGCAGTGTCTTGCTCACCGGGTCGACCAGCTTGCCGACGGCCTGCTTGATGGTGTCGAGCTCGCCGATCTTGGCGTTGGCGTCGAGCAGCAGATTGCGCAGGGCCTCGTTCTCGCCGCCGAGCTGGCAGCCCATCGCCGAGAACAGTTCCTCGTCGATCTCGAGCGGATTGTCAGGCAGCGTCGCCGGCTTGCCGGCGGCTTGCTCGGGCGCACTATCGGGCGTCTTGCGGGCGAGAAACGCCCCGAACTTTCTCATTATGATCCCCCATGCGCCGATCCGCCCGGCTCAAAGCGACGCCGAATCACCGCCGAAATCCAAGTCCTAACGGAATCTGAATGCCGGTGGTAAATGGATAGTTAACGCCGGCCGCGGGCCGAAAGTGTTGAGTGATCAATAGCTTGCGCCAAAGTCCGCGCTCGCCGCCTGCTGCAGGGCGTGCCGCCAAATCGCCCGCCAGGCGCAAGGTACGCTCCCTTCACCGTGCGGGCCGAAGGTAATTGTCCGTGCCTAGGCCTTCTTCGCGATGAACAGGCCTTCGCACAGGCGGAAGGTCAGGGCATCGCCGCTGCCGGCCGGTTCCAACGCGGCCTTCACCTCGGGCGTCACTTGCGCCAGCATCGCGCGCAGCAGGGCCTGCATGGTGGCGTCGTGGCGCGCAGCCCAGGTCTTGAATTCCATCTTTTTGTAGATTTGCTCTTCGTGCGCTGGCTTCAGGCCCGCCTGGGCAAGGGCCGCACGCCACTCCTCCATGGTCCAGGCGCGCAGATGGCTCGGGTCGCGGAAACGCTCGAAGGCGTTGACATAGTCGCCGACGCTGCCTTCCGGCACCACATTGTCGACCAGCGCGAAGATGCCGCCCGGCTTGAGCACGCGGCGTACCTCGGCCAGAAAATCGGGGATCGAGTCGAAGTGGTGCGGCGCGATGCGGCAGGTGACGAGATCGAAGCTGGCATCCTCGAACGGCAGCGCCTCGGCTTTGGCATAGGCGGTGCGCACATTGGACAGCCCGCGCTTTTGCGACTCGGCGCGCACCAGGTCGAGCATTTCCTGGGTGATGTCGGTCGCCCACATGCGCTCGACATGCGGCGCGAAAGTATAGGCGACGTGACCGCCGCCGGTGGCGACGTCGAGCGCGCGCCAGGTCTTCTGCGGAGCGGTCAGCGTCACCAGCCGCTCGAGGCTCGCGCCTTTGGCGTGCGGCGCCGAGGTGAGATAGCTGGCGGCGGTCTTGCCGAACTGTTCCTGCACCAGGGTTTTGGTCATGGGGACGTCCGAAAATCGGCCGGGGAGGGCATTGATAGCGCCTCTTGCCGCCCCGCGATACGGGCCTTGGCGCCGGACAGCTCGTCAAAAGCGCATGGTCAGGCGCCGTCGCCGCCGCTCAAATCGTCGTAGCCGTGGCGGTGAGAATAGAAGATCAGCGCCATCAGCCCGCCGCCGACCAGCAGCGAGAAGACGACGCCGCCGGCGATGGCCGCCCAGCCATAGAGCGGAATGGCGTCGCCGGCCAAATGCATCCAGCTGTCGGCCGCGAACCACAGCGCCCCCGCCAGCAGAGCGAACAGCGGCGCGAACATGAGAATTTTGCGCATCGCGGCTATATAGGCCGCGGCCTCCGGGCAATCCAGTCAAGCGCGGCCGGATTCGTCAATTGGCCTTCAGTCCGGCGGCCTTGGCGAGCGCGAGGTTCTGCACGACCTCCTTCGCCATCATGGCATTGAATTCTTGCGGGGTGAGCGGCATCGGCTCGACGCCCTGCGCCGCCAGCTTCTGCTGCACCGCCGGAAGCTTCAGCGCCTTCTCGCATTCGGCATGCAGGCGCTCCACGATCGGCTGCGGCGTCTTCGCCCGCACCAGCATGCCGTTCCAGAAGATGAACTCGGAATTGGGGAAGCCGGCCTCGATCGTGGTCGGCACGTCCGGCAACGACGGCGAGCGCTTGGTGGCGCTGACCGCGAGCGGGATTACCCGGTGATCCTTGATATAGGGCAGTACGACCGAGATGCCGAGACAGCAGAAGTCCACCCGTCCGGTCATGACTTCGGTGAGCGCGGCCGGGCCGCCGCCGAACGGAACGTGGGTCGCCTTGAGGCCGGCCGCGGTGATGAAGCGCTGAGCCGCAAAATGCGAGGCGCTGCCGACGCCGGCCGATGAAAAGCTCAAACTGCCGGACTTGCCGAGATCGGCCAGCTCCTTGGCCGTCTTGATGCCTTTGGACGGCGCAACCACCAGCACGTTCGGCACGATCCCGAACATGGCGACGCCGGAAAAGTCCTTCACCGGATCGTAGGGGAGGTTCTTGCGAAAAACCGGCGCGACGGTATGCGCCGAGGCGTTGATCAGCAAGGTGTAGCCGTCGGCCGGGGCCTGGGCGACCAGCGCCGCGCCGATCGAGCCGCCGGCGCCGCCGCGGTTCTCGACGACGATGGTCTGGCCGATCTGCTGCGATATCGGGTCGAGCATGATGCGGCCGAGAATGTCGATCGTGCTGCCCGCCGCAAACGGCACCATGGCGCGGATAACTCTGTCCTTCGGCCAGGCGTCGGCGAAAGCGCGGCGCGCCAGCGCGGGCGTGGCAAGGGCTGCGGAGGCAAGCGTCAGGAAACGGCGGCGGCTGGCGGTGCGCATGGGTTCCCCCCAAAGAGATGCGGCGCGTTCGATCGGCCAAAGTTTTTTATCTCGCGCCGATCATGCCCAGGCCGCCTGGCACGCGGAAGGGGGTGGCCGCAAATAGTTCGGCGATGTGGGAGTGGGACAGGAAAATTTAGTGCGCCGGCTTTATGGGCGCGCTCAGGGCGTCGCCCGCGCCGGTGGTCTGCGGTGTCGGCTCTCCGGCGAAGGCAAAGCGCGGCGCCTGCTCGAGCTGCTCCTTGGAGTAATTCACCACGATCTTGTCGATCGCGTTCGAGCCCTGCATGCGCTTGATGGTGAGCGCGGCGAAGGGGAGCGCCACGTTCTTGTCGCCGACGCCGACCACCACCGCGCGCACGTCGCCGCTGCGGCCGATCAGCAGATCGTCGACCTCGCCGATCGAATTGTTGTCGTTGCCGTAGACGGTGGCGCCGATCAGCCGGCTGCCGCGCCACTGGTCGGCATCCTGCTGCCGCAGGAACGCGCTCGTCGGCTTGCCGGCCGGCACGTGGGGCTGCTGCGCCAAGGCGGGCGCCGCCAGCAACAGGGTCAGGGCCAATCCGGCGGCGGCTGCGTTCAGCTTCGGCATGGCGGGCCTCCGTACGCGACGGGCACGCGCTTGGCGCGTGTCAGCCGATAAAAACGCGGGACCGGCGTTCCGCGTTCCGGAAACTTCCGGCGATGTTTTGCCGTGGGGTCGGGCGCGGTGTCATACGAAATCCAGACGAGCAACACTGCATTTGCTTCTGGATTCCGGGTTCGCGGCCTGACGGCCGCGCCCCGGAATGGCGAACCGATTATCCGGATTCGGTATTTCGCCTCGGACGCGGCCGGCGCTATCCGGCGCTGGCGGTTTTCGGCTGCGGGGCCGGCTCCGCCGCCTGTTCCGGCGCAACCGGCGCCGTCTCGAGCGGGCCGCGCCGCAGCGTCGTGCGCAGCGCCGCGACCTCGCTCTGCAGCCGCGAATTGTCCTTGCGCGCGGCTTCGAGCGCGCCTTCCACCACCGCGCGTTCCATGCGTTCGCGCTGCAGCGCGGCGCCGAGCTCCTCGACCCGCTTCTCGATATTGGTGCGCGATACCTGCACATCCGCTTCCAGATGGGCATTGCGCTCGCTGAGCTGGGCGATCTTCTCCTCGGCGCGGGTGAGCGCGGTCTCGCGAGTCTTCAGCGTCTTGGTGAGCGCGTTGTTGCGCTCGGAAAGGGCGGCGCGCGCTTGTTCAAGGTCCTTCATCTGGCGCTCGCGCGTCTCGTGGGCGGCCTCGATCTGCGCCAGCCGCTTTTCCGAATTGTTGCGCGCGATGGTGGCTTCCACCGCTTTGCGGTCGAAGGCGCGCACTTCCTCGGTGCGCGCGATCAGGTTCTGCCGCGCCTCCGCCAGCAGCCGCTCGGCGGTGGCCGCGCGCGACTGCAAGGCGTCGAGCCGCATGTTGAGGGAATTGCGCTCGGCCTGGTGCTGCTCCTTGGCCTCGTCGAGCGCGGCCGCGAGCCTGCCGCGGTCGCTATAGGCTTCGGCAAAGCTCGACTCGACCTTGCCGAGTTGGGCGCGCGTCGCGGTCAGCGTGTTCTCGCTTTCGGTCAGCCTGCGGGTGAGGCGGCCGATCTCGTTGAGCCCCTGGTCGACCGCCATCTGCAGCGAGCGCTTTTCGTCTTCGAGCAGCACTAGCTTCTCGCGCGCAGCGGCGAGCTCGCCTTCGAGCTCGACGATGCGCTTCTCGGCGCCGTCGAGCTGGTCCTGCAACGTGCGGCGCGCCTCGCTCAGCGTGCGCCGCTGGCTGGTTTCCTGCGCGAGCTGCCGCTCGAGCTCGGCGATCTGCGTGGTGCGCGTGGAAATTTCGTTGGACAGTTCGAGGCGGGTCGCTTCGAGCGCGCGGCCCTGCTCGCGCGACAGTTCGAGATCCTCGCGCAGCCGCTCGGCCTCGACCTCGAGCGCGGTCGCCTTCTTCTCGATCTGATAGAACTCTTCGCGCAGCGTCTCGTAGGCGGCGCGCGATTCCTCGAGCATGCCGGACAGGCTGAGCGTCTGCGACTTTTCCTGCTCGAGCGCGCGCAAGGTGGAGTTGAACGGGACGACCAGCTTGTCGAAGGCCTGCTTGAGCTCGTCGAGCTCGCCGATCTTGCGCCCGGCGTCGGTCAGTAAGTTGCGCAGTGCCTCGTTTTCCTCGCCGATGCGCGAGCCGACATCGGACAAATTCTCGATGCTGATGTGGCGGCCGCCGCCGTTGCCGTTGGCCGGACGCGGCCCGTCGTCGGCGCCTGCCTCCTCGCCTTTACGGCCGAACAAATCCGACAACTTCGCCATGACCAACGCCTCCCAAACCCGGACGCCACCGAAAATGCCGCTGCGCAAGAATTAACGTATTATATACCTTTGCGGAGGGGAACGGTGCGCATCATTGGCATTAGCCTAAATGCGGCCGCCATCATGGTTAACGGCGAAATAACGCATGATTTGCCGGAACCTCCGGCATGAGCACCGAGCCAGGGGTCCCCGCAGCGGACCGCCTCATCTACAGCTACCGGCCCTCGCTCGTG
>Ga0335081_10015085_pt1 | contig 12500 bp, 6 predicted proteins | sample Lox_Sample_35_FD_206713 | JGI IMG/M metagenome (GOLD analysis project Ga0335081, IMG submission 206713) | Soil microbial communities from Loxahatchee National Wildlife Refuge, Florida, United States - Lox_Sample_3.5 | ecosystem: Environmental > Terrestrial > Soil > Wetlands | place: USA: Florida...
GATATCGACCGGCATACCGTCTAGATAGTAGGGCTTGTATCGCCATTGCCGGACGGCTTCGAGAGCGGCGTGCGCCAGCACGGCATCCCCCTTGAACACCTTCAGGTTTTTGACGTTTCCCTCTTTGTCGATGGTGGCGTCTAGCTGCACGGCCCCTTGCAGATGCATGGCCAACGCATTGGCGGGATACTTTGGCTGGACCCGCTTGATTAGAAGTCCTTGCGATACGCCTTGCGAAAGGTTGATCTTGACCAGCGATGGCTGGCTCTGGGTTGAGGGCGTCGTCAGGCTGCTCAAGCCGCTATCGTTGGACGCCGCGACCTCCAGCGGGCTAGGCAGCACCGCGGCTGCTTCCTCACTCCGCGCCGGAGCGCGTCTTGCTGGCGTGGACTTGACCACGATGGGTGCCACGTCCGGCTGTTTCGTCTGTGTATCCGGGGTCGTTTCGATTCGAGGCACCGTTGAACTGCCAGCGGGAGCGGGCGCGGTGGCTGACGCCGCAGACTTCGAGGTTCCAGCGGAAGTGTTAGCACTGGCCCGGTTTGTGGTGCCCTCGGCTGGATATGTCACCGGGGCTGACATGGGCGCCGCTGTGGGCGGCTCGGCTTGCTGCGGTTGCGGTTCATTCATCGCCGGCGACGCCACTCCTGTTTTCGGGGTACTCAGTTTTGACCAGCCTGCGTATCCCAGCGTGGCAAGCGCCAGGATTACGGCTGCTGCCAGCAGAAACATCTTGCTTCCGGATCCGCCCGCATTCTCGTCATCGAGCGCGGCAAACGAAGGTCCATCCATGGCGCCCGCTGAGCCGAGCGATGGGGTGCTGTCATCCTTTTGATAGGCGGCTTCAAACTCAACCGTTTTCTTTTCCACCGCCCTTTCTTTGGCGGGTGCTGGGGCGGCGGCTGCGGCTGCGGCTCCCTGACCGGTTGTGGCGCGGGCAGCAGGACTCTCACTGGCGGGTGACACGACTGGTGCCGCTGATGTTTTGGTTGGCTCTGGGGCAGAGGGCTGAGGCGTGATCGGCGCTTTCGCTTGGACTTCGTGCGTGGCTGGAGTCGCCGCAGTTTCCACAACCTTCGCTGATGCCACCAAGTCTGGCAGGGAAGTTTCGAATTCTGGCAGGTCACCCTTGTTTGCCAGTGGGCCGGTGGGCGCCGCATTTTGGCTCACCAGGTTCGCCGGGACAATCGCCGGCGGGGCAGTGGTCGCGACAACTGCTGCAGGAGCCGCAGGTGGATTCACGATTGTGGCCGCCCCGGCGTCTGCGGTCTTCCGCAGAAGCCCGCGCGCCACCCGCAGCGTTCCCTTGGCTTGCTCAACATTGATGGGCTTGGTCAGAACCAGGTTGGCGCCAATTCGATACGCCTTTGCGACTCCGGCCTGTCCCTCGACGAGCGCAATCGCCAGCGAACTTTGATTGAAACTGGAGTTCCGCGCACTCTTGAACAGAAGAGCGGCGTTGGTTTCATTTTCGCAGTCCACCACCACGGCATCGTAACGCTGCGCCATCAACCGTTTGACGGCGCTGAAAGGCTCTTGTACGTGCTCAATGCTAAAGTCCAGTTCAGCGAATACCTGACTTACAACGCGAGCCAACTTCTCGTCGGGACAGAAAAGTAACGCTTGGTAACCCATAATGAGCTCATCCTAGGTAACATTCATAGGCACCAGCAAGTTACGTGCGTAATGCGAGGTCAAGCACAGGCGTGGAGACCCGCTCAGGGCCGCTGAAAATCCACCAGCACGACGGTTTGGAAGGGCAGACTTTTTCCGTCGCGAACATACGGCCGGTAACGCCACTGTTTTACGGCGCGGATGGCTGCCTCGGCGAGGGCGGGATTGCCCTCCACCAGGGAAACGCTTTCCACTTTTCCGCCGTCATCCACCAGCGTTTTGAGGACGACCGTGCCCTCCAATTGCTGTGCGGTTGCTCCTTTGGGAAAAGTGGGCGGGACTTGTTGAAGCAGGCGTTTTTCCGCGCCTTTCGAAGAGAGGATGACGAGACCGTTGTCGGCGGGTGATTCGCTATTCGAGGATGTTGCTTCTGCCGTTTTGGTTTTGTTTGCCGTCGGCGCCTCAGGTTTCGCTGTCGGGGGCGCCAAGGCGGGAGCGGGAGTCGTCGCAGAGGGCGCTGCCGCGGGACTTGCAGGTGCCGCGTCCACAGATGGCGTCTGGTTATTCGAACCGTTCGGCTGCACCGCATCCGTCAGGGAAGCGACTGGAGGCGTCGCGGCTGTGGCGGGCGATGGTTTGATGGAGGTTTGCGCCGGCGCCGGTGCTGGAGCCAGTGGCGCCGGAACCGCTTTCTGCTGCAAGGCCATTCCTGCGAACGCAAGTACGCGATCAATTTGAGGTTGAATCATCTCGCGAAATGCGGGCTGGTACATCCATGCGACATAGAAGCCGCCTCCGGCCAGCGCGAGCAGCAGCACGGCGACCAGAGGGCCGCGAGCCTTCGGTGGAGCGGCTTGGTGTGACGGGAGCACCGCAGCACGAGGAGGCGCAGTATCCCCTTCTTCCAAGTCCGCCATCACCGGATCGTCCGACAGTTTCTCAGTCGGTGCCGGCTCAGACGCCACGAAGGGGGTCTCTGCGACGGACGGCTTCGCGCGCGACGCTGCTTCATGCGCAGTCTTCGCGGGAGCTGCGATCTTTTCCATCGCGACACTCAGCGTGGGCGCGGGAAGTGCTTCCACTGCGGCTGCCGGAGTTGCTTGAGAAGTTTTCACGGGCAGCGAAGAAACGGCCGCGGCCGCGGCCTGCGCGCGCTCTTCGGGTTGGGTTGCAGTGGGCGCCGCCATGGGCCGAGCTTCCGAGGTCTGTGAAGCGCGGGCGGGTTCTTCTTTGCGCACGCGGCCGACCGCGGTTCGGATCGTGCTTCTCGCCTGATCTTTCGCGACCGGCTTGGTAAGAATCAGCTCAGCGCCCAGGCGAAAAGCGGTCGGCAGACCGGCCCGGCCATCGACAATCGCGATGGGCACAGGATTGGTGCCCTGCTTCCCGCGCCGGCAAACATCGAAAATCAGTTTGGCGGCGGGCAGGTTCTCGCAATCCACCAGCACGAGATCGAAACTGCGCGAATTGAGTTTCTGGGCAGCGGACACGCCATCGAGGGGCCGCTCGCAACTCACCGACATTTCTTCCAGAACGGCGGTAATGGCGCTGACGGCCTGGTCGTCGGGAGACAGCAAGAGCGCATGAGGCATACACTTTCATGCTAAAAACGGACGTGCTACACCGCAAGTTACCCCGGTAAGCCTGGAGACTCACGTTGGTGCGAGGTGCTCTCCGGGCCGCGGCTTAGCCTGGAACGCGCCCATCGCAAAACGACATAGAACGGGTTTCCTAAATGGCTTTTGCCGGGTCGAGAACTTGGCCTTCAGGGGCTAAAGCCTGCATTTTCGGAGGACCCGATCGGCACGGCTGGAACAGTTTGCGGAAAACTCCAGTTTTTGGGTGGTGCAGCGCTTCAGCACTGCGATAAGGCCTTTGTTCCCAATGGCGGCTTTAGCCGTGAGGTCACGGATTCGACTTTTTCCGCAGCCTCTGAAGCCGTGCCCTACCCGAAATCCATTTATGAAACCAAGTTGTTTTGTTGCCCTGGACTTCAGATGAGGCCTTTGCGAGCCCGGCGAAGGAAATCCTCGGCGTCCGCACGCGCCTTTTCCATAATCTGCGGATCGTTACGGTGTTCGACTTGCGTTTCATGAAGGACAAGTTCCACAGCAACCTTCGGTGTGTATCCGCGCTTGATGAGCACGCGCGCGCGCTCTGCGAAGGGGTTGTCCGAATATGCTTTCGTTTCCTGGCCCGACGCAAAAGGACTGGCTTCCAACTCGCACTTGTGTTCGCGAAACTTCACTACGGCCAGGCGGTCGTAGGCACTCTTGGCGTCCTCTCCGCTCAGGAGGGTGGGGACGGGGAATTTCCATCGACAATTGGAGCAGGCCCAGCCTTTTGCCTCGCCCTCGAGCCAGATCAGGGAGCGCAGCATATGGGCAACTATGTTACCGCAAACAATGCCAACTTAAGATAGTTGACGCTAAAGGGTGCTTTTTTCTTTCGCGCCCCGAGGTTGGTGCGAGTGCCATTTATCAACAATTATGTTAAGGCGGAATGTTCGCTAACTGCCTTCGGCTAGCGGTTGAGCCTTGCATGCATTCGCGGGCAGGGGCGGCGTGGGCGGCGGTGGCACCCGCCACAATTTAGCTGTTCGGGTTAGCCCGCAAGAAGGGTAACTGTTGAGAACTCTGCACTCCACCCACCCTGTGGTTGAGTTCGAGATGGCGGCATGGATCTTGCGATTCGAGTTTTACCACAGGCTGCCGACCTTGGGTTGCGCCAGCGGTTCGCGGACAGGAGTGTGCGCGCCACACAGGCAGGGCTAGCGCGAGCCGCCTCCGGCTGCCTCGGGCGGAGGATACGTGATCGAACCCCGCAGTGCCGATTTGTCCGCGGGGGCAAAATCCGGGAAGGGCAGTTGCCGCTCGTCGCGCCATTGCTGGACCTGATGCTCGGCTGCCTCCGTCTTCTCCTTGTGCAAGCCGGGCTGACGCGCCATATAGACAGTGCTGGCGGGAAAACCGAGGCCGCTGCCTGACCTTTCCACGATCTCCAGCATGCGCAGCAGCACGTCTTCACGAATCGCTGCAAATTCGCCGTAGTCGCGGGTCAGGATGTAGCTGAAGATCTCGAGGGTCAAGGCGCTGCTGTCGATGCTGGCGAAACGGATGCGGGCGCTCTCGTGTTCGATCTTGGGATGCTCGTAGAGCATGCGCCGCAACTCGGCCAGCAGATAGCGCAACTGGTCGGGCGTGGTGTCATGCCGAATCGCTAAATTCGGGTTGAAGAGGATCTTGTCGCGCCGGGTGAAGTTCTCAAGGTTCATGGCGGCGAGCGCGCCGTTCGGTATCGATAACTCGGTTCGATCCGGGGTGCGGACCCGCGTTGAACGCAAGCTGATGTCCTCGACCGTCCCAATGCGGTCTCCAAAGCGGCAGGTGTCGCCCACGCGGATGACTTCGTCGGCCAGCACGGAGATTCCACCAAAGAGGTTTTCGAGCGTCTTCTGCGCCGCGAAGGCGATCGCGAGGCCGCCGATGCCCAAGCCCGCGAGCACCGTGGTCAGATCAAATCCAATCCTGCTCAAGATTGCCAGCGCCGCCACGATCACCAATAGCGCTTTGAGCAATCGCTCCCCGAGCACTATCAGAGTGCCGGTGCCGGTGCGGCCGGCGCTGACGGCGTGCACACGCCAACGTTGCATGACCAGAGTGGTGGCTCGGAGCAAAAACCAGAAAAAGCCGACAGCGACCAGCACACTGACGGTGCGGTAATAGTAAAAACGGGGAAGCAGCGGCAGGCCGAAGTAGGCGGCGATCGCGCGGTGCGCAATCGCACTGAAGAAGACCAGCATCGGGGCTGACAACCGGTTGTAAGAATGCAGGATCGGCCGGTTTCTGTACTTCAGCCATAACCGGCGAGGAATCGCCAGCAATAAAACCAACATCCAGCCGATGCCGATGGCTACGGGAATAGCCGCCAGCAGGGCGAGCCACTGCCACAGCGGCATTCCTAAGAACTGATTCTCGACGAGGCTACTGGGGAGTTTGGTCTCGACCTGGTGCGCCTGCAGATTGTCGTACAGATCAGGAACCTTGCTGAGCGTGTCCCCGGAAAACAGCCAGATCTTGGCGGAACCGGAGTCGGCCACTCGAATCAGCACCACCGGAATATCCGGCTCCCCACTGGAAAATGTTCCGATGGTTTGTTGGTCGACGGTGCCGCTTTCCGGGTCTCCCTCGGGACGGGTGCTTAGACGCCGCAGGCTCCCGACGAAAGCGCGGTCCATCAGGACCTTAAGTTTTCTGGCCAGATCCGGGCCCTGCGATTGCCGCCGCACAGCGCTCATCTGCAGATAGTTGGCGGCGTTCTTGTAGTTGTTCGCCTGCGCGGCCTGTAAGAAACCGACCACCGTGCCCGACGGCGTGTCGCGACCGAGTGGATCGGCAGAGGCGGCAGGAGTTTGGTTTGGGGCGGAGGGGCTCGTCAGGCCCGGCACCAACTGGGCCGCCGGCGCGTGCAAGGCGACAAAAAGAATCACAAGTACGAGCGGCAGTTTCTTCATCAGGTGAACTCCGGGTAGCGCGGCTCCTTCAGCCGAGCACCCTGGGCAGGCTGGGTGGCCGGCTGGCGTCGCGTAGAGTGAGCCGGCGCGGCTTGTCCTGAGCGAAGCCGAAGGACGCTGGCGTTAAGCTTTCTTCGGCCGGTAAATGTCTGTGGCCTGCCCGTAGAAAATCTCCGCCGACTCCATCATCGTTTCCGAGAGCGTCGGATGCGGATGGATTGTCATGCCAACGTCGGCCGCCAGCGCGCACATCTCAATCGCCAGCACGCCCTCGGCAATCAACTCGCCCGCGCCTGGGCCAACGATTCCGACTCCCAGCACGCGCTCTGTCTTGGGATCGATCAGCAACTTGGTCAGACCCTCCATGCGGTCGAGGGTCACGGCGCGTCCCGAAGCCGCCCACGGAAATTTGGCCACGCTGATGGCGCGCCCTTGTTCTTTGGCTTGCGTTTCGGTCAGCCCCGCCCAGGCAATTTCGGGATCAGTGAACACGACGGCGGGAATCGCATTCGGCTCGAACGCAACCTTATGTCCAGCGATGGCCTCGACCGCCGCGTTGACCTTAACCTTGGTTTTGTCGAGCCCGGCAATCTCGGAATTCGGCCGCCGCCCCACCGACATCAGTACGCGCTCAAACACCTGCTCTTTTTCCTTCACGTCCGAACCTTCAAACGTGACCCGAATTGCGTTCTTTTCATCCTTGAGCGACTTGACGGTGGTGTTGAGCAGAATCGCGGAAAACAATTTCTCCAGGCGCTTGTGCAGCGGCAGCACCAAGTCGCGATCCGCTCCGGGCAACAATCCGGGCATCATTTCAACGCACGTCACCTTCGTTCCCAGCGTCGCGTACACCGAACCCAACTCCAGACCGATGTAGCCGCCGCCAATCACCAGCAGCGTCTGGGGGATATCCTGCAAATCGAGTGCGCCGGTCGAGTCGATCAGCCTTGGACTATCAATCTTCAGGCTGGGAATCACCGTTGGCCGCGATCCGGTGGCAATGATGATGCGATCAAACGTCAGATTCTCTTCGCCGCCCGCCGCTGTCTTCGTAATCTTGAGGGTTGTGCCATTCACGAACGCGGCCTTGCCCTGCACGAACTCGACCTTGCGTTGTTTCGACAGCTGCCCTAGTCCGCCGGTAAGTTTCTTGACGACGCCCTCTTTCCAGTTGCGCAGCTTGTTCAAATCGACCTTGGGCGCAGCGAACTCGATGCCCCAGTTCCTGGCCTGTTCCGCCTCCTCCAAGAGCTTTGCAACATGCAGCAAAGCCTTCGATGGAATGCAGCCGCGATAGAGGCACACGCCGCCCGGGTTCACTTCCGGATCGATCATCGTGACTTTCATCCCCAGGTCGGCGGCTAGAAAAGCAGCCGCATATCCGCCCGGCCCGCCGCCAATCACTGCGACACGGAAACTCGAAATATTCGCCATATTATTTCCATGTACCTCAACCGTAGAGATCGCAGAGGGATTCATAAGGAAGATCAATGCCCTTCTCTTTCTGCAGACTGCGGTTCGATGTCGTTGTCTATTTTCTCGACTCGCTATTCATCGTCCTTAGCAGAAAGCGGGAGTTTACCAAGTCGAGTGTTTCTGGCTGCAAGTTGGGTCTGGCTTTTCTCCATCTTTTCAGCAAGCATAGGAAGCACGTACAAATTGGTTAACAGATTCTCCGCAATGTCCAAGGCCGCTCCCAATTCAGTTTGCTCCGGTGGCGTCGTTTCGTGAGCCGCATTGTTGCCCATAAACCTCTGCAGATGCAAGAAATCCGCCTGATCCGCCGCTAAGTGTCCTTTTGTCACCAAGAGGTCGATATTCTTTTCAAGCTTATCCTCTGTACAGCCTTTGTCCTTGCAAACAGCTTCCACAATGGCCCGAATTCCTATGGCTGCCAGTATGGGCGCCTTGTTACTTATGGCCGTTAGTGTCTCCGCGTAAACGCCACGCACCTTATACGGCAAGTAGTAGTGGCTTTCCATCGGCTTTCGGATAGTGCGGCTCGGGTACAGGAGTAATGTAGGGGTCAGCTTGCCGTCAGGGTCGGTATCTTCCGAATTCCAAGACTCCACGGTGAACGAGATTGTTCCACAACCGCGGCACTGCACGGTTTGATATTCCTCGCCCCAATGGATGTCGCCCTCTTCGTCGTGGCCCCCGACCTTTTTGCTGTAAAGCACGTCGTGGTTCGTTGCTCGGTGACACCTAGTGCAATCAATAAGGCCAGTGGGAGTGCTTTCCTCACTCATCGAAGCTCCTCCAATCCTGCAGTTTACTGAATTCAAGGATCGACTTCTCCGATTATCCCTGCACCGAAAGCAGGAACGGTTGTTCGAACGCCTCGGCAATCCAGCGCAGGAAACGCGCCGCGTCGGCGCCATCGATCAACCGGTGATCGTACGAGAGCGAGAGCGGCAGAATCAAGCGCGGCTCGAATTTATTGTTCACCCACTCCGGCTCCATCCGCGAGCGCGACAGGCCCAGAATCGCAACCTCGGGATGATTCACGATCGGCGAAAATCCAGTTCCGCCGATCCCGCCCAGGTTCGTGATCGTGAACGTGCCGCCTTCCATCTCGTCCGGCGTCAGCTTGCGATCTTTCGCTTTTTTCGAAAGCTGCGTCAGTTCCGCGGCCAGTTCCACAATGTTTTTCTTGTCCACATCGCGGATGACCGGTACCAGCAGGCCGCGGTCCGTGTCGACGGCCACGCCAATATTGATGTACTGCTTGTAGATGATCTCTTCCTTCCCCATGTCGATCGACGCATTGAACTGGGGAAACACCTTCAGGGCCGACGCACACACCTTCAATGAAATCGCCGTCACGGTCATCTTGCCGCCGGCTTCTTCCGCTCGCGGTGCGAAGCGCGCGCGTAACTGCTCGAGTTCGGTGATATCGGCGCGATCCTGCTGCGTGACATGCGGAACCGTGTTCCACGCCTGCCGCAAATGTTCGGCGGTTTTCCGCCTTATGCCGCGTATCGAAACGCGCTCGGTTTTGCCCCACTTGCTGAAATCGGGGAGCTCGGGCTCAACGAAGCTGGTCCGCGGAGCCTGCGCCGCTGCGGTTGCAGCGAGCAGAGTATTCTTCGCGTGCAGCTTGACGTCGTCTTCGCTGATGCGTCCGCCCGGGCCGCTTCCCTGCACGCCGTGGATGTCTACCCCAATTTCGCGCGCCAGCCGCCGCACATGGGGCGCAGCCGGAACTGGGTCCCGGTGTTCGCCCGCAACCTTCCCTAACTGCACCGGCATGCTGAATACCGGCAGCGCGGGCTGAGGCTGATCGGGGGGTAGAGCCTGCTCTTCCGTTTTGCCTTCCGCCTTCATCGCCAGTTGAAACGCGAGCCGCGCTGCTTGCTGTCCGGATATGTGCTCGACCGGTTCATGCTTGCGCGGAGCCTCGGCGGGCGCCGGCGCACTACCTTCCAGCGTGAAGATCACCTGTCCAACCTTGATCTTGGAACCTTCCTTCACTTTGATCTCGCGCACCACGCCGCTCACGCTCGATGGCACTTCGACCACCGCCTTGTCCGTCTCCAGTTCCATTACGGGCTGGCCTTCTGACACACGCTCGCCGGCGGCGATCATCAAGCGCACCAGGTCGCCGGAGTCAATGTTCTCCCCCAGTTCGGGCAGCTTGAAGTCCGAAGCGCCGCTGGCTGGCGCTACCGGTGGACGGACGGGGGCGCCCGTCGCCCCATCGACCGCTGGAACTGGAGTCTTCGCAACGGGAGGCGGAGGCGGGGGAGGCACGATTGCGTCTGCCGCGGACATCTCGATCTTCGGCGCCGTCGCTCCATTCTCCACCGTGAAGATGACCTGCCCGACGCGCAGCTTGTCGCCTTCCTTCACCCGGACCTCGCCCACCGTGCCGCTCACGGACGAGGGTACCTCGACCACTGCCTTGTCGGTCTCCAGTTCCATCACCGGCTGGCCTTCGGCAATACTCACGCCCGGCTTGATCAGCAGCCGAACCAGGTCACCGCTGTCGATGTTCTCGCCCAGTTCGGGCAGTTTGAATTCCGTTGCCATTCCCTTCCTTTTCCTGACTGTGTGGCGCGGGCACTCTTGCCCGCGCGGTCTTCTTCTACCCTGCGCGCAGCGGGGACAGGAGTGTCCGCCCCCACTAGCCTCTCGCTGGGTTTGTCTTTTCCGGATTGATCCCCAGATCGCGGATTGCTCTTTCCAGAACGTCCGCCCCCGCTTGCTTCTCGCGCGCCAGCGCATGCAGCGTCGCCAGCACAATATGCTTGGCGTCCACTTCGAAGAAGTCCCGCAGCGATGCACGATTCTCGCTGCGCCCGAAACCGTCGGTCCCCAATGACACCAGCTTCCCCGGAACCCACTGCGCAATGCTCTCGGGTAGCACCTTCATGTAATCCGAGGCTGCAATGAACGGGCCGGGCGCTCCCTTCAGCGTCTGCGTGACGTAGGGCACCTTCGCCGTTTTCGTGGGATGAAGCATGTTCCACCGCTCGCAATCGTTCGCTTCGCGGTAGAGCTGCTTGTAGCTGGTCACGCTCCACACGTCTGCCGCCACGCCATAGTTCTTCTCCAGAATCTCCTGCGCCTTCAGCACTTCGAACATGATGGTGCCGCTGCCCAGCAGTTGCGCGCGCAGCTTCGCATCTTTCTTCGGTGAGGCGCTGTAGCGATACAGACCTTTGAGAATGCCCTCGCGCACACCCGCCGGCATCTCCGGCATGGGCAGCGGCTCGTTCGTTACCGTCAGGTAATAGAAAATAGATTCGCCGTCCACGTACATCCGCTTGATGCCGTCCTGAATAACGATGGCGATCTCATAGGCGAAGGCGGGATCGTATGCGACCAGGTTGGGCACGGGGAGCGCCAGCACATGGCTGTGTCCGTCCTGATGCTGCAAGCCTTCGCCGGCCAGCGTGGTTCGGCCCGCGGTCCCACCGATCAGGAAGCCGCGGCACCGCATGTCGGCAGCCGCCCACACCAGGTCGCCGATGCGCTGGAATCCGAACATCGAGTAATAAATAAAGAACGGAATCGTGTTGATGCCGTGGTTGGCGTACGCGGTGCCCGCCGCAATGAACGAACACATCGAGCCCGCTTCGGTGATTCCTTCTTCCAGAATCTGCCCGTTTTTTGCTTCCTTGTAATACAGAAGCGTGTCCATATCGACCGGTTCGTAGAGCTGTCCTACGCTGGAATAAATTCCGACCTGCCGGAAGAGCGCCTCCATGCCGAAGGTGCGCGCTTCGTCGGGAACAACCGGCACGATTAGCTTCCCAATTTCCGGATCGCGCAGCAGTTTCGCCAACATGCGCACAAACACCATAGTGGTCGAAACTTCGCGCCCTTCGGTGCCCTTGTAGAACTCCTCAAAGTGGGCTTCGGAAACGGGCTTCAGCGGAGTGGCGCGCACTTTGCGGACCGGCATGTAGCCGCCCAACTGCTTGCGCCTCTCCTGCATGTACTTGATCTCGGAACTGTCGTCAGCAGGACGGTAAAACGGGGCATTGTGCAATTCATCATCGGGCACGGGAATGCCGAAGCGCGAGCGAAAGATCTGCAACTCTTCGTCGTTGAGCTTTTTCTGTTGATGCGTGATGTTCTTGCCTTCGCCGGCTTCGCCCAGGCCGTAGCCTTTGATCGTTTTCGCCAGCACGATGGTCGGTGATCCCGTGTGGTCTACCGCAGCCTTGTAGGCAGCGTAAACCTTGATCGGGTCGTGTCCGCCCAATCGCATGCGCGCGAGTTGTTCGTCGGAAAGATGTTCCACCATTTTCAGCAAGCGCGGATCGGTGCCAAAAAAGTTCTGCCGGAAATAGGCACCGCTCTCGACAAAATATTTCTGATACTGGCCATCGGTGATCTCACCCATGCGCTTGACGAGCAGGCCATCGCGGTCATTCTGGATGAGCGGATCCCAATCCCCGCCCCAGATGCACTTGATCACGTTCCAGCCCGCGCCGCGGAAAATCGCTTCCAGCTCCTGAATGATCTTGCCGCTCCCGCGCACCGGGCCGTCCAGCCGCTGCAAGTTGCAGTTCACGACGAAGATCAGGTTGTCGAGCCGTTCGCGCGAGGCCAGCGTGATCGATCCCAGAGACTCGGGTTCATCCATTTCGCCATCGCCCAGGAAGGCCCAGACTTTTCCGCCCGTCGAAGTCTTCAGCCCGCGATTCTCGAGATAGCGGATGAAGCGCGCGTGATAGATTGCCTGAATCGGCCCCAGTCCCATCGAGACTGTCGGGAACTCCCAGAAGTCTGGCATCAGCCAGGGATGCGGGTAGGAAGAGAGTCCTCCGCCCGGCTTCAATTCGCGCCGGAAGTTTTCCAGCTTTTGCTTGGGAATCCGTCCTTCCAGATAGGCGCGCGCGTTCATGCCGGGGGCGGCGTG
>Ga0335081_10015086_pt1 | contig 12500 bp, 12 predicted proteins | sample Lox_Sample_35_FD_206713 | JGI IMG/M metagenome (GOLD analysis project Ga0335081, IMG submission 206713) | Soil microbial communities from Loxahatchee National Wildlife Refuge, Florida, United States - Lox_Sample_3.5 | ecosystem: Environmental > Terrestrial > Soil > Wetlands | place: USA...
GGCATCGACACCGTGCTCGACTTCAACAACCCGATTCTGGCGCGCCACATCCAGAATCTCGCCGACGCTGAAAAGGACAAGACCTTCGACTATGGCGGGCGCACCACCGAGCCCGACCAGAAATTCGTCAGCGGCGAATGCGGCATCGATTTGAACTCCTCGGGCTTCTATGGCCTCGCCAAGGCAGGGGCCAAGTTTCCCTTCGGCTTGGGCGAGCTCCCCTATTACCCCGACGTCAAGGGCGCGCCGCAGAACTCGATCATCGGCGGCGCCAGCCTTTGGGTGATGGCCGGCAAGAAGCCCGAGGAATACAAGGGCGTCGCGCAATTCCTGAACTTCATCTCGCAGACGCCGCAGCAGGTGCGCTTCCACGAGATGACGGGATACCTGCCGATCACCAAGGCCGCCTATGAGGCGACGCGCGCCAGCGGCTTCTATGAGGAGCATCCCGGCCTCGACCTCCCCGTCATCCAGATGACCGGCAAGCCGCCCACCGAGAACTCGCGCGGCTTGCGCTTCGGCAACCTCGTGCAGATCCGGGACATCATCGCTGAAGAGCTCGAAGGCGCCTTCGCCGGCAAGCAGACGGGACAAGAAGCACTCGACAACGCGGTGAAGCGCGGCAACGTCGTCTTGCGGCAATTCGAGGCGGCCGTGCGCTGATCGATGGAGCGGCGCGTCATCTTCCGCGGCAGGGTGCTGCCCTACCTACTGGTGGCGCCGCAGCTGGCGGTGACCGTCGTCTTCTTCTTCTGGCCGGCGGCGCAGGCTTTCTGGCAGTCGGTTTATCGCGAGGATCCGTTCGGCCTCTCGTCGCGCTTTGTCGGCCTGGATAATTTCGCGGCAGTGCTGGCCGATCCCGATTACGTCGCCGCCATCCAGCGCACCGTCGTCTTCAGCGTCGCGGTCACGGCATTGGTGCTGGTGCCGTCGCTGCTGCTGGCGGTGATGGCCGATCGCGTCGTCAAGGGAGCGGCCGCTTACAAGACCGTCCTGATGCTGCCTTATGCCGTGGCGCCGGCGGTGGCGGGCGTGCTCTGGCTCTTTCTCTTCTTTCCCGGGGTCGGCGTCCTGGCCCGGGCGCTGCAAGCCCTCGGCATCAATTGGAATTTCTTCCTCGACGGCACCGAGTCGATGCTGCTCGTCATCGTCATCTCCGCCTGGAAGCAGATCAGCTACAATTTCCTCTTCTTCCTCGCTGGGCTGCAGTCGATTCCGAAATCGCTCATCGAGGCGGCCTCGATCGACGGCGCGGGGCGCACGCGCCGCTTCTGGACCATCATCTTCCCGCTGCTCTCGCCGACCGCCTTCTTCCTCGTGGTCGTCGACATCGTCTATGCCTTCTTCGACACCTTCGCCGTCATCCGCAGTGTCACGCGCGGCGGCTATCCCGGCAAAGCGACCGAGACCCTCGTCTACAAGGTCTATTATGACGGTTGGGAGGCGCAAGACCTCAACGGCTCGGCGGCGCAGTCGGTGATCCTGATGGGCATCGTCGTCGCGCTGACGGCGCTGCAATTCCGTTACGTCGAGCGGAAGGTGCATTACTGATGCCGCACGGAATGGAACGCGCCACCAAGGCACCGCGGCTTGCAACCGCTGGCGACTGGCTGCCGCATCTCATTTTGGTGGTGGGCGTCGTCGTCGTGGCATTTCCCGTCTATATGACCTTCGTCGCTTCGAGCCTGACGCCGCAGGACATTCTCGCCGGCATGCCGCCCGTTCCGGGCACGCATCTCCTGGGGAACTACCGCGAGGCCCTCATCGGCGGGGTCGCCGCCAGCAGCGGCGAGTCGGTGGCACGCATGCTCTGGAACAGCCTGCTGATGGCGCTCATCATCGCCGTCGGCAAAATCGCCATCTCGCTCATCTCCGCCTATGCGGTGGTGTTTTTCCGCTTCCCATTTCGCATGGTCTTCTTTTGGATGATCTTCGTCACGCTCATGCTGCCCATCGAGGTGCGCATCATTCCCACATACAAGGTGGTGGCGGATCTCGGCATGATCGACAGCTTCGCCGGCCTCACCATCCCGGTGATCGCCTCGGCGACGGCGACGCTGCTCTTCCGCCAATTCTTTCTCACCATTCCCGACGAGCTGGTCGAGGCGGCGAAGATCGACGGTGCCGGACCTTTGCGCTTCCTCTGGGATACCGTCATTCCGCTGTCGCGCACCAACATGGCGGCGCTCTTCGTCATTCTCTTCATCTTCGGCTGGAATCAGTTTCTCTGGCCGCTCATCGTGACGAACAGCGCCGAAATGACGACGATCGTCATCGGCTTGACGCGCATGATCGGCACCGGCGACGGCCGCACCGACTGGGACCTGGTGATGGCGACCGCGATCCTCGCCATGCTGCCGCCCGCGCTGGTGGTGCTGCTGATGCAGCGCTGGTTCGTCAAAGGCCTGGTCGAAAGCGAGAAATAAATGGCTGAAGTGGCGCTCCGCGACGTGCGCAAATCCTACGCCAAGGCCGGGGTGATCCACGGCGTCTCCTGCGCCATCGCCGATGGCGAGCTCGTCGTCGTGGTCGGCCCCTCGGGCTGCGGCAAGTCGACCCTGCTGCGCATGGTGGCGGGGCTCGAGGAGATCACCGGCGGCGAGATCGCCATTGGCGGGCGCGTCGTCAACGCCATCGAGCCCAAGGATCGCGACATCGCCATGGTGTTCCAGAACTACGCGCTCTATCCGCACATGACGGTGCGCGACAACATGGCCTACGGCCTCAAGATCCGCGGCCTTGCGGCGGGCGAGATCGCGACGCGCGTCAAGCGCGCCGCCGAGATCTTGCAACTCGCGGCGCTTCTCGACCGGAAGCCGCGCCAGCTCTCGGGCGGCCAGCGCCAGCGCGTCGCCATGGGCCGCGCCATCGTGCGCAATCCGCAGGTCTTTCTCTTCGACGAGCCGCTCTCCAATCTCGATGCACAGCTTCGCGTCCAGATGCGGGTCGAGATCAAGCGGCTGCAGCAGTCGCTCGGCACCACCTCGATCTATGTGACGCATGACCAAGTCGAGGCGATGACGCTGGCCGATCGCCTCATCGTCATGAATGCCGGCCGCGCCGACCAGATCGGTCCGCCGCTCGCGCTCTACGACCGACCGGAGACGCGCTTCGTCGCGGGCTTCATCGGCTCGCCGGCGATGAATTTCCTGCCGGCGGTGACGGATGCGGACGGCGTGATGCTGGGCGACGGCACGCGCCTGCCGCGCCCCGCCGGTACCGGCGCCGTCGCTCCCGGCCGCGCCGTGATCCTGGGCGTCCGTCCCGAGCATCTCGCCGCCGACGGCGCCGCGGCCGCGCTCACCGTCACCGTCGAGCTGGCGGAAATGCTGGGCGCCGACACCATCGTCCATGGCCGCGCCGGCGACGGCACGCTGCTCCAGGCCCGCCTCCCGGGCACCGCGCGCGCCCAACCCGGCGACCGCCTGCCGCTGGCATTCGATCCGCGGCAGCTCCATCTTTTCGATCGCGATACCGGAAGGCGGCTCTGACCGCCGCGCCCTCGGGAAGCGAGACCATGCTGATCCGTCCGGCGCTGCGCGAATACCGAACCTGGCTCCTGGATAGCCGCTACTGGCATGGCTACACGCCGCGCGTGGACGACATCATCATCGCCACCGCGCCGAAATGCGGCACCACCTGGATGCAACAGATCGTGAGCTCGCTGGTCTTCGGCGATGGCGAAGTGCGCGCCCTGCCGAAGGTCTCGCCCTGGGTCGAGGCGCGCTTTCGCTACTCCGCCGCGGAGGTCAAGGCCGTCGTCGCGGGATTGCCGCACCGACGCTTCCTCAAGACCCATCTGCCGATTGACGGCCTGCCCCTTTACGACGAGGTCAAGTACATTCACGTCGGGCGCGACGGCCGCGACGCCTTCCTGTCGATGCACAACCACTTCACCGGCTTCACGCCCGAGCACCTGGCAATGCTCGACGCGGTCGGGCTCGCGGACCCGGTCGTTGCACGACCCTATGAGCGAACCCCCGCCGATCCCGTGGCGTATCTTCGCCAATGGCTTGCAGCAAAAACGACGCCAGGACCCGTCGAGGGCCCGCCAAGCCCGCATTTCTTCGATCTCGAGCGGGGCTACTGGGCGGAGCGGCACCGGCCGAACGTGCTTCTGGTGCACTATGCCGATCTCTTGCGCGACCTCGCCGCCGAGATGCGCCGCATCGCGGCTTTCCTCGAGATCGCCATCGACGACAGCCTGTGGCCGCTCCTCGAGCGCGCCGCCGGCTTCGCGGCGATGCGGGCGAGCGGCAAGCAATTGATGCCGCTGACCCAGACGATGCTGATCGACGGGGCCAAGCGCTTCTTCGACAAGGGTGTCACGGGCCGTTGGCAAGGGGTGCTGGCGGCCGATGACCTTGCGCTCTACGAGAGGACGGCCCGCGAGAGGCTAGGGCCGGCGCTCGCCGCTTGGCTCGCCGGCGGCCGGCATGAGGCCGGCGATCCGCGCGGTTTGCGGGATGGCGCGGAAGCTGATGCGGCAGCGTTAACCAGCGACGGCGATCTCTCTTGAAAGGATAAGGCCATGGCGGTGAAACCCATTCCCGACGGCTATCACAGCATCACGCCCTATCTCATCGTCCAAGGCGGCGAGGGCGCTATCGCCTTCTACCAGAAGGCGTTGGGCGCAAAGGAAGTGATGCGCATGAGCGACGCGGGCAAGGTGCACCATGCCGAGTTGCAGATCGGCGATTCCCGCATCATGCTGGCCGACGAGCATCCCGAGCTCAACGCGCTCAGCCCCAAGACGATCGGCGGCACCCCGATCTCGATCCACCTCTATGTCGGGGACGTCGACGCCGTGGTCGCACGCGCCGTCGACGCCGGCGCCAAGGTCATCCGTCCGGTCGCCGACCAATTCTACGGCGACCGCACCGGCGGCATCGAGGATCCCTTCGGTCACCGCTGGTACGTCGCGACGCACAAAGAAGATCTCAGCATCGACGAGATCCGTCGCCGTGCGGCGGCGCAGGGGCATTAGCTCTCAGCCCGTCAGCTGTCAGGTCGCTCCGAGCAGACGGTCGACGGCTACCTCCCCTTCTCCGCCGCCAGCAGCTTCTCCTTCCGCTCGACGCCCCAGCGGTAGCCGCCGATATCGCCGTTCTTGCGCACGACACGGTGGCAGGGGATGACGAGGGCGGCGCGATTCTGGCCGCAGGCGTTGGCGACGGCGCGCACCGCGGCGGGCTTGCCGATCCGGCGAGCGATCTCGGAATAAGTCGCTGTCCGGCCGTAGGGGATCTTCTGTAGCTCGCGCCAGACCCGCCACTGGAAGGCCGTGGCCTGCAGGTCGAGCGGCAGCGACAGCTCGGGCGACTTGCCCTCGAGATGAGCGATGATCGCCTCGACCCAGCCGCCCAGCGCATGGTCGTCGCGCCGGGTCGTCGCCTGGGCGTATTCGGCATGAAGCGCCTTTTCGAGCGCTGCGTCGTCGGGGCCGAGGGAGATCGCGGCGATGCCGCGCTCGGTAGCCGCCACGAGAATCCGTCCGAGCGAGCATGGGGCGGTGGTGAAGGCGATCGCCATGCCCTTGCCCTGCTTCTTGTAGGTGGCGGGCGTCATGCCGAGCTGAGCATCCGAGCGCTCATAGAGTCGCGAGGAGGAGCCGTATCCGGCGCCATAGAGCGCGCCGGCAACGCCGTCGCCTTCGCGCAGCCGCGCCTTGACGCGGGCGAGACGGCGGGCGGCGGCGAAATCGCGCGGGCTGATGCCGAGCTGCCGCTTGAAGAGCCGCTGCAGCTGATGCGCCGAGGTGCCGACCGCGGCGCCGAGGTCGGCGAGGCTGGGCGCGCCGCCCTCCTCCTCGTCGAGCGCGCGATCGATCATGCGGCAGGCGCGACGCACGCGCTCGGCCGACGGATCGCGCGCCGGCTGCTGCTCGGGGTGGCAGCGGCGGCACGGGCGGTAGCCCGCTTGCTCGGCCGCCTGCGGCAGCGCAAAGAACTGCACATTCTCGCGCCGCGGCCGCTTGCTGGGGCAAGACGGCCGGCAGTAGACCCCGGTCGTGGCCACGGCATAGACAAAGGCGCCATCGGCGGCGCGCGAGCGTCCGGCAACCGCCTCCCAATACTGTTGCTCGACCATCTCCCTGCTCCTTGAACCGGGTTGATGGTCCTTGATATCGGAAGGCGCCGTCATGCTTCTATCCGCTTCCGGCCGCCAATTTCAGCCGCGGTCCACAAGGTGCAGGAAGGAGCCCATCACGCAGCCGCGGCGGCGCCCCGCGGCGCCAAGCGGCGCGCCGTCCGCATCGGCCGCGGCGAAGAGGGGGGTGCCCTCGCCTTCGTCGACCACGGTGGCGTAATGGAATTCGTGGCCGCGAAACCGCGCGCCGGCCGCGCCCAAGGGGCCCGCTTCGGTGAGCCGGACCTCGCGATAGCCGAGCTGGCGGCGGCGATCGGCAAAGCTGGTCTCGAGCGGCAGCAATCCCGCCATGGCGTGGCGCGCGCCGGCCGCATCGATGAGGCCGCTGCCCAAGACCATGTAGCCGCCGCACTCGCCATAAATCGGCAGCCCACGCTCGGCGGCGCCGCAGAGGCCGGCGAGAAAGCGCTGGCTGCCGGCGATCCGGCGCGCATGCAGCTCGGGATATCCGCCGGGCAGGAACACCGCATTGGCATCGGGTGATGGCGCCTCGTCGGCGAGCGGCGAGAAGAAGCTGAGCGTGGCGCCGGCGCTTGCCCAGCCGGCCAGCATGGCGGGATAGGCGAAGGCAAAGGCCGTGTCGCGCGCCACCGCAATGCGCCGCCCGAGCGCCGGCAAAGGCTGCGCTGCGGGGAGCGCGGCGAGGCTGCTCGGGCGGGCAAGGCCAAAGAGCCGCTCGAGATCGAGCGACGCGGCGACCCGCTCGGCGGCACGGTCGAGGAAGCCGTCGAGATCGGGGTGTTCGGCCGCTTGCACCAAACCCAGATGGCGCTCGGGGAGCGCGAGTTCGGCGTGGCGCGGCACATGGCCGAGGATCGGCAGATCGGGAAGCGCGGTCCGAACGGAGTTCTCCAGCATCGCTGCATGGCGCGGGCCGCCGACGCGATTGAAGATGACGCCCTTTACCGGAACGTCGGAACGGTGGCTCAAGAAGCCGCGCAGCAGCGCCGCGGCCGAGCCCGATTGGCCTGAGACGTCGACGACCAGCACGACCGGCCAGCCGGTGAGCGCGGCAAGATCACCGGTCGAGCCAAGCCCCGCATTGCCGGCGCCGTCGAAGAGCCCCATGGCGCCCTCGCACAGCACCAGCTCGGCTTGGCGCTCAAGCCCCGCCACCAGCGCCGCAATCGTCTCGCGCCGCATTGCCCAGGCATCGAGGTTGAAGCAGGGCGTTCCGGAGGCGGCGGCGTGAAAGGCGGAATCGATGTAGTCGGGGCCGGCCTTGGCCGAGGCGATACGCCGGCCCGACTTGCGCAAATGGCGCAACAGCGCCAGCGTCAGCGTCGTCTTGCCGCTGCCCGAGGCCGGCGCGCCGAGGATAAGCCCGCCGCTCACAGGAATTTCTGGATCGCCGCCGCCATCTGCTCGGCGGTGACCTCCGGGCCGAAATGGGTGAGATAGCGACCATCCCGCCCCATCAAATAGACGAAGGCGGAATGGTCCATCGAATAGTCGTCCTTGCCCTCGCCGGCGACCTTCTGGAAATAGACGCGATAGGCGCGGGCGGCGGCAGCAATTTCGTCGGGCGTGCCGGTCAGCGCCAGGAGCCGCGGCGTGAAGTTACTTGCGTAGGTCTTCATCTGCGCCACGGTATCGCGCTCGGGATCGACAGTAATGAAGATCGGCTGCACCGCGTCGGCGGCCTTGCCCAAATGGTCCATCGCGGCCGTCATGAGGTTGAGCGCCGCGGGACAAGCATCGGGGCAATAGGTGTAACCGAAATAGACCAGCATCAGCCGGCCGCGGAACTCGCTGTCGTGTCGGACCGCCCCGTTCTGGTCGGTGAGCGTGAAGGGGCCGCCGATCGACACGCCGACGCTCTCGTCGAACTCGTGATCGCGCAACAGGCTATAGGCGATGGTGCCCGCCAGCACGAGGAGGCCGAAAAGGAAAACGACGAGGCCACGTTTTGCCGCTGGGTTCACGGGCACGCGTTCATTAAGCCGGCCGCTCACCGGCGATGGTGATGCGGTGCATGATTCGGCGATGGCCGAAATAGTCGTTGATGGCGTAATGCATGGCCGCGCGGTTGTCCCAGAGCGCCACCGAGTTCTCGCGCCAGCGGAAGCGGCAGGTGAATTCGGGACGCGCCGCGTGCTGATAGAGGAACTGCAGCAGCGGCTCGCTCTCCTCGCGGCTCATGCCGGCAAAGCGCGTGGTGTAGACGGGATTGACGTAAAGCGCCCTGCGCCCGGTGTCGGGATGCGTGCGGACGACCGGGTGCTCGCGCTCAAGGAGTGCCTCGGCGCCGCTCTCGATGATCATGGCGGCGCCGTCCTCGTCGTTGTTGACGACCACGCCCTTGGGTCCATAGACGCGCGCCGCGCAGTGGACGGCGCGGAGCCCGTCGAGCAGCCGGCGCATGCCTTCCGACAAGCTCTCGTAAGCGAGATGCATGTTGGCCCATTGCGTGTCGCCGCCGTGATCGGGAACCTCCTTCGCCTGCAGGAGCGTCGCCTTGGGCGGGGCCTCGGCATAGGTCATGTCGGAATGCCAGATATTGCCGAAATTGATTGCCGGCCGCTTCGGCCGAGCCTCGCGCGTGATCACCATGACCTCGGGATGCTCCGGCACCACCGACTTGACGAAATCGATGTGCCCCAGCGAACCGAAGGAGCGCGCGAAGCTTTTGAGCTCCGCCGGCGACAGCGCCTGGTCGCGGAAAAAGATGACGAGGTGCTCCTGAAACGCGCGATGGAGCTCTTCGGTCGTGCGATTGTCGAGGGGACGCGTGAGATCGGCACCGCCGATCTCCGCACCCAAAGCCCCCGCGAGCGGTCTTACCTCGATTCGCTCATAGCTCACGGCGCACATCTCCTGGATCCTCGGACCGCGGCGGCGAGGATCGGCCGCATGGCTCAGGACTTCTTCGTGTCCATGTGCTCCATGTGCTCCATGTGCTCCATGCCCTTCATGTGCTTGCCATGCGTCATGTACTTCATGTGCTTCATGCCCTTGTGATGGCTCATGTGCTTCAGCATGTCGGGATTGGCAAGGCAGTCTTTCTGGTCCTGCGATTCCCAGGCGAAGTCGTAGCAGCTGCCAATCGGCTTCGCCGCCCAGGCAGGAGTAACGGCTCCCGTTGCCAGCGCAAAGGCGGCGGCGGTCAAAATTGCGGTCTTCAACATGAGGTCCTCCCGAGAGATGTCCCGCGCCACTATAGCGCGTGTCCCCAGGGAGAGGCCAGTCGCCGAAGCCCTAGCGCTCGACGAAGCTCGCCAGCGTGCGGCCGTGCGTGCGCTGCGCCAGCTTCTTCAGCGCCTTCGCCTCGATTTGACGAATCCGCTCGCGTGTGACCTGATACTTGCGACCGACCTCCTCGAGCGTGTGCTCGCCGGCCTGGCCCACGCCGAAGCGCAGGCGCAGGATGTCGGCCTCGCGCGGCGAGAGCCGCGAGAGGGCGTCGTCGGTGGCGGCGCGCAGTTCGGCCTGCGCCGCGGCGTCATGCGGCATGACGGCGCCGTCATCGGCGATGAGATCGCCGATCGTCGCATCGCCGTCCTCGCTGAGCGGCGCATCGAGGCTGACGGGGTCACGCACCAGCTCCAGCACCGCACGGACCTTGGCGACGGGCACGCCGAGCCGCGTTGCGAGCTCGCCCTCATTGGGCTCGCGGCCAAGCTCCGCCAGCAGCTGATGCTGCGCGCGCATGACGCGACGCGCCTCGTCCGTCATGTGCGAGGGAATGCGGATGAGATGGCCCTGATCGACCAGCGCGCGCGTGCAGGCCTGGCGAATCCACCAGGTCGCATAGGTCGAGAACTTGTAGCCGCGGCGCCAGTCGAACTTCTCGACGGCCCGCATCAGGCCGATATTGCCCTCTTGGATGAGGTCCATGAGCGGCAGGCCGCGATTGACGTGGCGACGCGCGATCCACGCGACCAGTCGCAGATTGGCCTGGATCATCTCCTGCTTGGCGCGCTCCGCCTCGCGGGCGCCACGCTGCAGGTCGCTCACCAAGGAGCGGAAAGCCGGCAGCGTCTGACCGCTCTCGCGGCAAACCGTCTCGAGTTCGTCGATGAGGACGCGGACGGGCTCGCCGTAGCGGCGCCGGAAATTGGGCCACGGCGCGGTCTGGCGGCGCGACACCGAAGCGAGCCAGGCACGCGGGCTCGCCGCTTTGAGGTAGCCGTCGAGAAAGACGCGCCGGTCGATCTTGGCCTGATCGGCGAAGCGGGCGAGGCGCCCTTCGCGCTCGACGATGCGCCGGTTGAGGTCCTTGAGGCGAAGCGCCAGCTCCTCGATGCGGTCGGGATGGAGCACGACGGCCGTCAGGGCTTGCGCCAGCGATTGCGGGCTCCGGCTCTTGCGCGCGCGATCGAAGGCGCGGAGCGCCGGGCGCAGCAACGCCGCCTCGAGCTCGGCAAGGGGCGCCGCACCTTCCTCGTCCATGCCGCCGGATGCAATCGCCGCGGTCGCCGGGCTGCCCGCATTGCGCCGCGCCTGAGTCGCGGCCAAGTCGATCACGTCGCGAAGCGCGAGCTCACCCGCGCGGAGCGTCTGCGCCCATTGCGCCACCACCTTGCGCAGCAGGGGGCTGCGGTAGAGGGCGCTCAGCATCGCTTCCTGGCCCGCCTCGATCCGTTGCGCCAGCGCCACTTCGCCTTCCCGCGACAGCAGGTCGGCCTCGGAAATCTCCTGGAGGTAACGGCGCAGTGGATCGGCCGAGCGGCCGAGCTCGATCTCAGCCAGATTGCCGCGGACCGACACCGGCTCTGCCGCCGGACGCGCCGGTCGCTCCTCGTGCTCCGCGCGTTCCTGTCGGGTCGCGGTTTCCGAGGCCGGCTGCCGATCAAGCGCCTCAGCGCCAGCGAAATTCGCCCGCATTTAGGGTCACTCACACTTTTTCGGTGTTGCCACCGACCCCTCGATGAAGCCGGTGTGTCAAAATATGACGGCAGGAATATGGTCGGTTCTGCGCCACTTGGGAAGCCTGAAAAACGTTAACGCTGCAGATTGCCCAATTTATTAACTAAAACAAATGATTGCGATGCCTTTCCGCCGCCCTCCCCGAGCTTCCGTGAAGGGACGAATGCGAGGCATCGTGCAGCTTTGCAGCCCACTCACGGGCAATCCCGCCCTTTGGGGCTAGTCTTGGGCGATTGGCGGCTGGCGGGAGGCACGCGACAGGTCCGCCCCGGAGGAAGACGCATGCGCGCCGAACACCTTCGGGTCGCAATGCTGTTGGCGCTGTCGCCCGCGCCCGCCGGTGCAGCCGAGATCGCCGCCCAGGATGCAGCGCAGCATGTCGGCGAGAACGCGACCGTGTGCGGCACCGTCGCATCGGCACACCATGTCGAGCGCTCGCGGCTGCAGCCGACCTTCCTCGACCTCGATCGGACCTATCCCAACCAGAGCTTCACGGTGGTCATCTTCGGCAGCAACCGCGCCAAATTCGGCACGCCCGAGCGCGCCTTGCTGCACCAGCGCATCTGCGCCACCGGCGAGATCAGCCTCTATCAAGGGCGGCCTGAGATGGTCGTCCACGATGTGGCGCAGATCGTGCGTCAAGCGCGATAGGCTGCTGCGCGCCCCGCCTTGCCCGACGTCTCGGTCTTTCAAGCGTCATCGTATTGGGCTACATCTGCCGCGCCGCGGGACGGGACCGGATTGGGGGAGCGATGCAACAACGCTGGGGGCTTCCCATCGTCGCGTGGCCGTCGCGGCTCCGCCCCAACTACTGGGACGGCATCGCGCTGCCGCTGGTGCTTGGCGCCGTGGTGCTGCTCGCCTGGGCCAGCCGGCAGATGAACGCCCCCTACCGGATGGGTCAAGCGCTGCCGATCTCGCTCGATCCGCTCTACCTGCCGCAATACGGGCTGCGCACCGTGCTGCGCATGGCGGTCGCGCTGGTGGCGTCGCTGGTGTTCAGCCTTGCCTATGCCGCGCTCGCCGCCAAGAGCCGCCGCGCCGAGAAGGTGCTCATCCCGATCCTCGATGTGCTGCAATCGGTGCCGATCCTGGGGTTCCTCTCGATCACCGTCACGGGCTTCATCGCCCTCTTCCCGGGGAGCCTCTTGGGCTACGAGTGCGCGGCGATCTTTGCCATCTTCACCTCGCAAGCCTGGAACATGACCTTCAGCCTCTATCAGTCGTTTCTGGGCGTGCCACAAGACCTGCGCGAGGCGGCGCGGATGTACCATCTCTCGCCGTGGCAAAGCTTCTGGCAGCTCGACGTCCCCTATGCGCTGCCACAGTTGGTCTGGAACATGATGATGTCGGTTTCGGGCGGCTGGTTCTTCGTCGTCGCCTCCGAGGCGATCAGCGTCGCCGACAAGACGGTGCTGCTGCCGGGCATCGGCTCCTACATCGCGCTCGCTATCGATGCGCGCGACCTGCACGCCGTGATC
>Ga0335081_10015087_pt1 | contig 12499 bp, 9 predicted proteins | sample Lox_Sample_35_FD_206713 | JGI IMG/M metagenome (GOLD analysis project Ga0335081, IMG submission 206713) | Soil microbial communities from Loxahatchee National Wildlife Refuge, Florida, United States - Lox_Sample_3.5 | ecosystem: Environmental > Terrestrial > Soil > Wetlands | place: USA: Florida...
GCCCGCGACCGCGCGCACCCGGCGCTCCGCCCGCAGAGCTTGCGCGTGGAAGCGGAGGACGGCACCATCCGCCTCGGGTGAAGCCGCGTATGCCAGCTCGCGCTCGTGCACGACGATTTCCGCCTTGGGAAACACATCCCAGTTTGCGGCATGGTCGAAATGCAGGTGGCTGAGAATAACCAGATCGAGTGACTGGGGCGAGATGCCGCGCTCGGCGAGCTTCGCCACGACAACAGCACGCTCGTTGTAGCCGGCTGTGTCGAACAAAACTTTTTGTCCTTTGCTGGTCGTCAGCAGATAGCAACCGCTCCAGCCGAGGTATCCGCGCTCGCTGCGGCCGGGAAACCCGCCCAGAAGAATGTTGATCTCCGCCATTGCGCGCCTCCCTACATTGAATTACAGCTCTGTCATCCTGAGCGAACGCGCCCGATTTTGGCACGTGAGTCGAAGGCCCCCTACCCAGCGATATGGTGGGGGGGCAGGGGTGCTTCGACTCGTGCGGGCAAAAGCGGCCCGCACTCGCTCAGCATGACAACTTCACCCGATAATCACTCCAGCTACCCTCGGCTCTGGATCGATTTCGTTTCTCTCGTCCCTAGGCTCGGCACTGACAGAAAATCATAGAGTCGCGCTGGATTCTCCACCAGAATTCTCCGCCGCATGGCTTCATCCAGTACCCATATGGGCAGCAGGTCAAGCAAGCTCGCGTCCTGCGGCATGGGAACGCTGATCGAGGGATGCGGCCAATCAGTCCCGAACACCAGCTTGTCCGGCGCGGTTTCCACCAGCGCCCGCGCAAACGGAACGGCGTCGTCGTAAGGATAGGGATTGGCCGCGATGCGATATGCGCCCGAGAGCTTCACCCAGCACCGCCCGCCACGCAGCAACTCGAGCAGGGTTTGAAATCCAGCGTGACCGATTCCGAGCGACGCCGGCATGTGCCCCATGTGGTCCACGACGAAGTCCACCGGCAAACGCCGCAGCCGCTCGGCCAGCTCCGGCAGGTCTCTGCCATCGAGCAGCAGTTGCACGTGCCAGCCCAGGGGCTTAATGACATGGGCAATCTGCTCGAGCGCTTGCATTTGCAATCCGCCCTTGAACAAAAGGTTAATACGCACGCCGCGGAAACCGGCGGCATGCAATTCGGCGAGATGGGAATCGGTGGCGCAGGGTTCGACCACAGCCACACCGCGCCACGCGCCACCGGAGTCAACGATGGCATCCCGCGTACAACGGTTGTCGATTCCGTAGACGCTGGGCTGCACGATCACGGCGCGCTCGAATCCCAGCGCTCGGAGCATGCGCAGGTAAGCGTCCGTGCTGGCTTCTGGCGGCGTGTAGCTGCGGTTGGCTGTGTAGGGATACTCGTCCTGCGGGCCGAAGATGTGCGCGTGGCAATCACAACTGCCGGGCGGTATCGCCAGCCCGGGTTTTCCCGGATCGGGGTTGTACGCCTGGCAGCCCGGGATCGTCGCCGTGCTTTCCGCACGATCACTCATAGACGTGCAGTTCTTTCCCGCGTGTCTCCGGCAACAGCACGGTACCCAGGATCATTACCAAATACGCGCCGGCCGCAAAGATGGCGATAGCCTTGCCAAGCGACACGCTCGCGGCCAGGAATCCCACCAGCGCGGGGAACAGCGCTCCGATACCGCGTCCAAAGTTATAGGAGAATCCCTGTCCTGATCCGCGCAGGCGGCTGGGGAAGAGTTCGGTAAAGAACGCGCCGATGGGGCTGAACACGCCGGAAGCGAAGAAGCCGAGCGGGAATCCCAGGATCCTCATCACCGAATTGCTGATCGGCAGATAGGTGTAGGCGACAACGGTCACGAACGAGCCCACCGCGAACAGAATGAGGGTTTGCTTGCGCCCGAGGTGGTCGGCCAGATACGCGCTGACCATGTATCCAATAAACGATCCCACGATCACGACGATCAAGTAGCCGGTGGTGTTCAGCACCGACAGCTTGCGCTGGGTCTTCAGGAACGTGGGCAGCCAGGTAGTGATGGCATAGTAGCCGCCTTGCGCGCCTACGGCGAGCAGCGAGGTCAGCAGCGTAACCTTGAGGACATCCAGCCTGAAGATGTGCAGGAATGAAGCACCCTCGCCGGAAGCTGCAACTTTCTTACGCGTTTCTTTGAACACTTGCGGCTCAGGCACTTTGCGGCGGATGTAAAAGACCAGCAGGGCGGGAAGGATCCCGATCCAGAACATCGCCCGCCAGGCCGTGGATTCCGGGAACACGGTGTAAAACACGCCGTAACAAACGGCCGCCAGGCCCCAGCCGATTGCCCATCCTCCCTGCACCGTGCCCACAGCTTTGCCGCGGTGTTGAGCGCGGATGGTCTCGCCCATGAGCACCGAGCCCACCGCCCACTCGCCGCCGAACCCCAAGCCTTGCAGGCCGCGAGTGATCAGCAGTTGCCAGAACGAATGGGTGAAGCCACTTAGGAAGGTGAAGAAGGCGAACCAGACGATGGTGATCTGCAGGACGCGCGCGCGGCCGAAACGGTCCGCCAACGTGCCCGCCAGCCAACCACCCACGGCCGAGATGATCAGCACCGCTGTGGCGAGAAATCCTGCCTGGTCCCGGCGCATATGCCAAGCCGCCATCAGACTGGAGATGACGAAGCTGTAGACCATTACGTCCATGCCGTCGAGCGCCCAGCCGCCGAAGGTGGCGAACAAGGTGGCGCGTTCGGGGCCCGAGAGTTGCGTCAGCCAGGACCTCTGGGCGGTCGCGGGTGAGGTGGGCATGGGTGAGTTGGCAACGGGATTCATAGAAGCGCTCCTTACGTCAGGCGGCTGCGGAGGCAGTGGCCTCGCCAATAGCCGCCGGATGCTTGCGGTGCCCGCCGCGTGACCTGGGTTTGCGACAGAGTGGTATATCACATCCCACTCCGAAGGTGGTGCACTTCCGGGTATCGGTAGAGGCCTTAAATTCGGTAGAGGCCTTTAAATAGGGAGTATCGTTGGGGGCGTGGAATGCATCTAAACGAGAGTTCCGCATAGCCAGGTGCGTCGCCGTCTATTGATTTTCGCCTGGTAGCTGTGTTCTAGTTACTTGGTCCTTGAGTCATCTTTTCAACTCCGTGGCGTCTAGGCGGGCTGCAGGTCGCCGGTTACTGGTGCTGGCGCTTGCCGTGCTAGTGGGCGTTCTAGCCCTGGGGGCCAAGTTGTCCCTGTATGACGCGCCCCATCCCGGCTCGATTAACCCTGCGTCGATTTCGAAGCTGTGGGTAAGCGGCGAGAGGCTGAAGACGACGCAGCCGTTCGCATTGCCAATCTTGTGGCTAGCTACACTGCTTTTGTTTCCGCTTCCGGTGCAACTTACCGTTCGTGCAGAGCCCTGCAAAGAGCATGCGCCACGGCATTTCGTCCTGTGCGAACTCTATCGCTTCCTTCGGCCACCTCCGGCTTTCTAATTTCATTCTTGCGATCCCCGTGCGTTGGTGGTTGTGCTGATTTGCAGCCGTCGGCAGTCTAGCCGTTGGCAGACAACAAGGTTGTACAATTCAAATAAATAATTCCATGCGGATTCGCGTGAGAAATGTGCAGTGCGATGGTAATGGGAACGTCCGTCGCCTGCGTGGGGCGTGGGCGCCCTGGTTCCGAATCGGCTCCAGGCAGGAGTAGAACAGCGACCCGAGGGGGTTAGCTTTGGCGATAGATCCGCCGCTTACAGAAAATGAGCTAGATGCATTTCGGCGTCTGGACACGTGTTTGGTCTGCAACGCGATTGAGGCCTTTGACGTCAGGCTCTACAACACTGGATTTGCGGACCCCAGCATTCACAGCGTGTTCAATGACTTGCCGCCGATGGTTGGGTATGCCGCAACCGCACGTCTGCGCAGCGGAGATCCGCCCGTCCAAGGCGGCCGTTACCGCGACCGCAGCGATTGGTGGACAAACATTTTGAGCGTTCCCCCGCCCCGCGTGGTCGTGGTCCAAGACATGGATGATCCTCCAGGCCGCGGAGCCTTTCTTGGCGACGTGCACGCGGCGATCCTGCGGGCCCTGGGGTGCGTCGGATTCGTCAGCAATGGAGCGGTACGGGAACTGCCGCGCGTCCGCGCCATGAATTTTTCTCTCTTTGCCGGCAACATCGCGGTGTCCCACGCCTATGCTCATGTTTTCGCCTTGGGCGAATCTGTGAGTGTCGGGGGATTGGAGATTAGCCAGGGTGATTTGTTGCATGGGGATGTCCATGGCTTACTGGATATTCCCAAGGAGATTGCCCGGAAAGTTCCCGCTGTTGCCACGCGGTTGCGGGAGCAAGAGGACCAGGTAATTAAATACTGCCAGTCGCAAGAGTTTTCCATCGATGGACTGTGCGCGATTTTCAAGAAGTTGTAGTAGCGGGTTCGGCAGAAGGTCAGAGGGGCGGATCGAGGACGTTCATGAGTAAATTGTGGGTCGTCGGGGAGGACGACGAGATGCACAGGCGGATTTTGCTGGTCGCCTGCGCAGCGATGCTGGTGCTCGGAGCGGCATCCTGTAGCGGCGGACGGAATGGCGTCGTGCAGGCCGACGCTCAACATTCGGTTACAGTAGGCGTAACTCCCGTGCTGCGAAAGGCGCTTGAGCGAGACATCACTCTGTCTTCTGAACTGGTACCATTCCAGGAGATTGATGTATACGCAAAAGAATCCGGCTATGTACGGAAACTCGATGTCGATTACGGCAGCCGGGTCAAGGCTGGCCAGGTCATGGCAGTGCTCGAGATTCCGGAGCTGCAAGCTCAGTTGGAGGAAGACCAGGCTCAAATCAAGAATGGCATTGACGAAGTTAGCCGCGCGCAACACGAGTTGGTGCGCTACCAGGCGCAGTACAAAGCGCTCCACCTCGAGTTCACGCGGTTGAATGCCGTCTTTGAAGCGAAGCCTGGGATCGTAGCCCAGCAGGACGTAGATAATGCGCAAGGCCAGGATTTAGCCGCTGCTGCTCAAGTCGATGCCGGCCAGGCAGCCTTGCAGGCGGCGCAGAGCCATTTGGCGGCAGCCAAGGCCAAGCTCGCTCACGATCAAACACTTTACGACTATAGCAAGATTACGGCGCCCTTCTCGGGAGTAGTGACCCAGCGCTATGCCAATCTCGGCACCCTCATGCAGGCTGGCACGGGATCGAGCACGCAGGCCATGCCGCTGGTGCGCTTGTCGGAAGACGATCTGTTTCGATTGGTTATTCCTGTTCCGGAATCCTACGTTCGTTACATCCGCATTGGGGACCCGGTAACGGTCAACGTTCCCTCTCTGGACCGCAGTTTTCCCGGGCGGGTGACCCGGTTCTCCGTCGATGTCAGGGAGGACACACGTACGATGCACACCGAGGTGGATGTGCCCAATCCACAGCACGTGCTGATGCCGGGTCTGTACGCAGACGCTATTCTTTCACTGGACCGCCGCCAGGATGCGCTGGTCGTTCCCATACAGGCACTGAATCATGAGGCCGGCGGCCAGACCACGGTTTTCGTGGTGAACGCGCGCGGCGAACTTGAAGACCGGCCGGTGCAATTGGGGCTCACGACCGCCAATGACGCCGAAATTGTTTCCGGTCTCAAGGAAGGCGACAAGGTCGTGGTCAGCGATCGCAGCGGGCTGAAATCAGGGCAGAAGGTGCAGGCGCAGCTGGTACAGACAATGCAGTATCACGAGGAGAGCACGACCCAATAGAAGCAACGTCCTGAGAGGCTTATGCCAGGGTTCTCAATCCGCAATCCGTATTTCATCATTGTCTGTTGCCTGGTAATCCTGGTGATAGGTGTGACCAGCCTGTCGCGGATGCCGGTAGACCTGTTCCCGCCTATCAACCTGCCGGAAGTGGTGGTGGCTACTTTCTTTTCGGGAATGCCGCCCGAGGACATTGAGACAGACATTACCGACCCGTTGGAGCGGTTCTTCACCCTGGCCAACGGCGTGGACCACATGGAATCGCGCTCCCTGCTGGGAGTAAGCATTATTCGGGTTTATTTCCAGCCGGGGACCAATCCTGATGCCGACGTGACCCAGCTCTCGAACCTGGCATTGGCCGACCTTAAGCGGCTTCCGCCGGGCACGCTGCCGCCGGTGGTGCTCAAGTTCGATGCCTCCAGCCTGCCGGTAGCGCTGGTGACGGTCAAAGGCGAGGGGTTGAACGAAACCCAGCTCTTTGATTACGCCCGCTTCCAGATCCGCAACCAGATCGCAGTCGTACCGGGGGCGGAAATTCCTCCGCCCTTCGGCGGCAAATATCGCCAGATCATGGTCTACGTCGACCCCTACAAACTGCTGTCGCGCCAGCTGAGTTTGATGGACGTGGTGAAAGCGGTCAACAGCTCCAACCTGATTCTTCCGGCGGGCGACGTGAAGATGGGACCGTACGACTACTACGTCTACTCCAACAGTCTGGTCAACAACATGGATGAGCTGGGCAAGGTGCCCGTGAAGACCAGCGGCACTTCCTGGGTGACGGTGAATGACATAGGCAAAGCGGAAGACGCGAATCAGATTCAATACAACATGGTGCGCATTGACGGCCAGAGGTCCTGTTACATCCCCATTATGAAACAGGGAGGCGATACCAACACGATTGCGGTCGTCGATGGGGTTCGCAAGTTGACCCGTCACCTTTACGACATCCCCAAGCAGATGGTGACCAATGTCGTCTTCGACCAGTCGGTGTACGTCAAGGAGGCCATCCGCACCGTGCTGCACGAAGGCTTCCTGGGACTGGTTTTGACCAGCCTCATGATCCTGGTTTTCCTGGGGAGTTTTCGGGCCACTTCAGCCGTGCTGCTTTCGATTCCGCTGTCCGCGCTGACTGCCTTTGTAGTGCTGGCCCTGATGGGCGCCACCGTGAACACCATGATCCTGGGCGGAATGGCGTTGGCGTTTTCGCGCGTGATCGATAACTCTGTCATCTCCCTGGAGAATATCTATCGCCACCTGGAAATGGGCGCCGAGGCCGTTGTCGCCGCGGAAAGGGGTGGGGCGGAGGTAAACCTTGCGGTGTTGGCCGCCACACTGGTGGACGTGGTTGATTTCTTTCCCGTGGTCTTCCTTTATGGCGTGGCCAAGTTTCTTTTCTCGGCCTTGGCGCTGGCTTTTTCGCTGTCCTTGCTGGCTTCTTTTGTAGTCGCCATGACGGTGATTCCGCTGTTCTGCTCGCGCTTTTTGAAAACTGTGCCGCACGCCGCCGCCCATAAACATGAGGAGTATGAGGTTGAACCGATAGCGCCGGCACAGCAGTCCGGATGGGAGCGATTCAACGCCGCCTTCAACCGGATGTTCAATAAGCTCCTGGATTATTACGAATATTGGGTGAGACGCGCAATGAAGCGGCCTGCTTGGACAGTACTGGCTTTGACCGGTGTCTTCCTGGCGAGCTTAGCGATCTATCCTTTGCTCGGTTTGGCGTTCTTCCCGCAAACGGACGCTGGCCAGTTCACCATCAACATGAAAGTTCCCACCGGGACCCGCATCGAGGTAACGGAACAGTATGTGGCCAAGGTGGAGGACCTGATCCGGAAGGAAGTCGAACCCAGGGACCTGAAGAGGATCGTTGCCAATATCGGGGTGGTTCCAGACTTCTCTTCTCTCTACACCACGAACTCGGGTCCGTACACCGCGACCGTGCAGGTGGCGTTGAACGAGCCCCACAGGCTCAGCAGCTTTGAATATATGGACCGGGTGAAGGCGCAGATCGCGAAGCAGCATCCCGACATTCGCACGTTCTTCTCCAGCGGCTCGATGGTGGACGCCATCCTGAACATGGGCATGCCCGCGCCCATCGATGTCCAGGTGAGCAGCCCTGACCTCCACCAGATCTACGGCATCGCCCAGAATCTGGCGACGCGCATCCGGGAAGTGCCCGGCGTCGGCCAGATTTATATCCCTCAGGATATGAACTATCCGGCCTTGCGGCTGGATGTAGACCGGGTACACGCGGGTGAGTTAGGACTGACGCAAAAGGACGTCGTAGATAACGTCATCACGGCCCTCAATTCCAATTACATGATCGCGCCCAATTACTGGGTCGATCGCAAGAGCGGAAACGACTATTACCTGACGGTACAATTCTTCGAAAAAGGCAAAGGCGCCATTCACAACAGGGTGGATTTAGGACAGATTCCTTTGCGCGATCCGGACGGTGGCGGTTCGATGGCGTGCGGCCCGAACGGCCGGGGAGCAGGAACAGCATGGACGTGCGGAGGGTCGGGAAGGCCGATCACCGTCCTCAACAACGTTGTGAAAGTCAGTCAGGTTCAGACGCCCACGGAAGTCGACCACTATCAGATTCAACGCGCGATCGACATCTATGTCACCCCTAAGGGAGAAGACCTTGGGCGCGTGACCAACGCCATTCAAAAGATCGTTGGGCATACCACTGTCCCGGGAAACGTGCGCGTTAACCTGCGGGGCATGGTGCAGGGAATGAACGCGTCGTTCAAGAGCTTTGCCCTGGGATTCTCGCTGTCGTTCGTGCTCTTGTTCCTGATTTTGACCGCTCAATTCAAGTCGTTCATCGACCCGTTTCTGATCATGCTGGCCATCCCGATGGGATTTGTGGGCGTACTGCTGATATTGCCGCTCACTCATACGACGTTAAACGTCATGTCGCTGATGGGCGTGCTGATGTTGGTGGGCATCGCAGACTCGAACAGCATCCTGATCGTGGATTTTGCCCACAACCTCGAACGGCAAGGACTATCGCCCGCGGATGCGGTCATTACTGCATGCCGCGTGCGGCTGCGTCCCATCCTGATGACTTCTCTGGCGACTATTATCGGCATGATCCCGTTGGCCTTGAAACTGGGGACAGGAGCAGAGCAGTACACCCCCATGGCGCGAGCCATTATTGGCGGCCTCACCTCCTCGGTTGTCCTGACTATTTTCATCGTACCGGCAGCTTACCTGCTGGTTTACGGACGCAAGAACAAGAAGGCTGCGGTGGCCCCTCAGGAAGCGGCTGAATGAGAGTGAGGAGATGGTGGGTGGGACCGCATGCTGTCTATGATTTGCGATGCTCCCATTTAGCTTATACGCGACTGCGGGAGTCCTGACAGCAGCGCATCTTTACTTGCTGCTGGCGCTGACCGCATACGCCCCGGCGGCCAACCTGTTGGAGTGGGTTGCCCTGGCGGGCTCTTTGTGCCTGATAGCGGCAGCGTGCATCAGTCTCTTCAAACCGCGCGTGGCCGGGCAGATCGCACTGCTTGCTTGCTTGTTGATCTGGATCTTTTATGCGCCAGCAACCGTGAGAACAGTTCAGACAAAGCTGCTGAAGCACCCAGTGGCTATACAGCATTCCGTTCCCCGAGAGCATTGATTTCAAGGTCCTCCTGGCGGTGAACTGGATGAAGAGTAACAGTTATGGATGTGGTCTCGGGAACTGTTTACGGCTCAAGGGCGCTGACCTATCTAAGCCTGGCTTTTCTCGTACTCGCAACCGGGTATGCGGCAATTGTGAGTTTTGGGCGCCGGCGGGACAGTGAGACGCCTAGCTGGATTTTTCCGGGCCCCGCAGGATGCTCTCTCCGGAGAGCAATTAGCGCCGCCAGCATTGCCTTAGTTGCGGGGTTGGTCGCATGGATGGCATTCGGCCTTCGGGCTTCTACTCGTCCGGGGTCGCGTTTCATGATTCCGGATGGTTACGTTGGCTGGGTCAAGCTTGAGTTTGGGGTGCCTGGCGCTCCGCCCTTGCCCATGGAAGGGGGCAAGTACGTAGTGCGATTCACGCCCAGCGGGGTTCTAAAGACTTCCACGGCGGAGGAAGCAGGCTCGGCCAAGGATTACTACTACTACTATTCTGATGGTCGCGCGCGCGAGCTACCGGGTCGCGCGTCAGGCGCTGCGAGTTTGATCTGGGGCCACTTTCACAGCCAGGCATCTGGCAGCTCAGGGAAGCACTCCTATGAGGAATTTTTCGTCGGCACCGAGCAACAGTTCAAAGAGCAAGCCAGTCCTGGGAATCAGGCCGGGGCTGATTCTGCACAGCGAGAAGCTTCCAGCCCAGCAGGTCGAGGCGCCCATTCAGGTGACCTCGGCCAGCGCGAACAAAACGGAAAGCGTTGAGGAGACGCAACAAATGACGCAGAGACACTGGTTGCTGCTATTCGCCGCCGTCGCCCTGTCCTCGTGCGCGGCGGTCGCGCAAGCTCCTGCGCCCGCTCCGCAGAAACTGACCCTCAAGCAAGCGGAGACCATCGCCATCACCAATCATCCGCAGATCCAGGCGGCAACGTTTATCGCGGCCGCAACCAAAGAGGTGAACACCGAGGTCCGCTCCGCTTACTTTCCGCAAGTGTACGGTGCCGCCACTGGCGCGGATACGAATCAAACGGGAGCGCGTATAGCGGCCGGGGAGCTGAACAGTCCCCGCGTCTTCAGGAAATTCTCCACCGGGGTTGTTGTCGACCAGCTTATCACCGATTTCGGGCGCACCCACGAGCTCAGCCGTTCTGCGGGACTGCGCACCAGCGCTGAGCGGGCAGGGATAGTGGTCACGCGCGCCGATGTCCTGCTGGCCGTGGACCAGGCTTACTTCGGAACCTTGAAAGCCCAGGCGGTGCTTAAGGTCGCACAGCAGACGGTGCAGGAGCGGGAGACCGTCACCGACCGCGTGAACTCGCTCGCCCAGGCGAAGCTGAAATCCGGGCTCGATGTCAGCTTCGCCGAGGTCAGCCTCGGACAAGCCCAGCTGCTGTTGGTGCAGGCGCAAAACGGAGTGAAGGCCGCTAATGCGGAACTGACGCGGACGCTGGGCTACTCTGACGAACGCGAGTTCGAGCTGACCGAGGAGCCCCTGCCTCCAGCGGCTCCCCCCCAGGTCCTTCCGCTGGTTGCGGAAGCTTTTCGCGAGCGGCCCGAGCTGGTCCGTCAGCGGTTCCTGGTGCAGTCCGCACACGCCTTCGCGCTTGCGGAGCGGGATCTCTATCTCCCCACCATCAGCGGCCTCGGGGTAGTGGGATGGGTTCCCGAGGGAGATCCTTCGCAGTTCCGCAGCACCTACGCCGCCGGCGGCGTTAACGTCAGCATCCCCATATTCAACGGCAAGCTGTTTACCGCGCGCTACGCCGAGGCCAATTTGCGCACGCAAGCTGAAGATCAGCGGCTGCGCGACCTGGAGAACGTCATCGCGCGGGAAGTTCGCGTTGCCTGGCTGGATGTGATCACCGCCTACCAGCGTCTCGATTTGACCACCCAGATCCTCGGAGAGGCCAAGCTGGCACTCGATCTGGCGGATGCTCGCTACAAGCTGGGCTTGAGCTCGATTGTCGAATTGGAGCAGGCCCAGCTCAACGAGACGCAAGCCGCCATCGACGAGGTCAGCGCCAAGTACGACTGCTCCGCCAAAACGTCATCGTTGAACTATGCCATCGGCCTTCTGCATTGAGTTGTATCCATATTACTTTGACGTTTCTTTACGAAGTGTTTACCCGCCTCCGACGCTGCGTGTGCTTAAATAAAGCACAGAGTTGCTGAACATTCGGGCACCTTGGGGTCCGTGATGCCGAAACGCTTCGCGATGGGCGTAATTGTGTTGCTGCTTAGTTTGCTGGCGATTGCCCAGGATAATTCGCCACCGGCCGCAGGGGCGCAGGAGCAAACCGATCAGCGGCCGGGCGGGCCTCATCAATGGAGCGGCGAAGGTCGGTTTCAAGGAGTGGCGGGCACCATCACGGCGATCGACAAGAACAAGCTCTTGTTGAAGACTGCGGATGGCAAGGCCGTGACCGTCAACCTGGCCGCGGACACTCGTTATCGCAAGAACCGGCAGCCGGCTGCGATAGCAGACTTCAAAGTCGGCGACACCGTGATCGTCGGCGGCGATCCGGCCGGAGAGAACGCGTGGAACGCCCGCTTCGTCGCCGCGCGGCCGGCCGACGGTCCCGGCATGCGTGCGGCCCTGGGCAAGACCTTTATTGCGGGTGAGATCAAGTCCATCGAGGGCACGCGTTTGACTATCCTGCGCCCGGATGGCGAAATCCAAACCATCGAAGTGGACGAGAACACTTCCTTTCGCAAACAGAATGAGAGCATCACCCTGGCTGACTTCAAGCCCGGCGATCGCGTCTTCGGCCACGGCGATCTCAAGAACGGGACTTTCGTCGCCGCGGTGCTGAATGCCGGGGATTTTCAGCCGATGGGTTCACGTCCTCAAGGCGCGCCTGACCGGCACTGAGGTAAACCTTTGCGGCTGCGGTTCGTCTTTCGTAAAGAGGCGTGGGGATGCAAGGCGGTCGGTCAGTGGGTCCAAATTTTCTATGATGTGCTCGCGGCCGGTCGATAACCAAAGTTGGTTCTTCCCTGCTGGGATGCGGTCGCTGATCGTGCTGGCCGCGCTTTCCCTTCTTTGCGTGCTGGCAACGGCGCAGGCCCCACCTGCTGCTGGCGGCGACATCAGCGGCACGGTCAAATCAGCAAATATGCCGTTACCGGGCGTGACGGTCTCCGCCGCTAACACTCTCACCGGGAAAAAGGTTGTCACTTCGACTGCCGAAGACGGCAGCTACACTCTG
>Ga0335081_10015089_pt1 | contig 12499 bp, 11 predicted proteins | sample Lox_Sample_35_FD_206713 | JGI IMG/M metagenome (GOLD analysis project Ga0335081, IMG submission 206713) | Soil microbial communities from Loxahatchee National Wildlife Refuge, Florida, United States - Lox_Sample_3.5 | ecosystem: Environmental > Terrestrial > Soil > Wetlands | place: USA...
TATTGGCGCTCGGTCGAATGCAGCGCAGCGTCCGGCATGTTGTTCACGAGGCCGATCAGGAGCGGGCGCTCGAAGCGCGGCACCGCTCGAGTCCCGGTTGAGAACGTCAGGGCCGACCTCATCCGACCCTCGCCAATCTGGTCCCGCCGAGCACCATTGCCGCGTCGAGCGCCTGGTCAAGATCGACGATAATGTCGTCGACATGTTCGATGCCGATACTGAGCCGGATCGTCTCCGGCGTGACGCCGGCCTTGCGCTGCTCCTCGGAGGACATCTGCCGGTGCGTCGTCGACGCGGGATGACAGGCGAGTGACTTCGCGTCCCCGAGATTGACCAGCCGCTTGATCAGCCTCAGGGCGTTGTAGAAGCGCTTCCCTCCCTCATAGCCGCCGCGGACGCCGAAGGTGACGAGCGAACAGGCACGGCCGCCGAAATATTTCCTTGCGAGGCCGTGATAGGGATTCTCGGGAAAGCCGGCGTAATTGACCCATTCCGCGCGCGGATCGTCGCGCAAGAACTCGGCGACCCGCCGCGCGTTCTCGACATGCCGCTCGACGCGCAGCGCGACGGTCTCGATCCCCTGAAGCAGCAGAAAGGCGCTGAGCGGCGAGAGCACCGAGCCGGTGGTCCGCAGACACACGCTGCGGCAGCGCCCGATATAGGCGGCGGCGCCGAAATGGTCGGTGTAGACGAGACCATGATAGGACGCATCCGGCCGGGTGAGCATCGGAAAGCGCGAACCATATCGCTGCCAGGGAAAACGGCCGCTATCAACGACGATGCCGCCGAGCGTCGTTCCGTGGCCGCCCATGAACTTCGTCAGCGAGTGCACGACGATGTCGGCGCCGTATTCGATCGGGCGGAGCAGAATGGGAGTGGCAACCGTGTTGTCGACGATGAGCGGAACACCGCGGGCATGCGCGACCTCGGCAAGCGCCTCGACATCGCAGATGTTCCCAGCCGGATTGCCCACGCTCTCGCAAAACACCGCGCACGTATCGTCATCCACCATCCTGGCGATGGCGTCCGGCTGATCCGACTCGGCGAAGCGGACGGAAACGCCAAGGCTTGGCAGGAGATGGGCGAAAAGAGTGTGGGTGGTGCCGTAAAGCTGAGGGACGGAAACAATGTTTCTGCCGGCCGCCGCAATGGTGAGGACGGCATAGTGCAAGGCGGCTTGGCCAGAGCTGACGCTGAGCGCGTCGACGCCGCCTTCGAGCTCGGCAACGCGCCGCTCGAGCACCGTGTTGGTGGGATTGCTGATCCGACTGTAGCGATAGCCCTCGGTTTCCAGATTGAACAACGCCTCGCCGTGCTCGGCGCTGTCGAAGGCATAGGCTACCGTCTGATAGATCGGCACGGCGACGGCCCGGGTGGTCGCTTCGGGGTCGTAGCCGCTGTGGATGGCGATCGTTTCCTGTCGCATCGATGCTGCCTTCTTGGTCCCGTAGCGACCCCGCCCGAAAGTTCCGCGCATACGCCTCTCGATCGGTCTGGCGTTTTGTTTTCTTATTTATCTTTCCGCCATAAACCGGTGCTTGCCAAGCCGTCCATTGCGGGAAAATAGCCTGGCCCGGAAGCGCGGCGGTTGAGCCGCCGTGCCGCCTCCGCCCGCTTTCGGCGCATGGGCCGCGCGCGACTTTCGTGGCGGCGCCAAGGAGGACAGGAGCCCGGATTGCCGCCGCGTTCGAGCGATGTCGGCCGGCGCGGCTGGCCCGTAGAAGGTTCTCGCTAGCGGCTTGCCGATGGCGGCGCTTCGGCCAGGGAGGACCGGCCTTCGCTCGCCGCCATGCGCCGATACCAGCGGGTGATAACGAGCGCCGCAGGCTTATTCTGCGGGGTATAGTCCTTGAGCTCGGTCAAGCTGCGCTCGGGATGGACCACGGGGTCCCAATTCCATAGGAACGCGCCCTTTACCCAGGCGGTTTGCCGGCTCCAGACTTCGAAAAACGCCTGATAGGCGCGCTCCTGAACCTGCAGATCGACCGCGCCGTCCCATTTCCAGTCGCCGGGGCGGCCGGCGGCACCGGCGACGCTCTTGTAGCCGAGTTCGGTGAAAATGATGGGCTTGTGAAAGCGTTGCCACAGCGCGCGATAGTTTTGCATCGGCGAATGGAAGTGCGATACCGACGCGACCCAAGGATTGGACGAGATCGTAGTCCAGCCCGCGCGGAGCTCGGGAACGGTCGGCTCGCGCGCATCGGACAGCGGATCGTAGGCATCGACGCCGATGTAGTCGACGGCATCCAGAAACGACACTTCGTTCACGCCCGGCCAGCCATGCGCGTAGATGATCGGCCCGTGATAGACCTCTCTCACGGACCGGATGATGCGCAGCCACCGGTCGCGATAGCGTGGGCCAACCATGCTGTCGAGCTCGCAGCCAATGTTGAACATCTCGACATGATTGGCGGCGGCCATCGCCGCATAGTGCAGCAGGAACGCCGTGTAGTTCCTGAACCAGGCGTCGACATCCGTCGGCGCGTACTCGGCGCGTGGCTTGCCGTCCGATGGGTCGACATGGGGCTTCAGCAGCACCGAAAGTCCGAGCGCGTGGGCGTCCGCGATCGCCTTCGACACGTCCGCGTCGGATTCGGTTTGGGCGGTGGCGAGAAATTCGGAATCTTTGAACGTTCTGCTCCACCGGGTCGGGATGATCGCGACGAAATTGGCTCCGGTCTTGGCCAGCTCGGCCAACGCCGCAGTCGACTCCGGGCTCGCATAATTGCCGTTGTGATAGGAGGGATAGCTGATGCCGCGGATCTCGAAGACGCCCGCAGATGGGGATCGCGCATGGCTCTCGAGCGACAGCCCCTCCACCGATCCGCCGAGAGCGAGTGCGGTGACGCCGAGGAGCGCGACGGTCTCCGCAGGGCGCCTCGGAACCAGCCCGGCAAGCCGCCTCAGAGCCGCCCCGACGCGCTTGCCGAGCGCGATGACGTCGCGGGCGAACCGCTGGCCGCCGGGATCGATCGCCATGGCCTAAATCCTCCGTATGCTTGCAACAATGCAGCCTTGACCCGAGCTCGCCTCGATGAGCGCTCGGCGCGCGGCCGTCACGCCGCCCAGAGCTCGTCATAGGCCGCGAGCAGCGACCGGGCTTCCTTTTCCCATGAGAAGAGCTTGGCCCGTTCGCGGGCGGCGCGGCCAAGCGCCTTGCGGCGCGCGGAATTGTCGAGCAGCGACACCAGCTGCCGCGCGAGCTCCTGGGGATCATTGTCGCTGGCATAGACGCCGCATTCACCCGCCAGGTTCCGCCCCTCGACCAGGTCGAACATCACCACGGGCAGGCCGAAACTCATATATTCCAATATCTTGTTCATACTCATGCTGTCGTTCAGCGAGTTCTTGGGATCGGGCGCCACACCGATATCGGCACTCGACAGCGTCTCGAGAAATTCGCGCCCCGTCAGGAAGCCGGTAAACGTCACGTATTCGTCGATCCCCAGCGACATCGCCAGCGCCTGCATCGCCCGCAACTCCGGGCCTGCGCCCACCAACAGGAACTGCACGTCGCATCGGCCGAGCCCGGAGATGGTGTGATGGGCGGCGTGGATCAACAGGTCGACGCCGTCTTGGCTTCCCATCACCCCGACATAGAGCACGAGATGGCGCCGCCCGCAGCGGTAATCGCGCTCGATCTCCACGCGCCGCAGCATGCCCAGATCGGGGCCGTGACGGACCACCGTGATATCTTCCCGGCGCTTCTGGCCGCGCCGAACGGCGAGCTCGGCAAAGGTCGGGTTGTTGGCGATGACCCGGTCGGCAACGCGGAAGGTCCAGCGTTCGCAGGCAAGCAGGAGCTGGTGAAGGAGCCCGCGCCGGCCGAACTTCACCTCGAAGAGCTCGGGCGCCATGTCGCGATAGTCGAAGACGAACTTCTTGCCGAAGAGCAGCTTGAAGAACCCGCCGACCAGGAAGATCGTGTCCGGCGGATTTCCCGCATGAATCACGTCGAACCCGCGACGCAGCATCACGCGGAAGGTGAGCACGAACTCCCAGAACAGCGCCGCGCCATATTCAAGGAAATACTCGGAGATGCCGCGCGCATCATTCGGCAGCCAATGGCGAAAGATGTGGATCCCGTCGATGATCTCGGTGGCCTTGGCGCATTTCTCGTTCCGGGGGCAGACGACGCTCACGACATAGCCGGCGTCGCGCAGCGCGCGGGCCTCCTGCCAGGCGCGGCGGTCAAGGGGAACGGGCAGGTTTTCGAGGATGAACAGGACGCGCCGCGGCGACCCGCTGCCTTGTTCGCCGTCGATGCGCGAGCGCGACCAACGCAGGGAAACCGGCAAGATCGAGGGAATAAGTCGGGCTTGCGCGAGTTTCATGGCTGCTCCCTCGGGTGTGGCGCCGGCATGAAGGAGCTTGCGAGGACAGGTGATTTTGTTTTCTTTTGTTATGCGTACGCGCTTCGCCCTTGTCAACTTGCTTTTCCATCGAAAAATACGGCGGGACGCGGCTTCTGCGCATGTTTTCTGCTTTGCGCGGGACGGCTTATCGTATAAAAAAGAAAAAGGCACCTTTTGCCGATTCCGCCGGGAAGCCGTCCGGCTGGCGCGCAACCGGAGAGCGAATTGCCTGCACACTCGCCGCCGAAGCTTCGGCTGCTGCCCCGCCCCGACGACGGCGGCATCCGCCTCGCGGCGCCCGTTGGGTCGGCATCCGCGACAGGCACGGATCGGCCGATCGCGCCGTTCTTCGCCGGCGACTGGACGGCGATTCTTCTCGGCGCGTTTCGGCTCGGCGATATCGGCGTGGTCGCCGGTACGGGCTGCGCAGCCTTTTGGTTGGGCGGCGGTGCGGCGGTGCCGCCGGCGATTTATCAATGGCAGCTGCTCGCGGGCTGCCTCGTTGCCGCGAACTCCCTGCATTTTGCCCGGCTCTACACCGTCGGCAGCTTGCGTCGCCCTCTGCGCCATCTCGCCGCCGTCACCGCAAATTGGGTGGGCGTCGTCCTGGCGATTGCCGCGGCCGGTTTCTTCACTGGAACGGCCGACGCGGCTTTCCGCGACCGGATCGTGCTTTGGGCGCTATCCGCGCTTGCGGGACTCGTCGGCGCTCGGCTCGTCTATTGGACTTGGCTCGCGCGCTGGTCCCGCGACAGCAAGCTGGTCGCGAATGTCGCGATCGTCGGGTCGCAGGCTGCCGCGGCAAGGCTCGCGCGCCATATCGCCAGCTCGAGCGAAGGCGACGCGCGCATCGTCGGCGCTTTCCATACCTCCGCTTCCGCGCAGGCATCCCCCGCGGAGGATGATGTGCGCGCGCTGGTACGCCTCGCGCGGCGGACGCGCGTCGATGAAGTGCTGGTTTCGATCCATTGCGCCGAGGACATGGGCGATGCGTTTGCCGCGCTCGCCGAGCTTCCCGTCGATGTGAAAATCTGCCTCGAATTCGGCAACGGCACTCCGTTCGAGGCCACGGCGATACCAACGCTTCTCCTCCGTCGTCGGCCGCTTGCCGAATGGCGAATCGTCGTCAAGCGCGCCATGGACATCGCCCTCAGTGCGGCGCTCCTCGTGTTTTTCATGCCGCTGATGCTGATGATCGCCGGATTGGTCAAATTCGACAGCCGCGGTCCCGTGATCTTTCGCCAGCGTCGCTTCGGGTTCAATCGGCAACCGATCACCGTCTACAAGTTTCGCACGATGTATTGCGGCGGGAGCGACGACGCGACCGTGCCGCAGGCGCGCCGGCAGGATCCGCGGGTCACCCGGCTGGGTGGTTTCCTGCGCCGCAGCAGTCTCGATGAACTGCCGCAGCTCTTCAACGTGCTCAGGGGCGATATGTCGCTTGTCGGCCCGCGCCCTCACGCCACGGCTCATGACGAGAAATACGCCGCCTTGGTCGACGGCTATCTCGCGCGCCATCGCGTGCAGCCCGGAATTACCGGCTGGGCGCAGGTCAAAGGCTTCCGCGGCGAGACGGATACCCTGGAGAAGATGATCAAACGGATCGAGCACGATCTGTTTTACATCGAGCACTGGTCGCCGCTCTTCGACCTGCGCATTCTCGTTCTGACGCTGCGATACGGCTTCCATCATCGGAATGCCTATTGATGGCCGGCCGAACGACCTCGCCTGCGATCCATGTTCCGTTGGCCAGAGCGTCGACCCGGGCCCGGATGCCGGCGCGATCCACATACCTCGTGACCGGAGGCTGCGGCTTTATCGGCTCGCATCTGGCCGACCGGCTGATCGCGCTCGGCCATCGCGTCCGTGTCTTGGACAATCTGTCGACGGGTCGTCTCGCGAACCTATCCGACGGGGCCGAGCTCGTCGTCGGCGACGTGGCCGACGAGGCGACGGTTCACGACGCCTTGCGCGACGTCGATGGCTGCTTCCATCTCGCCGCCGCGGCATCGGTGGCACGGTGCAACGCCGACGCGATCCTGACGAACCGCATCAACCTTGTCGGCACCCTCACCATCCTCGCGACGGCCGCGCGCCGCGCCATACCGGTGGTCTACGCTTCTTCCGCGGCGGTCTATGGCGCCAATCCGTCGACACCTCTCGGCGAGATGAGCGAGACACGACCGCTTTCCGTCTATGCCGCGGACAAGCTCGCCTGCGAGCTTCACGCTGCGGTCGCGAGCCATCTTCATCGCGTGCCGACGGTCGGGCTGCGCTTCTTCAACGTCTATGGTCCGCGCCAGGACCCGGCTTCGCCGTATTCCGGCGTGATCTCGATTTTCGCCGACCGCCTCGCAAGGGGGCAGGAGCTCACCGTCTACGGCGACGGCGCACAAGTGCGCGACTTCGTTTTCGTCGGCGACGTTGTCGATGTCATCGTCGCTGCGATGGCGCGTCAGCAGCCCGGTGCGTTCGTCTGCAACGTTTGCACCGGCGAAGGCACGACCATTCTCGCTCTGACGAAGGTGCTGGCCGACCTCACCGGGGTCCGCGCCGAGATCCGCCATGCCCCGGCGCGCGCCGGCGATGTGCGGATATCGATCGGCGATCCGCGACGTCTCGCCGACGCCTATGGCCGCGTGCCCACGACCACGTTGCGCGAGGGGCTGCGCGAATTGTTGGGCCCGAGGGTTGCCGCGCGTCGAAGCACCGCGCCCAACGAGATCTTCATCGCGGCGCCGGAAGCCAGCCGCCCATGAGCGGACCCGCGCGGCGAGATGCCGACCAGCGCGGGTTTGCGCAGCCCGCAACAGGTCCGCTTCAGCCGAGTCGCCGCGACGTGGTACAGGCTTTGGCCTGCTGGAGCCTGCCGGTGATAGGCTTTCCGCGAGTTCCGCCGGTAGCGGCGTCCGACGCGGCGATCCCACCGGCCGCGCTTGTCGAGATATTCGGCGACACTGCACCGTTGCGACTGCTCGGTCTGCTTTACCTCCGGGACCATGCGAGAGACGCCGACCCGCAGCGGCTCCGGCACGCGCTCTTCAACGGTTCCACGCCGCAAACGGCGGCGCAGATGGCGCAATCGGTTGCTGCGCGCCGCGTGCGCGACCTCGCGGCGGAAGACATCGCGATTGTCGGCGGCTGGTTGCTGACGCGCGGCGAGGCGCAGCTCTGCGCGCTCGTCGCGCTCACGGCGGCGCCGACGTGATCGAAGATCTGCGGCAACTCGGCGGCGGCGCGCCGATAGCGTGCGATCTCTGCCTGATCGGCGCCGGGGCGGCCGGGATAACGCTGGCGCGCGAATTCATCGGCTCGGGGCTGACGGTCTCGCTGGTGGAAAGCGGCGGCCTCGACTTCGACAGCCAAACGCAGGCCCTCTATGCCGGCAAGAATGTCGGCTTGCCGGAGCATGGTGTCGACATCGGCCGCCTGCGCTTCTTCGGCGGTACGACGAACCATTGGGGCGGGCGCTGCACGCCGCTCGCGCCCCTCGATTTCGCCGTGCGTTCCTGGATCCCCCACAGCGGCTGGCCGATCAGCCGCGACGATCTCGAATCATTTTACCGCCGGGCCCGGGATGTCTGCGGCTTGGGAGCGCCATACAGCGACGCGGATATTCTCTCGGCGCTCGATATTCAAGAACCGGCGCTTCCTCCGAATTTACTGCGCCTGAAGCTTTGGGAGCATGCGCCCTATCCCTGGAGCTTCGGCGCGATCTATCGCGAGCAGCTCCGCAATGCGGCCGATCTGCGCGTGCTGCTCTATGCCAATCTGACCGAGATCGCCACCAATGCGGAGAGGAGCGCGATTTCGGCCATCAGCGTGCGATCGCTTGAAGGCACCACGCGCATTATCAGGGCGCGCTGCTACGTTCTCTGCTGTGGCGCGATCGAGAATGCGCGGCTGTTATTGTCGACAGCGGACGAAAGAGCGCCCGCCCTTGGCAACCGGCGCGATCTCGTCGGACGCTTTTACATGGACCATTTCCGCGGCCGCGTGGCGACATTGGTGACGGCCGATCCGCAGCCAGAGATCGAGGCGGTGTTCAACTATTTCGGAGATCCTGCTCAGCGGCTGTACCAAACCGGGATCGAGCTCAGCCCGGAGGCGCAGCGCGGGCAAAGTTTGCTCAATGCCTGCGCCGTCTTCGATTATGAGGGCGATCCCGAATCGGGGATCGCCGAAGCGCAGGCGATCTGGCGCGAGCTGCAGGACGGAAAATGGGCGCCCGACATCGGCGAAAAAGTCTGGCGGGTGCTGCGCGATCTCGACGGCGTCGCGGCGATGGTGCGCCGGCGCCTTAGCGACGACCGGCATCCGGTCATGCCGCTAAAGGCCGGGCTGATCGTCTCGGATATCGAGCAGGCGCCCAATCCCGAAAGCCGCGTCACCCTTTCCAACACCCGCGATGCGCTCGGCCAGCGCCGGGTTTGCGTCGATTGGCGCGCGACGGCGCTCGAACGCCGCACCGCCAAGCACTTCGCGCTCTCGATCGGATCCGCCTTGCTGCGCCTCGGCTTCGGACGCTGCCGCATCGAGCCTTGGCTCGTCGAGCCGCCCGGCGAAGCTGAATTCGGACTGAGCGAGACCTATCATCAGTCCGGAACGACGCGCATGGCGGCCGATCCGCGTCTTGGCGTCGTCGATGCGGATTGCCGGGTGCACGGCATGGAGAACCTTTACGTCGCCGGCAGTTCGGTCTTCCCGACCGGCGGTCACGCCAATCCGACCTTTACCATCGTAGCGCTCGCCCTACGCCTCGCCGATCACTTGAAGGTCACCCTGCGCCAATTCGCGAGGGCCGCCCCATGACGCTTGATGCGCTGCTCGGCTGGTCGGTACTTCTGTCGCTGCTCCTGGCGGCAAGCGCCGCAATGATCATGCCTGCGCTGTGGCAATTCGAACGTGTTGTCCCCTTGGGCCGCGCGCGATGGTTCGCGCGCGGCGCGGCGATCGCCGCGGGAGCGCTCGCCCTCTGGTACGCGATTCCGCTGGTCGTGCACACCCTCTATCACACGAATGCGGTCATCGGCGGTGCACCCCGTCCTTGATGATCGTCGGACGCTAGGGTTCGGCGACCTCGGATTTGCCGGAGCCCGGTTTGCCATCGACTTCTTCGCAAATATGAACATCCCTCATTTCGGGCGTCATGGGACCTGAATGGAGCTTTTTTGCTCGATCGGACCAGAGGAAACCCATCGTCCCGTCGGCTGTCTCGATGCAAAGCCATTTTCGCTCCACGGCGAAGGCGCGAAAGTGTGTTCCGCGCTTGACGGTCCCGACAACGGAAGCGCCCGAAGAGGGACCTTCGCGTAGATTCGTCGCCTCTGTCGCGACCCATTCATCCGCGATATAGCGGCCGGCCACCTCCAAGCACCTGAGATCGGAGGCCGCGAACCCATTGCCGCTCATTCCCGTTTCGACTTGCGCAAAGCGCGGCAGCTGCGCTTTGCATTCGCCGTATGAGGGGTAGGCGAGATCGGGGCGCGGATAGGAAATCGCGCACGCCTCGGCGGCACAGCGGACGAAAGCGATGACGAAAGCCTCGAACATGCACGGCTGCCTGTGCATCTTCCGACGCTGCCATACTAACCGCCGCCGGCGCGCGACGCACGATCCTTTTTATCGAAAAGAAAAGACATGAAAGTGCGGCATTGTTTGGCGGTCCGGTGCGCGAGCGGGTCCGGCTCCGTGGCGCTCCATTCGGCATCACCGGCCGACAACCTCGCGCCAGGCCCTGTCGAAGCGACGCTGGATCAGGTCTTCCGGCTTGATCCAGAACGCGGCCGCGCCGGCGGCGCCGAACTCCATGTTGACGGCGCCGTCCGAAAAGAGCCGCAGCAACAGCACCGACGGGTCGTCGACCGATCGAACGTCTTGCCCGGACGGCGCATGGCCGAGCATCTGATGGATATCGGCGCTGAGGCGCCACTCGCCGCATTGAACGTAGACCGCCTGCTTCTCCTGCCGGAAAGGCAGATGATGGTTCTCGAGAACGTTGTAGAAATAGGGCGGAATCAGTGCGGCGGCGCGCGGCGAGCCGGCTGCATAAGTAATGCTGCTGGCGAGCGCATTCGAGAAAATCCGCCGCAACTCGCCTTTCAGCACCGAAGACGGCCCATCTCCGGCAAGTTGATCGAGCCAGCTCACGAACTCGTTTCTGTCCGCGTCCGACGGCGGCGCATCCCAGCCTATCTCTTGGGCGCGCGCGATCCAGTGGCGACCTGCCGTTTCGATCTGCCGCAATTCCCGCTTGCGTTCCCAATCCTCGTCCGAACGGTGCGCCAGAAAACGAAAGGCGGACTGCGTCACGAGCCGCGCAATGCGATCGACCATCACCCCAACCTGCGGGAAGGGCTTGGGGTCTCGGCCACGATCGGCAGGCAGGACGAAGCGCGTGCGCGCAGGCTCGCCCGGCTTGCGCGGCACCACGACAGTCTCGCCCCAATTCGGCACGAGCCCGGCGCCGGGTCGGAAGCCCGGTCGCCCCCATCGATGACAGTGCGTACCGGAGACCGTCAGTCCGCGGCGCGGTAGCGCCGCTCGATCTGCTGCAGCTGGGCCATGCCCATCAGGTCATTCAGCTCGTCGAAGGAGACGACCAGGTCGGGCCGGTCCACGACCCGCCCGCTCGTCAGCATCTCGGCGAGCGCGGCCATGGCGTTCTTCATGCCCTGGATCGCCGCCGCCGTGAGCAGGCGCGGGTAGATCACCACCGCAACGCCCAGCTCCTCCAGCTGCTTTGCAGAAATCAGCGGGGTCGTCGAGCGCTGGCGGATACCGAAGCCCATATTGACGGTCAGCGCCTTTGGCACCTCCTTCGCGACGGTCCTGATTTCGTCCACCGTGAGAAGGGCGTCCGCAAAGAGCAGGTCGGCGCCGGCCTCGGCGTACATGGTGAGGCGGCGGATCACCTCATGGATGCCGTGCGTTGCCAGCGCATCGGTACGCGACATGACGACGAAATCCGGATTGCGGCGCGCGTCGGCGGCAGCATGGATCTTCTCGGCCGCCTCCTCCGCGGAGATCACCGCCTTGCCTTTCATGTGCCCGCACCGTTTCGGCCAGACCTGATCCTCGATCATGATGCCCGCAAGCCCGGCCTGCTCAAACCCGCGCACCGTGAAGTGCACGTTCACCGCATTCCCATAACCGGTATCGGCATCGGCGATCAGCGGGCCGTCGAAGCATCCGACGATCGCCCGGCAGACACGCAGGTTTTCCTCATACGACATCACGCCGAGATCGGCCCAGCCCAGGCTCGCCTCGCTTACCCCTGCGCCCGTGATGAACCCGGCCTTGAAGCCCGACTGCGCCACGATCCGCGCGCTATAGCCGTCATAGACACCCGGCAGGATGAGGATCTCGGGGGCCTCGATCTGGTCACGCAATTGCCGGCTCTTGCTCACTGACATCTGATCCTTGTCCTCGTCTCGCGCGCGGTGCGGCGCTTGCGAAAAAAATGAAAGACGGCGCCGGGGTCTGTAGATGGTTCCGCAGCGACGGCACGCGCCCGGCGTCCTAACGTCCGCGCACCGCGCCGAGCTGGACGCAAACGGGCGAGATGTCAGGAGCATCGAAGAGACGGCCGACGCTCTCGATCACGCCCGACATTGTCTCCAGAGCGAGGAAGCTGCTACAGAGCGACCGGAACTTCTTCTCGATATCGGCCCGGTCGAACGGGTTCTCGGGCATCCCCTTCGGATAGTCGACGCGCTTGCGGATGATCCGCCCGTCGCGCGCGACAAGCGTCACCACGCCGGCATAGAGGCGCGGATATACCGCGTCCATCTCCGGGTCGATCACGATACGGATGCGAGAGACGAGGTCGAGAACCTCGGGATCCCGGATGCGGCTCTCGGTGAATTGCTCGAGCACCGCCTCGCCGTCGATCATCGCCACGGCAACGTTATAGCGCAGGCTCATCTGGGCGTTGAGCACAGTCGATGGCGTGTACGCGAAACCCGTCTGCCGCTCGACCACGCGGCTGACGCCGATAACGACTTCCGCGATATCGTCGACGCTCAAGCCGGCCTCCGCCGCCGCGAGCAGCGCCGCGTCGATGCTGGCGTGATTGCTGCCGCAGCATGAATAGCGCTTGAAGACGACGCCCTCGCTGCGCCATTCCGACCCGAGCCCGGCGG
>Ga0335081_10015092_pt1 | contig 12496 bp, 9 predicted proteins | sample Lox_Sample_35_FD_206713 | JGI IMG/M metagenome (GOLD analysis project Ga0335081, IMG submission 206713) | Soil microbial communities from Loxahatchee National Wildlife Refuge, Florida, United States - Lox_Sample_3.5 | ecosystem: Environmental > Terrestrial > Soil > Wetlands | place: USA: Florida...
ACGGGCCGACCGAGGTCACGGTGTGGGCGACCGCGGCCCGCGGTGCGCCCGCCGGCGCCGGGCCGGCCCTCGGCGCCGAGCCGGTCGGCGTCCCGGTGGCGAACACCCGGGCGTACGTGCTGGATGCCTGGCTGGACCCGGTCCCGGCCGGGGTGGCCGGGGAACTGTACCTGGCCGGGGTCCAGCTGGCCCGCGGCTACCTGGGCCGTCCGGGGCTGACCGCGGAGCGGTTCACCGCGTGCCCGTTCGGCGGGCCCGGGGAGCGGATGTACCGGACCGGTGACCTGGCCAAGTGGGCCGGCGACGGGCAGCTGGTGTTCGGCGGGAGGGCCGATGACCAGGTCAAGATCCGCGGGTTCCGGATCGAGCCGGGCGAGGTCGCCGCCGTGCTGGCCGGCTGCCCGGGCGTGGCCCAGGCCGCGGTGATCGCCCGCGAGGACGCCCCCGGCGGCAAGCGCCTGACCGGCTACATCGTCCCCGCCAGCAACGGCCACGGCAGCGGCACGAACAGCGCGCAAAGCGAAGACGAAGGCACCGGCGACGGCGACCGCCGCGCGCACGACGGCCTGGCCGCCTCCGCCCGCGCGCACGCCGCCGCCCGGCTGCCCGACTACATGGTCCCCGCCGCCATCGTGATCCTGGACGCCCTGCCCCGCACCCCCGCCGGCAAGCTCGACAAGGGCACCCTGCCCGCCCCCGACTACGCGGCATCCGCAGGAACGGCCGCGGCCCGCCCCGGGCCTATGCCGCATCTCGAGGAGATGATGTGCGAGGAATTCGCCGGGGTGCTCGGCCTGGAACGCGTCGGGCCCAACGACGATTTCTTCCGGATGGGCGGCCACTCGATGCTGGTGGTCCAGCTGGTGACGCGGCTGAAGGCGCGAGGCATATCGGTCTCGGTACGTGACGTCATCACCGCTCCCACCGTCGCCGAGCTCATAAGCCAGATGAGTCTGTCCTCGGTCCGGGGCGCCTTCAGCGCGCTCCTGCCGATACGGGCCAAGGGAAACAGGCCCCCTCTGTTCTGCGTACACCCCGCGGGCGGACTGAGCTGGTGCTACATGCCACTGGCCAGGTACGTCCCGGACGACTTCCGCATCTACGGGCTGCAGGCCCGCGGCCTCGACGGCAGCGGCGATCTCCCCCGCTCGATCGGCGAAATGGCCGCCGATTACATCGGACTGATCCGTACCGTGCAGGAAACGGGTCCGTACTACCTGCTGGGCTGGTCCTCCGGCGCGGAACCCGCACACGAGATGGCCGTCCAGCTGCAGGCAGCCGGTGAGGAGGTGGCCGCCCTCATCTTGATGGACGCCTACCCGCGCAGACCCGGCCGTGATGCCGGCGGCCAGGAAGACGAGCCCGCGGAAGACCCGGGCGGAGCAGCGCCGGATACCGAGGCCGACGACGTCCTGATGGCCGAGTTGATCGAGCAGGTTCGTCAGGAAATAGGCGAAGTCATCGGAGCGATAACAGACGACGAGATCATGGTCCTCGCGCAGACGTTCTACCAGAACATGAAATTGGGCAGGACCCACGATCCCAGCTGGTTCGACGGAGACGCGCTGCTCCTCATCGCCGCGGAGAGCAAGCACGAGGGCACCGCCGAACTGTGGGAAAGCTACGTGTCCGGCACGATCACGGAAGTCCGCCTCCCGTGCGATCATGCGGGAATGATGAGGGCGGACATACTGGCCCAGGCCTGGCCCGCGATATCCGCGCAACTCGGACTAGAGGAACCTGATTAGGGCAGGTTGCCGGTGCGGGGAAGCTCAGTTGGCCGCCGGGCGCCGGAACAACGCGGTCTGCATGAACGGAACCCCCATGACCGGCGCCGAGTGAGGTTTTACTGTGTGACCGGCCGCCGGCACGAATTACCGGTCAAGCGGCGTCCCGAGACCGCGTGATACGGCTGCGGTGTAGACTGCCTGCGCTACGGCGAGGTCCTCAATCGCCATGCCAAACGGATTTACCAGAGCAGCTTGTTCCGTGTTCTCGCGCCCTGGACACTTTCTTGCCAGCAGTTGCCCGATCGTCCCGGTTACGCTCCGGCCGCGAGCCGGAGCGGAATCCCCCGGCCCGCTCACTTTCCCTTCGCGAGCGAGCCGTCCGAGGAGTCGCTGAGTGTCTGCCGTGATGAGTTGCCAGTCATCCACATAGAGCAAGTCTGAGTTGATATACGCATCGGCATCAATGTCGTCCAATGACACATTGATCACTGTCGTCCCGCGAGCGATCCAGTTATAGGGCACGTATGCTCTGGTAGTAGTGGTGGCGGCCACCACGACGTTGGCCTGACTGACAGCATGCTCGGCCCCCGCGGTTGCGACCCGCCGAAAACAGCTGCCCATGGCGCACAGCTTTTCGGCGAGGATCTGCCCGCGCTCCGGAATCCGGTCATAGATAAGCACGCTGTCGATGTCAAGATACTTCGCCATGAGAGCCGCGTGAGTCTCGGCTATCTTGCCCGCGCCGAGCAGAGCCAATACGATCGGTGAACCATTTTGCAGGAGCCGGGCGGCCAGGGTGGACACGGCGGCAGTGCGGAGAGCGCTTATCTGCGCACCTTGCAAGATAACCGAAGGCCGGGCGGTCCAGGGGTCGAACAAGAGGGTCAGTCCGTCGGCCCTCGGCAGGCCGTTATCAGGATTGCCGGTGTTCGCATTGATTATCTTGGTTCCTACCACGCCCGCCGCTGCCAGGAGCCCGGGCATGTTGAGAGTCCGGGCGGATTGTCCTTCAGCTGGCGACCAGCGCAGCGTACCTTCGTCACCCACCCTCGCGGTGCCTTCCGCATGCTGGCGCAGTGCCTCGGCCACGCATCGCAGCGGATCGATATCCGCACATACCTCTGCGATATCAGAACTGTTCAGGTAAAGCAGCTTGTCTTCATTCATTCTATGGCTGTATTCACCACTTCGCTACCTCGCTGAAGGCTACCTTCTCAAGATTGAGGACGGAGTTCAGGCCATGCTCGGCCAGCCAGGCATGATTGTAAAGAGTATTGAGATAATTGGCTCTTCCGTCCGGGCAGACGCACACTGGTTCCGCTATCCCCGGATGTGTCTCGAGATAACGGGCGCATGCGACGACAACTGCGCCCGCAGACCCGCCGAGACCTATTCCTAGATTATCTTGCAGGTAATGGCATGCCGTAACGGCTTCCCGGTCGTCAACGATAACAACATCATCGTAGTCGCCCGGCCGCAAGAACAGGGAGGGGCGGCTTGACCCAATTCCAGTGATTAGCCGTTTTCCGCCTGGCTGGCCAAAGACCCGGGATCCGCGTATATCTACGCCAACAACCTTCGCCGCAGAGGAGACCGACCTCAAGTATCTTCCGATTCCGGCTAGCGTTCCACCGGTCGAGGCGGCAATGAAACACGCATCCATGCCGGGCCATTGCCGGCAGATTTCTGGCGCGGTCGCGTGATAGTGTATCTCGGGATTGGCTGGGTTCTCATACTGATTTGGCCAGATCAGTGCCCGGTCTTCGGCCAGTAGCCGGCGGATCATCGCCAACCGTGAAAGCAGATAGCCTCCGGCTTCATCGGGTTCTCTTACGGATATCACAGCGGCACCCATCGACTGAATGTGCTCCAGCATCACCGGATCGGCCTTCGGGTCAGTTATGGCAGTGAACCGGTAGCCTCGGACCTGACTCAGGAAAGCCAGTGCCACACCGAGGTTCCCTGAGGTCGATTCGACTATGTGAGTACCCGGCGCAAGCTGATCAGATGCCTCCAGCGCTGTTATGAGGCCACAGGCCGTCCGGTACTTGATAGACCCGCTCGGGTTATGGGATTCAAGCTTCAGTCCGACTTTCCGCCATCGTGTTCCAATCTTCAACGCGATGTCTACAATTGGTGTCTCTTGACCTCCATCCCACGTTTCTCCGGTGCGGTAGTGAGCTATCATAAGCGAATTCGCCCCTCTGCCCCAGTTGCACCAAGAGCCTCTTGCTGCCGTGTAGCAATTGCTGCTTCTAGCAGGTTACTTGAGTTTCTTAGTTTTCGCTCGCATACTGGAGGGGCTTCGGGTAGGAGTTAGGTACCTAATCCGGGCTACCGTAAAAGCACCTCACGCTTTCTTATCTGCCTGCGGTGGCCAGTGGCAAGCAGGCGGCGATGTTCCCGGTCACCGGAACTCCGGCCGGGGACAGTCTGATACGGGCGACTGGCCTGGCCGCGGCCATCCGCCTTTCCCCCGGTGGCCAGCCGGAACCAGTGGAGGGAAGACATGGATGAGCCAGCAGGCCGGCCCGGGCATGACAAGTGCAGATGGCCCCATCCCGCCAGCAGTGGCCGGGACTCGGTGCCGTTTAACCGTTGCGCAGTCGCGGTTGAACATCCGGCCGAGCACGCGGATTTCATGCACGTTGATTCATGCCAGCCGGGGATGATAGGTGTGAACCAGGCTATCCGATGCGGATTCTGTTAATCGCGGACTCCTGGATAATGAGGCGACGCTTGAATACGAGCAGTCCGGATCTGGATGAGAAAATGCCGCGGTCGGGCCGCCACTATGTGCTCGTCTGCCGAGCTTGCGGCAGTCGGCAAGAGGACGACGGAATGATCCTCGACTGCGATAAGGATCATCCGCCCGCGCTGCTGCGTACAGAGTATGACAACCGCCGGTTCAGCCCTCGCTCCGAATGTTCGGGGATATTCCGGTATAAGGACTGGCTACCTGTCATCCAGGCCCCGGACAATGCCGGGCGCGGCACTGTATACCGCAGTAAGGGCATCGGCGATGCCCTCGGACTGCCGAATCTCTGGATAGCATTCAACGGATACTGGCCAGAACGCGGCGCTCTCCTTGAGACCGCGACGTTCAAGGAGTACGAGGCGTATACGGTGCTCGGCCGGGTAGCTGGCCGTGGCGGTATCCTGACCGTCGCTTCATCGGGCAACACTGGTGCCGCGTTCGCCTGGGGATGTTCCCGGGTCCGGCAGCCATGCCTGCTCATAGTTCCGCAGAAAGGACTTGGCCGGCTCAAGTTCCGGGCTGCTGTCGAGCCGTGCGTGAACTTGGTGGTCATAGCGGACGGCGACTACCCGGACGCCATCGAGCTAGCAGCTGCCGTGTCGAGGACGGCACCCTTCTATCCCGAGGGAGGCATCAGGAACGTCGGCCGGAGGGATGGGCTCGCTACCGTCCTGCTGTCCGCGTTCGAGGAGATGGGATGCCTGCCATCACATTACTTCCAGGCTGTGGGCAGCGGCACGGGCGCGATTGCCGTACTCGAAGGGGCGAGACGAGTTTGCGGTGCGATAGGTGGTGGTCAGCTGCCGCGACTGGTGCTGTGCCAGAACATACCTTTCACGCCGATTTATGACGCGTGGCGAGGAAGGCTCCGCCAGCTGAGTAACGAGTCGGCCGAGAGCTATCGCGGCGCGGTGGCAGATGCCTTCGCGGATGAGCTTACCAACTGGAAGCCCCCTTACGGCGTCCGTGGCGGGGTCTATGAGTCGCTGGTGGAAAGCGGCGGAGATGTCATGGCCACGGACAATACCTCCGTCCAGAAGGCCATGGATATGTTCCGCTGGCTGGAAGGCATCGATATAGAGCCGGCGGCGGGGGTGGCGGTTGCCTGCCTGAGCGACGCTGTGGTCCAGGAGAAAATTGATCAGGATTCGGTGGTCCTGCTCAATGTCACCGGTGGTGGCCGACACAGGATTGTCATGGACTATCCGCCCGTGCAGGCGGAGCCGATGCTGCGATTGAGCCGGCAGGAGCTAACTCAGGAAGATACCGTGCGCAAGCTTGCTGAACGTGCGGAACGCGCCCTGCTATGAGCTGTGGAACGCCTCGTCGTTCGGTTGCCTGAATGCCAGCGCCCTGGGCGAGGCGTCGGCGGATGGAATGGTGACCGTGACGCGCAGGCCGCCGCCGTCGCGGGGGCGTGCGATGACGGTGCCGCCGTGGATCGCGGCGATGGACGCGACAATGGCCAGGCCGAGCCCGAAACCCTCATGGGAGGTGCGGTCGCTGAGCCGCTGGAACGGCTGGAGGATGCGGCCGGCGTCGGCCTGCTTGACGACCGGACCGGTATTGGCCACCGTCAGCTGGCTACTGCCGGCCACGGCGCGGGTGCTGATCCAGATGTCGCCGCTGGGCAGGTTGTACCGGACCGCGTTGTCGAGCAGGTTCGCGATGAGGCGTTCGGTCAGCACCGGGTCACCCGATATGACCGCTGGCTCCAGGCTCGCGTGCACACGCCGTCCGCCCAGGCCGACGGCGTCCAGGGCATCTTCGGCCACCGTGGCCAGGTCGATCTCCTCATGAATGGTGAGCCCGCGCTCGTTGCGCGCGAGGAGGAGCAGCGCGCCGATGAGGCGTTCGGCATGATCCACCTCGGCACGGATGTCCTCACCCATCGCGCGCAGGTCGCCGGGCGCGCTGTCCGGATTGCTGAGCACGACGTCGACGGTGGCCCGCATGACCGCCAGCGGAGTGCGCAGTTCATGCGAGGCGTTGGCGATGAACCGCTGCTGGCCCTCGAACGCGGCCTGGAGCCGGCCGAGCATCTCGTCGAACGTCTCGGCCAGTTCGCGGAGCTCGTCGCGGGGACCTGTCGGCGCGACCCGCTCCGACAGGTTGCGTTCGGAGGCGGCGCGGGCGGCCGCGGTGATCTTCTGCACCGGGCGCAGCGCCCGGCCATAGGCGATCCAGCCGAGGATCGCGGCCAGAACGATGACTACGGCCAGCGTGATCAGCGAGTACTGCAGCAGGTGCGAAAGGGTCAGGTCGCGCTGATCTTGCGCGCCCTGCTGCTGGAAGTACGCGGCGCATTTGACCAGGACGCGCGCGTCGGGACGGACGCTCAGTTCCTGGGCCCGGCACAGCGCCGCGAACTTGGCCAGGTCGCCAACCGCGAGTCGCGGGCCGGTCTCCTGGCCCTGCGCTGGCAGCCGCGCCACCTGAGCGTAGCCGACCGCCACGACGATCGCTCCGCACACCGCGAACAGGCCGGTGTACAGCAGGGTTAGCCGGGCCCGGACGGTCAGCCGTGGGCGGCTCACATCCGGTACCCCTTGCCTACCACGGTCTGGATCACCGGCGGGTCGCCTAGCTTGCGCCGCAGCCGGGTCAAGGTCACCGAGACGATGTTGCTGAACGGGTCGGCATTAGCGTCCCACACGTGCTCTAGCAGCTCCTCCGCGCTGACCACGGTGCCGTCGGCGGCCAGCAGCATCTCCAGGATCCCGAACTCTTTGCGGGTCAGGGACAGCGGGCGGCCGCCGCGGCTGGCACGGTACCGGGCGCGGTCCACGGTGAGGTCCTCGCGGCGCAGCACCGGCGGCGCGGATGGCGCGCGCCGGGACAGCGCCCGTACCCGGGCGACGAGCTCGGCGAACGCGAACGGCTTGGGCAGATAGTCATCCGCGCCCAGTTCCAGTCCATCGACCCGGTCATCGACGTCGGCGGCGGCGGTAAGCATGAGGATGCGCGGACCGGAGCCGGCCAGCGACCGGCACACCTGGTCACCGTGCACGATCGGCAGGTCGCGGTCGAGCACGATCACGTCATAGGCCGTCTGCGCGACGGCCTCCAGCGCCGCCGCGCCGTCGTGCACGGCGTCAGCGGCCAGCCCGGCCTGACACAGCCCCTGGACGACCCGGTCGGCGAGCATCGTATGGTCCTCCACCACCAGCACCCGCACTTCACCAGTATGCGCCGGCCCACGTGACATCCGTACAACATCGCCTGTAGCGGAGATGTCACCCGCCCAGGAGTAGAACTGCGGCATGAAGCCAACCCCGCGCCGCCGACGGCCCCCGCTCAAGAGCGCCATCGTCGCGGCCGCCCTGGCCCTGCTGACGGCGGCATGCGGCAGCAGCCCGTCATCCACCGGTTCCGGCGGCTCATCGAGTGCTGGAGGATCGGTCAGCTCGCAGGCGGCGAGCTCCAGCGCTGTTGCCTTCTCCCACTGCATGCGCTCGCACGGCGTGCCGACCTTCCCCGATCCCACCAGCAGGGGAGGAGTGCCTAAGGTCGCCCCGCAGCAGGTCGGGGTGAGCGATTCCGTGTTCCAGGCAGCCCAGAGAGCCTGCGCCCAGCTGCTCCAGCCGAGCCAGGCCCAGGCGCCGCGAATTATGGCCGGCATGCTGGGTTTCGCCCGGTGCATGCGCTCCCAAGGGGTGCCGAACTGGCCCGACCCCACTACTGATAGCAATGGGCAACCTATTTTCAACATACCCGGCATAAACCCGGATTCGCCGCACGTCAGTAACGTGGCCGACGAATGTACGCACCTGCTGGTCCAATCCACTACGGGCCCGACAACAATTCAACTATGTAATGGTATTGGCGAAGATGGATGCCACGGTTACGGCGAGCCGCCCGGCGGTTAAAGTTCTCCGAACGCACACGCGCCCAGTGGATCTCGAATATGCGCAGTCATGCACGGCGTCGCGGCCATCCGCGACGACATGACATGTGACCCTGAGGAGAGCATGATGACCGGCAGCACCCGCGTCGTGCGCAGGCCACGGCGGGTCAGGCCGCCCGCGGCGCGAACCGCGGCCGCCGTCATCGCGATGGCCGCCCTGGCCCTGCTGGCGACGGCATGCGGCAGCAGCCCGTCGTCGGCCGGTTCCGCCGGCTCATCGAATGCGGGAAGGTCAGCGAACTCTCAGGTAGGGATCAACTACGCCAGCTGCATGCGCTCTCACGGGGTGCCGAAATACCCCGATCCGAGCAGCGGCAATGAGCTGGCTAACGGGTTGCCTAAGGTCAGCGTGCAACAACTCGGGGTCAGCAATTCGCAGTATCAGGCGGCTCAGAACGCCTGCGTGCACCTGCTCCCGAACGGCGGCCAGCAGACCCAGTCCCAGACCCAGCAGGATCTGAACGCCATGCGGAGTTACGCCCAGTGCATGCGCTCCCATGGCGTACCGACCTGGCCCGATCCCACCTACGATCCTGCGGCCGGCTGGGGCTTCAACCTGGTTGGCGTGCACGGCTTCGATCCGAACTCGGCGCAGATCGAAGGAAAGATGGACATATGCAACCGCGGGTTGCCGCCAGGCATAGGAGTTCCGCTGAGCCGCCCGGGGCAGCCCGGCTGAACATTCGCCGCAGGCCAAGACCTGGAAGCAGCGATGCCAGTCGCTGCTGCACCAGCCCACGGGCACCCATAGCAGAAGCAGAAGGGACGGAGATGGACAGTGAGTGAGACGGTTTCGCGCGGCCCTCACCGCTGGGTCGCCCTGGGCATCGTGGTCGTGGTCGTGGTCGTGGCCGTGGTCGTGGCCGGGACCTTGTGGGCCTGGCGGGCCGGGGTGTTTTCCCCGGCCGCCTCCTCCGGGACCGGCCCGCAGGGCTCACCGCCTCCGGCGACGGCGGCGGTGACCCGGCAAGACATCGCGGCCACCACGCCGGTGACCGCGACGCTGGGGTACGCCGGGTCCTACCCGGTCCGGGGGCAGGGCGGCGGGACGCTGACCTGGCTGCCGTCGGCCGGGCAGGTGATCCGGCAGGGCCATGCGCTGTACCGGACCGATAACGGATCTCCGGTGGTGCTGCTGTACGGCCGCGTTCCGGCCTGGCGGCCCCTGGGCGAGGGGGTAACGGGACAGGACGTGGCCCAGCTGAATCACGACCTGGTGGCGCTGGGAGAGGCGAATCGCGCGGACATCTCCGCGCTGGGCTGGAATTACTTTTCCTGGGAAACGGCGGCCGGGGTGGAGAGGCTGCAGTCGGCGCTGGGGGTCTCCTTCCCGTCGGGGTCGCTACCGCTCGGATCGGTGGTGTTCGAGCCGCAGGCGCTGCGGGTCAGTCAGGTAACCGGGAGCCTGGGCGGTCCGGCTAATGGCCCGGTGCTGACGGCGACGTCGGACGAGCACGTGGTGACGGTCCCGCTGGATGTCTCCCAGCAAGACGAGGTGAAGGCCGGAAATAAGGTGAGCGTCACGCTGCCCGACGGGAACACGACACCGGGCACAGTGTCTTCGGTGGGCACGGTGGCGACCTCGTCAGGGTCGGGGGCAAACCCGACCACGACGATCCCGGTGCAGGTGAAGCTGACCAATCCGCAGGCGGCGGGAACCCTGGACCAGGCGCCGGTCACGGTGAACATCACCACCGACACCGCGCGCGGCACGCTGGTGGTGCCGGTGACGGCTCTGGTGGCCCAGTCGACCAGAGAGTACGTCGTAGAGGTCGTCGGCCGGGGGAGCTCGCGGCGCTGGGTGCCGGTCACGCCCGGGATCTTCGATGACGCCTCCGGTCTGGTGCAGGTAGCCGGGGCACTGACCCCCGGGCAGCGCGTCGTGGTGGCGCCGTCGTGACCACCGCTGGAGCAGCCCCACTCCGCCAGGACGGGAACCAGGCCGGAGTACCAGTGCTTGAGCTGGAGCACGTCTCGAGGGTGTACCCCGGGTCGCCGCCGGTGCGGGCACTGGATCAGGTGAGCCTGGCCGTGGCCCCCGGGGAGCTGGCGGCGGTGGTCGGCCCGTCAGGGTCGGGCAAGTCCACGCTGCTGCACCTGATGGGCACCCTGGACAAGCCGACGGCCGGGACAGTACGCGTCACCGGGATTGACGTGGCCCGGATGCGGGACCGGGAGCTGGCGGCGCTGCGGGCGTCCCGGATCGGGTTCGTGTTCCAGCAGTTTTTCCTGGCCGAGCACCAGAGCGTGCTAGGAAACGTGGCCGACGGGCTGTTGTACGCCGGGATCCGCCGCGCCGAGCGGCGGCGGCTAGCCGCGCACGCCCTGGCCGTCGTCGGGCTGGGCCACCGGGCCGGGGCCCGGCCGACGCAGCTGTCGGGGGGTGAGCGGCAGCGGGTCGCGATCGCCCGGGCGATCGCCGGCCGTCCGCCGGTGCTGCTGGCCGACGAGCCGACCGGGAACCTGGACTCGGCCACCGGGGCCTCGATCCTGGCCCTGCTGGAAGACCTCAATCAGCAAGGGACGACGATCATGATCATCACCCACGATCACGCGGTCGCCGCCCGGACACGGCGGCGCATCGAGATGCTCGACGGGCACATCGTCGCCGACACCAGCTCCGTCCCCGTCTCCGGCCAGGCGGTCGCCGCCCGCGGGGCTGGCGGCGGCGCCGGCGGCGGGTGGCCCGCCCGCTCCCGGCCCGCGCAGGAAGGACCGTCATGACCACCACCTCCGGACGCCCGGCCATACCGGCCGCGGCCCGGTTGCGCCCCGGTGACCTGGCCGCCCTGGCCAGCATCGGGCTGCGGACCCGCAAGCTGCGCGCCGGGCTCTCGGCGCTGGGCATCGCGATCGGCGTCGCGGCTATCGTCGCCGTCCTCGGCCTGGCTGCCTCCTCTCAGGCCGCGCTGCTGAACGAGATCGCCCGCCTGGGAACCAACCTGCTGACCGTCACCAACGGGCAGAACTTCTCCGGCGGCACCGTCAAGCTGCCCGTGGCGGCTCCGGGGATGATCACCCGGCTGCCCGGAGTCACCGCGGTGCAGGACACCGGCACCGTCGTCGGCGTCAACGCCTATAAGTCCCCGCTCATCCCCCCGATCAACACCAACGCCATCAGCGTGGTCGCCACGACGCTCGGCCTGCCCGCCGTCGCGGGCACCAGCCTCGCGCAGGGCCGGTTCCTCAACGCCGCCACCGCCCGCGAGCCGGTCGCGGTGCTCGGTGCCGTCACGGCACGGCTGATGGGCATCGACCGGGACCGGCCCGGGATGCGGATCTGGGTCGGTGGCCAGTGGTTCTACGTGACCGGCATCCTCAACCCCGCCCCTTATGACGCAGGGCTCGACTCGGCCGTCCTGATCGGATTCCCGGCTGCGGAGAAATACCTGAACTTCGACGGGCATCCCGCCAAGATCTACGTCCGCACCGTCGGCACCCAAGCCGCCGTCACCCGCGTCGATAGCCTGCTCGGCGTGCAGGCCAACCCGGAAAACCCCAGCCAGGTCAACGTCTCCCGGCCCTCCGACGCGCTCACCGCCGCCGCCGAGGCCAAGGGCGCTCTCGACACCCTGTTCCTCGGCCTCGGCGCCGTGGCGCTGCTGGTCGGCGCGATCGGGGTAGCCAACATCATGGTCATCTCGGTGCTGGAACGCCGCCAGGAAATCGGGCTGCGCCGGGCGCTGGGCGCCACCCGCGGCCAGATCCGCGCCCAGTTCCTGGCCGAGGCGATCCTGCTGTCCCTGGCCGGCGGCGCCGCCGGAGTCGCCATCGGCGCGGCCGCTGTCGCCGCCTACGCCCGCGGCCACGGCGAGGCCGTGGTCATCCCGCCCCAGGCCTGGGCCGGCGGCCTAGCCGCGACCATCATCGTCGGCGCCCTGGCCGGGCTGCTGCCTGCCATCCGCGCCGCCCGCCTGTCACCGACCCAGGCACTCTGGACCGTCTGACATGACCGGCCACCGACACGCACGACCGTTTCGAGAAAGAAAGACCATGAGGTGCTGTCACTCAGCTGCCGCCGCGGCCTTTTCTTCGAGCGCCAGCCGACCGGTACCCCCGAGCGTCGCCAGGTCGATGTCGGCGATGCAGCGTACCGGATCG
>Ga0335081_10015093_pt1 | contig 12496 bp, 8 predicted proteins | sample Lox_Sample_35_FD_206713 | JGI IMG/M metagenome (GOLD analysis project Ga0335081, IMG submission 206713) | Soil microbial communities from Loxahatchee National Wildlife Refuge, Florida, United States - Lox_Sample_3.5 | ecosystem: Environmental > Terrestrial > Soil > Wetlands | place: USA: Florida...
TCCTCCACCTAAACCGCCCCCAAGTCCTCCTCCCAAACCACCTCCGTGTCCTCCACCTAAACCGCCCCCAAGTCCTCCTCCTAAACCACCTCCGTGTCCTCCACCTAAACCGCCCCCAAGTCCTCCTCCCAAACCACCTCCGTGTCCTCCACCTAAACCGCCCCCAAGTCCTCCTCCTAAACCGCCTCCATGCCCTCCTCCTAAACCTCCTCCTAGTCCTCCTAAACCTCCTCCTAGTCCTCCTAAACCGCCTCCATGCCCTCCTCCTAAACCTCCTCCTAGTCCTCCTCCTAAACCGCCTCCGTGTCCTCCTCCTAAACCGCCTCCAAGTCCTCCACCTAAACCACCTCCATGCCCTCCTCCTAAACCGCCTCCAAGTCCACCTCCATGCCCTCCTCCTAAACCTCCTCCAAGTCCTCCACCTAAACCACCCCCATCCCCTCCTCCTAAGCCTCCTCCCAAGCCTCCACAAGCTCCACCGAAGGTTCCTCCGCCCCCGTCTCCGGCACCCAAGCCTGCTCCGGCTCCGGCTCCAGCCCCGGCTCCAGCTCCGGCTCCAGCTCCGGCCCCTGCTCCCCCAGCTACTCCAGTCTTCACCAGTGCTGCAGGCAGGGCCGCATCTCAAGCGTTTACAACGTTCATTCTTGCGGCTGTTGCCTTTTATTTCCTCCTTTAGTATTCTTGTGGAATTTTTCTTGACGGTTCAATATAACAAAGCTCCTTCAATTACATCCAAGATTTAATTTCTTTTTTGGACTACCAATTCTCTTCCCTCCTTGGTACGGGTTCGTAACTGCGGATCTTCAATCCGACATATGTATTTAGTCTTCTCACTTGTACTGAATAGCGAAAGAAAAATTTTGATTTTTAATGACTTCCGCGTGAGATATGTCCGTCTTCTCCATCATTGAGTTTGTCACAATTGAAGGGTTTTCCCATCAGCCGTTGCGCACGGAATAGCCAACTCTCAAATGTGGTGACGTACAACCAAGGGAGGCCCGGGTGAGGTTGAAATCGTTTTCACAGCGGCAGAATAACTTCGGTTACAAGGAAAGCTTGATTTCCCTCTCTAAGAAGTTTTCGGTCGCGCTACGCTATCTCGAATGGATTGCATGTGCTTCCCCTCATTGCGTCATCTTGACAACAGCAGCAGACGTTACAAAAATAAAAATGACGCATGGACGCGGATCCTAAACAGTGCAGGCGAAATCAGGGGAGGGACAGCTCCCATGAACCTCATCGGATTCAAGGATTCAATCTCCTTTGGTCCGCGGTTGCTTTAAAAGGAGCTGCCTCAGCCCTCTTTTCTCCGCATTCATACACGGCATTGGTTCCGTATATCTCCAGAAAATGAGGGTATCGTTGTCTGTTGTTGCAGTGCGCTAAGACGATGAAAGAATATCTCACTGATTCTGCTTTCTCTTTCGGCGTTCGTCCTGGGCAATCCCGGTGGGGCGCGATTCAAGGATGTCGAAAAACGCGGTGGCAAGGCTGATTGGATCACGACGACGATCTTGGATTGCACCACAACGACAATTACGACCACACAACCTTGCTCAAGTACCGTGTCCCCCATTACCGAGACGCCCACCTCTCCTTGCCCTTCAGTGACTCCGCCGGGGTCATCTTCTGAGTCATACACGGCTCCTCCTTCGGCTGGTACTTCCTCGTGTTCTTACTCTGAAGACGTAGGTTCGTCTCAGTCTCCAACTGAATCTGCATCTCCTTCATCTCCCCCGCCTCCGCCGGCCTCACCCCCTGCTCCTTCTCCATCTTCCCCGTCTCCCTCAACGACCACGGCTGCTTCGGCACCTTCTCCTCCGCCCTCATCTGAAACGACCCCGGCGCCGCCATCGACGCCCCCGGTCTCAACGACTCTTATTCCAATCTCAACGGTTCCCACGAATGCAGCCCATAAATTCGGATCTGAGGTTGGTGGGACGTTCCCACTCTTTGCTCTTGCCATTTACATCTTCGCATTCCTCTAGGAGTCTCGCAATGGGTCTGTGTCGGACACATGGGACGATAATTCTCGATCTGGGACAAGCGGGTTCGGATTGTTGTCTTCTTTCAATATACACTTTTTATTTAATTAAATTTGCTCTCTTGCTTGTAGAAATGAAAAGCTTTAGATTCAAGCTCTTTGTTACCATTATCTCTGATTGCGATTGGCCCTAATCACCTCGCCGAAGCGTCGCCTTGATTTTAGGTTCCGGTGGCGGTACTTAGAGGTGAGATGGCGGATTTCCCAGGGTTGGAACCCCGCCGATCCCTAGAAAGCGAGGCGCCTTCGCCTCGCCAGCTGTGCATTGTTATTTAACGAGAACGATGAATTCCCTGGAAAGGTACGGCAATCAATCAACAACGAAGTAGAGAAGGTTATTTAACGGGTGTATAGCATTCAAATCCTTGCTCGCTCGTATGCTGTGCGCTACCGCGAGTGCTCGGCGAACGAGACGCTTGTCTGGCAATTCAAGCCCATCAAAAAGAGCATCAACTGGGCCATTTGGCGTAGAATCAACAGCGACGCAACACAGACAACAAAAGCGACGAAACCTGGACCAAATGGCCCTGTATTTCCAACACCGAAACGAAGGAATACTAGGCAACCACGACATCTGCCGAAGCTGAAGACAGGAGAGGGAGAATCTCAGCTACCGCAGCCGCAAGCGACCGGGAATGAGGAGCGCAAGTTTAATTTGAAGGAGAAGTTGGAGAGTGTGGGCATGGAAGAGGTCGTGGGCGGGGGAAGATGTGAGGGAGGGCAGATTCAGAAGGGGACGTTTAATGTTTCGAAGGGGGGGATGTATGCTCTCGTCCTTGGTACATGAATTATTCGTGAGACTCAGAGCTAATCACGGACACAGACAACACATTCTCAGTAAACACTTCGAAGACGGTCTTCTTCATCCTGTCGAATCACCCTGTCTCGCTGCCTCCACTGCTACGAGACCCAGCAAACGACTTATCGTCTATCACTGATTCCTCGCTCGCCACCACTTTCTCAGGAATTCTTTATAAAAAACGGAGAAAAAAGTTGCAGGGTAGCCCTCATCAGCAAAATCCGTATGGCTAATATAGAGGCTATGCCAAACGATACTTTACACTATCCGTAACAACTGGCGAACTCTCCTATTCACAAAACTCTCATAACCCTCTTCTCCGCGGAACCATTCCCCTGGCTGTGGCAGCCTTAAACATCGACTACGGAAGACGAGAATTCATCCTCGATTCAGGCGCAGATATATGGCATCTACGCGCAAGCAATGAAAGCGAATTCGAAATATGGAAAACGCGATTAGAAGATGTGTGGCTTAAAGCAGTGGCAGGCAGACAACGGGCCCTGCAAAGTGAAGAAGCAGGTCTTGAGATTTCAACTGATTGGAAAAAAGTCGAGGGGCTTGTGGATCGATTGTCTATGATGAAAGATTTCGTGGGGGGGATGGTCACTGATCTTGCGACGGAAACCGCAAAGGCAAAGGAAGTCGTCAGCGTTTCATCGACGTCGGCAGGAAAGGCTGCTACTGCGGGAGGAAAGGATGAACAGCAAAAGGAACGAATGAAGATCTTCAAGAGAAATAAGGACAAAACGACTACGCCAACTTCACCACCACGCGATTCGCCCAATCATCCTATGAATGCAGCTGAACAAACTTCACACGGTAACTTAACGGGCCCACTGCGAAAACGTGACACTTACACTCACCTAGAACCCTCTGTTGTCGACAGTCTGGGGCCCAAACTCATGTCCCTAGATCAAAATCTTGAATCGATTCTGACCTCATTCCAGACCATCTTGTCTAATCTCCGGCCAACAATGACGGCAGCGGTGGCATCCCCCGTCCTCCCCTCCCGGCGCGTCTCAATAGGCTCGGCGCGTCGAATGTCCCTGGACTCTACCGCAGAGGACTGGTTTGACGCACAATCCATCGCTGAGGAAGAACGAGGTCTTATTACTGTCGTGGAACAAGAGAGCGAAGGGGATAATAGACATGACGAGACATCTGAAGACGACGACGATATAGCTCAACTTCGTGAAGGGGCTATATCGCCTTTACTAACAATGGCGCCGAATCGGCTCCGCACAGCCGTGAAAAAGGAATTATACCCATTGGGAACATGGCGTGAACGCGTCGTTAAGCGACGTAAAACCTTGCCGCAACAAATTATTATCCCGCCACCGTCCCTCATCGCGTTCCTCCGTAAAAATGTAAGACCCCTGGATTTTCAAACTTACGTATCCAGGTTGGTAAAGATTTCAGCACAATAGCAATGCCAGTAACCTCCAACGAACCAACAACCCTCCTCCAACGTTTCACCGAAGACCTCGAATACTCTTCTCTCCTAGACGCGGCATCCACCACAACCGACCCACACTACAAACTCCTCCTCCTTGCCACGTTCGCACAATCCTTCATGTCCTCCCTCCGCTCTCCCAAACGCGTCCTACGAAAACCCTTTACCCCGCTCCTGGCAGAAACCTACGAACTCGTCCGTGAAGATAAAGGCTGGCGCTTCCTCGCTGAAAAAGTCTCTCATCGCCCACAAATCTTTGCCACGCACGCCGAGTCGAAAAAGTGGACTTGGTCGTTTTGTCCGAGCCCAAAGCAAAAATTTTGGGGGAAATCGTTTGAGATGACTATCGAGGGAACTATTCGCGTGGTGTTGGTGCCGACTGGGGAGGTGATTACCTGGGGAAAGCCGGCCTGTTATATGCGAAATTTGATAACGGGAGAAAAGTATATTGAACCAGTCGGTGAGATTGTGGTGTGGAATCATACGATGGGCGGGAAAGCCATCGTAGAATTTGTTGCTGAAAAAGGGATCTGGGTTGGGCGTAGTGAGAATGTTGTTATCACGACTTATTCCAAGGAGGGCCAGGTCGGGTTGAGAGCCGAGGGGAAATGGAATCATGGGATGAAACAAGTTCCTGATGGCCGCGAAATCTGGAAAGTTGGAGATCTAGTCGAAAGCGAAGAAAAGTACGGCGGCTTCCCCATCTTCGCCGCCCAACTTTCCGAAATCACGCCTATTGAAGAGGCCTCTTTACCCCCCACAGACTCACGCCTCCGACCCGATCGAAAATTCCACGAACTCGGCAACATGGACGAAGCCGAAAAAATCAAGCTTCAGTTGGAAGAAGACCAACGGGTCCGGCGGCGAGAGGGGAAAGACCCGCCTGTTCAATGGTTTAAAAAGGTTACGCTTGAGACTGAGGGGCTTCAACATGAACGGACGTTATCAGGGGGCGGTGGTGTAGGGCGGACAAATACGATTGGCAGTGATTCAGAGGATGGGGAGGAGCAGGTTTGGCGGATTAAGGAGGGGACGGAGGGGTATTGGAGTCGGAGGGAGCGGGGGGATTGGTCGGGGGTTTTCAATTTGTTTGATTCGACATATATGTGATGGTGGCCCTCTGCGTCTGGTTCTTCTTGTCGCCATGCCTTGATTGTCACTATGCTCACGTTGAGACTATTTAATTCAAGATCGTAGATAGACCGAGGATATTAAAAGTTTTTATCAGGTCGCGAGAGAAAAGATGAAACAAGATGTTAATTGAAGAGGTTGGTTTGGATGAGGAGAGAATTCTAGATTGTTTGAATTGGACGCTTCAAGATATCATAAACTAATGCTGAATTTGGGCACTCCACCGGAAGTAAACGCCTGCTTAAGATGAAGATTCATTGATGACAGCAAGGATTTCCGATGACTTGTACAACGTATACTCATCCTCACCGATCTTAAGCGCATTCCCACCATAAGTCGGTAAAAGGACCTGCAAATTCCGTCAGCCCCCGAACCCTGGCTCGCGAAAGTGAACGAGCAATCGGTACCTTGTCGCCTACTTTGAGATCCATTGGGATCCGCTTGCCTTCCTTGTCGATTGAACCTGCACCGACCGCAAGAATTGTCCCCTCAGACAACTTTTCCTGCGATTTTTCGGGAATGAAGATTCCCGTCGACGTTTTCTAGACATTGGGTCAGAATGGGATTGTTGAGGGGACGAACTGTTTCGGATTTGATTCGGGAGACGAGCACTCTATCGAGGAGAGGGCGGATTGCTCGAACAGTTCTGGTAGCGGACAGCTTGTGCAATCAGCATTGAAGGTGATCATGAGGCAGGTACCATTGGAAGTTGTGCGAGTGGGGGGAGTGTCTACAGCCTTTCGAAGTGAGAAAAAACTTTTGTTTGACGTCGATCGAAATTGAGCATCGAATTTTCTCGAAATCAACACCTAACCCAGCGACAGGGGATCCGCAGCCGTCATGGACGGGCAACCTTCGAGCACGAAAAGCACGTACTGCGATATGAGAATGCGATCTCCGAAATCAACGACCCTTAGTCGGTCACCGTGCAATATATATATATATATATATATATATATATATATACGGAAGACGCACACCAGGAAATATTCGATTTCGAGGCCAATTCTCCGAAATTCCCTTCAAGAACGCTACGGTTATCGTGACTTCCAAAGGCCGAATTCCTCAGTAATACAGGAATCCAGGACTTCTGCATTTCCTGGCTAGGGCATTGTGGGGCTGATAATTGATTGGACTTTTACTGGAAATGTAGAACGTAAGGGCTGGTTCTTTGCACTCTCCCTTCTGTGGCGCCTCCATGGCTTCTAGTCATCCCTTCTCCGCACGAGGTCCGAGTTCCCGGCTCTTTACCTTAGAGATTTGGGTCTCAACACATCGCCACAGCAGCCACAATGCGACGAGGTCCATTTATTTGCATAATTAGCTCCTTCCTTCCGAACGCTTCAGAAAGGGTATTCACTGCGGAATGGCCCGCCCGGGCGGCGGGGGGTGTTGGCGGTCTCCGGCCCAAACCCCCGTTGGCAACAGTTCTGAGAGATCAGACCTCTATCGCCGGATGCGGTCATCTCCGACGCAAAAAGAATTGCGTTACCGGCACCGACGGGAATTTCGGAGGCGAGGGGCTGGTGAAACACAGTTATCATACCGATTTCTCTGCCAATTGGGAGCAAGAGACTTGTCAACCATGGTGAGAGGTAGTACAATTCTCGAAATTAGGCAGCTGGGGATAGTGATTGGAGAGGCTGATTTTGGCGTAGTGCTATTTTTTGCTGGATGTTGGTCAGGCAACCTCACAAAAAAAAGCGCCCCGCAAACAAATCGCCACGCCATATCAGATCACTCCGGTCACACCAGAAGAGATTATTATATATGACTTCGCGGAGGAGTTTAATTCTTTTTCCTTCGGAAGACAGTACCCAAAGTCGCTCGTTTCAATCGCCAACGCCCTTTTACACTCTTTCTACCCTTCCCGACCGTTCGTTACCAAACATCCGGAAGCCGTACCTTGAAATTAACGTTCGATCGCGAGGCAAGGGCAAAACATACGGTTCCAGGCTCAAGTGGGGTGCCTCAAGGTGAACCGACAGTCTCGATAGGACTTTGGGCTGAAATAGGGAGCGGATACCGTCTTCCAGACTTGACGCGCCGTTCAACGGGTTTCTTACGACAGGTTCGTCCTACGCTATTGGTCGCAATAGCACCATCCGTTCCTTGGCAACCACGGATCGACTGAGTCCACCCCTTCTTAGATCACCCGGATTCGGCGAAATCTCACAGCCTTCGATAAACACCATCCAACCAAAGTCACTCGTTTCCACTCAATTACGAATAGCTTACCATTTTTTTGCGGGCATGTCAACTCTCTTCGAATCAGCGACCGGCAATGGGTTATTTTTCGATACCTCGGCTGCTGGACGTGCGTACTCAAGCGATCTCGACTTTGACTATCTCCTTTCCCAAGTCGGCTCACTGCCCCAATCTCTGAGTGATAATTCGGTCTACTCGTCAACGTTATTGGATGAGTCGTCGTCGGGAGCCAGGGAATTGGATTGGCACGTGGAATGGTTCGACTCAAGTCTGGATATCGTCGACTTTGCCTATTCAGATAGTCCGCCTGCCGAGGACCAGCTGAAACCGACCCTCGCCTTGGCAACCAATGGACGAACATCGGGACCCGACATAAAGCAGAGCGAAGGCAGAACGACTATTAGCACAGCACAGAAAAACGTCAATACATCACGAGGGAAGGCCCGGGTGTGTGAGAATGCTGGCGCCCCGACAAAAGGGAAGAGCCGGTGCGAACCGGAGAAGACCTCCTTTATCAAGGAGGAGGTCCACATAAATCGTCACGATTTCCTCTTCTTCGAACTCACCCTTGAGGCACTGCAATTCTATTCCGACGCTTTCCTTACTACGTCTGCGGTCGTTGAAGAACCTGTTGCTGATTCCCCTATGCTCCTTTTACCTGCTCTTACGCCCACGTTGTCCACTCCTGCCACGGAGGCAGCGGATCTAATGGTAACGACGCCGGTACAGAAATCAATGGACAAACCCGACACGGACTATTGTTTCCTGCCCCTCAACCAACCTTCGGAAATTTTTATCCCCGATAATTTCGGATACCCACTTACCCCTGGGACCGTGGATGCGAATACATATGTGGTCGACATGACCAAAAGCCATTCCGTCCCTGCGCAGACAGCACCCAAGAAATGTGCTCCCGCCCCTGCTCCACTCGCCTTGGCTCCACCTGTCTCTAATAAGCGTAAACGATCGGGTGATGCTGAGATGTTGGTCCCACGACAGCAGGTTGCGCCTCAGACCGAGCACAAGCGTCGCAAACTCCAAGCTTCTTCGTCGTCGATGGACAACTTTCCCTCCTTTGGTGGTTCACGCTATACGGACACCCAATTCCAATACGAGCAATATCTCATGCCCCAGACGCCCGACCACCTGTCCTTCCAACCGGAAGAAGTCCAATATTCTCCTCCTCTCACTCCATTTGAGACGATGGGCTGGTACACACCTCAACGTGTCAATCTTCCCAAGGCCCGACAGGCATTCTCGACTACTCCTCGAACTCCCCCTCCCCACCATTACCCGATTACTCCAAACGCCACTCCGCAAAAGAAAGAGAACGAGTCAAGTCGACTATCTGTGGCTTCAGAACTTCAACTTCGCCTGGCCCCGTACCCTATTTCACCTCCAAATCCTGCTCCTCCGTATCCTGTCACCCAACAGCACCTGGTCCCTAAGTTGGGGCCACACGACGTGATTGCACCCATGACCTCAGTGACGAAGAAGGAGGTAAAAAAGGGCCGGAAGGGCAAGTTTAAGAACGGTGGAGAGATGTTCATCAACTTTACCGCTGATGACCGGGATACGATTTTAGCTGGCGTTGCACCGAGTGGAAGTTCAAAATGCAAGAAAGAGAAAAAGAGGGATTGAGGTACTAGCGAGATCTGGGCGGGAAACCTTAAATTCCTGTCAATCGTTGACTACACTTTAATCGCATGGACTATGATCTGTCTTGCGCAACGAAGTTAATTGGGACTGTACGGAATCCTGCTAGACTACATAGTTGAATGGAAATGACATAATATCAATCTCAGAATAATAATTGACTAGCAATCGCGCACAATGGATCATTGACAAAGACATTGCACCCCGTCATGATGAGCGTTGACATATCTAATGAGTTCAAATCCCAAATTCCCCACAGGACATTTGGACAAGAGGAGAGAGATGTAATATATCCTACGCTTAATATACTCCAGTGGCCACATGCATTCAATCCAGAAAACACAAGCAACAACCAACCGCAACGACCGACAATCCGCACCCTCTCGACATTCACTCAGTCATTCCAATCTCCCACCAACAGGCCCAGTCTCAATCACCACCCCGAGCAAGTGCGTTAATCAAGGTACTCGCCAAATCCAAAAACGGAAAGCAACTATGCACGCTCTCTTCCCCGCCAACTATAGGTCCCATCGTCTTGTCCTTCCCCTCTGTCTGACCCACAAGCTCATATCCTCCCCACTTGAAATCAACGAGGTAATCCTTCGGTTCTGGCTGCTGATACAACTGAATCTCCATGTACACGTACATATCATCGACCCCCTCTTTAACCATCTTCCCGTCCTTCCATACTTTTCGGGGGTATTGTTTCCGCCATCGACATTTGATTGTGAACGGATCGAGAGGGGGTGCATTTTTATCTTCGCTTTCAGGGTTGGGTGGTTTTTCGATCCATTCTGCGTTCATACGTTCCAAAGACTTGTAAATTTCTTGCATGACTTCCAGCGCCCCCTGTCCGCGGGACCGAATTCCAAAGTGATAGCGTTGGGGTTTACGTTTTATCACGGGTGGGACAAAAACTTTCATTTCCCCCTCAAGATTGATCCCCCGAACCGTCCGTGAACCAGGTTGGGTAAGATGTTGGGGTGCCTGTTGACTATACATCCTCGCATGAACAAGGGGATACGAAGACGTCAGTAACGAAATTTTCGACCGTTTATTCGATTTCGGTTTGCCCGTCGCCGTATCCTGTCCCGCAGCAGGCGAATCCACGGCAGGGGAATCCGGGGTCGCACTTTGAGGATGCGAAGTCATTTGGAGATTCACCATGCGGGAGATGGGACGAGGGTGTTGTTCTTGCCGGGTACGGTTGCGTTGTTGGAGATCAGACTGGTTCCATGGCGGTGGGGACGCGGACAGGTAGGATTCGTTTTTGGTTAGGCCGCGTTCTGATGCCCGTTCAATAGAGCGGTGGATATCATCTGTTTCGACGATGAGTTGGTAGGCTTTTTTGACGGAGTTGTCTCTGGTGTCTGACAGGAAGCCAATGACTTCTTCATTCGTGTATCCAAAGTTCTACCACACGTTAGATAATTTTGTATAAAGCGGGGGTAGGGAGGATACATCTGCGACTTTACTCACGGCCGCTTCGTCGATTTCCCTTGTAAGTTGCTCACGACTGCGTGGTTTGGATAGCTGTGCCGTGCCGGGCGGTTTAAGGTACTCGGGCAAATCGACTTTAAACCATGCATCATCAAATATTTGAGGAATTGTCGCCCGCTCCTCTGAATTTGTCACTAGCATCTTGGAAATCAATCGTCTAGCTCCCTCGGACAAATGACTCGGCATCGAATAAATTCCATCTATCATTAATGCTTTACCCCAAAAAAAACCAATGAGACGAATGGAAATACCTCTAATCTTCTCAAACAGTTTCGGAATCGACTCATCATCAAACGGTAGCCGTCCACATAACAGGACATACAAAATAACCCCACAACTCCAAATATCGACTTCGGGCCCTGCATAGACACGCCCTGCAATGACCTCTGGAGCCGCATAATTTGGGCTTCCACAGGAGGTTTTGAGAAATTTGCCGTCTTCAAGGAGATTTGACAGGCCGAAATCAGCGATTTTGACATTCAGGTCTGTGTCGAGGAGGAGATTTTCGGGTTTCAGGTCGCGGTGGACAATTTTGTGGCGGTGAGTGTAGTCTACAGCGGACATGATTTGCTGAAAGAAGCGACGGCCTTCTTTTTCACTCAACTAGAGGGGTCAGCCCCATTGGAAGGCGTGGACTAGGAGAGGAGATGGGGCATGCCTTGCCGTTTTTGACGATATAGTCGAAGAGTTCTTTTCCTGCATATTCGATGACCATGATGATGTACTGGGGAGTTTGGATGACTTCGTGTCTAGATATTAGCCGTACATCGTAATTCTGTTGGGAAGTACAATTTTATGATATGAGGATGACGGAGGAGTTTCAAATACTGAATTTCCCTCTCGACGCGATCATTCGTATCCCTACTCAGCTTTGCCCGATCAATAAACTTGAGGGCAACCTTCTGCCCAGTCTTCATATGCTCGGCCACTACACGCACATGTTAGCCGACAATACACCAGTCGCCCATCTTCAAAAGACGGGGCAGGCAGAGATTGGGAGGTACATCGCACTTTCCCAAAGGAACCTTCTCCGAGTGTTTTGACGATATGGTAATCCCCCAGCGTCCCGCCCTTCTCTCCACGCGCTCTGCCCGCGGGCTGCTCAAAGCGCTGCCCGGGGGTGGATCGTGGTGTTGTGTGAGAGGGAGGCCGCTGGCCGCCTGTTGCTGCCATTGTCTGTGGACCGGGAGCTGATGGTGACGGAGGGCTGAGGGTTTACGGAAGAGGGAAGCGTGACGGAATGACGGAATTGGGGGGGAGGGGGGGGTCAAGGGAGATAAAAGAGCACAGAGACCGGTCTCAGTGCGGATAAGAGACCCGGCGATAAGAAGGAAAGGAGGCTCTGGCGACGGGGATGTCGGCGTGCGGATGTCTCCCGTTGGCCTTTCCGTTCTGCCTCGGCTGGCGGACTTTTATCTTGGAAATTGGGCGGCTAATCCAAGATGATCCACTGTGGCAAGCACGCTCTCGTGATATTGGACGAGCAATTTCAATTGCAACGAACGCCAAGCCACGGAAGTCATCATCTCCATCTCATCAGCAAGATTCACTAACACGGTTTTCAGAAGCAATTATTCTCCGTGAGGTGACCACGGTCTTTCGATTGTCCCACCAGCCTTCGAAAGTCGGGAGATAGGGGTTAGTCACAAGGGTGCGGTGCATCTCGATTCTAAGCTTTACGATTGATTCAAAAAGGATCGATTAT
>Ga0335081_10015094_pt1 | contig 12495 bp, 10 predicted proteins | sample Lox_Sample_35_FD_206713 | JGI IMG/M metagenome (GOLD analysis project Ga0335081, IMG submission 206713) | Soil microbial communities from Loxahatchee National Wildlife Refuge, Florida, United States - Lox_Sample_3.5 | ecosystem: Environmental > Terrestrial > Soil > Wetlands | place: USA...
CTCGCCGAACCTGCGGGCGAGCGTGATCAGCTCGGTGGTGACCTTCTTGACGGTCTCGCCATCGTGCTCGGCGAGTATCAGGATCTCAGCCATTGTCGGCAGCCCCTCAGCCCTGCTTTCAGATGAACAGCCTTGCGATCAGATGAACTTGCGGTCGGCGAGGAACGCGGCGGCCTTGGCGCCGCCGTCTCCGTCGTCAGGCACGATCGTGCCTGCCTGCTTGGGCGGGCGCTTGGCGAAGCTCAGCACCTCGCTGGCCGCGTTCTCCAGGCCGACCGATGACGCGTCGATCCCCGCGTCAGCCACGCTCATGGTCTGGACCGGCTTCTTCTTCGCCGCCATGATCCCCTTGAACGACGGGTACCGCGGTTCGTTGATCTTCTCGACGACGCTGAGCACGGCGGGCAGCGTGCCCTCCACCGTGTCGTACCCGTAGTCGGCCTGCCGGTTGATCCTGATCGAGCTGCCGTCGATCTCCACCTTGCTGGCGAACGACAGCTGCGGCACGCCGAGCCGCTCGGACAGCATCGCCGCCATCACGCCCGTGCGCGCGTCGGTCGACTCGGATCCGAGTATCACCAGGTCGAACCCGATCTGGTCGAGCACCTTGGCGAGGGCGGCCGAGGTGCCGAGCACGTCGGAGCCGTGCAGCGCGTCGTCGATCAGGTGAACGCCCTTGTCGGCACCCATCGACAGCGCCTTGCGGATCGCCTCGGTGGCGCGCTCTGGGCCCATCGACAGGATCGTCACCTCGCCGCCGTGCGCCTCGGCCAGCCGGAGGCCCTCCTCGATCGCGAACTCGTCCAGCTCGTTGATGACGGCGTCGGCGGCGTCACGGTCGAGGGTGGAATCCGATTCCCTGAGCGTGCGCTCGGACCACGTGTCGGGTACCTGCTTGACGCAGACGACGATGTTCATGACCTGCCGCCGACCTCCCTCGAGTGTGCGCTGGCCCGCCCTGTGCCAGCCGGGCCCGGGCCGCAACCCTGGCACTGCAAGCCTGCCAAACGGCAGGGACGGCCCGTGTCCCGGGTCCGGCCAAGCCGTCAGCCTCTATGTTACTCGCCAGTAGGTAGCGGCGACTCAGGCCCGCCGCTCGGCCAGCCCGACCACGTTGGCCAGCAGCATCGCCCTCGTCATCGGGCCGACACCGCCGGGCACCTTGGACAGGTACCCGGCCACCTCGGCCACGTCGGGGTGCACGTCGCCGGCCAGCCCGGCATCGGTGCGGGTGATCCCGACGTCGAGCACGGTCGCGCCCGGCCTGATCATGTCGGCGGTGACCAGATGCGCCTTGCCGGCGGCAGCCACCACGATGTCTGCGTTGCGCGTGTGGGCCTTGAGGTCTTTGGTTCCGGTGTGACAGAGGGTCACGGTGGCGTTCTCGCTCCGCCTGGTCAGCAGCAGGCCGAGCGGCCGGCCCACCGTGATGCCGCGGCCGATCACCGTCACGTTCGCCCCGGCGATCGGCACGTCATAGCGGCGCAGCAGCTCGACGATCCCGAGCGGGGTGCACGGCAGCGGCCCTGGCACGCCGAGCACGAGGCGGCCGAGGTTCATCGGGTGCAGGCCGTCCGCGTCCTTGACCGGGTCCATCAGCTCGAGTACCGGCTGGCTGCGCAGGCCGGCGGGCAGCGGGAGCTGGACGATGAAGCCGGTGCACGCCGGGTTGGCGTTCAGCTCGGCGACGACGTCCTCCACCTGCTGCTGGCTCGCGGTAGCCGGCAGGTCGTGCCTGATGCTCGCGATGCCGACCTGCGCGCTGTCCTTGTGCTTTCCGGCCACGTACACGGCGCTGCCGGGGTCGTCGCCGACGAGCACCGTGGCCAGGCCGGGCACGATGCCCCTGGCGGCCAGGGCCGCCACTCGCTCGGAGAGCTCGGTGCGGATCGCCGCCGCGGTTGCCTTGCCGTCCATGATGGTCGCGGTCACTGGCTCATTCTGGCCGGCCGCCGACCCGCGTAGCGAGTCAACGCCCGCGCCGGCCCACGATCCCGCCCTCGCCACCCCAGCACCACCCGCCCCATCAACACGCCCGCGCCCCCTCAACCCGCCCGCGCCCCCTCAACCCGCCCGCGCCCCCTCAACCCGCCCGCGCGCCCCACAGCCCGACCGCCCGGTCCTCAGAACCCCGCCGGTCACATCAGACGCAGTCGTCCCAGAGGCCTGCCCTTTACCGCTCGCGGAGCAGGAGGGCCGCCCTTCGCGCAGCCTGCATCACCGGCTCTGAGTCACATAAGTCCCACTAGACTCACCAACCTCATCTGAATCGGTGCTTGGTTGGGCTGTCGTTCATGGATGTGACGAAGGGTTCGGTATTCGCAGTGAATGTGGCATTCAGTCCAGCTGAGGGTCGGCCGACAGCGGAGATCGGCCAGTTCGGGTGGGGTCATGTCGGACAAACAGCGGCAAAATCTCGTGACCGGCGGAACGCGTGCCACGCGGGTCGGCCAAGGCGCACCCGAGCCGACCCGAGACGCACCTGAGCCCGCCCAAGGCGCACCTGAGCCGGGCCAGGTTGCCCGGGCGAGCCAGGCTGCCCGGGCAGGGCAGAGTCGGGCAGGGCAGAGTCGGGCGGGGCAGCCGACGGGCGGGGCGCAACGGAAGGCCGGGAACCGGGGTCAGTGCCAGAAGTGGCGGACGCCGGTGAAGTAGAGGCTGAGGCCGGCCGCCGCGGCGGCCGCGATGACCTCGTCGTCGCGCATTGAGCCGCCAGGCTCGGCGACGGCGCGGACGTCGGCGTCCGCGAGCACCTGCAGCCCGTCGGCGAACGGGAAGAACGCGTCGCTCGCCGCGACAGACCCGGCAGCGCGTTTGCCCGCCCGCTGGACCGCGAGCCTGGCGGCGTCGACGCGGTTCACCTGGCCCATACCGATCCCGACCGAGGCGCCGCCGGAGGCGATCAGGATGGCGTTGGACTTGACGCTGCGGCAGGCCCGCCAGGCGAACTCCAGGTCGGCGAGCGTCTGCGCGTCTGCCGCCGGCCCGGCCGCGAGCTGCCAGCCGGCCACGGCGTCGCCTGGCTCGGTGACCGTATCCGCGGTCTGCATCAGCAGGCCGCCGCCGATCTGACGCCACTCGACCCGCTGTCCAGCCGGGGAGACGCCGGGGTCGGCGCAGCGGAGCAGGCGCTGGTTCTTCTTCCTGGCCAGGATCTCGAGGGCGGCCGGCTCGAAGCCTGGCGCGGCGATCACCTCGGTGAAGACCTCGGCGATCTGCCTCGCCAGGTCGGCGGTGATCACCCGGTTCGCCGCGATGACGCCGCCGAACGCGGAGACTGGGTCGCAGGCGTGGGCCTTGCGGTGCGCCTGCGCGATGTCGGCGCCGACTGCGATCCCGCAGGGGTTGGCGTGCTTCATGATCGCGACGCAGGGCTCGGCGAACGCGGCAACCGTACGCCCCGCCGCGTCGGCGTCGACGAAGTTGTTGTAGGACATCTCCTTGCCATGCAGCTGCTCGGCCGCGGCAATCCCGCCCCGGACCGCGTCCTGCGGGGCATAAAGAGCTGCGCGCTGGTGCGGGTTTTCTCCATAACGCAATACCTCGCGGCGGGTCAGGGCAGCGACGACGACGTCCGGCCAGCCGGTGCCGCTCGCGACGTCGTCCGGCGCGTAGGTTGCCGCGAACCATGAAGCGATCGCGGCGTCATAACTGGCCGTGTGCGCGAAGGCCTGGGCGGCCAGCCTGCGCCTGTGCTCGGCGGTGAAGCCGCCGGCGGCGACCGCATCCGCGGCGTCCTGGTACGCGTCCGGGCTGGTGACAACTGCGACGTTGGCGTGGTTCTTCGCCGCGGCCCGCACCATGGCGGGGCCGCCGATGTCGATCTGCTCGACGCACTCGGCGTCCGGCGCGCCGCTCGCCACCGCCTGGGTGAACGGGTAGAGGTTCGAGACCAGCAGCTGGAACGGCGCGATGCCGAGCCTCGCGAGCTGGGCGGCGTGCTCGGGCTCGCGCAGGTCGGCGAGCAGGCCCGCGTGCACGGCGGGATGCAGCGTCTTGACCCGGCCGTCGAGGCACTCGGCGAAACCGGTCACGGCCTCGACGGGGGTGACCGGAATCCCGGCGGCCTGGATCGTGGCGGCCGTGCTGCCGGTGGACACGATCTCGACGCCGGCCTGGTGCAGCGCGGCGGCCAGGCCGGCCAGGCCGGTCTTGTCGTACACGCTCACTAGCGCCCTGGTGATGGCGATTCTGGTCACTGCGTCCCGCTCCCTTGCTTGCCGAACCGGACCGTTCGGCCGCTGACCGACCAGCCGTCGCGCAGCATGGCCGCGACGGTCTGCACGAGCAGCACCCGCTCGCTGGCCTTGACCCGCTCGGTCAGCGTCTCCTCGTCGTCGCCCTCGTGCACAGGCACGGCAGCCTGCGCGACTACCGGCCCGCTGTCCAGCCCTGGGTCGACGAGAATCACCGTGCACCCGGTGACCTTGACTCCGTAGTCGAGCGCGTCGCGCACCCCGTGCAGGCCGGGGAAGGACGGCAGCAGGGCCGGATGGGAGTTGATGCAGCGCCCGGCGAACTCGCCCATGAAGTGCGGGCCGAGCAGCTTGAGGAAGCCGGCGCAGACCACGAGGTCGGGCCGGAAGCTCGCGCACATTCCGGTGAGCGCCTTATCCCAGCCGTCGCGGTCGGCGTAGTCCCCGATCCGGCAGACGAAGGTCTCGATTCCGGCCTCGCGGGCACGGCGGACTGCGGTGGTGCCGTGACGGTCGGCGCCCACGGCCGCGATCCTGGCGGGCACGGCTCCGGCCGCGCACGCGTCGACGAGGCTCTGCAGCAAAGTCCCCTCACCAGATGCCAGGACGACCAGGCGATGCGGCACCCGATCATTGTCCCGCACGGTGATCACGCGCCGATCCCGGCCGTCCCCATCAGGAATCTTTATCCACGGCGCCCCCATCGGCGTCGTAGTACATGACGACTTCCCGGGCCATGACAATGCCCGGCTCCGGAGGGAGAGCAGCAGTGAGAATCACCCGCACCAGGATGTCACTGGCCGCCGTCGGCCTCGCGGTCGCCGGCGCCGCCGCGGCCGTCATGCTGACGGCCGACCCGGCCGCGGCCGGGCCGGCCTCCGGCCCCGCCGCCGCGGTGCCGACAGTGCCATCTTCGGCGTCGGCCGTGCTCGTGGTCTGCTCGGGCAAGGGTCAGGTCAGGCCGTCCGTCTTCGATTACGGCTGCATGCCGTCGAGCGAGTACCTGGCAAAGCTCCGCTGGACGAGCTGGGGGTCGGTCGCATTCGGCAGCGGCGACCTGAAGGTCAACAACTGCATGCCCACCTGCGCGGGCGGCACGTACATCAACTACCCCATCCTGATCGTTCTGTGGCGCGCCGAGCCCTGGACCGGTCACCCGGGCAAGGATTACTTCAGCCGGATGACCTGGATCTTCACCGGCAAGCTCCCGCCGCGCCCGCACACGACCACCCAGACCTTCACGCTGTCGCCCAAGGGCGCGCCCTGAGGATCGCGGCGGGACTGATGTGACCCTGCCGAGCCCGACTGGCCAAGCCCGATGCCGACCCAGCCCGATGCCGACCCAGCCCGATGCCGACCCGGCCCAGATGCCGGGCGGCATCGGGACAGGGCCCGCGGCGACTATCCTGGCAGCCTGGAGTGGTCCGATCAGGTTGGCCTGGGCGCTCACCCGCTGGTGGTGGAATAGGTCTGACCGCCCAACCGCAGTTCTCGATCATCGGAGGAAACGGCACTGCCCGCCGACACCAGCCCGCCGCGTGCGCCGGGCACTCCCGATCAGCCAGGCGACGCTGGCGACCAGCGCACCGCGGGTGAGACCGGCGCGGGTTCTGGCGACTCGGCCGATGGCTCGCTAGCCGGCCTGCCCAGGTTGTTCTTCGCCGATCAGCCGGAGGAGCCGCTCCCCGGCCAGTCCTACGGCCAGCCGCCCTACGGCCAGCCAGCCGGGCAACCGGGAATCCAGCCAGGCGGGCCACCGCCCGCCGCAGGCCAGCCCTGGGACCAGCCCGGCGGACCGCCAGCCGCGGGCCAGCCCTGGGACCAACCCGGCGGGCCGACGATGGGCGGCTGGAGCCAGCCGCCGGGCAGCCAATCACCGGGCAGCCAATCACCGGGCAGCGAGCAGCCGGAGCAGCCCACCGGCGCCGGATACGGCGCGCCGCCTGCCGGGGATCCCGGCAGGCCCCCGGCAGGATGGGGCGGCGGCGCGAACCAGCGGCCGGGCAGCCAGTGGCCGACCGGGCAGAGGCCGACCGGGCAGAGGCCGACCGGGCAGAGGCCGACCGGGCAGCGACCGGTCAGGCAGCGGCCAAGCAGGCCGCCGGAGCGCGAGCTCAGGCAGCGCGCCATCGCCGCGTTCGCGCTCGGTCTGCTGAGCCTCGTCGCGCTGTTCGGGCTCGGCGCCGACCTGAGCCGTGGCGTCTACCTGCTCGTGTTCAGCGCGGTGATCGGGCTCGCCGGATGCGTGATCGGGATCACCGCGGTGCTCAAGGCCAGGCGGACCGGCACCTTCCGGCCGCGCGGCGCGATTGCGGGCATCGTGCTCGGCGCGCTCGCCATGGTGATCTCGGTGCCGATACTGGCCACTTACCTCGCATTCCCCACCCCGGTGAGCAACTACGTGAAGTGCCTCAGCCAGGCGCAGAACTCGACGCAGCAGCATGCCTGCATGACCAAGTTCTACAAGTCGATCCACCTGGGATCGAGCGCGTTCGCGAGCAGCGAGAAGCGGGCGCCCTAACCGCGGCCCGGCGACCGGCGACCCCGGCCGCCAGGCGAGCGAGCGGCGGGGGTCAAAGATGAGATCAGGGCAACGCCGACGGGCCGGCCCGATCCGGCTGCGGTGGCGGCGCATCCAGGTCGCCGGCCCACCGGTCGAGGTAGATGACATGGCGCCCCGGCTCTGACTGGCCGGGACCTGGCTCGGTGCCGGCCCGACCGCCGCCGGGCTCTGCGGCGGCCGCGGGGCCGAGCCCGGTCTGCGGCGACCAGTGCGCCCTGACGTAACGCCAGTTGGCGGCGCCAGCGGTGATCGCGGCCGCGATCCCGACCTCGAGCGCGGCGACGGTGGCGACCTGCCACGCGGATGGCCCCACGTCGGTCATCCGGCCGTCGCCCAGCGGGCCGCCGGCGAACGCTGTCAGCACGCCGAGCACGCCGCCGGTGAGCAGCCCGCAGCAGAATCCCCTGATCGGCGCCGCCTCGAGCACGGCGGTCGGGGCCAGCCTGACCACCAGCAGTCCGCCGACGATCCCGGCCAGGTAGGGAACTGCGAGCACCAGCGCGCCGATCCAGCCTGACCCCGAGCCAGGGGTCCCGCCCGGTAGCACGGCAAGCAGCGGGAACGCAGGCAGCGCGCCGGTCACCGAGCCGGTGGGCGCCACCACCGTGCCCGCTCCCACGGCGAAACCGGGCCCCAGCATGTAGGCGATGGCCCAGAGGACCGCGTTCGGCAGGTAGGCGAGCTGGGCGAGGAAGAGCAGCCCGGCCCCGACCACGCCGGGGTCGAGCAGGTCGTAGACGGCGCCGAACTTGTGCACGTCACCGGCCAGCGCCAGCGCGGTCGCCGTGGCACCGGCCGCGACCAGCACGGCGAGCGAGCCGGCCGTGCCAGCGAGCACCGAACGAGTCCGCGGCGACATCAGCGCGCCGAGCTGCGACCACGGTGCGACCGCGCGGGCGGCGCCGAGCGCGGTCGCGGCGAACGCCACCACGAACCCGGCGACCAGTGCCTGCGGCAGCGAGGCAGCCGCGAGCGCTGACCTGCTGGCCAGCGCGAGCGCCCCGGCCAGCACGGCGTAGGGCACCGCCACGCTCAGCGCGACCACGAGCACCTGGCGCAGCCCGGTCACGCTATGGCCGGCGACCAGCGACCGCCCGGCCCGCCGCAGCAGCAGCGCAGGCAGCAGCACCAGCCCGAGCGGCAGCATGCCGATCCGCCCGGCACCGCTCACCTGCACCGCCACGTGATGCCCCACCAGCCAGAGCACAGCCGCCGTGCGCAGCACGCCCACCAGCCCGACATCCGGATGCGGCGCGGCCACCCACCCCACCACGGCGAGAATGGTGAGCGCCGCCAGCCCGATCCCCGCGGCCCCGCACGCCGCTGACACCCCCGCAACGAACAGCGGCCGCCCCGCCCCACCCGCGGCCTCACCCGCCTCGCTGCGCCCGCCCACGCGCCTAGGCGCGTCCGACCCCACGGGTCCAGCCGTCTTCTGCCCGCCAAGCCGGGACCGCAGGCCAGAAGTCGTCACAAGCTCCACATTGACTGCCGGTGCGCCGCCTCCGGGGGAGGCGCGCCGAATCAGCCAAAACTGCAGCCTGGCCGTGCCGACGGTGACGCCGGCCAGTGCGTTCTAGCATGGCCGGGGTTATCCGTCGGTGCGGCCCCGGCCGCGCTAGGTCTTCCGGCCGACTGGCATTTACCGCCCCTGCATCAGCTCCCTGATCAGCCCCGCGGTCCCGCTGGGAGTCCGCCCGACCTTGACGCCGACCTTCTCCAGCGCCTCCTTCTTGGCCTGCGCCGTCCCGGCCGAGCCGGAGATGATCGCTCCCGCGTGCCCCATCGTCTTGCCTTCGGGCGCGGTGAACCCGGCCACGTAGGCGACCACCGGCTTGGTCATGTTCGCCTCGATGAACGCGGCCGCCCGCTCCTCGGCGTCGCCGCCGATCTCGCCGATCATCACGACCGCGTCGGTCTCCGGGTCCGCCTCGAACGCCCGCAGGCAGTCGATGTGCGTGGTCCCGATGATCGGGTCGCCGCCGATCCCCACCGCCGTGGAGAAGCCGATGTCGCGCAGCTCGTACATCATCTGGTAGGTCAGCGTGCCCGACTTGGAGACCAGGCCGATCCGGCCCTCGGTGGTGATGTCGGCCGGGATGATGCCCGCGTTGGACTTGCCTGGCGAGGCCACGCCAGGGCAGTTCGGGCCGACGATCCTGGTGGCGTTGCCGCGCGCGCAGGCATGCGCCCAGAACGCCGCGGTGTCGTGCACGGGGATCCCCTCGGTGATCACGATCACCAGCCCGATCCCGGCGTCCACCGCCTCGATCACGGCGTCCTTGGTCCCTGCCGGCGGCACGAACACCACCGACACGTCGGCCCCGGTGGCCGCCATCGCATCGCCGACCGTGCCGAACACCGGCACGCCTGACTCGCCAAGCTGGACGGACTGGCCCGCCTTGCGCGGGTTGGTGCCGCCGACCACGTTCGTGCCGGCCGCGATCATGCGGGCGCCGTGCTTGCGCCCCTCCGAGCCGGTGATGCCCTGGACGATGACCCGGCTCTGCTCGGTCAGGAAGATCGCCATCTCATGCTCCCGTCGCGGCCAGGCTGGCCAGCTCGGCGGCGCGCCGCGCCGCGTCGTCCATGGTCGCCACCTGCTCCACCACGCCGATCGCCGCTTCGGTCAGGATCCGGCGGCCCTCAGCGGCGTTGTTGCCGTCCAGCCGCACCACGATCGGGAGCCCGACGGGCTCGCCGCGGTCGGCCAGGATCCCGAGCGCCGTGACGATCCCGTCGGCGACCGCGTCGCATGAGGTGATGCCGCCGAATACGTTGACGAGCACGGCGCGCACGGAGGGGTCGGACAGCACGATCTCCAGGCCGTTGGCCATGACCTCGGCGGACGCGCCGCCGCCAATGTCGAGGAAGTTGGCCGGCCTGATGCAGCCGAACTCCTCCCCGGCGTAGGCGACCACGTCGAGCGTGGACATCACCAGGCCGGCGCCGTTGCCGATGATGCCGACCGCGCCGTCGAGCTTGACGTAGTTCAGGTGCTTGGCCTTGGCGCGTGCCTCGATCGGGTCGGTCGCCGACGGATCGGCGAACCTGCCGTGCTCCTGCCGGAAGGCCGCATTGTCGTCCAGGGTGACCTTGCCGTCAAGCGCGACGACCCGCCCGTCGGTGGTCAGCGCCAGCGGGTTGACCTCGACCAGGGTGGCGTCCTCGTCGGTGAACACGGCCCACAGCCGCTCGGCGAGCTCGGCGGCGCCGTCCACCGCCTTGCCGGGGAGCCTCCCGGCCGCGATGATCTCCGCCGCCTTGGCCCGGTCAACCCCGGCCTGCGGGTCGATGCCGATCCGCGCCACCGCCTCCGGGTTGGTGTGCGCGACCTCCTCGATCTCCACCCCGCCCTGCACCGAGCAGATCGACATGAACTGCCGTCCGGCCCGGTCCACGAGGAACGACAGGTAGTACTCCTCGGAGATGTCGTAGGCCGCGGCGATCAGGACCTTGTGCACGGTGTGGCCCTTGATGTCCATGCCGAGTATCTGCCGCGCCTTCGCCTCCGCCTCGTCAGGGCCGTCGGCCAGCTTCACTCCGCCAGCCTTCCCCCGGCCGCCGGTCTTGACCTGCGCCTTCACGACCACCAGGGGGTGGCCTGCGGCGGCGAACTCGGCCGCGATCGCGCGCGCCTCCTCGGCGGTGTGGGCGACCTTGCCCGGCTGCACGGGGACGCCGTACTCGGCGAAGAGCTCTTTCGCTTCATGCTCGAACAGGTCCACGTCTGGGTCCGTCCTGACTGGCGCTGCGACGCGCAGCGATGCCCTACCTGCATGCGCACGGAGCCGCCGGGAGCGCGGCGGGTCCGCCACGCAGCCTAGCGTCCGGCCGGCCGCCGTTCGCTCAGCCGGTCCGCGATTCCGCCTTGGCGCCGAGCTCCGAGCGCACCCAGTCGACGATCTCGTGGGTGGGCGCCCCGGGCGTGAAGATCTTGGCGACCCCCATGGCGCGCAGCTCGGCGATGTCGGCGTCGGGGATGATGCCGCCGCCGAAGACCGTGATGTCGGCCGCGTTCTGCTCGCGAAGCAGCTCAAGCACCCGGGCGAACTGCGTCATGTGCGCGCCGGACAGGATCGAGAGCCCGATCCCGTCCACGTCCTCCTGCAGCGCGGCGGCCACGATCTGCTCGGGGGTCTGGTGCAGCCCGGTGTAGATCACCTCGACGCCGGCGTCGCGCAGTGCCCTGGCCACCACCTTGGCGCCGCGGTCGTGCCCGTCAAGGCCTGGCTTGGCGATGATGACCCGGATGCTGCCCATCTGCCGCACCTTCCCGCCGCGAGTGCTTCACTCGGCAGGGTATCCGCCCGGCGTCCGCGCCGGTACCGCAGGCAAGGCAGCGACCGGCCGCGCCACCTAGAGCTTTTCTATCGGGGCATAACGCAACAGCAGGTGCTTGATGCCGTACTCCTCGCCGAAGTCGACCTTGGCCTCAGGGTCGTCGCCCCTGCCCTCGACCGACAGCACCCGGCCGAGTCCGTAGCTGTCATGGTTGACCAGGTCACCGGGCTGGAGCGAGGGGACAGGCCGGTTGCCCACGGCGCTCATGCCTGGCCGCCTAGCCAGCCGCTCCGAGGCGGGCGGCGCGGCGGACAGCGCGGCGGAGGCGTCGCGGCGCCAGTCGATCAGGTGCGCGGGTATCTCGGTCAGGAACCTGGACTGCTTGTGGTAGGCGGGCCTGCCCCACCATGCCCTGGCGACGGCGCGGGTCAGGTACAGCCGCTGCATCGCCCTGGTGATCCCGACGTAGGCGAGCCTGCGCTCCTCCTCGAGCTCGCGGTCGTCGTTGACCGAGCGCTCGTGCGGGAAGACGTTCTCCTCCATGCCGGTCAGGAACACCACGGGGAACTCGAGCCCCTTGGCGGTGTGCAGCGTCATCAGCGTGACCATGCCGCCGTGGTCGTCGCCCGCGGGGATCTCGTCCGCGTCCGCGACCAGGGAGACCTGCTCGAGGAAGGCGGCAAGCCCGCCGCCGGCCTCCCTCGCGTCGAACTCCCTGGCGACCGAGACAAGCTCGGTCAGGTTCTCCGCCCGGCCGGCGTCCTGCAGGTCGGAGGACGCCTCGAGCTCGGCGATGTAGCCGGTGCGGTCGAGTATCGCCTCGGCCAGGTCGCCGACCGGAGTGCCCGACGCGGCGGCCTGCCGCAGCTCGCCGATCAGCACGTTGAACGCCTCGATCGCCCTGGCCGAGCGGGCCGGCAGCCCCGGCACGTCCTGCGGCCGCTTGAGCGCGGCCGCGAAGCTGATCCGGTCCCTGGCTGCCAGCGCGGCGACGTACTCGAGCGCACGGTCGCCGATGCCGCGCCGCGGCACGTTGACCACGCGGCGCAGCGAGATCTCGTCCGCCGGGTTGGCGATCAGCCTCAGGTAGGCGAGCAGGTCGCGGACCTCGCGCCGCTCGTAGAACCGGACGCCGCCGACCACCTTGTACGGCAGCCCGGCCCTGATGAACACTTCCTCGAACACCCTGGACTGGGCGTTGGTGCGGTAGAACACCGCCACGTCGCCCGGGATGGCGTCGCCGCTGTCGGAGAGCCGGTCGACCTCCTCGGTGACGAACGCCGCCTCGTCGTGCTCGCTGTCGGCCACGTAGCCGACGATGGGCGGGCCGTCGCCGGCCTCGGACCACAGGCTCTTCGGCATCCGGCCGGTGTTGCGCGCGACGACCGCGTTGGCGGCGGCCAGGATGTTCTGCGTGGACCGGTAGTTCTGCTCGAGCAGGATCACCCGCGC
>Ga0335081_10015095_pt1 | contig 12495 bp, 8 predicted proteins | sample Lox_Sample_35_FD_206713 | JGI IMG/M metagenome (GOLD analysis project Ga0335081, IMG submission 206713) | Soil microbial communities from Loxahatchee National Wildlife Refuge, Florida, United States - Lox_Sample_3.5 | ecosystem: Environmental > Terrestrial > Soil > Wetlands | place: USA: Florida...
ATGCGGCGAATTCGAGTTCGCTGACATGCGGAGAACCTGTCGCGCATTGATGGTACGCCGAAAATGGCTATGGTATGTATTGAGTTTGCTCGGATTTCTGTTGATCGCGGCAGGCGTTTACGTATCGATTTTGAGAGCAACCAGCCTTTCTGACTCGCTTCCCCTCATCGCCGTCGGTCTATTCTGGGCGAGCATTGGATGGTGGGCTCCGCTGATCTCCGCCCGGACCATGTGGAAGAACAATCGAGTTCTTCCAGGACGCCACGAGTTTCTATTCCAGGAAAACGGTTTAGTCCGTAAGGGTCAGAATTATAGCTATGAGTTGAAATGGAACGGTGTTCATAGATGGAGTGAGGATCAGGCCCAATTCATCCTCTTCCCCGGCCAGGGCAGCGCGATCATGATTCCGAAGCGGTTCTTGAACAATACTGCCGACGTGGACCGTTTGCGCCAGTTGATGGTCGGCCACATCGGGCCATTAAAGTAACCACGGCGTGACGCGGCCCGTTCGCTGCGCCCCACGATTCACCGCTGTTCCGTTTCAGATGTCGCTGAGACGGCTTCTACTGATGCTCCGCCAGGCTCCTGGTTAGCGCCAGAGCGGTGCTGCACTGGCACGTTGAGGTCAGCCGGATCGGACCGTCTTCCGGCTGAAACTGTCGTGAAACGGAGGCCCACGATTCAATCCGGAAGACCGGCAACAAGACCCCCGTCCAGCCCATCTAACAAGCGCGAGCCTTCACTGCGGAGAGCGAGGTCGAATTCATGGTAAAGAGCACAGACGTATTCGTGATCGGAGGCGGCCCCGCAGGACTCGCGGCGGCGATTGCGGCGCGGCGGAGAGGCCTGCGCGTGACGCTGGCCGACGCGTCGGCACCAGGGGCGGACAAAGCCTGCGGCGAGGGGTTGATGCCGGAGACGCTGGCGGCGCTGCGGAGGCTGGGAGTGGAGATCCCGGCGTGCAGCGGACGGCCGTTCCGCGGGATCCGATTCCTCAACGCGGACCAGTCCGTGGATGCGGTGTTCCCGGAAGATTTTGGAATGGGCGTGCGCCGGACCGCGCTGCACCGGCTGCTGGCGGAGCACGCCGCGGCGTGCGGAGTGGAGCTGCGGTGGAAGACCGGAGTGACGGAGCTGTGCCGCGAGGGAGTCCGGCTGGCGGGGGGGCCAGTGCGCGCGGAGTGGATCGTGGCGGCGGACGGCGGCCACTCGAAGGTGCGCGGGTGGAGCGCGCTGGACCCGGCGTCGCCGGGAGGGCTTCGATACGGATTCCGGCGGCATTTTCGCGCTGACCCGTGGACGGATCGAGTGGAGGTGTACTGGAGCGATGATTGCCAGTTTTATGTGACGCCCGTGGGCCCGCAGGAGGTATGCGTGGCGCTGCTGGCGCGGAACGCGAATCTGCGGATTGCGGAGGCGCTGCCGCGGTTTCCGGCGCTCGCGGCGCGAGTGGCCGGGGCGGCGCCGATGAGCCAGGAACGCGGAGCGACGTGTACGACGCTGCGGCTGCGGCGGGTGCATCGCGGGCGGGTGGCGCTGGTGGGAGACGCGTCGGGCGGAGTGGACGCGATCACGGGGCAGGGATTGTTTCTGGGGTTTTCGCAGGCGCTGGCGCTGGCGGAGGCGATGGCCGCCGGGAACCTGTCGCAATACGGGGAGGCGCACCGGCGGCTGTCGCGGAGGCCGGCGTTCATGGCGCGGCTGATGCTGATGATGGACGGAAGGCCGCGGCTGCGGCGGCGGGTGATGCGAATTTTCGAGGAGGAGCCGCGGCTGTTTGCGCGGATGCTGGCCGCGCACGTGGGGTCGGGGACACCGGTGGATTATGCGATGAACGGGCTGCGGCTGGGCTGGCGGCTGGTGACGGCGTGAAGGGCGCGCGCGGGAGTGGAATTGGCGCATGGGGCGCGGGCGTGGCGCTCGCGGCGTGCCTGGCCAGCGTTTCGGCGTTGAACAAACCCGCAGCGGCGCAGCAGAACTCGCCCGGGAACCTGGTGTTCGTGCTGGATCCCGCGGAGACGAAGGTGAACTTCACGCTGGGGGCGACGATGCACACGGTGCACGGAACATTTCAGCCGCTGCGCGGGCGCGTCGAGTACACTGCGGCGACGGGAGGGGCGCACGGGGAAATCGTGGTGGACGCGCCGAGCGGGGCGAGCGGAGACGCCGGGCGCGACAAGAAAATGCACGCGGAGATCCTGGAGACGGATAAATTCCCCATCATCACGTTCCGGCCGGACCGGGTGGAGGGTAAAGTGGCGGCGGAGGGTGAATCCACGGTGCAGGTGCACGGGATTTTCTCGGTGCACGGAGCGGACCATGAACTGAACGTGCCGGCCACGGTGAAAGTGGAGGGGAAGAACTGGACGGCGACAGTGAAATTTTCTGTGCCGTACGTGCAGTGGGGGATGAAGAATCCGAGCGTGTTCCTGCTGCGCGTGAGCAAAACAGTGGATGTGGAGATTACAGCGACGGGGACGGTCACTCCGGGACCCCCCAGTGACGGATTCAGGGGTTGAAACCCCTGATGGAAAGACCGGCTTGCGGCGGGGCTGAAGCCCCACCCTTCCGTCCTGCCCTAGATACCGGCGAGGAGATGGCCGAGCTTTTTCTTTTTGGTCTGCAAGTAGGCGCGGGTGCGGCGGGAGACGCGGGGCTGGCAGGGGACGCGCTCGACGACGCGGATGCCGTTTTCCTCGAGCTGGCGGACCTTTTCGGGATTATTGGAGAGCAGGCGGATGGAGCGGATGCCGAGCCGGCGCAGAACGGCGGCGGTGAACGCATAGTCGCGGGCGTCGGCGGAAAATCCCAGTTCCTCGTTGGCTTCCACAGTGTCGCGACCCTGGTCCTGTAACTCGTAGGCCTTCAATTTGTTCATCAGGCCGATGCCGCGGCCTTCCTGCGGGAGGTACAGAAGAACGCCGGAGCGGGAGCGGCCGATCTGGCGGAGCGAGAGTTCGAGCTGGGCGCGGCAATCGCAGCGCTCGGACGAGAGCACGTCGCCAGTGAGGCATTGGGAATGAACGCGGACCAGGGGCGCGGTGCGGCCGGAGGGCTTTCCGCGGAGCAGGACGACGGCGCTTTCGGCGGGCGTGCGGCCTTCCACGCCGAGAATGGTAAATTTACCGTAGCGGGAGGGCAGTTTGGCGCGCGCGACAATGCGCGGAGCGGGACGGCGCGGGGGCTTTCGGTGTGGGGCTGGAGTCATAAACAAAACGCAAATTATAGCAGGGCGCGGCTTTACACTCCCGGTTGGGTGGGCTAATTTAGCTTCGAAGCGAGGCGGGTGCAGGGGCAGCCGCTCTGCGCCTCAGGCACGGCGAAGAATCCCGCAATGGGCATGCTATCCATCAAAGAATTGCTGCTGACGCTGTTCTTCAAAATGGGGCTAGCGGCGTCGCTGGCGGCGCTGCTGGCACGCTCTGCCACGTTCCGGAAAGTACTGTACACGGAGCAGAGGGATTCGGACGAGAAGGTGCGGCTGATGCTGTTCTTTACGCCGCCGCTGGCGCTGGGCGTGATGCTGCGGCTGCTGGGCTATCCGTTCGCGGACCTGACGCTGGAAGGGGCGTTCGTGCTGGGGCTGCTGGGCGGACGAGTTCCGGGGGTGCTGGGAGGAGCGATCGTGAGCCTGCCGGCATTTTTCAATCATGAATGGCTTTCGACGCCGATTGCGGCGCTGGCCGGGCTGCTGGGCGGAATGATCCGGCAGTCGATGCCGAACACGGAAGCGGTGTGGAACCTGGGACCGTTCACATGGGTGGGGGTGCCGAGATACTTGTGGCGATGGGCGCGGGGACGGGAACTGGAAAAACACTGGGAAATGCTGGCGCTGGCAGGAATCGTGACGCTCGAAATGGGCCGGCTGGCGCTGGGCGCCGCGGTGCACGGGAAATGGCTGTTCTATTTCGCGTCCACGGGGCAATGGGCGATGGTGCCCGAGGTGTTCGCGGCGATGATTGCGGTGGCGGCGCCGATCAAAATCTGGAACACGATCCGGGTGGAAGCGAACCTGGAGGAGCACCAGCAGATGCTGCTGCGGGCGCGGATGGAGGCGCTGTCGAACCAGATCAACCCGCACTTCCTGTTCAACACGTTAAATACGGTGTCGGCGCTGGTGCGCACGGACCCGGACATGGCGCGCGAGGTGGTGCTCAAACTTTCCAACATCCTCCGGCGTCTATTACGGCAGCAGGAGAACTTCGTGCCGCTGCGGGAGGAGCTGCACTTTGTGGACGACTATCTGGACATCGAGGTGGCGCGGTCGGGGAGGGACAAACTGGAGATCGCGAAAGAGATCGACGAGGGCTCGCTGGACATCTTCGTGCCCTCGATGCTGCTGCAGCCGATCGTGGAGAACGCGATCCGGCACGGGCTGGCGCCGAAGCTGGAAGGGGGAGTGATCACCATCCGGACGGCGCTGGAGGAAGGGCGGCTGCGCATCGAGGTGGAGGACAACGGACTGGGGATGACGGAGGCGCGGCTGGCGCGCGTGCACGAAGAGGGCATCGGAATGTCGAACGTGCAGGCGAGGTTGAAGCTGCTTTACGGCGACGATTTCCGGTTTGAAATCGCGAGCCGGCTGGGGGAAGGGACGAGCGTGCGGATCGAGGTGCCGGAACTGGTGTCCGAACTGCCCGCCGTATCCTGAGGACTCGGAGCATTGATTCACTACTGCCTGAACTGCGGAGCGGAAGAGCCCGCGGAACCATGCGGAATCTGCGGAATGACGGGGCAACTGGCGGCATTCGTGTTCCGGCGGCGGCTGGTGTACCTGACGGCGATCTTCCTGCTGGGGACCATGGCGTTCTTGCCCGCGGCGCAGGGCTACCCTCCGCTGGATCTGGACCAGATGCTGGTGTTCCTGGGAGTAGTGGCGGCGCTGACGCTGGTGCTGGCGGTGTTCCTGGACCGGCGTGCGCGGCGAGGGCAGCCGCTGGAGGCGTTGCGACGGGTGTTCCGGGGGCTGCTGCCGCTGCCGTGGATCCTGAGCGCGCTGCTGTTTGTGAACGGGAAATTCGACCGCTCCACACCGGCGGTGGCGGTGACGCACGTGATTTCGAAATTCACGATGCCGGGGCTGGTGCGTCCGCACCGGCTGATCGTGCGGTCGTGGCGGCCGGACGCACGGTTCGAACGGCTGCCGGTGGATGAAGACGACTATTCGCGTTTCCAGCCGGGCGACGCGGTGGACGTGCACGTGGCTCCCGGGCTGGTGGGGATTCCCTGGGTGTACTCCGTGCTGCGGCACGAGTCGCCGCTGACCAGCCGCAACCCCGGCGGGTAGCGGCGGAGGCGGCGAGGGGGCTACTTCTTCAGGCTGATGAGGGCCGGATCGGCGTCGTATCCCTCGTCCTGGACAGTTTTTTGAGCGGCGGCGCGCAGCGTTTGCTCGTCGGCGTCCTTGCGGGCTTCGAACATGCGGCGAATCACTTCATCGCCGCTGACAATCCGGACCAGCCACTTGGATTTCTCGGTTTCCCACGAAACTTCCACACGGTCTGGGCGCATAGTCACCTCCCGCCCCGTTCTAAGGGATTGTAGTCCAAAGCGAGGAGCGAGCAAAAGCAGGAGGGGGCCGCAGTCTGGAGGGTGCGCGGGGTTTGCCGATGAGGGAAGAGAACGCCGGCCGAGCAGGCAGGGCAGTGGCAGGAGAGCGGCGTTCGGAGCAATGTGTCGCAAGCGGGCAGGGGGGTCACAGGGGCATGTGACACCTGTCACAGAGAGAAAACCGCGCGGCGGGGCATAAAGGCTTTTTAGAGAGGAGATTACGAATGTCCCCGCGATTGTTGATTGTGGATGGCAACGAGGCCGCCGCCTGGGTGGCCTACCGCCTGAATGAAGTCATCGCCATTTATCCCATCACCCCCTCCTCGCCTATGGGCGAATGGGCGGATGAGTGGATGTCGGAAGGAAAGCCGAATATCTGGGGCAGCGTTCCGCGAGTGATCGAGATGCAGGCGGAGGGAGGCGCGGCGGGAGCGCTGCACGGGGCGCTGCAGAGCGGGGCATTGGGGACGACGTTTACGGCGTCGCAGGGCCTGCTGCTGATGATCCCGAACATGTACAAAATCGCCGGGGAACTGACGCCCGCGGTGATCCACGTGGCGGCGCGGTCGGTGGCGACGCATGCACTGTCGATTTTCGGGGACCACAGCGACGTGATGGCGGCGCGGCAGACGGGGTTCGCGATGCTGGCTTCGAATTCGGTGCAGGAGGCGGCGGATTTTGCGCTGATCGCGCAAATGGCCACCCTGGGGTCGCGCGTGCCGTTCCTGCACTTTTTCGACGGCTTCCGCACCTCGCATGAAATCAACCGAATCGCGGAGCTCGGCGACGAGGACCTGCGGGCGCTGGTGGACGAAGCGGCAGTGCGGCGGCAGCGGGAACGGGCGCTTTCTCCGGACCATCCGGTGCTGCGCGGGACGGCGCAGAATCCGGACGTATTCTTCCAGTCGCGGGAGGCGTGCAACCCGTATTACCGGGCCTGCCCGACGATCGTGCAGGACGCCATGGACCGGTTTGCGGCGCGCACGGGGCGGGCCTATCACCTGTTCGATTACGTAGGAGCGCCGAACGCGGAACGGGTGGTGGTGCTGATGGGCTCAGGCGCGGGAGCGGTGGAAGAGGCGGTGGGCGCGCTGGTGTCGCGCGGGGAAAAGGTGGGAGTGCTGAAAGTGCGGCTGTACCGGCCGTTTGCCGGCGAGTCGTTTGTGGCCGCGCTGCCGGCCAGCGTGAAATCCATCGCCGTGCTGGACCGGACGAAAGAACCGGGAGCTGTGGGCGAACCGCTGTACGTGGACGTGGTGACGGCGCTGGTGGAGGCGGGCAACGCAGCGAAACCGAGATTCGCGAAGACGCCGCGGGTGACCGGGGGGAGATACGGGCTCTCGTCGAAGGAATTCACACCGGCGATGGCGGCGGGGGTGTTTGCGGAGCTGGAAAAGGCGGCGCCGCTGAACCACTTCACGATCGGGATCCACGACGATGTGACACACACCAGCCTGGCGTTCGATCCGGAGTTTTCCACGGAAAATCCGCGGACGGTGCGGGCGGTGTTCTACGGGCTGGGGTCGGACGGAACGGTGGGGGCGACCAAAAACTCGGTAAAGATCATTGGAGCGGAGACGCCGAACCACGTGCAGGGATATTTCGTGTACGACTCGAAGAAGGCGGGGTCGGTGACGGTGTCGCACCTGCGGTTCGGGCCGGCACCGATCCGATCGACGTACCTGATCCACGAAGCCAGCTTCGTGGGCTGCCACCAGTTTGAATTTCTGGAACGGATCGACGTGCTGGAGACGGCGGAGCCGGGGGCGGTGTTCCTGCTGAACGCGCCGTTTGGTCCGGAGGACGTGTGGGCGCATCTGCCGCGAAAAGTGCAGAACCAGATCCTGGACAAAAAGCTGCGGCTGTTTGTGATCGACGCGTACCGCGTGGCGCGGGAAACGGGGATGGGCTCGCGGGTGAATACGATTCTGCAGACGTGCTTTTTCGCCATCAGCGGGGTGCTGGCGAGGGACGAGGCCATCGCGCAGATCAAAAAGGCCATCGAGAAGACATACGGAAAGCGCGGCGAAGCGGTGGTGAAGAAAAACTGGGCGGCGGTGGACCAGACGATGGCGAACCTGCACGAAGTGAAAGTGCCGGCGAGTGTGACGGCGACGTTCGACGTGCTGCCGGTGGTGCCGGACGCGGCGCCGGCGTTCGTCCGCGACGTGCTGGGGACGATGATTTCGGGGCGGGGCGACTGGCTGCCGGTGAGCGCGATGCCGGTGGACGGAACGTATCCGACGGGCACGGCGGCGTGGGAAAAACGGAACATCGCGCAGGAGATTCCGGTGTGGGACGAGGAGCTGTGCATCCAGTGCGGCAAATGCGTGCTGGTGTGCCCGCACGCGGTGATCCGGGCGAAGGTGTACGACTCGTCGCAGCTGGAGGGCGCGCCGGAAACATTCAAATCCACGAAGCCGCGGTGGCGGGGACTGGAAACGCTGCGCTACACGCTGCAGGTGGCTCCGGAAGACTGCACGGGATGCAGCCTGTGCGTGGAAATCTGCCCGGCGAAGAGCAAGAGCGAGGCAAAACACAAAGCCATCAACATGGTGCGGCAGGCGCCGCTGCGCGAGCCGGAACGGCACAACTGGGAGTTTTTCCTGAACATTCCGGATTTCGAGCGCACCAAACTGGCGCATCACCTGGTGAAGGACGTGCAGTTGCTGGAGCCGCTGTTCGAATTCTCGGGGGCGTGCGCGGGGTGCGGGGAGACGCCGTACCTGAAGCTGCTGACGCAACTGTTCGGGGACCGCGCGATCGTGGCGAACGCCACGGGGTGCTCGTCGATCTACGGAGGCAACCTGCCGACCACGCCGTGGACGAAGAACGGCGCGGGGCGGGGGCCGGCGTGGTCCAACTCTCTGTTCGAGGACAACGCGGAGTTCGGGCTGGGGATGCGCGTGGCGCTGGATAAACAGGCGGAGTACGCGCGGGAGCTGGTGAAACGGCTGGCGGGGGAAATCGGCGAGGCGCTGGCGAAGGGCCTGCTGGAAGCGGAGCAGACGACGGAGGCGGTCATCGCCGAACAGCGTGTGCGCGTGGCGCAGCTGGAACAGAAACTGGCGAAGCTGGATTCACGCGAAGCAAAGGATCTGCTGGCCGTGGCCGGAGCGCTGGTGCGGAAGAGCGTGTGGATTGTGGGTGGAGACGGCTGGGCCTACGACATCGGTTTCGGCGGACTGGACCACGTGCTGGCTTCCGGGCAGGACGTGAACGTGCTGGTGCTGGATACGGAGGTGTATTCGAACACGGGCGGGCAGATGTCGAAGGCCACGCCGCGGGGCGCGGTGGCCAAATTCGCGATGGGCGGAAAGCCGACGGGGAAAAAGGACCTGGCGCTGGAGGCCATAGCGCACGGGAGCGTGTACGTGGCGCGGGTGGCCATGGGCTCGAACGACACGCACACGGTGAAAGCGTTTCTGGAAGCGGAGGCATACCGCGGGCCTTCCATCATCGTGGCGTACAGCCACTGCATCGCGCACGGCTACGACCTGGTGCACGGAATGGAGCAGCAGAAGAACGCGGTGCTGAGCGGGTACTGGCCGCTGGTGAGGTACAACCCGGTGCTGCGCGAAGAGGGGAAAAACCCGTTCCAGCTCGATTCGCGGCCGCCGTCGATCCCGCTGAAGCAGTACAGCTACCAGGAGACGCGTTATACGATGCTGGCGCGGATGCATCCGGAAGCGGCGAAGGAGCTGCTGCACAAAGCGGAGGAGGACGTACACCGCATGTGGGACCTCTATCATTACTTCGCGCAGATGCCGGGATCGAAACCGTTGCCGGAAGAAAAGGACGAGAAGAAAGCCGAGCCGGTGGCCGCGCCGGGAGGGGACGAGCAATGAGCGGCGCAGGGAGCGAAAAACCATGACGGACCTGAAAACTTCATACCTGGGATTCACGCTGGCGAACCCGATTGTGGCCTCGGCCTCGCCGCTTTCCGAGTCGGTGGAGCGCATCCGTCAACTGGAGGACGCGGGAGTCTCGGCAGTGGTGCTGCCGTCGCTCTTCGAGGAGCAGTTGACGCTGGAGGGGCAGGCGCTGGACTCGGACCTCTCCCGCGGGTCGGAGAGCTTTCCGGAATCGCTGAGCTACTTTCCGGACATGACGGACTACAACCTGGGGCCGGAGAGCTATCTGGAGCTGATCCAGGAAGCCAAGAATTCCGTGTCGATACCGGTGATCGCCAGCCTGAACGGAGTGACGAACGGGGGATGGACGCGGTACGCGCGGCTGATGGAGCAGGCGGGCGCGAACGCCATCGAGCTGAACCTGTACGCGCTGCCCACGGACACGGACGAGAGCGCCGTGCAGGTGGAAAAGCGGTACGCGGAACTGGTGAGCGAGGTGCGCGGAACGGTGAGCATTCCGCTGGCGGTGAAGCTGTCGCACTTCTTTACCGCGTTTCCGAACATAGCCAAACGGCTGGATGCGGCGGGAGCAAACGCGCTGGTGCTGTTCAACCGGTTCTACCAGCCGGATTTCGACATCGAATCGCTGGAAGTGGTGCCGAGCCTGGTGCTGAGCCATTCCTACGAGCTGCTGCTGCGGCTGCACTGGGTGGGAATTGTGTACGGGCACGTGAAGGCGGACTTGGCGGTGACCGGCGGGGTGCACACGGCCGGGGACGTGCTGAAATCGATGATGGCGGGTGCGCGCGTGGCGATGATGACCTCCGCGCTGCTGCGCAACGGCCTGGGACACGTCCGCGTGGTGCTGGACGACCTGACGCGCTGGATGGAAGAGCACGAATACGAATCCATCCGGCAAATGCAGGGGAGCATGAGCCGGAGGTCGGCGGCGAATCCGTCCGCGTTCGAGCGCGGGAATTACATGAAGGTGCTGAGCTCCTACGTCTTGAGATAACTCCTGAGAGACGGCAGTCTTCGGCTCTCACCGGGCATTCACGAGCCGCCAGCGGATGCGCCCTATATATCCTACTAAGTGACGTTTAGCATCAGTGTGATTCTGTGAGTCAGGTTACCGGACTGACCGGTTACGGTGATGACGTACGATCCCGGAGGAGTGCCTGCCGGCGGCGGAGGGGGCGGGGGTGCGACCGAACCGCTGGAGCCGCCTCCGCAGCTCACCAGCGGCAACACCAGGCAAAAGAGGAATAGCGCGAAGGAAAGCGCCCTGAGCCAGCGCAGGCGGGGGGACGGCCTGAGGCGCAGGCAGATGAGAAGCAGCATAGACAGCAAGGTTCCAGCGAAGAGAATAGGAAGAGGCGGGAGAGAGCGGCCACCTGGGGCCGTGGGCGGGAGGAGAGAACCGAACGAAGTGGTGACGGTGACGGATGCCGTACCGGTCGCCGCAGGGAAGGAAGAGGGAGTGACCACGCAGGTGGTGTGCGCGGCGGGAAGCGAGCAGCTAAGGCTTACCGCGGAGTTGAAACCATCGAGGGAAGACGCGCTCAGCACGTTTGTATAGGTCGCAGTCTGGCCAGCACTAACGGATTGGAAGATTGGACCCGACGTGGAGAAGGAAAAATCGGGGCCAATCACGGTGAGGGTGGCGGCGACTGGAGTGTCCGCGGGCAAAAAGTAAGTGTCTCCGGAATACTTCACGGTGATGTTGTGAACGCCGGGGACCGTGGGCGTGTAGGTCAACGTGCCCATCAGCGAAGAGTCCCTCGTTCCTGTGGGCTGGGTGGTGGTGTAAGTGATCGTGCCGGATATGGGGGTATTGCCGTCGTAGAAAATGAAGGTACCAGTAGGAGCGAAGCCCGCGGGGGTTCCCTCGAGGGAGGCACTGAGGGTGACCGGCTGATTGAGGTTTATTGCATTAGGGGTGGGGCCGAAGGAGCTGAAATAGGGCTGATCCTGGCCGACCGTGAAGGCGTACGGGTTGCTGGCTGACGGGGCGTAATTTGCGTCGCCGGAGTACTGGACGGTCAGCGTATGGGATCCCAGGTGCGTGAATTGGGCGAGGGCCGATGCGGTCAGTGAGGCGTACCGCGGTGATGGACCCCCAGACGAGTATGGATACCCTTGGTAAGCAATGCCCGAAGAAACTGTGAGAGGATTTCCGTCCAGAAAAAAACTGACCGTGCCGCCGGGGGCATCGCCGTCGCTGCTGGTGATGATGCCGGCGCTGATCCCAGTGTTGTAACCGTACGGAGCGGTTGGAAATTCCACACCGGCAGAGGTCTGGGTGGAGGCCCGGGCGATGGAAAGATTTGTGCTGAGCGTGACGGGCAGGTAGCTGGAATCGCCGGGATAGTTCGCGGCGATCGAGTAGGAGCCGGGAGGCAAAGAGTAGAACTCAGCGTAGCCCAGGGAATTCAGAGGCAGGATGAGGCCGGAGAGCGGCGCGGCGCCGGCTGTGAAGGTCACGCTGCCCGTGGGGCAGTTGGAGATCCCCATGGAACAGTTGCTGGAGATGCCCGAGGCGGGCGAAACCACGGCCGCGGAATCACCCACATCCGTGCGAAGAAAATAGTATCCGGAGCCGTACGTGGCGCCTCCGGCGGAATGGCTTGTGATGCGCCCGGTGACATCCAGCGTAACGATGCTCACGAAGACCTTGCTGCTCTCCGGGGAAACGGAGACGGGCACGGCATTGGAATCGCTCGGGGCGTCGGTGCCATCGCCGGTATAGTGGGCCACCACGTTGTAGGAGCCACCGGGGAGCCGCTGGACGGTGGCGGCGGAGATTGTTCCCGCGACGAGGGTGAACGGAGCGATCTCCTGCAGGGTTCCATCCGGATATTCCGCGACCAGAGCGACGTCGCCGGTGGGAACCCGCGCGCCCATGTTCGCGGTCACGGTGATATTCACACTCACATTCTCGTGGGCCCCGTGAGTGATCCCGGAGGCGGGGGAGAGCGACAAGACCGTGGTCGTGGCGGTGGTGGAGGCGCTGGCCCATTTCGTTGCCAGATTGGCTGCGTTGAGAGAACCCAGGCCGGTGGCCATGTCGTAACCCGCCGTGGCGGTCCAG
>Ga0335081_10015096_pt1 | contig 12495 bp, 6 predicted proteins | sample Lox_Sample_35_FD_206713 | JGI IMG/M metagenome (GOLD analysis project Ga0335081, IMG submission 206713) | Soil microbial communities from Loxahatchee National Wildlife Refuge, Florida, United States - Lox_Sample_3.5 | ecosystem: Environmental > Terrestrial > Soil > Wetlands | place: USA: Florida...
CACGACTCACCCCCTAGGTCTCTCCCCGGGGGATGATAGGGCTCTGCGTGGTTAGTGTAAACGGCTACTCCGCTAGCTGCCCCGGAAGGGGCCACTTTGTCGCAGGGATTCTGCGACAAAGCGTAGAAACTGCTGTAGAGTTTAGTACCGCGTCCCCGCCGATGGGGCTGATGCCCAACAAACCGGCAGAAGTGCTGTCCTCTTACACCGGCCCCGACATGCCCGCGAGTGGGCGTTGAGTGGATGGATGATTCGGCGACTTTTTGAAAATGAACCCGGTGTGCTTGCCATCGGCGACCGGCTGGTGGCCCGTAGGCGGAAGTACGTCACGATTCGGATTCCCCACCACGTAAAAGAGCGGGTTCGTACGCGGTTGGAAGTAAAGAGGGGGTGGCGTAGCCATGATTAGAATTCTGAGAGACGGATTGAATCAGCCGTACATACAGTGGCGACTCTTTCGGGCAAGGGTACAAGCGTGCGTGGATTCAAAAGGAGAACCGGGGATCAAGATTGGTGACAACATGTTTGACTAACCAAGACCACGGCTATGAGTGACTTAGAGCCAGTAGCGTCATCGGAACCAAAACCATGGGTCAAGGGGTTAATTCCAAGCATCGTTCTCGGAATAACCTTTCTGATTCCATGGTGGTACTGGTGTGAGGACCGTTGCGAGAAAGCAGAAAAGTACGAACATCAGGTACAAGCACCGACACGAGGATGAATGGAAGTCCCTGCTTGACCTTGCTGTGTTTTGTGCTAATTCTGAGTTTGAGTTTTCAGAGTCTGCCTATTTCACGCATTGTACGCTTTCTTGAAATCAATAAGATGCAATAGCCGAAGAGGGGTATAGGGTTCGAATCCCACCCTTCCGCCAGCTTGTCTCGACTCGGTGCCCGCTGGTCAGCAACGACGGGTTCACGAGCGTGCTCCCGTAGATGTTCTGAAAGGTCTTTCATCACGGGCTATCCGCCAGCTTCGATGATGACTTCATACTCCGGCGAGACTTTGACAGAATATGCCGGAATTTGGTACGGTTCCGCAGAAAAAGCAAGGGTAGTGCAGACCCGCTTCCCAGGGTCTGCGGCTAGCTCTTCGCACGTTTACCTGTTGCTCCCAGACTACGGCTCGGCTAAATTCGCTGCGTGCCGCCGCGCCGCCCCTTTCTTTACGACCGATACTTCTTTGCTGACGGTGGCCCAGTCTGAAATCGAGACGGCGCCTTCAGGACTCAGATTTCGAGCGTCTCGCGCATGCCCTTGCCCGGCAGCACCGCCAGTATGATTTTCAGCCCGGGCTTTCTGCTTACGGCCTGAGTCTTCCTGCCCGACCATGCCCGAGTATGCGGACGTGGATGCAGCGGAGCAAGAGAGGCGGTGCGGGTTGCGGATCGGTCGGGTGCGCCTGCCGGCGGATGAGAATACGCGGATTTGAGCACCGCGGCCAAGCCGAGACGGGGAATGGGAAGAAGGTACCGGTAGAGCCGGTAGCACCGACGCCTAGCCCGCCAAGGGGACTACTGCCCAACTTTAGCGACGCAGCCGAGCGTACCCCATGCCCTGCCTTGGAAGAGCATCGTTGCGGCTCCCGCCTCAATCACCAGTTTCAGTCTGGGCGAGTCGGGTCTTTCACGACCGACGACAACCGGAATGGGGAAAGTGTATTTTTGCCCGCTCAGTTGCCCAGGGTCGGCATTGTCAACTACAAACTTGAAGATGGCGAGAGGTCCGGACTGCACGACGGGAGCATTGCCGTTGGCGACCAGTTGCACGCTCCCTTGAAGGTCGCCGCGCCACACGAAGTCCTTGGAGATCCCGATGGCGGTCAGGCTTTGGTTGCCGATCGTCAAGTTGAAGCTGTTAACACCCGGACTGGCCAGCGCGGTCACCGTGTAATTCAGTTGCAGCGTCTTCCCGTCCGGATAGAGAGCCTTCTGGATCGCCGTAGCGGTGTTGTAGAAGCTCACGTATCGAGGATTGGCCTTTTCGGTGGGTGTTTTGAACTTGCCGAGCAGACCATCGCTGGGCCGGAAGACACCTTCGAACTCATCCAGTGTCACTGAATCGGGGAATCCGGCGCTCAGGTGGCTGAGCCCTTTGCACAGGTCGCCGGCACCAGGTGGCGGAGGCGGTTTCATCTGGCTTTGCAGTGCCTCCGATTGAATGGGAGCCAGCAATAGATTCTGGACGGAGTTGTTCACATCCGTATCCGGTCCGGCATTCTGTGCCACCAGTTTGCGCACTGTGCCCTCGGCGTCGATGGAGGTCGGCTGACACTGCGCCCGCGCGGTGGCTTGGTCCTGCGGGGTCGCCGCCAGCCCTGCCTTTTGGAGGCAGGTTTGCAGGCCGAACAGGCTATCGGTGTAGTCTTTATTGGGCGGCCCGGTGACCTTACTTTCGCAGTCCGTCGGAACCGTGGACCGGGGAACGCTGAACGCGTTCAGAATCCCCTTGTCTCCTACCGCAGTGTTGTTGACGGCGACACAAAGCACCATCAAGAGCGGAGATTGGGCGCCCGCGATTTTGTCCATTTTCGGCACCACATCCGCCGGGCCCTTGTATCCCACAAATCGGGAGGACATGATCATCGTACGCCATTCGTTGATGTATTCCTGTTGATAGCGCTGCTGGAGCGCCGCTACGTAAGTTTGCGGATCGGCCACTTCTTTGGTCTGGTCTCCCAGCACCCAACGTTCTCCGCCGCGGAAACGTTCCGGGTGCTGGAGTGCGTCCTGCATTCCGTCCCAGCCGTGCTTGGTGAATTCCGGGCGCACCGGATAGGTGTTGATCACAATATCGGAGCCACGGAAGTCGCGGTTAAAAACGATGTCCTTTCCCCCTTTGGACGCGGCATCGGACAGCATGGCCTGGTAAATGCGCTGCTCCGGGGGGAAGCTGTTTAAATAGTTCCGGGCATTACCAACCGCGTCCAGATCGGGCGTGGAATTGAAGCACCCGGCCGTATCGCCGCCCGCCAGTTGCGCGGCGTAGCGGTCGAACTGGCTTCTTGCCAGCTTCTCCTGATCTCCGGTCAAGCTTTGCCCTGGCGGCCAGTTGGCGTACAGATCAGAGGCAAAGCTCGAATCCTCCTTGATATGGTTACCTTGACCGGCGGAGATCAGATACGTCTTCAGCTTGTTGTAGGGCTCGTTGTATGGGAGGCTCGGTGGGGGTGGTGGTGGGGTCGCATTCTTAGATCGTGAGCCGGCCCCAACGTGCCCAATCTGTGCGGCCTGCCCAACCTGTCCGACCCGATAATTCAGCGCCCGCAGGTAAGCCACCATGGAAGCCTGGGTTGGCCCCAGAAGGAGCTTGTTGAAGGACCTGGAATAGGCACGGCAAGCCTGCGGATAAAGGTCGTCCCCGACGTAGAGACCCCACCTCAGCCTGAAAGGAGCCCCGTTCTGGTGGTAGCCGCCCAGAGTGTCGAGCACCTGCCCCATATGCTCCAAGCGGCTCAGATCTGAAGGTGCAGGTGCCTGGTTGGCGGCCAACGCCCCGACTGGCGCGGATTGGGCAGCGCTCACGTCGGATATCAGAGCCCGGTTTCCGAAGTAGGAGACGGCAAACCCGATGCAGAAGGCCAGGAAGATCACTGCTGCCGTCACCAGCAGGAACCGCTGCCAGAAACTTACTTTGCTGCTGGATCCGCTGGCGCCAAGGGCGGCGCGGTCTTGAAGGACCACGTCGCTAAAGAGGTGGCTCAAGAAAGCCCACTGCTGTTCCGTGCGGGTGACTGGCGGCGCAGCGGTCGCGAACCCACCCAGAAACGTGCCCCCCGCGAGCGTTCCCCCAACCAGAGTCCCGCCGGCGAAAGTTCCTTCCGGCATTGGCTTCCGCGCATCAAACACGAGAGTGGCGCCCTCGGGGATCTCCTCCGCAGGCTGGGCGGTGGCCGGGCGCTTGACGTTTCTGAGATCAAAGACGCGGGTGGCCCCCGGCGATTCGTCGGGCACGTCGCCTGGCGTCGAGGAGGGCTGCGGGCGAGAGGTGGCGGCCATTTCGACCACCACCGTGCGGCGGCCCGTGAAGTAGAAGCCGCGCAAGAAAGGCCCTACGCTGAGTTGGCTCGGCCGGCACAGTTCAACCAGGAACTGCACCATGGGAGTCTGAACCTTTCGGAACTCGCGCGGGAATTCGTAGACCGCCGGCCACCTTTCGGAGCCGTACTCCCTCGGCAAAAACTCAGTCCGCTTGTCACTCAGCGAGTGGAAGAGGTCGTCAAACGCACCGGAAACACGCTTGGTTTGTTGCTCGGCATAGATTCCTACATCACTGGATTGCAAGGGCAGGGTTGCCCCGAAAATCTGCGCTGTCTCCGTATTGCTGAAGGTCTTCACATAATCATCGAAGAATTTGATGCGGTCGGCCTTGGCGAACAGCACATAAACGGGGAAACTGACGCCCAGTAGTTGCGACATTTCCGCCAGCCGCGCGCGAAGGTTCCTGGCGGAACCGAGGATCGCCGGGCCGGAGTCCGGCTTGGTGAAGGGCTCGCAATCGACGCAAACCACGGCAGCGCGGGCAGCCTTGCTCTTTTTTCCCAACACCGACCCCAACTTCGCAGGGGCCACCAGCCTCACCAGGCGTGCCCACGGAGGGGCTTCCGTCACGACCTTGTTTCCCGCTTCGACGAAAACCGTGTTGCGGGCAAACCACAGGTTTGCCCACGGGGTGGGAACTACGGCATCCTGCTGAGTGGCTTGGCCAGCCAGCGCTTCCGGTTCGAGTCCCGATTGGAGCACAGTGGTGGTTTTCCCCGCCCCAGCTTCTCCGATCAGAAGCACCACCGGCAGTTTGGCAATGCTCGCGCCTCGAACCACCTGCGACGACTTAAGGTTCTGTTCCGCCTGACGAATAAGAAGGTCGATTTCGTCTTTTTCGGCTTTGCCCAGAACCTCGGAAGGCTTGGGGGCTGCTTTGGCACCAGCCGGTGTGGCAGCGACTTCTTTGCTGCGGGACCAATACAGGAAGGCGACTGCGGCTATGATTCCCACCAGTGCCAGTCCCCCAACGAGGATGATACGGTTGAACCCCTCCAGGTGAAGCAACACTCCCGCGAACCATGCCAGCATCAACCAGGCAACGAGGGCGGCGCCTACGGCCAAGAGCTTCCAGAGATCCTTCATACCAACTCCTAATGGTCCTAGCGGCTCCTAACGGCTGAGAACCTGTGCCAGGTCGGAAACGCCTGCGTTCAGCAGAAGCTTGAAAACGACAAATAGAGCCAAGGCCAGCAAGAGGGATGCGACGCTGGCCCAAACCAGCCGGCGAATCCAGGGATCGGAGCGTCGCAGTGGTGCGGAATCAAGGGGCGCAGCCGCCGGGGAGAGCGGCGACACGGGGCCCCGGATCTGGCGTATTTTCTCGCCGACGGCGTCTTTGATTCCGCGTATGGCCGCCGGCTCGCTCACGCTGTAGCGGCCCCTGTAGCCCAGAAGCAGGCAAAGGTAATAGACCTCCAGCAAGTCCGCGAGTTCCTGGGAGTGCTTGCGCCCCAACAGACGATCGAGTTGCTGGAAGAAGGCTTCACCCGCCACGTGGCCTTTTTGAAACAGCTCCTCCTGGAGGGGCCGGCGCGACCAGTCCGCGAAGGCCGGGTTATTCGAACTGAGGACGGACTCGTCTAAGAAGGCGACCACTGCGAAAACGGCGAGCCCTGAATCTTCGGGGCTATAGCCCTTCTGGATGGCTTCCAGTTGCGCCTTCTGCAGCATCGTCCGCATATTGGCCCGGAACGATTCCGCATTGCTAACCGCCTGCCGGTTGGAACGAACCCGGACGATCACCGTGAAGGCGTTCTCGTACATTAAAGCCAGGTTGTCGCGCCGCCGCGGCGATGAGCGTTGCGCGTCGCCTGCCGGGGAAGGCTGTGCTCCCATAGGTTCTCCCTAGTTCTCCAATATTACCAGCAATTCCAACTCCGGATCAGGCAACTCGCCAGGCACATAAACTCCCACCGCCCGCTCCTTCACAATATGCTCCCAACAGGATCCTCCCCGGCTGATGGAGAAATATTGGCAGTCGGGACGGGAAGATATTCCCGAAGGGGGCACCGGTAGGTGGGTCAGCGTAAGACCCGGCAGGGCGCGCTTCACCAGCACCGGAACCGTTTGGCTGGAGCAGACTTTGACCAACTGCGATGTTCTTATGATGAGGTCAGCTTCCCCGATTTCCGAATGGATCGAAAGGATCCAGCGCGCGCGGTCCAGGCAACGCTGGTCAACGATCGCCCCGGCGTAAATGTACCTGGCTGACAGTTCCAGGGGGATGGAGATGCAACCGACCGGAATGATGAGATCGAGGTGGCGGCGGATGTGCTCCTCCAGCCCCTGGAAGGACTTCTCCAGGTCGAGGTGATCGTACGGCGGAAGAGTCCGAGGGTGCGAGTCCAACCCGAAAGTACACAGCGCACCCGCCAAGCGGGAGAGTTCAACGAAGAGTTCCTCGGGATGCCCGCGCTTCGAAAAATACAGATGCCGCAGGGAAGCCAAGGCACTGTTGATGGAATGTGAGAACCAGAAACCGGCGACTTCGTTGGCGGAAAGGCCGGCTGCGAATCTACCCGCGCTGCGGCCGGCCCTGGGGAGAGTGGCGCTTCTCTCCTCCAGCACGCCGATAAGACCGCGCACCTGGGCCATCAGGCTGTCGCTGGCGGCGATGCGGACACAAGGTGGAATGAAGCGCGCGTCGTAAATGAAGTGGCCCGATCCGTCACGCATCACGCGGGCCATCGGCAGCGTCACCCACCTGTCCGCGCTTTCCGGTCCGAGCAACAAACGGATGTTCTTGCGGCCCAATTTCACCCGTTTTTCGTCGCCTCCAGTGTTTTCATCGGGCAGCGAGCGCTCGACGGCAGAGTATCGAAGGCTATCCTCCGGCCCGGTTTCGGACAATCTGCAATTGGCGCTATCGGGTTTGAAGGGAGCCACCGCGAGTTGGATGAGCAGGTGTTCCGCCGTCGGGGAGAACGAATCGGTGATATCGCGGGGCGGTGGCAGGGGGTCGCTTTCCGGCACATCAAAGATCAGGCCGTCCGGAAAGACTCCCCGGGCGTGCAACAACGATGCCGTCCCGTTCCGCAGCGCTTCGGCGTCGAGTGAGCACCCTATGAAACCGTAAGGCTCAAACCAGAGAGCCGAGGTCACGAAATGCACCAGGTCCTCAAAGTACCGGTTTTGGGCCTGAAAATGATGGGGTCCGAGGTACATGCCTTCGGACCACACGACTTTGGAAAGGTGTTTCATCGGGACGTTCGCTCGCTACTACGATCCGGCCTCCGACAGAATTGACGATTGACGATCGGAAAACCGGAATTGGCTTGCGCTTCTTCTGGCAATCGGCAATCTGCAATCGACAATCTCCAAGCCAACTTCAGTCCTCCAGCGGCAAAAGGATGATCAATTCCAGTCGAGGATTGGGAAAGTCCGCTGGAGCATACGCGGCAAGGTTGCGGGCGAGGCCTACCGCATCCCAGTCCTCCCCGGACTGATTCAACGCGAAATACTCATACTCCAGCTTCACACGAATCCCGGCCGGTGGCGCCGGCGTGTGAACCAGCTTGATCCCCGGCAACGCCGATCTCACCAGATTGTCAATCCGGGTTCCGGCGCTGACTTTGACCAGTGAAGGAGCCTTCTTGATCAGGTCCGGCACTTTCATGTCGGCAGCAATGGCGAGATACATCCTGGTGTTCAGGAGGTACTTGTCGTCCGCAACGGCCGTAGCGTAGATCGAACTGCCAACAAGCTTCAGCGGCAGGGATACACACCGACTCCGCACTACTGTTTCGAGGAGATGGCGCAGCTTGGCGTCAAGATCCGTAAAACAGGGTCCCAGCTCGTCATGATCATAAGCGGGCAGGTCGCGGGGCTGCACGTCAAAGGAGAAAGTGGTGAGCGCCCCAGCCAGCGAAGTCATTACGGAGAACATGCCTTCGGGGTGCCCTTTCCTGGTCTGGAAAATGTGGTTCAACAGCGGAAAATAGCTGTTCACGGTATAGAGGAGCCAGAAGTCGGCCACGTCGGTCACGGTGAAGTCCGCGAGCCCCTTCTTCTTTTCCCGGCGCGTGCCGCTGAGGGCACCGCTCTTTGCCGCCATGATCTCAACCAGTCGCCGGAGAATGTCGACCAAATATTCGCTGGCGGTGATGTTCAACAGTGGGGGTACAAACTGCTCGTCGAGTTGGAAGCTGCCGTCCGGGGTGCGTTTGATTCTGGCAACGCGCAGAGCCGAAGTGCCCTGACGCAACTCTTCCGTTGCCAGCAGGCGCAGATTCCTGCGCGCCACCAGGACTGGCTTTTCCGTCATTCCCGTATTCTCGTCCTTACACCTCATCTCTTCCGCCACGTAGCGGGCATCGGTCTGATTATGAACCCCCGCTACGTTCAGCCCCCCTTCGCGATAGGCGGGAATCGCCAGAAACACATCGATACTCTCCTGGTCCGGGTCGAAGTGCGGAGCCAGCGCTTTGGGCGGGGGAGCAGGATCGAAAGCCGGAATATCAAACGGCAAGCCGTCGGCGAAAATCCCTGAAGCGGCCGAGATCGCCAGACTGCCGGCCGCCAATACCTCCTGGCTGATCCTCAGCTCCTGAAATCCCCAGGGGCGGAAGTTGAGCGCATCCAGCCGGAATTGCAGGTTGCTCTCAACGAAACGGTCCTGGGTCTGCAAATGCTGCGGACTGAGAAACGTGCCTTTTGACCAGATGACAGGTTGCAGACGCCTCATTAGAGTTCAACACTACAAAAAGGCCGCCGCAAAGTCAAAGGAGAACGTACCCACGGCTGGAGCTATCAGCTATCAGCCATCAGCTCTTAGCGAGAAAGGCCCGTTGGCTTGCTGATCGCTGATGGCTGATAGCTGATGGCTCATTACCGATAGCTGAGTATAATTAGAAAAGACGAGGAGCTTCGATGTAGTTTAGAAAAGACGAGGAGCTTCGATGTAGCTGCGCAACAGGGAGGGCAAAATGGCCGGACGATTCTCATTGGGTGAGGTTAACGTTGACGTATCGGTGGGGCGTGACCGGGCGCCGTACCACGCCGATCCCGACACACCATTTCGCATCGCGATCCTCGGCGACTTCAGCGGCCGCGTTAATCGCAGCATCTGCGAGGTGGGCGCCGGGCTCGCCAACCGCCGTGTGGTCGCGCTGGACCGCGATAACTTCGACGAGGTGCTGGCAAAACTCGGCGCGGGGATCGATCTGCCGATTGACGATCGCCCGCTTTCCCTGCGCTTCGTAGAACTCGACGACTTCCACCCGGACCGTATCTTCGAGCGCGTAGAGATCTTCCAGAAGCTGCGCCAAATGCGCCAGCGGCTAGCCGATCCCGAGACTTTCGCCGAGATGTTACGCGAAATGAGACTCGGCCCGGCCCACGCCGCCGAGGCGGCGAAGCCACTAACACCGCCAGGGCCGCCGCGTCCTGTTCACGCCGACATTGGACGCCTCACTTCCGGCAGCGTGCTCGAACAGGCGCTCGCAGCGACGGAGGGCCAGCCCGAAGGGTCGAGGCCGTCGCGCGCTCCGGATGAATTACGCACTTTCGTCGAGCGCGTGGTCGAGCCGCATCTAGTCGCCGCGGCCGACCCTCGCCAGGCGGAAATGATCGCCGCCGTCGACCGTGCCACCGGCGCCCAGATGCGCGCCCTCCTGCACGTGCCCGATTTCCAGGCGCTCGAGTCCGCCTGGCGCGCCCTCTTCTGGCTAGTGCGAAACGTGCAGACGAACGAACGGCTGAAGCTCTACCTGTTGGACGTCTCCAAGGCCGAGTTGGCTGCCGACCTCGCCACGGCAGACGACCTGCGCTTAACGGGCGTCTACAAGCTTCTAGTCGAGCAGACCGTAGGCACGCCGGGGGCTGAGCCATGGGCGGTGCTGGCGGGAAACTATACCTTTGGGCCGAGCCGCGAAGATGCGCGGCTGCTGGGACGTCTGGCCAAGGTGGCGTGCGCCGCGGGTGCGCCTTTCCTTGCCGCCGCGAGCCCCCGGGCGCTGGGCTGCGAGTCTGTTTCTGAGCTGCCTCACCCCCGCGATTGGAAGTCACTTGCTGACTCTGACGATACGCACGCCTGGGCGGCCTTGCGTCAACTCCCGGAGGCATTTTACCTGGGCCTCGCTTTGCCTCGCTTCCTGCTCCGCTTGCCCTACGGCAAAAACACCGACCGCACGGAACTCTTCGATTTGGAAGAGATGCCGCCGATACCAGTTCACGCAGACTACCTCTGGGGCAATCCGGTCTTCGCCTGTGCGTTCCTATTGGCCCAGGCGTTCAGCGAATACGGGTGGGAGATGCGGCCGGGCACTCATTCGGAGATCGACGGGTTGCCGCTCCATACTTACCGTGAGGATGGAGAGTCGCGACTGATGCCGGTCGCGGAAGTCTTGCTCACGGAGGATGCCGTCGAGCAGATTCTTGACCATGGCCTGATGCCCCTGGTTTCGCTCCAGGGGCGCGACGCGGTGCGCCTAGCCAGGTTCCAGTCGATTGCCGATCCGCCCACGAGCCTAGCTGGCTTGTCTCGGGGCAGGGACTGACGGCACCCGGATCTCCTGAGGTGAGGCTTTTAGACCGTCAATTTTACCGGCTTCGGGACCTGCACCTGCCATTTGGTGTCGATTCTCTTACCTAGCCTGAGGGCCTCGTCGCTGATGCACTGGTTGAACTCGGCCTCGGTCAGTCCAAACGCGGGATAATGCCCCGAGGCGGTCGGCAAGTTCGCCCCCCTGCCTACGTCCCTGCCGCTGCGGCGCGCGATCACCACGTCGGCGATGGAGCCGCGTTCAACCGGGGTAAATACACCCGGGTAACGCGAGTTAAGATATGCGACGAGTTCGACTTTGTCGGCGGTGTTCCAGTTAAAGCGGGTGTCGCCCGGTTCGTTGAAGCCGGTGACAGATTTGATCAAAGCCTTCACCACCGCAAGGCCCTCGGGCGGAGTCCCGGCATCGCAAAACATTTCCGGAATCGTCTGATACCGCTCCTGCAGTTGCTTTACGGAGAGCCCCCCTTCGATGCCCCCTAAGGCGCGAAACACCGACGCGCCCACCACCCACAAGTCTTCCCGCGGGGTGGTGAATGCCACCAGCGCGGTGTCGGAATTGAACCGCCCGGCTTTGTCATAGTAGGGAACCAACTCCCTCCTCAGGGAATCTTCCAGGATGTTGCCGGGCCCGAAATCCCCCCGCGCATCCGCGCCGGTTGCGTACACGAATTGGTCGACTTCGACGTCGCGCTGGTCCGTCAAGACACGGATCTGGCCTAACGACTCAAATGGAGAATCCCCCTCCGTACGCAACGGGATCCTGAGGTTCGGGGCACCCTGGGAACGCTCCATGGTCACCCTTAGGCGCGGCCCCGTGGGCACATCCAGCACTTCAATCGCTGAAACCGTCCCGATCCACATCGCGTCGCTCTCCGACGCGTGCATGATGATCGCACTATTTCTGCCGGCCGGATTCGCCTCCACAAACCCGCTTCGCGCCATCCAGAGCAACATCGACGGCCTGGAGAACATGGCGTGCGCGGCTGCCCAAGCCGCGCTCGGTGCCGGACCGTAAACCATGATGCGCATGCCCGGATTATTGGGATGCCATTTCACATACTCCTCACCACTGATCATCTCCGGGTAAGGACGACCGGTTTTGTTGCCCAGCCGTTCCTTATGGCCAACGGGGATTCTCATCGTGTCGAGAGTCTGGTTAGGACCCGCACCGGACGCGATGATCACCTGCGGCGCTGTCTGGGTTTCGCTGAACTTGACGGTGGACAACACAAACCCGCCGCTCAGCCGCCGCACCGACATCGGTTTGACCCTGTCACGCAAGAACTCGAGCTTGGCGCCACTCTTGCTGCTATCGGAGAGCAGCTTGCTTTTGAGGTCGGCCAGCGTTTGTGTGTAGCGGCTCGTGACGAGGTAGCTTACATTCCCGGTCGGCTTGGCACTTTGGTGCAGCGGATAGAGCAGATCCTCGGGTTGCCCCATTTCAAACCCGCGCTGTCCGGACACGTTCCCGGAGGCGCCGCCGTGCGCACCTCGCCACAAGTCGTCTTCGCCGATCACCAGGGTCTTCTTGGAGATAAATTTCTTGTTTTCACCACGGCCGGCGGCGAAAAGAAAATTCAAGGCGCTGGAACCCGCGCCAATGACGATCTGATCCCAATGAGCCATGTCTCCTCCTTGACATCACCCCAGGCTGATTGCCGCTGAGACCGAGCCCAGCGGTCTCCCAGTTTCAGAGAGTCTGCCCATAGTAACATCCTTAAATTTGGTAAGACAAGCACCCGAATTCATTTTGGATTTTTGATTTTGGGATTTTTGCATTGAAGAACCCACTGTCCTGAGTAGTTGGCGAGAAGTCGCGGACGCTTGGCTTCGTTTTGGCTTCGTTCTAGATGTCAAGTAATTGATTCTACTACACTTGATTCAGTTCGTTTGGTCGAATTTCCCTCGGGGGTCACCCAAAACCGGCCATAGAGGGTCACCTCAAAAC
>Ga0335081_10015098_pt1 | contig 12494 bp, 7 predicted proteins | sample Lox_Sample_35_FD_206713 | JGI IMG/M metagenome (GOLD analysis project Ga0335081, IMG submission 206713) | Soil microbial communities from Loxahatchee National Wildlife Refuge, Florida, United States - Lox_Sample_3.5 | ecosystem: Environmental > Terrestrial > Soil > Wetlands | place: USA: Florida...
AACCACCCGCTCACCATCAGCAATGTGCCCGGGCTGACGACCGGAACACAACAGATCACGGGCACCTGCACGACCTGCCATGACACACCGAACGTCGGAAACCATTCCTTCCCGCTGCCGCTCGATATCGGCACCGTACGCTCGCCGCAGTACGAGACCGACCCGAACATCCTCGCGGGGTTGCAGCAGCTGTCGCTCCCAACCATACCGGTATTCCAGCTGCTTTGCACGCAGGGTCCGCTTGCAGGGCAAACGTTCTATACGACCGATCCAGGCAAAGCGCTGATCACGGGCCAGTGCACCGACATCGGGCGCGGCAAGGGTCCCATCCTGCGTGGACTGGCATCGCGCGCACCATACTTTCACAACGGAGCTGCTGCGAACCTCTCGCAGGTCGTGAACTTCTACGACCAGCGCTTCCAGATGGGACTCTCGCCACAACAAATGCAGGACCTGATCAACTTCCTGCAGACGCTGTAGTGGAACCATCGGCCTGGCTTGGCCTACAGGTTTACGAGCGACGGTGGGAGAAAGCGAATCTGGAACGTGGTGCCGGGAGGGGCCGAACCCCCACGGCCCGAAGGCCGGCGGATCAGAAGAGAGGACACTTCAAGCGAAGTAAAGGCCGGATACACGCTGATGCGGTCGCCACTGCGCACCAGACACGTGAACCCCACGGGCTCACTATTGACCAGAATGAGATCGACTTCCGTACGAGGCACGCCTTTGTTCCGACTGTAAGTGATTGGTGCGATGAGCGGCCCAAGGGGACTATTTAGGAACCGCTGCCCTATCCATCTGGGCTACAGGGCCGCCCGGCGCAGTCATGATGATGATGGCGCCGTTCGCTTTCGTCGGCTAATCGCTGCCCGATGCCATGCTGTGGCATGCAGGCGGGCCGTCTCCGAAGCAGGAGCAATGCCAGGCGGTCACAGCGTCCTGTGCGGCTACTCACGGCCTGAAAGTGTCAGAAAAGAGCACAATCAAGAGTTGGAAGTTCGCTAATGCTGGAGACAGAGAATGCCGGAAACTTTACTCCGTGAGCCCATTTCGGCCGAAGCTGACCGCCGTGCGGAAGCGCCCGCGCAGCCCAGAAAAACCCGGGCCTTCAATTCGTTCCAGATTGCGCAGGCGCAGTTCGACAAGGTGGCTGAGTACCTCGGCCTCGATCCGGCGACCCGCGATCTTCTCCGCTACCCTTTGCGCGAGTACCAGTTCGCGATCCCGGTGCGCATGGACGATGGAACGGTGAAGGTGTTCCGCGGCTTTCGCGTGCAGCACAATGACGCCCGTGGTCCGGGCAAGGGCGGCATCCGCTTCCACCCGCAGGAGACCATCGACACCGTACGCGCTCTCGCCATGTGGATGACATGGAAGTGCGCCGTGGTCGACATTCCCCTGGGCGGCGCCAAGGGGGGAGTGATTTGCGATCCCCATAACCTCAGCGCCCGCGAGCAGGAGCAGATTTGCCGCGGCTGGGTGCGACAGATCGCCCGCAATGTCGGCCCCATCTCGGATGTACCCGCGCCGGACGTGATGACCAATGCCCAGCACATGCTGTGGATTCTCGATGAGTTCGAGCATATTCATGGAGGCCGGTATCCCGGCTTCATCACCGGCAAGCCGGTGGACCTGGGAGGATCGCTGGGCCGCACCGAGGCGACCGGATATGGCGTTGTCTTCACCCTCCGCGAGGCGCTGAAGGAATTGGGAATGCGCCCGGAAAACACCAGCGCCAGCGTGCAGGGCTTTGGCAATGTGGCGCAGTATGCCATTGATCTGTACCACCGGCTTGGCGGACGCGTTGTCACCGTGTCCTGCTGGGACCAGACCGACCAGTGCTCCTATACCTATCGCAGGCGCGACGGAGTTAACCTGCAGGACCTGTTGTCGATTACTGACCGCTTTGGCGGCATCGACCGGACCCGCGCCGTGGAGCTGGGCTACGAGCTGCTGCCCGGCGATGCGTGGATTGAGCAGGACGTGAACATCCTCATCCCCGCCGCCATCGAAAACCAGATCACCGGGGACAACGTCGGCAGGATCGCGTCCTCGGTGCGCCTCATTGCCGAGGGGGCGAACGGACCGACCACCCCGGAAGCCGATGCGGAGATTCAGGCCCGCGGCATCCTGCTGATTCCCGACTTCCTGGCCAACGCCGGCGGCGTTACCTGCAGCTACTTCGAGCAGGTGCAGAGCAACATGAACTACTTCTGGGAGAAGGACGAAGTGCTGGGCAAGCTCGACGTGAAGATGACGTCGGCTTACATCGCGGTTTCCGAGCTTGTGCGCCGCGAGAAGCTCTACATGCGCGATGCCGCGTATGCTATCGCCATTGGTCGTGTGGCCAGGGCCTGCCATGAGCGGGGCTGGGTGTAGTCTGGTTGGCAGATCCGGGCGTCGAGGTCGGAAATGATCGAGACCAAGCCCGCAGCGCTCGACCTTCCTGCGTTCGACCGCAAGTTCTGGGATGGAACTTTCCGCTTCACGCGGCTCGGCACCGGTGCGCTCGGCGGCAAGGCTGGCGGCCTGGTGTTCATGAAGGACCTGCTGGCCGGTACCGTGGACCCCGCCCGCTATCCCGGTGTGGAAGTCAGCGTCCCCACCATGGCCGTCATCGCGACGGACAGCTTCGACGAATTCATCGATCGCAATCGCCTTACTCAGCTGCCTCTCGATGAGCTGGGCGACGACCGCATCGGTCACGCATTTCAGCATGCCGAGCTTCCCACCGAATTGCTGGGCGACCTTCGCGCGCTTAGCCAGCAGGTCAGGACGCCGCTCGCGATCCGCTCTTCCAGCCTGCTGGAGGACGCACTCGAGCATCCCTTCGCGGGCGTGTACGCCACCAAGATGATCCCCAACAACCAGTTCGACGCGGACACCCGCTTCCGCCGCCTGCTTGAGGCGATCCGGTTCGTCTACGCTTCCACCTGGTTTCGCGAGGCGCGCGATTACATCCGCAGCACCGGCCGCCAGACCGTGGAAGAGAAAATGGCGGTCATCATCCAGGAGGTTGTCGGGCGAAGGCATGGGGATCGTTTCTACCCCGAGCTGTCGGGCGTGGCCCGCTCATACGACTTTTACCCGACGCCGCCCGCGCGGCCTGAGGACGGAGTGGTGAGCCTTGCGCTCGGGCTGGGGAAGACAATCGTTGATGGCGGCCTAAGCTGGACGTATTCGCCCGCATATCCGCACAAGCCGCCTCCATTCGCTTCGGTGGACGAGATGATCGCCGGAACGCAAAGCGAGTTCTGGACGGTCAACATGGGCAAGTCGCCGGCGTACGATCCGGTGAGCGAGGTCGAATATCTGACGTGCGCCAGCCTGGGCGATGCTGAAGCCGACGAAACGCTGCGATTCGTTGCCTCCACTTATGACCCGGCGCGCGACCGCGTCGTACCGGGCACGGGGGCGAGCGGGGCACGAATCCTGAACTTCGCGCCGCTGCTGCAACTGGAGCAGTTCCCGCTGAACCGGGTGGTCAGGAGGCTGCTGGCCGCGGCCGAGGATGCGCTGAAAGCCAAGGTCGAAATTGAGTTCGCCGCTACCATCGAACAGCCCCGCAACGCTGCTCCGCAGTTCCGCCTGGGGTTTCTGCAGGTGCGGCCAATGGTGGTCTCGTCGGAGGTGGTCGAGGTCAGTGTGGAAGACCTGTCGAGCCGCGACGCGATCGTCGCCTCCGATCGGGTCATGGGCAACGGCATCCTGCACGGCATCCACGACGTGGTTTTCGTGCGGCCTGAGATGTTCTCGCCGATGCGGACGCCGCAGATCGCGCAGGAGCTGGAAGTCTTCAATCGCAGGTTGACGGTCGAGCACCGGCCCTATCTGCTGATCGGCTTCGGGCGCTGGGGCAGTTCGCATCCCTCGCTTGGTATTCCGGTGGACTGGAGCCAGATTTCCGGGGCGCGCACCATCGTCGAGGCGACACTGCCGGCCATGAACGTGGAGCTCAGCCAGGGCTCGCATTTTTTTCACAACCTTGCCAGCTTCCGCGCCGCATATTTCATGGTGCGGCACGATGGGCCGTTCCCCATCCGCTGGGACTGGTTGAACCGGCAGCCGGTCGTCGGCGAAACTGGACTGGTGCGCCATGTCCGCGTGCACCCTCCGCTGGTGGTACGGGTAGATGGGCGCAGCGGGCGTGGTGTCGTTTTGGCCGGCAGGGAAGCCTATGAATCGCGATGAAACCCAGGTTGCGGCCATCCTGCACGAGTTGCAGGAGCGTGCCAAAGAGCTGAGCTGCCTCTATCGCGTCGACGAACGGCTCAGTCATTCGGAGCTGCCTCTGGAGGAGATCCTGTGCGGTATTGTCGAGATTCTGCCCCCCGGCTGGCAGTATCCGCACGACTGTCAGGCACGTATCGTCTTTGAAGGCAAGTCCATCGAGTCTTCGGACTTTCGCCCCACGGAGTGGGTGCAGAGCGCCAACATCGTTGTCCAGGGCGAAACCCTGGGTTCGGTCGAGGTTTCCTATCGCCAGCAGATGCCCCGCTCCGACGAGGGGCCCTTCCTGAAGGAAGAGCGCAAGCTCATTCAGACCATTGCGGATCGGATCGCTGAGCACATCCTGCAGCGGCGGCTCAAGGCGGCGTTCGCCGGTCTGGACGCGGCGGCCGGCGGCCGGGTCCCCCGGCGGGGCGAGTGGCGGGTTGTGCTGGAGTTCCTGCGCGATACCGATCCCGTGCTGTTGCAGCGAATTTCACGCAAGCTGGTGAATCACCTGAGCTGGAATGGGATCACCGAAGCCAGGGAGCTCCTCCAGCGTGGGGCGGTCGCCAGCGCTATCGGAACGGCAGTCTCCGGCGGAGAGAACCGTCCCATCCGCACCGACTCCAGCGGGCGCCCGGATTTCACCAGCGAGGTGTTTCGCATCGCCAGCGAGCACCTGAGCGAGAACGAAATCCTGGCCTGCGTCACGACGTGGATCAAGGAGGAAAAATCGGGCTTTCTGCTGCGGGCGCTGGAGCAGCTGGACACCCCTCTTGGCGACATCATCGAGGCCATCGAACGGTATCGCCACTCCGATATCGTCGAGGGCGAACTCTCGGTGGCGACGCAGAAAGGGCTTCGCGTTTCGCTCATACGGCGCTTCTTCTCCGAGAACCTGGATTTCATCGAGGTCGCCAAGAAGGTAATCGGCATCGAGGATTTCTACGATCTGCTGGGCAGGATCATTTTCCCGCCGCGCTGTCATGGAAAGCTGGGCGGCAAGAGCGCCGGGCTGTTTCTGGCGAAGAAGATTCTGGATAAGCACGCCGGGCCGGGCAGCGTCCTGCGGCAGGTGAAGGTCCCGAAGACCTGGTACATCACCTCCGACTGGATCCTGCACTTCGTCCACTACAACGAACTGGAGGACGTACTGAACTGGAAGTACATGGAGATGGATCAGGTGCGGCAGGAGTATCCGCATCTGGTCACCCTGTTCAAGAACTCATCCTTTCCACTAGACCTGGCCAAGGGGCTGTCCCTGGCGCTCGATGACCTGGGAGACCGTCCCCTCATCGTGCGCAGCTCCAGCCTGCTGGAAGACCGCGCCGGCTCGGCTTTCTCCGGCAAATACAAGAGCCTGTTTCTGGGCAATCGCGGCTCCAAAGAGGAGCGGCTGACCGCCCTGATGGATGCGATTGCGGAAGTGTACGCCTCCATCTTTGGTCCTGATCCCACGGAGTATCGTGCCGAGCGCGGCCTGCTCGACGTTCACGAAGAAATGGGCATCCTGGTGCAGGAGGTGGTCGGACAGCAGGTCGGGAAGTACTTTCTGCCCGCGTGCTCCGGCGTGGCGTTCAGCAACAACGAGTTTCGCTGGTCGGCACGCATCAGCCGCAGCGATGGCCTGATCCGGATGGTTCCCGGTCTCGGCACCAGGGCGGTCGATCGCGTCGCCGACGACTATCCCGTGCTCATTGCTCCCGGGCAGCCGAACCTGCGCGCCAACGTCACGCTCGAGGAGGTGCTGCGCTACTCGCCGCGACGCATGGATGTCATCAATCTGGAGTCAAACTCGTTCGAGACCGTGGAGGTGGAGGAGCTGCTTCGCTCCTGCGGCGCACGCTATCCGCAGATACGCCACCTGGTGTCTGTAGTCGATCACGACCGCATCGAACAACCGGTCGGGCTGATGCCCGATTTCGAAAAGCGGGATGTGGTGTTCACCTTCGATGGCCTGATTCGCAAAACGCCCTTCGTGAGCTGTGTGCGCGAGCTTCTGAGCCTGCTGCAGAGCAGGCTCGATGGTCCCGTGGACGTCGAGTTTGCCTGGGATGGCGTGGACTTTTATCTGCTCCAGTGCCGTCCCCAAAGCTACAGCGGCGACGCCGTGCCGGTTGCCATCCCGCAGGACCTCCCTCAGGACCGCGTCATCTTCTCGGCCAACCGCTACGTTTCCAACGGCAAGGTTCCGGAGGTCACGCATATTGTTTATGTCGATCTCGAAGGCTACAGCCAGCTGCCGGATCACAGGGCCATGCAGGACGTGGGGCGTGCGGTGAGCCGTCTGAACAAGCTGCTGCCCAAGCGGCAGTTCATCCTCATCGGCCCAGGCCGGTGGGGCAGCCGTGGAGACATCAGGCTGGGCGTGCCCGTCACCTACTCCGATATCAACAACGCCGCAATGCTGATCGAGGTGGCGCGGCAGAAAGGTAACTATCTTCCCGACCTCTCCTTCGGCACGCACTTCTTCCAGGATCTGGTTGAGGCATCGATCCGGTACCTGCCGCTATATCCGGACGATCCGGGGATTGCATTCAGGGAGCCGTTTCTGCGCTGTTCCCGCAGCGTGCTGCAGGAACTTCTGCCGGAATTTGCGCACCTGTCCGATACCCTGCGCGTCATCGATCTGCCGCGCGAAACCAACGGGCAGATCCTGCGCGTGCTGATGAACGCCGAACTCGACCAGGCAGTCGCCTTCCTTTCGCCTCCGCAGAAAGAAGCCGGGCAGCTGGAGGCGGGATTCGCTGCCGCTGGCCGCGTGGGCGAGGAGCACTGGCGCTGGCGCTATCGCATGGCGCAACGCATCGCCGCGCAACTCGCTCCGCAGCAGTTCGGCGTCAAGGCCTTTTACCTCATCGGCAGCACCAAGAACGCCACCGCCGGCCCGGGCAGCGACATCGATCTGCTGTTGCACTTCCGGGGCACCGAAGAGCAGCGCGAAGAGCTCATGCTGTGGCTGGAAGGCTGGAGCCGCTGTCTGGCGGAGATGAATTTCCTGCGCACCGGCTATCGCTGTGAAGGCCTGCTTGACGTTCACCTCATCACCGACACGGATATCGCGCAGCGGTCAAGTTATGCGGTGAAGATTGGCGCGGTGACCGATGCCGCCCGCGAGCTGCCCATGAAGCAGTACTAGCTCTCACACCAGTTCCCGCGTGGCTCCCGCCGGCGACTCCGGATCGAATCGCACCACCGCCAGCTCCCGCCCGTCGTGCGCACCGTTGATGCAGATCGTCCGGCCGATCCTCGTCTTCCATTCCCCCGTGAGCCGCGTCGATTCGTGTACATGGCCGTGCAGCGTAAGCAATGGCTGGCGTTGCTCAATGAAGCGCCGCACGGCAATGCTGCCGACGTGCACATCGAGCGGCACATGATCGCACTGCTTGCCGTCCAGCGCCGCGCGATCCAGCGGGGTAGCGTAAGGCGGCGCATGCATCAGGAAAATGGCGTCAGCCAGGACATCGTCGTTCGCCAGTGCCGCCAGGTCCTGCTGGATTGTGCTCCATTTCACCTTGTTGGCATCAAAGGGCACGGTGCGTCGACCCTCTTCGGGGGAGATGCAGCCCGGATCGACAAAGCGGGACACATCGTAGCGCTCCCAGTCCTTCAGCGTGAATGGAGTGGGAGGGACGTACGCGTATCCATAAACCTGAAACCGGCCCAGCCTGCCCTTGCGCCCCTGAATATAAAGCCAGGCGCCTCTGCTGGCGGCCTCCAGGAATGACGGCTCTTCGGAGCTGGGATCGTCATTGCCGGGTATCAGGAAAACAGCAGGGTAGGACGGGCCCAGGTTCTCCCGCAGGCGCTCAAAAGCCGGCCATAGGTATTCGCGGACGAAATCGCCACAGCCTTCCTCGGGCTTCTTTGCGTACCACGAGCCGGTCGGCTGGAGGTCGCCACCAAGAAAAACTGCGGAAGGCTGTTCCACCGCAACCAGGGCGAACAGTTTTTCATAACGGTCGCGATGTCCATGCAGATCGGTCACAAAGACGCATCGAGGCAATCCCGCTCCCTCCCCCGTCAATTGTCCCATTGATCGTACACGGCTCCTGCGCAAACTCTGTCTCCAACCCGACGGTGGTGCCGCCGCACCCACTGGGCTATCTGACGCTGTGGCCTGATGGCCAGCAGCAGCCCGGAGTTTCGACGCTGACTGCGGTTGATGGGCGGATGACCTCGAACGTGGCGGTTGTGCCGACAGCCAACGCATTGATCGACGCCTTTGCCTCAAATCCGATGCAAGAAGGCCGTTGATTTCGCATGGCAGTACCGGCTAAAAAATTGGTGGATTCTGGGCCCGCGACTTAATGGGGCCGAAGTGATCGGCGGCAGCGAAATGCTTCAATTCGCACGCACCTGGCGCCGAACAGCCTGCTTGCCGCAGTGGAGAATGATCCGGGTCCCCGGTTTGCGTCCGGAACAAAGTATCCCCAAAAGTATCCCCAGCAGATTACGAAAGATCTCCACAGGCACGAAAGCAGCCGCAGCTTCCGCTATAAACCAGTGACTCTCAGTGACTTAATCGTGGTGCCGGGAGGGGGGGTCGAACCCCCATGACCCGAAGGTCGGCGGATTTTGAGTCCCATCCCGCCCAGTCCTAAGCCCTTGCTTTCATTGCAATTGCAGCAAGTTAGAAAAGCGGGGCGTTACGTTCTGTGACGTTCGGTTACGTCCCAAGTCGGTCTGTTAGGCACAATCCGGGCACAGTTTCACATGCTATGAGCACCAGGAAATCAGGAAATCAGGGTTTTCCAGCAGTCTGAGAACCACACTGCTTTCTGGCATCTTCGAGATCACACGCCGCTGCATCGGCAGAGCATGATTCTGGAACGGGACCTCGGCTTGGAAATTAGCCGAGCAACGCTGGACGGCTGGGTCCTCAAGGTCGGCGAGTTACTGATTCCGATGGTCGCGGCAATGAGGCGAGAGTTGATCACCGGAACTTACATACAGGCCGATGAAACCCCAGTGGATGTGCAGACACGCGAGGGCCGAGGCAAGAACCATCAAGCATACCTCTGGCAATACAGTCGCCCCGGAGGGAGCGTGGTATTCGATTTCCGCTTGGGTCGCGGACGGGACGGACCAAAGCGGTTTCTGGGACAGTTCGAAGGCATTCTCCAAACCGACGGCTATACGGCCTACGATCAGATCGGTGGGGTGGGAATGGTACATGCCGCTTGTTGGGCTCATGCTAGAAGACAGTTTTTCGAGGCCGTGCAGCTAAATCCACGAGACCCGGTTGCAACGCCGATTGTGGCGCGGATGGACGACCTCTTTGCCGTTGACGCGGAAGCTCGCCGCAAAGCGCTGACTACAGCGGCGCGCCATATCCGGCGTCAGGAAACAGCGAGACCTCTTCTCGACGACATTCGCAGCAAGATCGAAGCAGCGCAGTCCTTTGCCTTGCCTTCCAGCGCACTCAGCAAGGCTTGCCAGTACGCGCTCGCATTGTGGAAGAAGCTCACCCGCTTCTTGGAGTACCCCGAACTGGAGCTAAGCACTAACCTGGCAGAGAATTCCATGCGTCCGGTAGCTCTTGGTCGAAAGAATTGGTTGCACATCGGCAGCCCACAGGCGGGACCGAAGGTTGCAGCGATTCTCTCGGTCGTGGAAACCTGCCGCAGGCTGGAACTCCCAGTACGCGACTACTTGGCAGCGGTTCTCCCTGGGCTTGCGGATATCCCGATCCGGTGCCTTCCAGACCTTACTCCCGCTGTGTGGGTTGCCGGGCATTCATAGACTCAAGCGACCGGTAATAGTGTGAATTGATTTTGCGAGCCAAAACCCTATAATTTCCTGTTTGCTGACCAACCGGACCGAATCCTCGGGATGCACTTCAGCGGGTAGGGGTTTGTCGCTTTGAGCAAGCCGAAGAGACACCACCGAACTGCGACTCAACGAACTGGTTCCCAGAATCCCAAGGCGTTTCTAATGGCCACTGTCGATGGGCTCGCTGTAGCAATCGTGTTTGCCTTTGTGGCCCCGGTGCTGCTTCTTCTTGGACTAGTGGCGTATGGGTATCTGGCAGGGCACGCAGGGATCGAATTCGAATGGAACCTGTGGGGCGGTTTTGCCGACCCTGTCGGCCGCTTCGCCACAGTGCTTGTATTCTGCATTGCCGTGGCGCTGCGGTATCGAAAGCGACGACGCCCGCCACCACTGGACCGATGAGGCCGGCGCGGGCGGCTGCAATTGCCGCCATAGGCCAAATTGCCGGATTGGCCCAAAAGAGCCCTAACAGCAGTTGCACGAATACCATCCTGAGAGCCCACTCCAGCAAAGGCACCCGGCATCTCAAACTGCGGGGTCAGGTATGGCTGGCGCAACTGGCAAATCCGTTGGAATTTATGTCGCCCTCCTTCTAGCGCTAGCAGTGGCAGCGCTATCTGTAATGACTGCCTGCGGGAGCGGAGGCGCTTCCGCAACAAGCTCTGCGTCTACAGGCGGTTCGTCGGATAACAGCGGAAGTGGTTCGGGCAGCGGCGGAAATGGCGGGTCGGGGGGAGGCGGCGGTTCCGGCGGCAGCGGTGGTGGCACCAGTGGAGGTGGTGGATCTGGTGGCGGAGGTGGATCCGGCGGCACCGGCGGGGGAATTCCAGCTCTGCAGCACGTCGCTATTGTAATGCTGGAAAACCTGAACTATAGCGACGTTGTGGGCAGTTCCAATGCCCCCTATATCAACAGCCTGATCGCGCACGGAGGACTTGCCACTCAGTACTACGCCAATACTCATCCGTCCATCGGCAACTACTTCGTCATCACGACCGGGGAAATTTACACCAATGATGACGGCTTTGATGGCGTGCTCTCCATCGATAATGTCGTTCGGGAGTTAACCGCAAGCTCGGTGTCTTGGAAGGTCTACGCGCAGAGCTTGCCGCGGCAGGGCTATCTCGGCGGCGATGTTTACCCCTATCTTCGCCACCACAATCCGATTACCTACTTCTCCGACGTGCAGCCGCCCTCGCAGCTGAACATGAACATCATCAATTTTTCGCAAATGTCGACTGATTTGGACGCAGGGCAGCTGCCGGCGTACTCGTTCATCGTTCCGGATGCCGAGCACGATGCGCACGACTGTCCCGGCGGCGGGCAGAACTGCGATGTGAGCGTCCGAGTTGCTGCCGCTGATACCTGGCTTTCCGAGAACATGCCTCAACTGCTAAACAACCCTCAGTTCCAGCAAAGTGGATTGTTGGTCATCACGACCGACGAATCACGCAACGATAACGATCACGGCGGCGGAAGAGTAGCGACCGTGCTCGTGGGAACCAACGTAAAGGTTGGCTACCAAGGAATAGTGCAGTACGACCACCGCAGCTTGCTGGGACTGAGCATAACCGCGCTGGGCGCAACTACAATTCCTAACGGAGCTGGATCAGCGCCGCAGATGACCGAGTTTTTCCAGTGACGCATCGTCGCATCGATTCGGGATGCCATAGAGGCCGAATCGAACAATCACTGGATCGCAACACGCGCCAGGATGGCGTTCTCAAAGCGCACGATTCGATTTTGCGAGTGGGGCGACATTCGATGTTGACTGTCTTTGGACGAAACATAGGTCCCAACGCCAAACCCAATCACCGCTCCAGAGAAAACGTCAGCAGGAAAATGCACCCCTGCGGTGACCCGCGTCGTACTCACTGCCGCCGCAGCTCCATACATCAAAAGACGCATCGGCCAATTCGGATATTCGTGAGCCACCACGGTCGCGAGCGTCCAAGCTAAGGTCGAATGCCCCGAGGGAAAGGAGCCGGATGTCCAGTTACCCGAAAAGAACTTGCCTTCGCCCGCCCCGGTGTAGGGTCGTTGTCGTGCTAGTACAGGCTTTAGAACGGAGTAGAGGATGAGGCTATCTATAGCTGCTTCAGCACTTCGAATGCCTGTGTCTGTAGCATGTTCGTCATGGGAGATCAATCCGGTCACAAAAATGCCGCCGGCGGTTGCCCCAAGACCGCATAGGGTACCGTTGGAAATATTGATGCTCGCAGTGTGCCAGCTCGGAGGCACTTGGTGAAGCACACTTTCGTCTTTTGCAATCAGGATGCCGGTTGAGCCCACAGCGAGGGCGTTCCATTTCATGGTCGACGCGTCGAACCTAAATGGCGCTTTGACAATGTGGAGTTCGTCTTTGGCTATCGTCTCTATTGCTACTTTTATCGAGCTGCCAGAAGACTTCGTCTGGTGTGTTCGTCCTGGCGGCAGATCTGATGGCGCGGAACCGGGATTGGGCGCAGCTACGGTGGGCCTATTGTTAAATCCTTCCTCTGGCACCT
>Ga0335081_10015099_pt1 | contig 12493 bp, 5 predicted proteins | sample Lox_Sample_35_FD_206713 | JGI IMG/M metagenome (GOLD analysis project Ga0335081, IMG submission 206713) | Soil microbial communities from Loxahatchee National Wildlife Refuge, Florida, United States - Lox_Sample_3.5 | ecosystem: Environmental > Terrestrial > Soil > Wetlands | place: USA: Florida...
TGATTCAGGCGGTCCGTAATTGTTGGCCCAGAGCCAAAATCATATTTGCCCCAGTTGTGAGCGGGTACCAGGCCCAGCGCCGTGCTCTCCAATCCAGCCGCTGCTGCCAACCCAACACTACTTTTTAGAAAATCTCTTCGCCTCATCTCTAGTCGCCTCGTCGCACACCTAGAAATGCAACTTCAGAGCAAATTGCACCTGTCTTTGCGGTATCACGGTTGACGTGATGACGCCGGCAGCTCCAGGCCCGTCGGTGATGAAAGGATCCGGCTGTGAAAACACCGGATGGTTAAGCGCGTTAAACAATTCGGCGCGGAACTCAAGATTCACCTGCTCCGTCAGATTGAAGAATTTCCTTGCGGATAGATCCGCAGTCTTCTCGCCCGGGCCCTCAAGGATGTTCTTTCCCGCATTACCGAAGCAGCCGGCGGGGCAGTTCGGAACAGGGAAGGCATTGACGTTGAACCAAAGGTTAGGAGTGGGATTGGCCAGGTGGCCATTACCGATTTGATTCGAACGCTGCAGTCCCGGAGAGCCTGTGTTGCTTGGATCAAATCCGATTTGCGGCGAGAATGGGAACCCGGAACGGAAGGTGATGATTCCTCCCAAGTGCCACCCCCCCAAAATCGCATCGACCACCCCGCCTTGGTTCAGGAATGTTTGTCCCTTTCCCACGGGCAAGGCGTAGTCGACGCTCGTGACCCAACGTTCCCGATTGTCAAAGTCTGCCAAACCCTTTTCTGCTCTGATGTTGTAGCTGTCTTGCGGCCAGGGCGAGTTGCAGCAAATTTCTGGCTGGTCGTTGATCGCCTTCCCGTACGTGAATGCGCTCAGGAAATACAAACCGTGGCTAGTTCGCTTTTCGGCCTTGAGCTGAAATGCGTGATACGTCGAGTTACCGCGATTCTCAATCGATGCGAACGTTCCAAATTGGGGGTAGGGCTGTAAGGACGCGTCGAACGTGGCCTGGGGTGTAGGAATCTGATTGTAATCGCGAAGAACCTGCAGGTGAGTACCTTTCGTTCCCACGTACGCGGGGCTAACCAGAATGCCACCAGGCAATTGATATTCGATATCAACATTCCATTGGTCATAAACCGGAGTTTGGGGATTAAACTCCTGACTGGTTACGCCGGCGAATGGTGCATTCGCAGGATTCAGAGCAGGAAATCCGGTCGCCAGCGTAACCTGTGAAGGCGTTATCCCATCACTGTTAAACGTGGGTTCATAAAAAAACGGCAGATTGTAGTCAAGTTGCAGCGGATCTCCCGTGCGGATTTCATAAAACACAAAAAAGCGCCCGTATCCGGCCCGAACCACCAACGGCTTATCCCGAAAAGGACTGTACGCCAGCCCCACTCGCGGCGCGAAGTTGTCTTTATGAGGTGTTGCGAGTTTGTCTGGATATCCTGGAGTGCCCGCGGGCACGATGATCCCTTTGCTGTAGTCGAAATTGCTTTCGTGATTGTGGGCCTCATAGATCGGGGTGGCATAATCCCAGCGCAAGCCCAAATCCAAAGTCAGGTTTGGCTTTGCTTTGTAGTTGTCCTCGATAAAAGCTCCATACGTATGCTGCCGATTGCCGAAATACGTGACTGTCGAAATGATCGATGTAACCGGGATCCCCAAAAGCATGTCCGCCAGGCCATTGCCGCTGCCATCCCCGATCGAACCTGCATCTGACGTGAATTGGCCGCTGAAAGACAGGTTCCCGCGCGGCTGACCAATCTGCACAAGATTAAATTGATCAAACCGGAACTGGGGTCCGGCTTTGATCAGATGCTTCCCATGTATATAGCTGAGCGTGTCATTGATCTGGATGTCTTGGCTCGTGCTCCGTGTAGGCGTAAATAGCGGTTCACCCAAGCCAGCGTATGCGTCTGGTGCGAACCACGTCAGACCATTCGTCAAAGGATCATTTGGAACGCCGGGCACTTGCAGGCCAGTCGGAGGATATTTCTGCCCGTAAGAAGGAGAATTCGAGATGTAATGGACGCGATTGAACCCAAAACGAATTGCGTTCACCAGGTTGGGATTGACCGTGTCAGTTAGACCGAGTACCAGCCCTTCGGTATTAAGAGGCCGATTACCGGTGTTGTAGTCCCCTCCATCAGCTATGCCGGAAAACACCGGCGCTTGAAAACGATTGTCATAAACCAATGAAAATCTTTGGAACAGCTGAATCTTGCTCGTGACGTTTTCGTCGACACGCGCATCCATCTGGTCAACTTGGTCGTGGCCGGGTGCGTTTACCAGGTAATTATTGGCCGTTCCGGGCAAGTTTGCCGCAGGATACAGCGCCGCATAGTTCAGCCCAATCGTGTTCATCCGACCCGCAGGAATTATGTTGGCGCGTCCAGCTATCGGAAGCCCCGTGGCCGGATCGAATCCAAACCCGTCCCGCACCACCGAACCATTCACCATGCGTGTTGTAGAGGGATCAAAAATCTCGTTCACGAAGACTGGCCGACCCAGCGCGTCAAAGCATGGTGAACTCCCGCTTGCCCCACAACTGGTTGACTGCGGCCCCAGGATGCTGCTGAAATTTCCTGTACTTTCGCCGTCGACCGGAACGCTGGCAAAATCGGTTTGGGCCTGGTGAATCCGCGTACCTTCGTAGTCGACGAAAAAGAATGCTTTGTCTTTTACAAGAGGGCCGCCAAGCACCCCGCCAAACTGATTTTGTTTGTAAGGCGCTTTCGGCTCGTTCGGCGATTCAAAGTATCCTCGCGCATCCAGCGCATCATTACGCAGGAACTCCCAAGCTTCTCCGTGAAATTTATTTGTCCCTGACTTCGTAGTCGCATTGATGACTGCGCCGCCGCTACGCCCAAACTCTGGCGAGTAGTTTGAGGTCTCAATTTTGAATTCGGCAATTGCATCCACGCTGCTCAGTACTGCCACATCGGCATTGTCGTTCGAGTTGTTATCAATGCCGTCGAGGATGAAATTGTTCTGATCTCCGCGAGTTCCGTTCACCGCGAAGCTGCCGCCGGCGTTTCCGTTCGTGGGCGTGTTGCCTCCGTTTACTGGTCCCTCGATCACTTTGGAAACCCCAGTGGTGAGCTCTGCCAGATCGGTATAGCGTCGCCCGTTGAGGGGCAATTCCTCTACTTGCCCGGCGGCAACCACATCGCCGAGTGAGGCGGTCTCAGTTTCCAGCAGCGGTGCCTGACTGGTGACGTTTGCCGTCTGGCTTACGGACCCGACATGTAGCTGGAAATCGAGGCGCTGATTTTGCTGAACATTTAGAACAATGTTCTGGCGAATTTCCTTCTGGAACCCTGCCGCTTCGGCGGAAACCGTGTACCGCCCAATTTTCAACGGGGTGATGACGAAGTTGCCCTGAGAATCGCTCTTGACCGCTGTGCTCGTACCCGTGTCTATGTGGGTTGCTGTTACCGTGACATTGGGGAGCACTGCTCCTGTCGAATCCCTGACGCTTCCAGTTACGGTCGCGGTATCCACCTGTGCCCAAGCGATCCCAGCCCAGGTAAGACTACAAAGCAAGGCTAGCGCGAATCTGATTTTCATAAACGCCCCCAACGTCTGATCTCGTCAATGCCTGTGGATACTTGTGCTGAAGCGCCGGAATCCTGTGTGCAAGAGCCGAAGAAGCTCATCGAGAAATCCGTTGTTGCTCAAGGTTGAGCAAGTTGCTGGCTGGCCCGCTCTTTGCCTAGAAACAATAACTTTCGAATTGTTTCATCTATAAGCTTTTAGTTGCGTTTGAGACGGTTTGTCAAGAGAAATTTGCGCGGAAGGCACAAGATTGTCTTCGCTAATCATGTACTGCATCAGCATTGGATCGAGTCTGGATTGCGACCAGGCGCTAATATACAAACGAAAGAAAACGTCAGAAAAAGAAAAAAGAGCCAGAGCCAAGCGCATTGCGCGATTTGCATCCGAATCTCTGCGCTGGAATACTCAATTCAACATAGAGCTTTCGCGGAAAAAGAATGGACTGGAAGAAACATGGCGTAAAGATTGTCCGTGCGGGCGAACTGGACACGAATACTCCGCAGACTCCTGGAATGACCCGGGCCGCTGCCATTACTCACGCCCGAACTGGGGCCCGCAAGCTGTGGGCCGGCACCGTCGTCGTTCAGCCAGACTCCAAGACCGGTCCCCACCATCATGGCGACTTGGAAACCGTGCTTTACATCGTCCGCGGCCGTGCGCGCATGCGCTGGGGCGATCGATTGGAGTTCTGCGCCGAGGCCGGCGCCGGAGATTTCATTTATGTTCCACCTTACGTTCCGCACTAGGAGATTAACGCACGCCACGATATGCCATGTGAAGCAGTCGTAGTCAGAAGCGGCCAGGATCCCGTTGTCGTCAATCTAGACATCGAAAGTCCAGAACCTGTAATAAACGAGAGCGGCGGCGCAAAACCATTCCACCCTCCTCGTTAGGGCGGCCCGAGCTAAGGCCGCACTGGTACCCGATCAGATAGGCATTGCAAAGAATGTTGTTACTCCCAAATCTCTGCCACGCGGCCTACCGGTGCTCATCGAAGAGTGCCCAGAAATGAGAACTATCCGCGAGCAAGGACAGACGATGGCCGGGTAATCTGCCTGACCGATTGTTGTAGCAGAAAGTGTGCATTGGGCAGTTCGCTTTCCCAATGTTTCCAAAGATTGCTGCGCCGCCCTTCGATCTCGCGGGCCTCTTTCATGCGCCCGAGTCGCCGCCAGAGGTCAGCCTCTACACTCCAAGCTCGAGAGATACATTTGCTGGGAGTGCGACAAATGTGCCCGGCTGACGATCTCCGCTGCGGCAATGGAACGATTCGGACTCATCCGGCGGAATGGTTCGAAGGAATGGTTCGAAGGATTGGCTCGAATGCTGGGTTCATCCGCTTCTGAATCAGCCCTGGCGGACCACATGTTCATTCGTATCGTAACGCGACCATCGGATCTACGCGAGTGGCACGGCGTGCCGGTATGTAGCACGCTGCAAACGCCACCATTACTAATAGCAGTCCGCCGCCGAGGAATGTCAGAGGGTCATGTGCGGTGACGCCGAAGAGCTGATTGCTTATTAGGCGCATCAAGACTAATGCGGCTGCTGTACCAATTGTGGCGCCAACCAGCGCCATTCTCGCCCCGTGGCCGACCACCAAGGCCAGGATGTCACGGCGTTGAGCGCCCAGCGCCATACGTACCCCGATCTCATGAGTGCGTTGCCCAACTAAGTATGAGATCACACCGTAAATTCCTACGGAAGCGAGCATCAGCGCAAATCCGGCGAAGCCATCCAGAAGAATCATCGTGAGCCGCCGCGTATCCGTGGATCTGGACCAGACTTCCTGCATCGTCTCTACGTTGTAAATGACATCTCGAGGATCAACTTGCCTGGTCGCCTCGCGCACCCGGCTCATCACTTCCGTTGGATCACCGCGGGTGCGCAGAACTACCGCAACTCCATTGGCTACTAACGGCATGATCTTCTCGGGAATCTGCATAAATGGATAGAAGAATTGCGCCTCGATGGCCGATTTGGAATCGTTCCCGGGTCCCCATTGCTTCACATGTGCGACCACGCCAACAATTTCCGCTTGCACGTTGAACTGGGTGAGGTTAACCCGCTTGCCAATCGAGTCCTGACCGGGAAAAAAGGCACGCGCAAAGGCATCGTCAATATCAATGACCATCGGCGAATGCTCATCATCTTGCGGTGTTATAAATCTGCCGCGAATCAGCCGTATGCCCATCGCCTGCTGAAAGCCGGCTTCCGCCAGATAAAACATCGCTTGGTGCATGTCCATGTCATTCGCGGGTTTGGGTTCGCCTTCGATCCAAAAAGGCAAGGACGAATCGTGAATCATCGGGCGTGAACCGAGGGTAACGGAAACGGCCTGAACGCCGGGTATCGATTGCAGTACGTCATCAAAGTGGCGGAGGCGAGCGCGAGTTTCAGCGGACGTCGTAGAAGGCGTTGCAGGCAGCGAGACGCTGAACGTGATCGCATGGCTTGGATTGAACCCGGGATCAACTCGCCACAGAGCAGCCAGACTACGGAGCATCAGTCCCGCCCCAACCAGCAGAACCAAAGCGATGGCAATTTCTCCGGCCACAAAAATTCCGTGCAGCCGATGATGGGCGCCAGTTGAACCGCGGCCGCTCTCCTTAAGGACCTCGATCAGGCTGACACGGGCCGTGCTAACTGCCGGCGAAAGACCGAAGATGATTCCTGCAAAGATCGACAACGCCAGGGTAAAAAGCAGAACGCGCGAGTCTATGGAGACTTCATTCGCGCGCGGCAAAGCCGCAGGCATCCAACTGACCACCGCTTTGGTACCCCCGAATGCGAGCAGCAGACCCAGCGCTCCGCCGAAGCCGGCGAGCAAAATGCTTTCCGTGAGAAGCTGGCGTATCAGCCGGCTATAACTCGCTCCTATGGCAGCGCGTATTACCAGTTCCCGAGATCTTGCTATCGAGCGTGCGAGAAGAAGACTCGCCACATTTGCGCAGGTAATCAGTAACAAGAATCCGACCGCAGCCAGAAGCACCAGCAGGAGTGGTTGGACGTCGCCGACCATGTCGTCTTTCATCGAAATGACGGCGATACCCAGGTCTTTGTTAGCGTCGGGATAGGCTGCGGCGAGATCGCGCGCGATGTTGCCCATATCGGCCTGCGCTTGCGCGATGGTTATCCCCAGCTTGAGACGGCCCAAGGCTCGCGCACTCACCGATATGCGGCGATCGCGAAAGCTTGCATCGCTCCATTGCCCGATAGCCGTGTAGACATCGCGCTGGTTACCATAAAAGCTGAAATTTTTTGGAATGACCCCGACGATGACGTACGAGGCACCATTTAGAAGCATCGTTTTTCCGAGCACATTAGGCGAAGAACCGAATTTGCGCTCCCACAGCCCTCCGCTAATGACCGCAACTGGACTAGCGCCCAATTGATCGTCATCGCTGCGAAATAGGCGTCCCAACACAGGATTAATACGCAGGGTTGAGAAAAACTGCGACGAAACCATGTATCCGCTCAGTCGCTCACCTTCATCACTGCCGGTGAGGTTGTAATCCTGACTCCGGTAAACCGCCATAGAAGAAAAGGTGTGTGCTTCGCGCTGCCAATCAAGAAAATTCAAATAGCTGATTGGGACTTTGTCATATCCCGATGGTTTTCCATACACGGCTACCAGTTCATTGGATTTTGCAAACTGCAGCGGGTTCAGCAGCACCCCATTGACCACGGAAAAAAGCGTGGTATTTGCGCCGATTCCCAGCGCCAACGTAAGCACCGCAATCCCCGTAAAAGCTGGTGACTTCGCAAGCATGCGCAGGCCATAACGAATATCCTGAACCAGAGGATTCACGGTATCTCCTGATCTCTACGGAAGCGGCGCTTAGAACTCCAGCTCGGCGACGAGCTGCACGTTCCGCGGGCTGCCGTTGCCGAAATAAGGATTAAACGAATCCGGAGTACTGGTCAAACGGAAGCCCGACCCGAAAGTCGTCGACGGGTTGGCAAAGTTCGGGTGGTTCCACACGTTGAAGAATTCGGCGCGCAGGCGCAACGACCAATCACGTGCGATCTGCTGAGATTTGACCAATGACATATCGAAATCATTCAGCCCTGGTCCGCTGAACGCGTTTCTTCCCAGATTGCCGTAGGTCCCCGGCAAAGGCTGCGCGAAAGCGGCCGGATTCAGATAGGGCCCCAGTGGATTGAACGCCACATGAGGATTGCCAACCAGATTCGGGCGGTCGCGAAACTCACCCGTCCCAGAATTATCGAAAGGCAAAGTGATGTTGATAGGACCGCCTGTTTGCAGGGTCGTAATGCCATTCAATTGCCAGTTAGAAGCCACCGCATGCAGCCAGCCCGGCACACCGGTAGGTGAAGGTACGCGCCAGGCATAAGTAATAGTGAACCGATGGCGAAGGTCGAAATCCGAGCGCCCGTAGTCTCGGCGCAGGTCGCGGCTGTCTTCCACCGGCCCGCGGTAAAATCCGCCAGCACCTGACGCATCATCCAGCGATTTGGAAAACGTATAGCTGGCGCGAAATGTCACATTTGCTGCCGTGCGTTGCGCGGAGACCTGGAGGCTGTTGTAGTTCGAAGATGCGATATCAGAAAGCGTATTGATCACGCGAAACTGAGGGTACACAGCCGCAAACGGCCGCCGAGCCTGCTCGTTCACCGGGTCAGAACCTCCCGTGGTTGGCTGATTGACATCAATCACCACGGGCAAATCAGTGCCGCGCGTGCCGTAATACGCGATGCGCAAAGATTGTTGTGTGCCGAGCCGTTGCTCGAATTCGAGATCAAAGTCCTGATAGCGGGGATCGGGAAAATGGGTGTTCACAGCGAAAACATCGAAAGGCGGCTGTGGTGCAGCCGGCCCAAAGATCTGGACGCCCGGACCAAACGGCACTGGCGCCGGCGGCGTAATTGTGAAGATCGCACTGGAACCAACGGGATTAAAAACCGGCCCTGCAAGTATCGAGTTCGCGTTATTGCTGTTATCCATGAATACATCAAAAGACTGGGCGTTAAAATACATTCCCCATCCGCCCCTTACCACGCGAGAGCCGCCTAATCCGAGCGAAAACGCCACCCGTGGCGCGAAGTCGTTGATGTTCGGCTGATATTCATGAGCCAGTCCGCCAGTGCCGACCAACACCAGCCCGGCCTCCGGAAGGAAATTACTCAGCCGGCCCTGCTTCTCGGTGGGCACTGAGAATTGATCGTGGCGTAATCCAAGCGTGACCTTCAGGTTTGGCCGGAGCTGCCAGCCATCTTCGATGAACCCGGCCAAGCGATGCTGGCGCAAGTAGCGTTGTGAGTCACCACGTGCGATGGTGGTTACACCGGGAGCCGGCAGGCCAGCCAGCAGATCCACCAAGCTGGCAATCGCGAAGCTGCCCGACAGTTGATCGCCCAGTTGCGAGCCATCGAACACCAGCCGCCCACGCATGCCCGTATCTGTGAAGGCGTTCTCCTGGAGTAATGTTAGGCTGCCGCCGAACCTCCATTGGTGTGAGCCGCGATTCCAACTGATAAGGTCCGAGAAATCGTACACATTGCTGGCGCGACCGCGCGGCAGCGAGGAAGGAGCGCCAAGATTTTCGTATTCTCCGGGCGCAATATCGATTTCCGGCAGTCCGGAGTCACGCGCCGTGGTGACTCCGGTGTTCAAGCCGATTGTGGTTGCGTTGAAGCCCTCGTCTCCAGGAAACGTTGTTTCGTTGTAACGCGAATAGCCGACCCGGGCAGAGTTGAGCAGTCGCGCTGACAGCGCTCGTTGCCACTGTGTAGCAAACAACTGCACGATGTCGTGGGAATGCGAAGCGTAAGCGGGCAGCCGCGACCCTCCACCCAATCCGAACTGCCCCTGGGGAAAACTCTGACGGTTTTCGCCGAATGCATACGTACCCGAGACACTGCTCTTGCCACCCTCGCCGTGATCCGCCTTGAAGGTTACTGTGTTGCCGTCGCTGCGCCCAATATCAGTAAAACTGAGCGGACCTTGGCCCAGCGAGGCGGGGTAGAGCGCCAGAATCGGCGAGGCCAGTGCGTTGACCGAACGCCCAGTTCCCGCGACCAGCGATGTTGCCGTCGCAATTTCCCCATCCGTAGGAAATCGAGATGCGGCGGTAACGCCGACACGCTCATGCTGCCCTTCATACGAACTGAAGAAATAACTGCTGTATGGCAGCGGACCGCCCACGGTAAACCCGAACTGGTTGTTCCGAAATTCAGGACGCGGGTTGCCAAAGGCGTTGTTATAGAAATTATTCGCAGCTAGCTTGTCGTTATCGAAAAATTCAAACACTGACCCGTGCAGCCGGGGTCCGCCACTCTTGATGGCGGTTAGCACCGCCGCTCCTGACGGACCAAACTCCGCCCCAGTGTTGGTCTGCACATCGATTTCCTGGATAGCATTGAGCGGCAGCAGAACCGCCGGAGCACCGAAGGCGCCGCCTTGGCCAATGGCTTCTGCACTCCGGAATGGATCGAGGTTATTCGTGCCGCTGACGATATAGGTGTTGAATTGTTGGCGGCTGCCGTTGATTGGAAACGACCCGAACGTGCCTCCGGTTGCGCCGGCTCCTGGGGTGAGTGTCTCGAGATTGCCCGATGCCTGCCCGCGTACCGGGAGTGTGCGCACCTGCTGTCGCACGCCGGCGGTATTGATCTCCGTCACCGCGTTTGACAGAGCTCGCCGCGGATCTAGAGTGATTTGCAGTTCCCTTGTCTCCCCTGTCCGCAAGAAAATGCCCGCAGCCTCGATGCTGACATATCCACTGTGCTGAACGCGCAACCGATAGTCCCTGGCAGGTGCAAGGTGGATGAATTCGAACTGGCCGAGTTGATCGCTTACTGCAGTTGCCGTCACCTCGGTGCCGGCGCCGATGTAGAGCAGCACCTGAGCGTCGCTGACTGTATGACCGTGAGTGTCTGACACTCTGCCGCGCAGAGTACCGCTAGCTGCTTGGCCAACTGCCTGAACCGCAACCAAACCGGAAAGAAGAATTGTGGCCGCGCCAATCTGAGTGGCCCGCCGGGACCACCTCAGCAAGGAAGCCTGTATCAACTTACCCAATGTATTCGTCAAACCTGAACATCGATCAAGACCGGTGCTCCACTGTCATCGTCGGCGAGCATGATGTACTTCGCCCACCGCGACCACTTGCGATTACCCGGTATTACTAGAGCAGCGTCGACAGTCCTTGGCATCATGGCTGAACCTGCCCGAATTCTTCCTTGTAGCGCTTCCAATATTCCTCTACTTGCTGCATGAGATGCTGGAAATCCGGATCTCCGCGAACCTTATCCCAGTTCTTGTCGACCTGGAACCAGGGAAAATTCCGATTGCCGCGTTCAACCGCTTGTCGAAGCCAAGAAACCGCAGAAGCGTTCTCACCCAGTAATGCGTACACAGCGCCAATCCATTCGGCCATGTCCCCGTCGATAACGTCTTCAGGTCGATAACGAAACACCTTCGGATTGATTTTCTCCCGCTCGCCACGCGAGGCGTGGACGATCGCGGCTATAACCATGGGCTCTTCGTCAGCTTGTGCACCGCTGGCGCGCACCGCACGGTCCAGGTAACTTTGTGCCTCGTCCGTTTTTCCTTGGTAATACAGAAAGTACCCCAGCATGGTTAGGAGCTTAAATTGGTCAGGATACCTGTCTAAAGCGCGTCGCACCTCTTCTTCGGCCTCGTGCGCTTTTCCTTGATATAACAGCATCCGCCCATGCATCCAGTATGCCTGGGCCGGCGTAGGATCCAAGTCACGCCCGCGCCGAAATGCGGCTTCGGCGAGATCGGTCAAACCTGCATAGTGATAGCAGTATCCCAAATACTTCCATGCAACCGGCGAATTAGGTGCGAGTGTCACGCTTTGGCGCAGGAGCCTTATCGCTTCCTCCTCTTTGCCTTGCTCGCTGTAAACCGCTCCCAACGCCAGGTTCGGCTCAAACGAGTTGGGGTTCAATGAAACGGCTTTGCGCGCTGCCTGCTCGGCCAGCGACAGATTATGTGCCCCATTCTCCTGAAAGTTTGTTGCCTCCAGCGCATACGTGTGAGCCAGAAAAGCATACGCATCAACAAAGGCGGGATCCTTATTAACAGCTTCTCGGGCCATTTGTTCAGCGTTGTGCAACGACTCTTGCTGCGAGTTCATAAAATAGTCGGCCCAGAATGCTCGCCCCTGCAACAAGAGGTTATAAGCCTCGGAAGACGAGGTTGAAGGAGCTTTCAACAACTGCTGCTCCGTGCCCGAAAGCTGCAGACTCAATCCGTCCACGACGTTTTGTGCGACCTCGTCTTCAAAATGCAAGAGATCACCACTTTGCAAGTCATACCGGCTCGCCCAGCGGGCGGCCCCGTGATCAATCAACTGCACCGAAACTCGCATGATTCCTGCCGAACGCTGATAACTTCCCGCCAGCACCGAATCTACTTCCAACTCTCGCGCGGCTTGCGTTGGATCATCCACCCCTTTCGCATACTTGAGAACAGAGTTAGTAGGACGGACGGCAAGGTTCTGTAGCGTTGCCAGGCGACCAATAATCGCATCGGCGACCCCGATCCCCCATACTTGATCTGCTTGACCCGACAGATCACGGAATGGCAATACCGCGAGTGTTCTGAGCTTCGGCTCTGCTGTTGTTACTGGTGGTGTTGCGTTGGCGGCCGGCAAAGAGCCAGAACGATAGCGTAAGCCCACAATAACAGCAATGAGAATCATCAATATCGCTGCTACCGAAGCAATGATGACCTTCCGGTTTCTCTGTGTTCCGGGTTGATAGTCCACGCGCTTGCTGAAGCCGGACTCTGATTCACGTCTCAGCCGTTTGAGATCGCTGCGCATATCGCTAGCGTGCTGATAACGCAGCTCGCGATCTTTCTCCAGCGCCTTGTTGACAATTCGCTCCAGATCGGGGGGCAGATCGGGATTGATGCGAAGTGGCGAGACCGGTTGGCGCTCTAAAATCGCATTAAAAATAACTCCCGATGTATCTC
>Ga0335081_10015100_pt1 | contig 12493 bp, 11 predicted proteins | sample Lox_Sample_35_FD_206713 | JGI IMG/M metagenome (GOLD analysis project Ga0335081, IMG submission 206713) | Soil microbial communities from Loxahatchee National Wildlife Refuge, Florida, United States - Lox_Sample_3.5 | ecosystem: Environmental > Terrestrial > Soil > Wetlands | place: USA...
CGCGCCGGCTCACGCCGAAGCTGAAACGCTTCCTCGCCCGGCTTCCGCGCGGCACGCTGGCACCGGCGGCAGCCGGCTTCGCCGGACCCGCCCGCGTCGGCGATTTTGTTGAAACCCAACCGAGGCAGCAGGCGGTCGTCTTCCAAGCGTTCCCGGGTCCCGGCCTTCTGGCGCCCGATTACTATGTCAGCGAGGTGGCGGATGAACTCTTCAGCGGCATGTCCTCCCGGCTCTTCGAGCGGGTCCGTGATGAAAAGGGACTGGCCTACTTTGTGCGCTCGGCCCGCGTGGTCGGACTGCAGACGGCGATGTTCTGTTTTTTTGCCGGCACGAGTCCGGATCATCAGGCCGAGGTGCTGGCAGAAATCGGCGAGGAGATTGCCCGCGTGCAGTCGGGGGGAGTGGAAGCGACCGAACTCCAACGGTGTCAGACGCGTCTCAAGGCTGCGCGGCGCATGAGCCTCCAGACGAACGGGGCGCGCGCGATGCAGGCCGGCCTCAACGCCCTCTACGGTCTTCCCGTCAATGATGCAAAGCAGTACGAGGCCCGCATCGACGCAGTCACCGTGGCGGACCTGCAGCGTCTGGCGCAGGCGTGTTTCCAGCCGGCGCGGCGCACGCAGTTGGTGGTCCGACCATAAATCACGCCTCGCCGGTGCCGGCGGCGGAGCCCGGGCCGCGGGATTGGGCGCCGCGCGGGTGCGTCCCCTCCGCCGGTGGGGGGCCCCGGGGTGGCGTCAAAAATACCGCTTGCCTCCGGGACGCGCGCAGTTACGGTTTTTCGCGTTTATGAAAATTCACCCCTATGCCATGATTCTCTGCGCGGCGGCCTTTCTGGGACTGCCGCTTGTCTCACCCGCCGCGGCTCCCGACGACGAAGGAAAAATCCCCGCCGCCGTTTTGAAGAAATACGACGTCAACAAGGATGGTGTGCTCGACGAAACCGAGCAGGCTGCCTGGCAGGCGGACAAGGAAAAACAGCGGGCGGCGCGCGAGGCGCGGCAGGCCGAGGACCTCGCCCGCTATGACGCGAACAAGGATGGCAAACTCGAAAAAGACGAGCGCGCCGCGATGAAGGCTGATGACGAGAAGGTCCGCGCCGAGAAAAAAGCGGCGCAGGAGACCCAGAAGGCCGAGAAAGCCGCCGCGATCGAGGCGAAGACGCTGGCCAAATACGACCGGAATCACAACGGCAAGCTCGACGATGACGAACTGGCCGCGAGGAAGGCCGACGAAGAAAGGCACCGGGCTGCGGCCGAGAAGCGAAGGGCAACCATCGCGGCCAAGAAGCAAGCCCAGGAGACCGCGGAAACCAGCGTTGACGAAACGGCGGCAGACAGCCCGTGACGGCTGCGGCGCGTCCGCGTCGGACCTCGGCCCCGGAGATTCACGCCCGGGGCTTTTCTGCGCCCAGACGCAATGATCGACAGATGCCCGGCGCCAACGCGTGGCCTCGGGGCGCGCGCATTTCCCAGACGCGACCGACCGGGCTGCCTCAGCTGCGATCCGGGGGCGGTTCCGCCGCCCCGCCGCTCCATTGCAGCTTGGTGCGCACGACGCTGAAATGGGAGTAGCCCACCCGCTGCACCAGCGGCAGCTTGAGCGGCGAGATCGAGATCTCCACCGGCGAACCCTGGCAGTAGGTGAGGTTGCGCTGGCCGTCCATGGCCACGAGGAGCCGTGAATGCTCCATGCGATTGTAAATGCGCAGCTTCACATCGTGGCGGAAAATGATGGAGCGGTTGCTCAGCGTGTGCGGACAGACGGGCGTCATGGCAATGACTTCCGCCGCCGGATGGATCAGCGGGCCGCCGGCGGAGAGGTTGTAGGCGGTGGAGCCGGTGGGGGTGGCAAAGATCAGGCCGTCGCAATAATAGTCCGTCACCAACTCGTCGCCCGCAAGCACCTCGAGGCGCACCAGCCGCGAATTGACCTCGTCCTTGATCAGCACGTCATTCAGGGCGAGATCGTGCTGGCCGGGACCGGTCGAGCAGTCGAGCAGCGCCCGCCAGGCGATGCGGTAGCTTCCCGCCAGCAATTCGGCAAAGTGCGCCCGCGCTTCCTCGGCGGAGAACGTCGTCAGGAACCCGAGGCTGCCGCGATTGACGCCAATGATGGGCACCTGTGCCCGGGCCGCCGCCTTGACCGCCCCCAACAGGGTGCCGTCACCGCCGATGACGCAGCACGCGTCAAATCCCGCCAGCGATCCTTCCGGCAGCGGGAAACGCTCCGCCTGCATGGGCTCGATCCCCGATTTGCGCGCCGTGGCCATGAGCGCCTCGGCGAGTTCGGAGGCGCCGGATTTCTGGACGTTGACCACAAAGGAGAGTCGGCGGATCGGTGGCATGGGTGAACCGCTAATTGGCGCCAATCGGCGCGGATGCCAAACCTGTTTATTCGCGCCCATGAGAGCGGGCCGGCAGCTCCTTCCTCAGCCCGAGAAGGAACTCCCGGTTGCCATCAGCGCCGGCGAGAGGGGAGGCGATCGAACCGAGCAGCGTTGCGCCCGGCAGCCGGGCGAGGGCGAATGCCGTCACGTCGGCCAGCACCGCTGCCTGCACGGCGGGATCGCGGATGACGCCCCGGCCCTTGTCCGCCGCGCCCTTGCCGGCTTCGAATTGCGGTTTGACGAGCGCGACGAGCACGCCGCCCCAGCGCAGGAAGCCCCACACGGCGGGGAGCACGGATTTGAGCGAGATGAATGAGAGATCCATTACGATCGCATCGTAGTCCGGGCGCGGCAGGTCGCCCGGCCGGAGATTGCGGGCGTTGGTTCTTTCGAAGTTGGTCACGCGGGGATCGGCGCGGAGCGTGGCGTGCAACTGGCCGCGGCCCACGTCGACGCAGGTCACATCCGCGGCGCCGCCCTGCAGGGCGCAGTCGGTGAAGCCGCCGGTGGACGCGCCTACGTCGAGCACGTGGCGTCCGCGCAGATCGACGCCGAACCGCGCGAGATATGCGGCGAGTTTCTCGCCGCCGCGGCTGACGTAGCGAGGCGGCTGCTCGAGGACCAGGGAGATGTCCGCGGGGCACGCGCGGCCCGGTTTGTCCAGCCGCTCGGTACCATGCAGCACACGGCCCGCCATGACGAGCGCCTTGGCCTGGGCGCGCGATGCCGCCAAGCCGCGCTGCACGAGCAATTCATCCAGCCGGATCTTCACGGGGCTGGGCCTCCGAAAGGGGCGACGATCGAAACCATGGCGGTCATGGCAATCCGGCATTGCGACCTTGTCTTGTCCTCGCGCCCGTGGGGCTGGCCGTGCCGCCGGCGGGAGCCCCGCGGGTCACTTCTTCTCCGGCCATTCAGCGGCGATCCGGTAGCGGCCGGCGGTCAGTTCGCAGCTGACTTCATTCTTGGCACGCGTCACTTTGGCGACGCCGGCCGCGCGATCGAGCGCCTTGCCCCCCTCCGTGATCCGCGCCTTCGGCGGCACGGGCAGGCGGGCCGTGGCGGTCGTGTTGGCAGGCACGATGACCTCCCAATCGAACCGTCGGGCGCTCGACCGCCAGGCGCTCGCAATCTCGCCGTACGGTGACGCGAGCCGGGCCCGCGCCGAGGAAAGATTCCCTCCGGGGTGGGGCTGCAGCCGGATGTGCTTGTAACCGGGCCGGGCGGGATCGACGTCAATGCCGGCGACCACGGCGTACAGCCATTCGCCGATCGCGCCGTAGGCGTAATGGTTGAAGGAATTCATACCGGGATTCTGGAAGCCGCGATCGTGCGTCCAGCCGTCCCAGCGCTCCCAGATGGTGGTGGCGCCCTGAGTGACGGCGTACAGCCATGACGGCCACTGTTTCTGGTGAAGCAGCTTGAAGGCGACGTCGAGCCGGCCCGCGGCGGTGAGAACGTACGGCAGGTAGGGCGAGCCGAGGAAGCCCGTCGCCAGCTTCCAGCCCCGCTTCTCGATGTCGCTGATCAGTTCGGCCGCGACGCGGGGACGGAGCTTGGCCGGCACCAGGTCAAACTGGAGCGCCAGCACGCACGCCGTCTGCGTGCCGCCCGCCACCGCGCCCTCCCGTGAAAGGAACTTTCGCTGGAACGCCGTCCGGACGGCCCCGGCCAGCTGGGAAAACCGCCTGGCGTCGGTCCGCTTGCCCAGCACGTCGGCCATGGCGGCCGCGAGGCGCGCGCTGTACGCGAAAAACGCAGTGCCAATGAGCTCCTTGGGCGTGCCGCCGTCGGTCCGGTCGCTGCCGTCGAGGGCAAGCCAGTCGCCATAACCCTCCTGGCCTCCCGCTGTCCGGCGGCGGATGAGATCGGGATTAGACGCGCGCAGTTCATCCACGAATCGCGCGCACGTCCCATAATGCCGATCCAGCAGGCGGCGGTCGCCGAAGCACTGGTAGACGGTCCACGGGCAGATCGCCACGGCGTCGGCCCAGCCGGGGCCGCCATCGGACGGCAGATCGTCGATGGCCGGCGCCACCGCCGGAATGGTGCCGCGCTCGGTCTGCGCGTCGGCCAGATCCTGCATCCACTTTTGGAAGAAGGCGGCAACGTGCATGTTGAACGCCGCCGTGCGCACGAACACCTGCGCATCGCCCGTCCAGCCGAGCCGTTCGTCGCGCTGCGGACAATCGGTGGGCACGTCGAGGAAGTTGCCGCGTTGGCTCCATTGGATGTTTTTCTGGAGCTGGTTGATGAGCGGGTCCGAGCAGGAAAACTCGCCGGTGGGCGTCAGGTCCGAGTGCAGCCCCACGCCGGTGAGTTCGTCGATCTCGACGGCGGCGCCGTGCGTCTCGAGTTCGACGTAGCGAAAGCCGTGGAAAGTGAAGCGCGGCTCGAAGACTTCACCACCGGTGTCGCCGCGCAGGGTGTAGTGGTCCGTGGCGCGGGCGCTGCGGAGGTTCGCGAGGTAGAGTCGGCCATCCGCGTCGAGCATCTCGGCATGGCGCAGCGTGACGGTGGCGCCGGCGGCGCCCTTGAGCCGAAGGCGAACGCGCCCGACCAGGTTCTGGCCAAAATCGTAGCGGCGCTGGCGGCGGTCCGGCGCGTCCTGGAGCAGCCGGGGTTTGAGCTCATGGAGGGCCCGGATGGGCGGGCTGCGCATGGCGTCGAGGGCGATGCCGTTGCCATTGCCCAGTCGGGCCGGCTGCCAGCCGCGATCGTCGAATCCCGGTCGGTCCCAGCCGGGAAACGCCAGGCGCGCATCGTAACTCTCCCCCATGAGCAGATCGCTCTCAAGCAGCGGCCCGTAAGCAAAGCGCCAGGTCGAATCGGTTCCAATCACGTCGGTGCGGCCGTCGAGGTAATCGATCACGAGTTGGGCCAGGAACTTGGGCCGGTCGCCGTACAGCTGCCGGCCGCGACCGGCGACATGGCCACAATACCAGCCGTCGCCCAGGATCGCGCCCAAGGTGTTGTCGCCCACGACCAGCAGCGGCGTGACATCGAAGACCTGATAATGCACGCGCTTGCGGTAGTCGGTCCAGCCGGGTGCTAGCTGGAGATCGCCCACGCGCTGGCCGTTGAGGCGCGCCTCGTACAGGCCGAGCGCTGTGGCGTAAAGGCGCGCGCGGGTCACGCGAGCCCCGACGAAGAAGGTCTTGCGCAGGTAGGGCGCGGGAACGGTGGTCCAGCGCCCGCCGGTGAGCGTGCCAGCGATCCACAGGGCCTTCCAGTCGCTGCGTTCGAGCAGGCCCATCTCCCAGCAGGCACGCTCGGTGGATTCACTCATGCGGCCGCGCTCGTCCCAGATTCTTACGCGCCACCAGGCGCGCTGGCGCGAGCGCAGCGGTTTGCCCGCATAGGGAACGTGGAGCGAGGCGTCGGACGCCACCTTGCCGCTGTCCCACAAGTCGGGTGAACCGCCGGGCTCGGAAGAGACGAGGAGCTGAAAGGAGGTCTGGCGCGCACCGCGCCGGTGTTCAGCGTCGAGCCGCCAGCTCAGGCGCGGCTGGCGCTCATCGAGGCCGAGGGGATTCTCAAAATACTCGCAACGCAGATGAACGGGACGACTGACTGCTGGAGACATTTGGTTTCGGGGGCGAAAAGCGGGCCTGGACCAGCGGCCCGGCTGGGCGGCAAATGGCGGGAGGGCGGACGATGGCAGCGTAAAAGCAAATGGTCGAGATTTCTGTGACGCGAACTGGTGGAAGCGCGGCTTTTTTCGCCAAGAATCCAGTGTCCGGACAGCCCCATCCGATGATTATAAGCTAGCCAACAAGAAAAACTTACAAAACTTATTTCCGGCGCCGCGACAAGACCTTTGAGGTATCCGGCCTAGAGCTTCTGTCGGGCGGGCGACCAGCAGGTTGTGCGGCCACCGATCACCCCGCGCGCGAGTGGAGCGCCGGTACGCGGGCAGCGGCCCCCATCCTCCCAGCGGTGGTTGAATAACCATGAATCGGGAATATTGGCGTTGAGCGCGGGCGGAACTCGGCCGCCACGGCCAGCGATGGCGGCGAGCGCGCAGCGGCAAACCCGGCGGCAATTGCGCCAGACGGCGCGCACCTCGCCCGGTTTGAGCGAACCGCTGGGGCGCGCGGGATGGACGGCAGCCCGCCAGAGAATCTCGTCGGCCATCCAGTTGCCAATGCCCGGGAAACGCTCCTGCATGAGCAGCACCGCCTTGATCGGGGCTCGCGCGCGCCGATGCAGGAAGGCCGCGACCGCCTCGATGCTGAAGGCGTCGGACAGGATCGGCGGCGCGAGGCGCGTCCACCAGCCGGGCGGTTCGGACCCAACGGCGAAGGAGACGCGTCCGAACATGCGCGGGTCGGAGAACACGAGGCGGCATTCCCGTTGCACGAGCACGAGGTGGTCGTGCTTCTGTGGCGCGCGATCAGCGGTCTCCATCCGCAGCTCGCCACTCATGCCCAGATGCAGCCCGAGCCAGCGGCCGCCGCTGAAACGGAAGAGCATCTGCTTGGCCGCGGCGGCCGAGGTGCGAAGCGTGGCGCCCGCGAGCTCGTCCACGAGGGCGCGCACGGCGCATCCGCGGAACACCCGGGCGCGCGGATGCACCAGAACGGAGCGTACGCGCCGGCCCAAGCCGGGATCCCACTGCTGGCGATAAAATTCGACTTCGGCGAGCTCGGGCATGCGGCAACGGGCTGAGCCCGGGTTTCTCACGCCCACTCTGACGGGCGCGACAGCGTGGAGGGCGGACCTCCGCGTCCGCCGCGGCTCGGACGGAGCCTCGCCCTCCAGGAAGGGAAATCGGATTGTGAGATTCGACTGAGCAAGGATGAAAAATGCCCGGCCTATCCCAGTGTGTCCACAAAGGCCGCCAGGTCATCGAACACCGGCACGTCGTGCCGGGTGACCTCGGACAGCGTGCGCGGATCCACCCGGCCGGTGCGGACGACCACGGGACGGATGCCAGCGTTGAGCGCGGCTTGGACGTCGGCCGCGCTGTCGCCCACCATATAGCAGGCCGCCGGAGCCAGTCGATGCTGCGCGATCATCTCGAGGATGAAGCGAGGCGAGGGCTTGCGGTAGACCACGGGCTGATCCGGCGCCTCCGGCGCAATGCAGATTCCATCGAACGCCGGCCCGGGCGGACCAAGCAGCTCCTCGAGGCGGCGGTTCACGCGGCGGGCGTCGTCCATGGTGTGGTAGCCCCGGCCGACGCCAGACTGGTTGGTGAAGAGGAAGAGCTTGTACCCCAGAAGGCGGGCCCGGCGCAGGGCCTCGGCGACGCCGGTGATGAGCTCCACGCCCGCGGGATCGGCCAGATACGCCTTGTCGACAATCAGGGTGCCGTCGCGGTCGAGGAAGAGCGCCCCGGCGGCGCGGGCTGGCTGGGCAGCAGGCGTAACCGCCCTGGGCTTGGGACGGCTCACGACGCGCGCGCCACGTAGGCGAGAAGCTCGTCCGGGGTGACCGTGGCGGTGCCGACCTTGCCCACGACGACCCCGGCCGCGGCGTTGGCGAAATGCGCGGCGGTCTCGAGGTCGGCGCCGACCGCCAGCGCCAGCACCAGGCCCGCAATCGAGGTGTCGCCGGCCCCGGAAACATCGAATACCTCCCGGGCGGCGGTGGGAATCTTCTTCACGACGCGGCCCGCCGTGCAGAGCAGCATGCCATCCTCGCTCAGCGTGATGACGAGGTGCCGCGGTCCGTAGAGTTCGTGGATGCGGCCGCAGATCGCCTCGGCGGGGAACGGCTGCTGGGCGTCCCATTCGATCCCGGCCAGCTGCGCGGCCTCCCGGCGGTTGGGCGTGAGAAGGTCCAGGCCGGTGTAGTGCAGCCGGCGCTTCGGCTTGGGATCGAGCGCGATGAACTTGCCGGCGTCCCGGGCCAGCGTGAGAAGGGCCGCGATGAGTTCGTTGGTCAGCACGCCCTTGGCGTAATCGGAGAGGATGACCGCGTCCGCCGCCTGCACCTCGGAGCGCAGCCGGGCGACCGCCGCGTGGGCGTCAATCGCGTACGCGGCCGGCGGTGATTCGCGGTCGAGCCGGCACAGCTGCTGGTGCTGCACAATCACCCGGGCTTTGATGATCGTCTGGCCCTCGCCCGGCAGGTGGATGCTCTTGATGCCCTGTTTGCCCAGGACCTCCGTCAGCTTGCGGCCGGCCTCGTCGTTTTGAAAGCAGCCCGCAACCACGGCGTTGGCGCCCAGCGCGGCAAGATTGAGCGCGACATTGGCGCCGGCCCCGGCGGTGTAGGTGTCGCGCTGGATGTGCACGACGGGCACGGGCGCCTCGGGCGAGATGCGCGTGGCGTCGCCCCAAATGTAGTGGTCCAGCATGACGTCGCCGACCACAAGGATGCGCAGGCGGGCGATCTTTTTGAGCAGGGCGCGGGCCCGGGCGGGCGAAATGGCGGACATCAGCGAATCTCCCAATCGTAGGGGTAGCGGGACAGGAGCCGGGGGTGATCGGTGTTCACCTGCACGACGTCCTCAATGCGGCAGGCGCCAAGACCGGGATAATAGAGGCCCGGCTCCACGGTGACCACGGCGCCGGGCTTCAACTCATAATTGACTGAGCCCGAGACCCGCGGCAGCTCGTGCACCGCGAGTCCGAGTCCGTGGCCGGTACCGTGGAAGAAGCCAATCGAGCCGCGCGGCGTGGCGCGGGTTTCATAGCCTTGGGATTTGAAATAATCGGCGACGTGATTGTGCACGTCGCGGCCATTGACGCCGGCGCGGATGGCGGCCAACGCCCGCTGCTGGCCGGTCCGCACGGTGGCAACGAGCCGGCGCTGCGCGTCCGACGCGCGGCCGCGCAGGAAAGTGCGGGTCATGTCGCCGTGGTAGCCCGTGGCGGTGATGCGCGGAAAGACGTCCACGATGATGAGCTGATGCGCGCGCAGCGGGCCGTGGCCGCTCTCATGCGGATCGCAACCCTGGTCGCCGCCGGCCACAATGGTGTCGAGTGAGACTCCGCCGGCGGCGAGGCAGGCGGTCTCGATGGCGAACTTGAGGCGTTCCGAAGTCAGCTTCCGCCCCGCCAGCCGGAGCCAGCCGCCGCGGATGCGCGCCCGGCGCAGGAGGGCCTCGGCGGCGGCGATCCCGCGCGCGGCGCAGCGGTTGCCCGCGCGGATGGCGGCGGCCTCGGCGGTCGTCTTGATCTCGCGCTCGGGGAAGATCATGCCGACCACGGGCGTGAGCTTGAGCCCGTAGCGGACGAGTTTGAACGCCACGCCCGCCGGGAAATCGTCCGGGACGCTGAAGGCGTGGATGCGGTAGTGCGCGGCGAGCAGCAGAATGACCTCGGCGGGCCCGATGCGCTGATCGGGCCAGCGCTGGCGCGCCTTGTCCTGCCACCGCTCGAGCGGCAGCACGACGTCGAACGCGGACGTGCGCTTCACCCGCCCGAACTCCAGCGCGCCGACGGCGCACACCCGGCGGCGGCCCGCGCGGAACGAGATGAACGGATCGGGGACGGCCACGCGGCCGAAATAACGCTGGTCCGGATTGACACTCGAGTCGGCGTAAAGGAGAGGGGGAGGTTGCACGACGGTGAAAGCGGGATTGAATTGCGAACGACCTCGCATTACCCACGAAACCCGCGGAAAACGCAAAGATGTTTTGGGCATTCTCCAACCGGTGGCGGCGGGCGAACGGATGGGCGCTGGCGGCGGCCCTGCTGGCCGCGGGCTGCACGGGCCGCGCGCCGGAGGCCTCGGTGCCGGCCAAGACCGTGGCCGACTGGTTCGCGATCAAGGTCGGCGGCCAGGTCGTGCAGATGCAGGTCGCGCTCAACGCGGCGGAGATGTCGCACGGGCTGATGGAGCGGCGCGATCTCGGGCGCGACCAGGGCATGCTCTTCGTCTACCCCGAGCCACTTCAGATGAGCTTCTGGATGCGCGACACGCCGTTGCCGCTCGACATCGGGTTCTTCGATCGCGGGGGCGTGCTCCGGGAGGTCTATGCCATGCAACCCTTCGACGAGTCCGCGATCCGCTCGCGGAGCACCCGGCTGCAGTTCGCGCTGGAGATGAACCAGGGCTGGTTTCACGATCGCGGGGTCAGGCCCGGCGCGTGGCTGGATCTGGCCGCGCTGCGCGAGGCGCTCAAGGCGCGCGGCGCCACGCCGGCGGATTTCGGCCTGCGATGAAATCGGATTCATTTTTCCCGCGATTGCCCTCGTGGTGGTCTGAACCGCGGGGCTGGCGGTGTAGGAGCCTGCTTGCAGGCGATCTTCATTGCAGTGAAAGTGAGAGCAAAAGTGAAAGGGCTGAACCGTTCACTTTCACTCCGGAGCCGGGAATCGCGAGCGAGCTCGCTCCTACCACTGTTTGACGCGCCGGGAAAAATCGTCGTGGCGTGCGGCGCGACAAGGCGATAGTACCGACGGCCATGTCAAAGACGATGCCGGCGGGATCGCTCGCCGTTCTGTTCCTTCCGCTGTTGGGATCCGGCATGCTGGCCGGTGAAAAGGCGGTGCCGCCCGCGCCCGCCAATGCGGTGGTGGCGGCCGATGGCAGCGGCCAGTACCGGACCGTGCAGGAGGCGATCAATGCCGCCCCCCAGCTCTGCCAGGCGGGCCCGCGCTGGGTCATCCAGATCAAGGCGGGCACGTACCGCGAACTCATCTACGTGCAGCGCGAGAAGCGCTTCGTGTCCCTCGTCGGCGAGGATCCGGCGAAGACCGTGATCACCTACGACCTCTTCGCGAGCCTCCCGGGCAAAGACGGCAAACCCATCGGCACCTTCCGCACGCCCACCGCGTTGATCGACGCCGACGATTTCACGGTGGAGAACCTCACCTTGGAGAATGCCGCCGGCCCCAAGGGCCAGGCGCTGGCGGTCCGCGTCGACGGCGATCGCGTCGTGTTCCGCCACTGCCGCTTCCTCGGCTGGCAGGATACGATCCTCGTGAACCGGGGCCGCCACTACTTCGAGGACTGCTACATCTGCGGCCATGTTGATTTCATTTTCGGAGCCGCGACCGCGTTCTTCGAAAAATGCCACATTCACTGTCTGGGTGATGGCTACATCACCGCCGCGTCCACGCCGGACGCGCAGCGGTGGGGCTTCGTCTTCGCGGATTGCCGGATCACCGGAGAGAGGCCGGAAGTGCGCACCTACCTCGGACGACCCTGGCGCGACTACGCCAGCGTGGTCTTTCTCAACACGGTGATGTCCGCAGTGGTTCAGCCCGCCGGCTGGCACAACTGGGACAAGCCGAAGGCGGAGAAGACCTCGCGCTACGCCGAATTCAACAGCACCGGTCCCGGTGCGAACCCGGCGGCGCGCGTGCCCTGGGCCCGGCAGTTGACCGCGGACGAAGCCAAGGCAATCACCGTAGCGAGCGTCCTGGGCGGCGCGGACGGGTGGAATCCCACGGCGGCGGATCATTCTCCCTGACCGGCAGGATTGGCCGCAGAAAGGCACAAGACGCACAAAAACGCGGCCATTTCACAGAAGGCCGCGGAGACAGCGAAGAGGTAGGAGCCTGCTTGCAGGCGACTTCTGCTTTGGCGTTTGGGATTTGGAGGGACGGCCTCCGCGCCGTCCTCGCAAAGGCCCGGGCGGAGCCGGGTCCTCCAAGGCGATTTGGCCACAGGAGGCACCAGAGCCACAAGAACGCGGTCATTTCACAGAAGGCCGCGGAGGCAGCGGAGAAGGTTTTTGTGCCTCTTTGTGGCCAATGCTCCGAAATCGCGGCGTGAAACCGCTCCCACGCTTGGAGACCGAACTCCGAGGCCTTTCGGTCCGACTCTGTGTTCTCTGTGGCCCGCCGGACAGGCCTCCCTCACTCCCCCCCTTTCTGCGCCACCCGTTCGGCCAAGCCTTGCTCGATCAATGCGTCCACGATCCCGTCGATGGTCGTGGAAATGGCAGGGACGTGCTCGAACCCGGCTTCCCAAGCCGCCGTGAGCTGCTCGGCGCCGGCAATGGCATGCGTGAGCAGGTAATGGCCAACGCCGGCATCACCCAGGAACGCGGCGATGTAGCCCCCGCCCTTGAATTCGGAATTGAGCCGCACGAAGTCGATGCGGAAGACCTCATCGTCGAGGGACACCTTGATCGGCGGGGGTTGGAGCAGCCGGATTCGCACTTGCGCAAATATCTCCATTTATTGCCGCGCCGCAAGT
>Ga0335081_10015104_pt1 | contig 12492 bp, 11 predicted proteins | sample Lox_Sample_35_FD_206713 | JGI IMG/M metagenome (GOLD analysis project Ga0335081, IMG submission 206713) | Soil microbial communities from Loxahatchee National Wildlife Refuge, Florida, United States - Lox_Sample_3.5 | ecosystem: Environmental > Terrestrial > Soil > Wetlands | place: USA...
GGCGTAAACTTTCAAATCATGGAAACTCGATGCGAAGATGGGGCGTGGTGGACGAGTCTTATGCTTTGCGTTGTTTGTTCGTGAGAACGCGCTCAATCGGTTTCCCACGCGTACTCGCCTCTCGGGAGAACGAAGGACAATGCGACTTTCTTCGCTTCGTCCTCAAGCCCGAGATCGTTGTGCAGCCATTTCCAGACTTCGTTGATGAGTTTGTAGGTACCCCTCGATCCGGCGTAGGTGGGAAACAGAGCATCGCTGGTCGCCTGGCGAACCACCACTCGCGCCATGCCCAGAAGCTTCAGTTTTTGCGGCGGGGGGGCTTGCGACATGCCGTTTTGCCCTACTCCAGTGGGTCGCAGTCGAGGCACATGGGATTCAGGTTCAACAAAGCGGGCAGTGGGTTGATTTTAGACCAGCCACAGACACATAGACTGGGGCGCGGTACCAGGCAAGTTGCTTATGCTCCCCCCTCCCTCAGTGGTTCGAGAATCAAGGCTCGGAACGAACCTGGCACACCCGTCCGACGATGTAATTGAAGTAGTTCAGGCCGTGAACTAGTGTGACAGTCAACACCTCAAAGCGCTGGTCGCAGGGCTGCACCAGGAGATGTCCGTTCAGCACCGAAACGCGCCCGACCGCCAGGCGCTCTCGAAGTTGCAGGACATACAAGTTTTGTCGAGGGCGGTGGTAAGGCTCAAGCGCGGTATAGTGCCGGTCGATCAGTAGCGTCGCTCCGGCACGCGCAGTGGGCACGATGCCCCGCACCTCGCTCCCGTCTAAGTCGATGAGTACGAAGCGGTCCCACATGCTGCGGCCGGCCACATCGTTGCTTCTCCACCTGCGCAGCAATGACTTGTCAATGCAATGGGTCCCCAGTACTCCGTTACGTGGCAATCGCGGCATCAGAGCGATGCTCGCAGAAATTCTAGGCACCACATCGAAGCGGGATCGAGCAGCGGGTTTAGCGAACCAGTGTTGGATTTCGTCAGTGGCGACCAGGTCCAGCACGCCGATTGCAAGCGCCCCCAGCAGGCGATCCATCGACTCCAGGCTGAGACCACGTCGGGAGTTTAGGAAATTAGAGAGATGTCCTTGAGGAAGGGAAGCCAGCTTGGCGAGATCAACTCCAGTCAGTTCCCCCTTGGCAATTCTGTCGCGGATGTGCTCCTTCAGCCGATCCTGTAGATTCTTGATTCTCATTCCGGCCCTGTACGAGGGATGGGGGATCTGACGGCTGCTTGATGCAGACGATCCTGGCAAGGGAGGATCATGTTCAGCGTGCAAGAGCTGCAAAGCCGCACCTTGGAAGCTGGTCTCCTTCATCACAGCAGTATGCAGTATCCGTTGCCTCCCAATACCGGTTCTTCCCCGAACAGCCATGCCGAGGTAAAGGACAACGAATTCCCTTCATTCTTGGACGGGGTGAGTTCTTGGCGCTGTGACCTGCGTCACTTATGGGTATGTGGTGCGGTCACTTACATGGCAGGCGTGGGCCGACGTGCTTGCAGTCGAGTCTCTCCGTGAATAATTTCTAAAGTTCCGCCGAGTTTATGCCGATGGCAGCTATGACCCGATTCTGCGGGTCATCAGGAGGCGAGTATGAAAGCTGCCCAGTACGTCAGGATGTCAACCGAGCACCAACAGTACTCAATCGAGAATCAGATCGCGGCAATCGCTGAGTACGCAATAAAGAAGGGGTTCAACGTAGTTGCGACCTACGCGGATTCCGCCAGAAGCGGCATCGACCTCCGGCATAGGGCAGGACTCCGTAAGTTGCTAGAAGACGTTATCGCCGAACGCCGGGGATTTGAGGCCATTCTTGTCTATGACATAAGTCGCTGGGGAAGGTTCCAGGATGCCGACGAAAGTGCTTACTACGAGTTCTTTTGTAGGAGAGCCGGCATCCAAGTCCACTATTGTGCGGAGGTCTTTGACAGCAACGATAATGAAACAACAGTGGAGGAAGTCAATGGCCTCCATTTTCAGTAGCTGAGATAACCGGATATCCTACGGGCAAGGACCTAAAAATCCAAAACATCACCCCTTGTGCCATAAACCATAACCAAAAGATGGGAAAAGGGGCTGGGGGAAATAGCTGAATGTAATAAATAAAACCAAGCTGGCCCATGATTGCAAATGAAACCAGATTCCGGTTTTTCAGCAGGTATTCATAAGCAGCTTTAGCAATCCAGCCATCAAGAAGCCCGGCAGCGATTACTCCAATCACACCAAAATCCGCATAGCCTACAGACCATTGCAGCATCCCCGGTGTGTAGCCGCGCTTCGCAGCTCCTCGGTACATCCATTCCGCGATGAGATTCTGCCCATAGGCATACGGCTTTGCGGGATACAGTGCGCGGGGAACGTAATACCAAAAAGTGGATGCAGTCACCAATCCGTTACGGAAGTGAAAGCTCCGAAAGTGTGCGAGCATGTTCGCGGAATTTCTGAAGTAATCGAAGTACGTGAAAGTATCCTTCAATGTGCGGGCGGTCCCTTGCATCTTCTGTAATCCAAGAGCAGCGCAGAAGACGGCTATTCCCACCAAGAGGATGTTTCGCGCTCGAATTTTACGGATGCAGAAATTGACGAAAAACATGGCAACGACTGGATATGCCAATGCGCACGCCTTGGAACCAAGGAAGAGGTCTATCCCCGCAAAAGCAACCGCTAAGACAAACACGCCCAAAACGGTTCGGCGTCGCCGGAAAAGGAGCACAAGAAACAGCAGCATCAAGTCTGCTTGCGCCATCGCCCACCAAACGCCCACCCCTCCGCGATATGCGGCGTAGGCTTCACGGGTGTTCGTTAGCCACAGCCATCCAACACCACTTCCAACCATTAGGGCGCAGTAAGTGGCAATGAACTCGACCGTCAAAACCCCAATAGCAGGCCCGGTCAGGTCGTCAGCATCCTGCAGCGTAAAGGGGCGACTCACTCTTGCCAGTCCGGTCAGTAGCGGACGTATCGGCGAGAACTTCCAGAGGAACGCTACTCCGAGACTCAGGAAGTAGATGGCACTTAGCAAGATTGAGAAATTGATCGGCTCCTTACGGATCCCAAATATTGTGAGCTGTAAAAAGACGATCGGAGCAACAACAGTAGTCACAACCCAGTAACCACCGAAGAAGGTGACGGGGTTCAGCAGCGTTCTGTATTTGCGGGACACGAGCGAAATCATTATCACGATAGCGGCCGCGTTCAATGCGAGCAGCGTGTAGGTGTTCATGTCCCTACTGTTCTGATCCTGGCCCCCAAGACTATCACTTTGGGCCTTGCAAATGATAGACACGAGCGATGACTTCAGTTACCCATTTTGTCGTAAAACAGCCGGCATGAAGGCGCCCATCACCAGCATAGGCGAAAGGCTCCCGCTGAATCATCTCGAAGCAGAACGGCTGTTTTTCTTTCCCGGTCTTCCGCCATTCGTAAAAGCCATCCGCAGGAATGAGGCAGCGCCGCCAAGCCAGAGAGTCGCTCCAGCTGCTCAAAGTGCCTGCGTGGAGCCTCCCTGAGACGATCTTTCAGAGCTTCGCTTGTCATCCGGTCGCTGGCCACGGCGCTCTCAATTACTCCCGATCCGGAAAGCAGGGCAAACCCGTTCCATCAGGAGCAATCCCGACAGTAGGAGAAGCACGGCTATCCAAAACACCAGACTCAGGCATCGCGCCCCTGCTGCCGAATCCTCCGACTGGCTGCAGTCCGCCTTTTGCTGTTTTTCTGGGAGCATCTCGAACCCCTGCCGGAACTGAGGGGCATGACCAGACTGCTCTATGTGCGCGACACTATGCCGTGAGCGACGTCACAGCCGGAGGTGAACACAGCCTTCGCGGTTCAGCAAACCGGCCGTCTTGATCTGTGCTTTACCGCGTTCCGGTCCGCCGCAGGGATGAGTGCTTGAAGTGAACGCTACCCTCCGCGGTTTGTGAAACGGTGGTTCTACAGCCACTGGCGCCTGAACCGCCTCCAACGCCAGTACACCCTTTTGCTGTTGCCGAAGATTTCTTCATGACCTCGTGGGTGAGCATCACTGCCGGCCTAGGGTCTGGAAGGTTCCGTGACCGTTCCCGCAAAGGCGCACAGCGAAGATAGCAAAAGGTCGTGTGCCGGGATTGGCTTCCGTTCACCACACGCGACTGTGCCCAGAATTGTGCCCACTGGCAGCTTGCAGGAGTTTAGTGCTGTTGGAAGCATAGAGTGAGAAACCCGCATAAATACAGGCTAATTTCATTCCGTACAAACACTGCTAAATCGTTGATTCTTCGTTCCACAAGTACTCTTAATCAGTAGGTTGAAGGTTCGATTCCTTCCGCGCTCACCACCCAAATTCAAGCCACTGTTACACTTGCCTGCTGTTCCTGTTGGGGCATTGGGGAAAGCTGTTTTTCGTGGTGACCCCCATCGGTGACCACTTCTTCACGACTAGCGAATTTGGCGAACGCGGATTCGACCGCATCGGCTTGGGGATGACAGTACCGCTGAGTAATCGTAATCGAGCTATGTCCAGCGATTCGCGCCAGCGTGAAGGGATCGCAGAACGGAGCCATGCGGGTGAGTGCCGTGTGCCGCATCACGTAAGGCTCAAACGGCGGGAGCGGCAGCGGGAGTAACACCTGCCCCGCTGCCTGGCGCTTGGAGTTCGCTTTCAGCGTTTCGGCATTCACCTTCGCGATTGCTGCGGAGTGCTGTGTTTTTCCCGTGCCCTGCTCAAGATGGCCGCACTTCGCTGTCGAAGGGAACACCCATCCCTGGGTGGGCCGGCCCTGCTCTTCGTGACGCGCCTTCAAAGCCTGATACACGTCGGGAATCAGCGGCAGAATGCGCCGCGCGGCTTTAGACTTGCCCTCAGAGACTTGAATCAGGCCGCCGTGACCATTCAGTAGCACAAACTCCCACCGAAGCCCGTAAACCTCGCCTGGGCGCATCCCCGTACCAAGGATCACCGTCGCGGCATCCTTCCAAGGCTGGCGGCAGCTATCGAGGTACAGCTTGATTTCCGCGTCACTGAGCACTCGCTCACGCTGCCGCTCTCCCTTCGCAAGCGGGATCCGCGGCATCCTGTCGAGCTTGCCCCATTCGACTGCCAGCGACAATGCGCGGCGAAGCGTGGGAAGCCCACAATTCACGGTTGAGGGTGAGAGGTTGGAGTTCCGGGCCGCGAACTGTGTTGCGTGCTGCCCCGTCACTTCGTCCAGCTTCAACTCCCCAAGGCTCGACTCCGAGAGCCGCGCTGCCCCGTATTCGTAATACTGGCGCGACTTGGGTTTGCTCACAAAGCGGGTCCGGGTGAAAGGGAGAAAGTCTTTCTTGAGAAAGTCGCCCAACTTGGGCGACGGCTTCATTTCGAGGATGCCCCAATTGCCCTTTGCCAACTCGGAGCGGATCGTCGCCTCGATTGTGCGGGCATCGCTCTTCGTTTTGGCCCGCGTTGCCTTATGGATCAACTCACCCTGGAAGTGGAACTTCACTTTGAAATACTTCCGGCCCTTCGGCTTGTAGATCATGGCTTTGCCTCTTTCCGCGTCTTGCTGCCCTTTGGCCTGCCGCCCAGCTTTCCGTTTTCGCGGGACGCAGCCGCTTTGCGCTTTGATGTCATCTCGCCCCGACAAGCGGGGCAATAGCAAACCAGCGGGATTCCGTGCTTCGGACAGTTCATGTAATTAACCTATCACGTTAGGTTAGGAAGGCAAGCAGAAAATGATAAATGTTCGCACCACGCTCCCGAACTGGGATGCCAGTCCGATTGTGTGTCTCCTGCCGGTGAAAGTCCCCAACCCCCGCATAAGCGAAAAGGAGGGGCGCGCGTGTAATTACACGGGTTTTTTCTTTGACAAGGCTTGAGCACCCTTGAAACCTTGACCCCTTGACTACCCTTGATGTCTAACCGCTGCGGCTTTTTCGGTGAGCTGCTGATATTGCTTGATAATTCCCGGTAATTCACCTTGCTGTCTGGCCCACCATTGCGATGTGAGTTTCGTGTGCGGACGATATCGAAGCCGGGCAATGCCGACCATCGCAACGTCGGGATAATCACGCAGAACCGGGGCGAGGCACAGCGCGCCCATTCGTGTGTGCATCCACTGGCTCACAACCTCGCTTCTCTTGCCCATGATTTCCCCAGCACGGTATGCAGCATGACCCACGGCGTTCTCCAGGTTCTTCAGGCCGGTGGCGCTCCAATCCCGGCCATACGGGTGAATGATCTCGGCGTCCGGTTTATCGCTTTCGCAGAGATGCGGTATCCACTCAACAAGGCCCTGCTGCTGCAATACGCTCAGCCGCCTCCAAAACATCAATTTGCCGTCTGTACCCTTTTCCCAGTGAGGCTGCGTGATGCGGTCCGAGGACACCCAGTACTGTCCGGCTGGGACAAATGACCAGATGACATGGATCCCTTGCTCGCCAACTCGCGTGCGCTCAAATTCCTCGCAGAGTACGGCCCGGTCGATTCCGCCGTCATCCCGGAGGTGTTGAGCATGGTACAGGTCAACCAGTAGGCGCAGAGTAAGCACGTCTCCAGTTCGGCGGATTCGTGCCAGCGGTGAATCCTCGCCTGCGTGAGTGCCCATGACAATTGTGTTCGGCAGCCAGACGTATTGCTCCGAAAGCGGAGCATCATCTGTGGCGGGCACAGTATACCCGTCGCCAGACCTGCACAGCCTGCCCGCCTTCACCAGGGCGTCAGCGGTTTGTCGCTGCAAGTCACCCTCTAGCTGATGCGCTCGTGCAACCTTGTCGAAGACGCCGCTCCGCTGGTAGGCATTCATCGCCGGTCTGGTCTTCTCGACTTCTGCCCAGTCAAGCAGTTCATAACGCGGACGAGTGCTGTTTTTTATTTGCGTCACAAACCCATACTTGCACAACTCCTGAACTGCTGGCTTGGAGCGTTTCCATGCCATGCCGCTATACCTCGCAACGGCCTCTGCGGACCATGCCGTAGTTCGGTTGTCGCCCCCCGTACCGCACGCGAGCACAGGATAGGCGACGGCGGGATTCATCCCCAGCTCGCAGACCGCAGCCCAGGTGCGCCGATCAATGCGGAAAAATCCATCGCTGTTCATTGGGCCTCGATCCCTTGAGGCTTGAACACACCACTCCCTGTAGGAGCTTCATGCATTTTGCAAAACCCCTTTTTCACTTGAATTGTTGGGTGTCCGGCGCGTAAGATGGCAGTGGTTTCGTTGCTCTCCAACGCGCCGGATTATTCAGGCCGCTACCTGCAAGTAGCGGCCTTACGTTTGCTGCTCGGACTGCGGACAAACTAACCGCAGCCTAATCCACGCGTCCAGGTCTGCCTTGCGGAATCGCAACAGTTTCCCGGCACGAAAATAAGCCGGAGCCTTGCCCTCGCGCTTCCACGTTCTGATTGCCGCTGGGCTTACGTTGAGATAACGGCTGGCCTCTTCCAGGCTCAGCACGCGGTCTGGCGGGCCGTTAAAAACCTGCTCGCCGCAGTTGGGTTGTACTGTCTCCATCCATCACCTTTCTGGCGAAGCTCAGAAGCCATGCTTCGTCCGCTGTTGTCATGCGTTGTCTATATGAACACTGTAGAACACAGAGCGTCTGCTCCCTATAGCAAGTCTACGACAAATGAGCGCATATAAAACCACTACGCGGGCGGCGCTGCTGCATTACAGGAACGCTAGACCTCATCCGGCTCGTTTTAACTGCATTGAATTGCATTGAACTGCATTCATTGATACGTGACGCCCGTCACGACGATGTGTGACATCGAAAAGAACGGATCGCCGCCTTCCGGTTTCTCACCGAGGGGGGAAATCATTGTCGGCGGGAACACGTCCACATGCTCTTGGAAGTGAAGCTCGCCATAGAATGCTTCGGGTGTGTAATTTTTTAATCGTAAGGGAATCTGAGGGAATATATATATTGCTACTGCTATGACGCGCGCTGCGAATGTCTTGCCGAAATCTTGCCAAGCTGACGCTTACGCTGCTGGCGCTGCTGGCGCCGAGCCGCGCTTTGTGGGGCGGGGAGCGACGCGACGAACTGGCCTGATGTTTGTAGCCGTCCGACTTCGTCTAAAACCGCCGCACAGCCCGCCGTCGTCCACCTGCTGCTTGGTCCCTTGCCTTTCCCTGAGGGAAAACAAGATCGAGCAGCTTCCAGCTGACAGAATGTTGACCAATGTAACTCGATTGATCCGACTGCTCTCCTCGAGTGAGCCGATTCAGAGGGAACTCGATCGAACTACTTAGGCGCGCCCTGGACCGGGACTTAGTGTGCGATGGCATTGTATATACCTATTCAAACCTGACCGCGACCAGCCAAATCTCGGTCTTGCCCTCGGCGTTAATCGAGACCGCCAACGCGTGTGACTCGTCGAGGGGCGAGTTGACAGCAACTTCCTTGTGGAATGACCGATCGGTCAGCGTCTCTTCCAGGAGCCTGGATTTTTCGCCCCTGCTTTCTTTCGTATTCCAGCCAGTCCGGAACAGGCGTACGGTTACGTGGCCTTGGGTTATGCCGGCGATCCTGAAGCCTGAGACATGGCGGGCGCCAGGCGGGACCGGTATCTGCATCGACCCGCGCGCACTGTTCTCGCAGTATGCAGTGGCCTCGTCAACAATGAAGTCATATTCCGCCGATTCGCTTTTGGCCAGCTCCCCGCCGATTCGCACGGGGTTGAGCCGGACCGGCTTGAACGGCAATCGCACCCAGCCCGCCCCCGCTGGAACCTCGAGCTTCGCGACCCTGCGAAAATTACGACCCATGTCAATTTCGGCAATCTGGCCGTGCTCGCCCAGACGCACACGCGCAAGAACCACAGCGGCCGGGTCAATCTGGTCATGGCGTACGTCGCGGACCTCCGCTTTTTCCGCCACCCGGGTGTAGCCCTCTATTCCGCCAGCGGAGAAGGGGTCGGTATCTTCCTGCCGGTAGGCAATGGTGATAAATGCTTCGGAGTCGTGAGTAAATGCGGCGAGGTCCCGGGTTTCGCTTTCCTCCAGCACGATCTCCCGTCCCTCATGGTCGATGGCAACACCCGGTTCGACGCTAATCTCGTGCGAACCTTTCTGGACCACCTCAAGTCCTTCGACCACTCCCCACGAGTGAAACAGGCGGTTGTGGCGCCGGCGCATCTCGATGTGATAGGCCTGTTCGTCCCGGAAATCCTGCTCACGCAGCAGTTGATGCGTAAAATAATTCATGCGTTTAGAAACCATCTTCACTCCCCTTTCACGCGGACTCGGACATCGGCGGCGCCAGCACGGTGTCGATACCTATCGTGGAGTGGATTCCCAGTTCCATGCGAGGTGAAGCTATCGACAACTCATAAGTCGTGTGCGCGGGTTTTGCAAGTTCAACTACGCTTCTGGCAATGGCCAGCTGTTTCTCCTTCTCGCGGTCGTTCAGCCTTGGCGCAACCAATGTGACCGAAAAGAAGAAGGGAGCGCCGCCCCCGATATAGGAGTCGAGACCCAAAGTCGAATGTTTTTCCAGTTGAAATGCCGGGATTTCCACATCGCTGACTGAAGCCATGGCATTCACGCACAGCGTCAGGAGTTCCTCAAGATACCGTCTGGTGCCGCGGATGCGGTACAAAGGCACGATATTGGTCAGCAGTTTGCGTTTGCGGGTGGGACTAAGGTCGGAACGCAGGCTGAGGGCAGCCCAGCCAGCAAGCCAGGGGAGGAAGTCCTCGGGGGTTTCCAGCGGATCGAAGATCCTGTGCAGCTTGGCTATCTTCTCTCCCAGGCCCTCGACGTCAGTATGCCCTACCAGGTCGTCCCGACCCTCGACGCCGGGGCCCCCCAGACCGACAAGGACCTTCTCAAAGGCGAGAAGAAACTGGCCGAGGAATGTTTGCGGATGACCAGGATCTGACTCCTGATAGATGGCCGGCAGATACTCCATCAGGTGAGGTTTCGAGATTTTGAGACCGGCTGTCATAAGTACTTTCAGTAAAGCCAACCAATTCCAGTCCAACAAACATTATTCTGACGCAACGGTAATGTCGTCCGGCTCGATCCAGACGCTAGCCAGTTCGTCCGGATGCAGTTCGATGGCCTCAAGTTCATGCTGGCTGTTCCATCTGAGTCGGGCCTGCTCGGATGGGGCGACGATCAATTCGCTCATTTCCTCTCCCGTCCTGGAGTCCCGTGTGCGGGTGACGTAATCCACATCGGGCATCTGGTTCAGGATCTGGTACAGTTCCGAGACATAAACACTTCTGCCGAAAGGCCAGCCCTTACCGTCGAATCCGCCCTCGAGCGGATCGAAAAATGTCTCGATGCGGGTGATCGCGTCATCACGCAAGGACTGAATGTCCGCTCCACGCCGGGGCGTCAGGGTAACAGCAACGCCTATGGTTACAAATCGGGGATGGACAACATGGACCCTGGTTGTAATCAGCCGCGCAGGCTCAAGGGCCCGTTTGATCCTGCGCAGCGGTTCCGTGCCGGGATGGGAGCGGCGGGCCACCACCACCAGGACGCTCACGTGGCCTGGGGCGTTGGCGGTCTGCGCCGCCGCGTCCGGATCCTCGAGATTGCGCTGGAATATACATTTTGCTCTCGCCACCCGGTCCTGACCGTGCAGTCCGAGTGTTTCATTTACGGAAAGCGCCAGATTCTCAAAGTCTTCCGCAGTCACGGCCCGATGCGGACGCCGCATATCGAGTACGGCAGCGCGCTTTTCCTCTGCCAACGGCCTTCGCGGCTTCCATCCCGGACCGTTAATCAGCCGCAGGAAGGAGAGCTGGTTGTCGATGCTGATGCGGTTGAGTTCATACATCAAAAGTTCGCTGACGTAGGCGAACAGCTCGACAAGAGTAATGCCGGGATCCGAAATATTATGGTTCGTCCAGGCGTGTGACCGCGCAGGGATGAGGGAACGGGCCTCGGCAACCAGGTCCTCCCAGGTGAGATCATCGAGATTGATCAGGCGCAACGGCACAATCAGTCCTCAAGCGTGGTCGAGATTTTGTGCTTGCCGCAACAGATCAGGAAAAGGTCAGTGTTCTCGCTTCCAGGCCGGTCGGGCACCAAGCTGATGCGAAGTTCCCGAACGTGACTCACGCCGGCAATGCCGACCAGGGGTCCGAAAAGGTCCGAGCGCTTTGGCGCTCGGCCGAAATCCCATCCCGCGCCTTCATCGCCGCCGGTCAGCGGATTGAGATATTGATCGAGGGCGCTCCTTGCAGCCAGTTCAACGTCGTTGGCGGTCTCCGGATCGACAACGGTGATTTCGCACTCTACATCAACGCGCACGTATTCTGGTCCAACCAACTTCAGATCGGCCGTGAGCTGGCGGCGCGCATCGACGTAGGCTCGCACCCGGTCAAGCAGATCCAGGCTTGGCCGCGGCCGGGGATCGCCTGCACGCGGTACGACGATGAGGCTCACGACGCCGGCCCGTATCTTCGTGGCATCGGGATCCTGCGACAGGTCATAAAGAGGAACGCACCGGGCGCGCGCCACTTCGCGGGTTGCGAGCATGGCAAGGTCCTCGAAATCCTCCCGGGTCACGACACGGCCGCCATGGCGTATGCCCAGTGGTCCACGCGCCAGGAGCGCCGCATCCGGCTCGGCGTCGGTCCCGCCGCACGCCGCCTCGAAATTGATTGCCATCTGCACGTAGGGAAGTGCGCTCTTCAGCTGTGTAATGACGCCGGCAGGCTGGTTGCCCGCAATCCCCCCTCCAGTCCGGTAAGTTGAGCGGATGTTGCCACGAAAAGCGGGAGGGACCATGCCATTTGCGCCGTCGCCAAACGTGACCTCGCCAGTCAGGTGGTCGAGCAGATAGTGGCGGTCGCGGGGCCCGGAACCGTAGAAGTTTGGCACCTCGTGCCAGCGTATCCAGAAGACCTCGCCCTTGCCGCCAGGTTCGGGGACCGGCAGTATGGCGCCATCTCCTTCATCGGCCTGAATTCGCGCGCGTTCTTCGAAGGACGGCATGGTGGGCTCGCAAACTTCCACTTTCTGCCCTTCGAGGACCGGCGACTGGGTAGCCCTGAATTGCTGGCCCGGAGTCTCGTTGCTGGCGCCGAGAATCTCGTTTGTAATCGTGGCGCCCTGAACCGCCATGACGGTATTGGGAAGCACATGAAAGAACCTTGGCTGAAAGTGCGAATCATCCTGCCGCATACGGAGCCAGTAGCGGGACTGGCCAAAACGCCGGCTTAAGCCGAAATTCGGCGGCGCGAGAAATCGAATCAACCCTGGCCGCTGCAGCCCCTGGGTATCGTCGAGCACGATTACCTTTTTCCACTCCGCCCCATTCCAGTACTCCCAGCTTGTGGTACTTACCGTTGGCTCAGGCATCTGACCGGCGGTGCTCGCCGCTATGCCGACATAAACACTCATTGCGCGGTGTGCGAACACGGGAGTAGTTCCGGCCGGGGACGGCAAACTAAACCCGAAATACAACGAAGGCAGAACTTCATCCGGGGCCACGGCAACAAAGGGCTGGAAGGGGAACGCCTGGGGATCGACCTTTACATAGGCAAAATCGTTGTAGGTCAGAAGGGTA
>Ga0335081_10015105_pt1 | contig 12491 bp, 7 predicted proteins | sample Lox_Sample_35_FD_206713 | JGI IMG/M metagenome (GOLD analysis project Ga0335081, IMG submission 206713) | Soil microbial communities from Loxahatchee National Wildlife Refuge, Florida, United States - Lox_Sample_3.5 | ecosystem: Environmental > Terrestrial > Soil > Wetlands | place: USA: Florida...
CCGCCGCGCATGTGGCTGCGGTCGCCTCGGCCGGGGGCCTGATCGGCGCCTGGCCAGCCGGCCTGACCAGCCGGTCGCTGGCGGATTTCGCCGCTGAGATCATCCGGCTCACCGAGGTAGCCGGCCCCGGCCACGTGGCCATCGGCACCGACCTGGACGGCAACTACCGCCCCGTCCTGACCAGCTACCGCCAGTTCGCCGACCTAGCCTGCCTGCTGCGGGACCGCGGGCTCCCGGCGGCCCACGTCCGGCCGGTCCTCGGCGGCAACGCCGCGGACCTGCTGAACCGCGCCGGGCTCTGAATACCTGCGCGGTTGCGGTTAGTCCTGGCGGCCCGGTTCACCCGGCGGCGGCAGGTAGCCGTCCTTGATCAGGCGCTCACCGCGGGTCAAGGTGCCAGGCCCGCGCAGCAGCACCTCAGCCAGCTCGCTCAGCGGGCGGCCCGTCTCCGGCCGGTACCGGAGCAGCCCCCGGATACCCGGCTCTGCCGAATTCAAGGTGATATACGGCATGTACCGTCCTTCATCCGCAGCAGGGAACCTGCGTCTAGCATGCCGTATCTGAGCCCACTGGCACGTTGTTGTGCCTGCGTGCGCGGCTATGTGCTTAGCCGCTCCACAGGCTGGCCGGTGGCTGCGGCGATTACCTCGAAGTCCTTGTCGAGATGCAGGACCGTGAGCCCGGCCAGCTCGGCAGTTGCCGCGTGACGTCTGCCCGCAGGCAGCGCGGGGAGGGCACCTGGCGCGGGTGCCTGACCCGCCGGAGCCTGCGCCATGCCTGACGTCGCTGCTGGCTCGGACGGTTATTGCACTGGCAGGCACGTCCGCCACGTAGCGGGAAGGATCCAGCAGAACAGTCAGCCCAGCCCGGCGGCGGCATGAAGTCACCGGATCAGTTTCGTACGCCCTTCTTGACCGTGGTGGCCCTTATGGGTGCCGCACGGTCTCGCCTGGGAATCCTGACGGTCAGGAACCCGGGGCGTCGCCGTGTCCTGAAGACGCCCGCAGCGCATCGGTCAGCAATGCGACCAGCGCCTCGAGTTGCACGTCGGCCGCCGAGGAGGCCTCCTGGTCCGATCCGTCCAGCGCCCGGGCGGCAAGCCCCGCCTTGCTGTCGACCAGCCCGGCGATCCGGGCGTCGAGGGTCTGCGCGGCGATGATGCGCCACGCGGTGACCGGTTCGGACTGCCCGATGCGGTGGCTGCGGTCGATGGCCTGGGTCTGCTCCGCATCGGTCCAGGACAGCTCGGCCAGCACGATGTTGGAGGCGACCTGCAGGTTCAGGCCCACGCCAGCCGCGGTCAGCGAGCACACCGCCACCGCGACGTCCGGGTCGTTGACGAAGGCGTCGATGTTCGCCTGCCGCGCGGTTGGCGTCTGGCCGCCGCGGATCGACGAGAAGCGCACCCCCTGCCGGGCGAAGACCTCTTCGGCGGCGTCCATCACGTCGACGTGCTTGGCGAAGAAGACGACCTTGCCGGCGCTGCGGGCTAGCTGTGTCGCGTAGTCCGCGGCCAGTTCGGCCTTCGCCTGGCCGATGCGCCGCATCATGGTGAACACGTTCTCGCCGGACTGCGTCGTCGCGTCCTTTAGCTCAGACCGAGCCACCCGGCGGACGAGGGCGTGGTCAATGCCCTCGACGCCGACGTCGGAGGACCGGTTCGCGAGCGCGGTCTCGTACTGCGCCACCATCCGGCCGGCGAGCGCGCGTTCGGCCGCCCGGATCGACCGGCCGGCCCGTTCGTCCAGCTCGACAGGGAGGTCGGCGATGCGGCGGGCGGGGATGTCGGCGGCCACGTCGAGCTTGCGGCGGCGCACGATGCCGAGGTCGAGCACGCACCGGCGCGCCGCGGCGGAGAAGCCGCGGTCGGCGGGCGTCAGGCCGGTGTCCTCAAGCGCGTCCATCAGCTCGCCGAGGGGCTTACTGTCGTCGATCCAGCCGAGGAACTTCCAGATCGCCCGGAAGTCGTCGATGTCGTTGATCAGCGGGGTGCCGGTCAGCGCCATCAGCAGGGGCCGGTCCGTACGGGACCGGATCCGGTCGGCGAGCGCCAGGACGTGCTGCGAGCGCTGCGAGGTCTTGTTCTTGATGAAGTGGGCCTCGTCCACGACCATGCCGCGGAAGCCGAAGTCGCCGAGCCAGCCCAGGTGGCGGTCGAGCACCTCGTAGTTGAGCACGACGATATCGGCGAAGCCGTCGACAGCATCGCCGTCGCCCTGCACCACGGTGGCCGTGCGGCGGGGGGTCCAGCGGGCCGCCTCACGAGCCCAGTTGGTCTTGACGACGTTCGGCACGACGGCGAGCAGCGGATAGGCGTTCGCCGCTTCCGCGGCGAGCAGCGCCTGGGCCGTCTTGCCCAGACCCGGCTCATCGGCGAGCAGGAACGTCCGGTGACCGGCCGCGGCCGCGGCGACCAACTGCCCCTGGTGCGGCATCAGCTCCAGGCCCGCCGGGGTGAACCGTGCCGTCGGCGCCGGGAGCGCCATGCAGGCCGGGGCTCCCGCGCCTGCAGTTTCGAAGGAACTCAGCAGCGGGCCGAGGAGCTCCCAGCTGGCCAGGCGGCGCGGACGGGAGGTGCGCTGCGGAACGGCGGAGAAGTCGGGGGACAGGAAGGGGTTCGCCAGCTGCCGGGAGATCACCGACTTCGGCACGACCCGCCGCTCCGAGCCGGCCGAAGCGGTCGCGGTCTCCGCTGGCTCGATCTGCTCGGGCGCCGGCTCGATACCGAGGTCCCGCACCATCTCCAGCTTGAGCGACCGGGCCGCGTCGGAGACGCTGGAGTCCTCGGCGAGCAGCGCCAGTAGCCCAGCGTCCTGGACGGCGGTCGTCGCGAGGATGGCCGCGATGCCGTCTAGGCGCTTGAGCTGCTCAGCCCGACGACTGCCGGTTCCGGCCGCAGCCCGGATGCGCGCGCGCTCGTCCCGCAGCAGCAGGGCGGCGGCCTGGAACTTCGCGCGCACGGCAGGCGTCACGCGGCCGCGCCGAGCAGCCGCCTCGACTTCACGCACGGTGCGGGAGAGCACCGAGACGACGTCGCCACCGTGGCGGGCCCGTCGCTGCTTCTGCGGGGCGCTACGGCGGGCACCCGCCTGGCGCTGGCCTGGTCGAGCCAAAGACTCCTCCTCTGAATGCCGGGGCACGGTGGCCGCGGCAGCATGCCGTACAGTCCCGCAGTCGGGCGAGGAACGTCCCGGGCACGGGGCCTAGTGCTCCAGACACCGAGCCGGCTAGCGGATCTCGAAGGATCGACGCAGCGAGCCCCGGCAAGCGTCGCACGCAGACCAGGAGCCGCCGACGGGCGGACTGGTCACCACGGCACCGGGGAAAGTCGTCGCCGGACAGCCGGCCCGGTTCTTGGGTACCGCTCATATTAACGCGTGCGAGGGCGCAGAATTCCCGGCCGCACCGCGGGTGAATATCCTCGGTAGCCGCATTCGCCAGCTTCACCGTGGCCGCAGGGCGCTGCAGCCAAGGGAGGCCGGTAAAGCAAGGTGAGAAACCGGGCGGACGGCGCCGGGGACGGGATGAGAAGATCGGGGCGCGCTTATCGTTCGCAGCCGGAGGTGGCAGGCACGTGGCACACAGGTTCCCGGCACTGATCGCGGCGCCCGCCGCGGCACAAGAGCGGATCTGGCTGACCGGGGCACGGCTGTTCGACGGGACCGGATCGCCGCTGCGTGAGAACGCGGCGATCCTGATCGAGGACGGGATCATCCGCCGGGTCGCCGACGCCGCCGAGCCGTGCCCCGACGGCGCCTGGCCACTGGACGTGGGTCAGCGTGTCCTCATGCCCGGGCTGACCGATGCCCACACGCACGCCTCGGGCACCGTCCCGCAGGTGGCGAAGGGCGCCGAGGAACCGTTGCCCGGCATCGCGGCTCACTTCCTGCAGGCCGAACTCCGCGACTACCTGCGCTTCGGGGTGACCACGATCCGGGTGGTCGGCTCGCAGGGGATGGCGCCGCAGCAGGCCCGGCAGGCCATGCGTTACGGCGCATTCCGCGGTCCCCGCCTGCTGACCTGCGCGAAGATCGTCTCTGCGACGGCGCCGGGCGGGCGTTTCTACGGCGACATGTACCGTGAAGCCGACGGCCAGGACGACATGCGGCGAGCGGTCCGCGAGCAGATCCGGGCCGGGGCCGATTTCATCAAGGTGATGACGACCGGCGCCCGCTCCAACGAGCTGGAAGATCCCGACCCGCTCCAGCTCACCGAGCCGGAGCTGGCGGCGGTCACCGACGAGGCGCACCGGATGGGCTTCCGGGTCGCCGCCCACGCCGAGGGCCTGGACGGCTGCGCGGCAGCGATCAGGCACGGCGTCGACACCATCGAACACGGCATATACCTGCACCGCCGGCCGGACCTGCTCGACGTCATGGCCGCCGCGGGCCAGGTGCTGGTGCCCACCTTGTCGGGGTACTACTGGATGGCGGGGTTGAGCGAGGAGGTCATCGACCCCACCCATGCCGAGGCGGAGCCGGATATGCCGCCGGTGCTGGTGGAACTGGCTCAGCGGAACCTCGAGGAGGGCGCGGCCAGCATGCGGGCCGCGCGGCAGGCGGGCGTCAAGATCGCGCTCGGCAGCGACACCAGTCTGGCCGCCGGGCTCGAGATCCGGCGGATGATCCGCCACGGCCTCACGCCGGCCGAGGCCCTGGCCGCCGCGACCAGCACCGCCGCCGAAGCGCTCGGGCTGGACGAGCATATCGGCACCGTGACCGAGGGCAAGCTGGCCGACCTGACGATCATCGATGGCGACCCGCTGGCCGAGCCGCACCTGCTGTCCGATCCGGGCCGGATCTGGCTGGTCCTGCAGCTGGGCGCGCCCGTGGCCGGCCAGCTGCTCGCCAACCCGGCCCTCGCGGGCCAGTTCCAATGGCCGGACCGGCCGGCCGGACCCAGACCAGCTGACATGGCCGGCTGGGCCCGGGCAAGCCGAGGGCAGCTGGTTGAGCGGTAGTTTGCTCGTGGCCGGCACTCCTGGAATGCTTCGCTTGTGCCCTCCTTTCCAGCGACGTTCGCTGAGGATGTCATCAATCAGCCAGCCCGGGCCCAGTTCGAGGCGTTCCTCGACGAGCACCGCGGTGGACTCAATCGCTGCCTGGACGGGCTGACCGAGGAGCAGGCGCGCCAGTCGCTGGTGCCCTCCCGGACGACATTGCTGGGCCTGGTGAAGCATGCGACCTTCCTTGAGAAGGTCTGGTTTGACGAAGCTGTCACAGGCCGGTCACGTGCTGAGATCGGTATCCCCGCGAACTCGGGCGAGTCGTTCATCCTTCATGACGACGACACCATCGCCAGCGTCCAGCAAGCACACCGCGAGGCATGCGAGTCATCACGGCGTGCGACGTCATCCCTCGGGCTGGACGACAGGGTCTACGGCTACTGGCGCGGCCCGCTCCCGCTGCGCTGGGTGTACCTCCACGTACTGCGCGAACTCGCCCAGCACTGCGGGCATGCAGACATCCTGAGGGAGCAGATCCTCAACGGGTAGCGCGCCGGGCGCTCATACCGCGGACAGGGTCCGTCGGCTACACCCTCACGGCCGAAGACCCGCTGCCACCCGACCGCCGCAACGCCCCTCGCCTCATCAATTAGCCAGGCTGGTGCGCATTAACCTGATAAGACTCAGGTCAACCGGAATCTAGGCTGAAGCGTCCAACGGATGGCCGTGCCGGGCAGCAGGGGAGCTGACGGGAGCTACGTACGTGGGGAAGTTGATCGGAATACACGGGCTCGACGCCCGCTCAGCCGGGCGGCGCCTGAGCAGCAAACCGTCGGGCAAAACGCTGCTCGAAGTCCTGCCCGAGTTCGGCCGGTGAACGCCTTCGAGCCCGAGCGACGGCAATTTATCGCGATCGCCACCGCTGAGTACGCCCCCCCGTTCGAGAATCTCCCCGGCGTGCGGAACGAGGTGGACAAGATCCGGGGCTGGCTCACCGGGGAGCAACTCGGCAATCGAGGTTTCGAGCACGTCCATGAGGAGCTCGCCGATAATCCTTCTGAAGCTGCGATCAGGGCGGCGTTCAGGCGTCCATCTACGCGAGTGGATTGGTGCGGGGAGGATGCGGCGGTGGTTTACATCACCGGCCACGGCGAGACCCAAGTTGACGATGCGGATGAAAAGGGTAGTCGCCACCGGCGCCATGTCCTGGTGCTGAAAGATCCGGACGAGCCGGAGCGCTATAACGACGAGCTTGAGACCGCCCTCCTGCTGCGCTGGCTCTCCGATCTCACGATAGAGCACTTGCTAGTCATCATCGACGCGTGTTTCGCTGGCGAGGTGACCAGGCAGATCGAAGGACTGGCCAGTACCAAGAAGCATTGGCTGGTGCTGCCCAGCGCGACCAGCGAGCAGAAAGCGCAACAGTCGGCCCTGACCAACGCGATAGGGACATTCATCGCCGACGGCAGGAAATACAACACCTACGACCCGTACTACAACGTCGGGACATTTGTCAGGTCGCTCAACCAGATCCTTGCGCCAGAGCAGCGGGTAGAAAAGATCTACAAAGGCGGGGACCACGATGAGCACGTGTGCCTCCCTAATCCATTCGCCCAGCCAGGCAAGCGCGTGGAGACCGCCGCCGCCCGCCGGGCGCTGGCGCTGGAGAAGGACGCACTGGAGCTCCATAACCGGGTTGGCGGCCACCCCGTGGCGGCAGGTGACCCTCCCGGATGGCTGTTCGCTGGCCGGGAGAAGCTGACGCACGACCTGATCCGCGCCGCCGGCACCCCGGGCGTCACGGTGATTACCGGCAGCGCGGGCTGCGGTAAGTCCACCGCGCTATCCCGCCTCGTGACACTGTCCGACCCGACGTTCCGTGAGCAGTACGCCAGCGAGCTGCTGAACATCCCGGGGCACATGCGACCCGAGGAAGGGGCCATCCGGCTGGCCGTTTCCGCACGCAACAGGTCTAATGAGGAGCTGCTTGGGCAGATGTGCTTCCTCCTGGGCATCCCGGTGGAGGTTCGCTGGACCGACAACCCGGTCGGCACCTACCGGGATGCCTTGAGCGAGTACGTGGCAAACGACCCGGAGCCCTTGGTGGCCATCGTCATCGATGCGCTTGACGAGGCCAGCGAAAAATCGAGTCTCGTCCGGAGCGTGCTCGACCCGCTCCGGACGCAGCATCCAAAAAAGCTATGCCTGCTCATCGGCGTCCGTTCTCCTGGCGATGGCGTCGGCGGCGGCCAGAGCGCGGACGGAGGATCGCTGCACGACCTGGTGAAGACGGTGCTCAAGGCGCCGTCGATCCCGGCCGACCGGGCACCGTGGTGGAACCCGGCCGATGTTGATGTCTTCGTCCGCAACATCCTCACCAATACCTCTGGCTCGCCCTACCGGAACGAGGCCGGCACCGTCGCAGAAGTCTCGAATGCGATCAGCAAGGTCGCCGGTACCTCTTACCTGATGGCAAAGGTGGCGGCAGAGTCTCTGGCCGGGCGCCCCGACATCATCGCGCCCGACGACCAGGCCTGGCTCAGCACCCTGAACGATGGTCTGCTCGGCGTCCTCCGCGACGATCTGACGGTCAGCATTCCTAAGGCGGCCGATCGGCGTAAGGGGATTGCGTTGCTGCGCGCCGTCGCGTTCGCTCGCGGGAACGGACTGCCCTGGAGCTCGGTATGGGCAAGGGTGGCGACAGCTGTAGATGCTGGCGACGGTGCAAGCCGCTCCTACGGGGACGACGCGGTGGACTGGCTGCTGGAATCCCGGCTCAACGCCTACCTGGTCACAGACCGCCAGGACGGCCTGACGGTCTACCGGCTCTTGCACGATCAGCTGCAGCAGACGCTGCAGCATCAGTGGCGCGAACTGCTCGAGGACCCGGCGGAGCGGGCATCGGGCGACAGCGGCAGGCCGCCCGTGGCCGACGAAGAGATCGAGGACGTCGAGGAGCGCATCTTCTGGGAACTGAGCGGCAGCAGCCTGGTCCCGAGACGGCCATCCGTCGCCGTTAACCAGGCGCCTCCGGACTACATACGGCGTTATCTCGCCGAGCACGCGCTGGCCGGCGGCGTGCTCAGGCAGCTGCCGGTCCCCTTCCTGCCCTACCTTGACCTGGCCGGCCTCCGCGCGGCGATCGGTGCGTACGCGGCTCGCCGGGACCTGGAAGAGAACGTGCCATGGCTGCCGCTCATGCGTCAGATCACGCACCTCTGGGACTGGGGCCAGCCGGCCCGCAACGCCGCGGCGATCGAGATGTGGGCCGCGCTGACCGGGACGACGCTGTCAGAGCAGCCCGGCGGCCCGTGGCGGGTGTGCTGGGCCGCCGGGCCGCCGGACAACGGCATCCTGCTCGGCCGGCATGACCATGAGGTGTCGAGCACGGCCACCGCCGACCTGTCCGGCACGCCGATCGCGGTGACCGGCGGGATGAGCGGCGTCCTGCGTATCTGGGACCTGAGCAAGGGCATAAACTACCGCGAGCCGATCGACACGGGAGGCGGGGCTGTCCTGTCCGTTGCCACCGCCCGGCTGGCGGACGACCTGCTCGCGGTCACCGGATGCGACGACGGCACCATTCGGATCTGGGAACTGCCGTCTGGCCGCGCGGTTGGCGACCCGCTGATACACGGGAGCGGCCCGGTCAAGGCGGTGACGGTTGACACCCTGGCTGACGGGCGTGTGGTGGTCGCCGCGGCGGACGAGTCGGGGACGATACGCACCTGGGACCTGGCAACTCGGGACCTCGTTGGCGCGGAGGTTGAAACTGGACTGGGACTGGCGCTCGGACTCGCCACCGCCAGGGTCGGCAAGCAGGTGCTCGGCCTCGCCACCGGAACAGACGGCGGCTTGCAAATATGGGATCTGGCCACCGGCGACCGGTGGGCCGACCGGCTCATCGCGCCGAAGGACGCCGAGCCGTCAACCAGCGGCACCACCCCGGGCGGACCGGCGATAAGGGACGCCAAGCGTTCAACCACCCGCACCGCCCCTGGTGGGCCGGCGATCGCAGTCGCGGTACGGGACAACCGGGATATCGCGATCACCGGCTATGGCAACGGGCTCCAGTTCTGGGATCTGCTGGATCGCAAGCCGACCGACTGGGCTGACGGTAACCAAGGCAGGGTGCGGTCACTCGCGGTCGTCCAGCGACAAGACCGGATTGTCGCGGTAACTGGCGGTAACAAGGCGGTTAGGGCGTGGGATCTCACCGCGGGCGAACCATCCGGCGAACTGCTCACCGGCCATGACGGCACGGTAGACGCCGTTGCGGTCATCGAGTCAGCCGACGGAACGCTAGCGGTGTCCGCGAGCAGGGACCGCACGGTCCGGGTCTGGGAAATGGCCGGAGACCGGCTCTCCGGCGCGCAGCCGTCCGCCGAGCAACTCAAGAACGTCAACGGCGTGGCCACGGCCATGCTGCGTGGGCATCCGGTGGCGATCGTCTGCAGCAACCGCGTCGTGCAGGTGCTGGGCCTGGAGAAAGGCGAGCGGGTGGTGCCGCCGCTCACCGGGCACGCTAGCACCGTGGTGTCCGCGGCGGCAGCTGCGCTGCCGGACGGAGGGGTGCTCGTCGTGGCCGGCGGCTGGGACGGCTCGATCCGCGCCTGGTCGGCTGCGGACAGGGCTGCGGACAGTCTGCGCGTTGGCAACACCGTAGGTCTGCACCGAGGAGGCATCGCGTCTCTGGCCACGGCTGAGCTAGCGGACGGGCGAATTGTCGCCGTGACCGGCGGTTGGGACCACAAGGTGCGCGTATGGGACCCCTACGCCAGCGCGGAGGCCTGCGAGCCACTGCCGGATCACGCGGGTAAGGTTCTCGCGGTGGCAACCGCCAAAGCCGCTCATCGGTCCCTCGTCATCTCCAGCAGCTGTGACGGTCATGTCCGGATCCGTGATCTCGACGTGCACGCTAACCCCGACCTCGACGAATTGTGGCCACCAGTGGATATCGACACCCGCCAGCAGGTCGCCAGCCTCGCGGTTGTTCAATTCCCGAACGGGCAGCTCAGCGTGGTTGTCGGCGGAGAGGACGGCATCGTCCAGGTGTTTGAGCTGCGGGACGGCACGGAGGTGAGCAGACGGTCATGGCGTGCGTCCCTAGAGGCGGTGGCGGCGGTGGCGGTCGGTCAACTGGAGGATAAGCACGTCGTATTCACCGGCACAGAGGAGTCCCTCGTCCAGGCCTGGGACATCAAGACCGGACGGGCGATATCTGCGGCACTGCCGACTCCAGGCCCCGTGCACGCCATGACCTACCAGGCCGAGCCGCCCCGCCTGCTGATCGGAGGCGCCGGTGCCGCAGTTGTCCATCCGCTTCAGAGCACACGATAAGAAAGGGATTCTCATGTCTGAGCCCTCTTTGATTGTTCGTCGCGACGACCGAGATGCCCAGGGGAACCTGCGGCCGGAGCATCTGGATGAGATCGGCCGGACTCTGCAGGCGTCGGGCTTCGTACTGCTGCCGAGCGACACCGCGTACTCCATCGCGGCATGGCTGGACACCGCCCAGATCCGAGACAACATCAATACGATCCTGAAGCGAGGCGACGACCCGATCTCGCTGGCGTTTCCGTCGCTGGATCTCGTCCGGGAGTGGATGGAGCCGAACCGGATCGCAGACCTGCTGTTCAGGCGCTTCACGCCCGGCCCGATCACCGTGGTGTGCCGGGCCTCCCGCCTCATCCCGGCCGACGTTACCGAAGAAGCGTGGCGCAGCCAGAACCGGACGATCGGCATACGGATCCCGAACTCGGCCGAGGAACGGCAGGTGGCCGAGGCCGGGCGGACCCCGATCACCACGGTGGCCGTCCGGGACCTCGCGAGCAACGATCCTGTCACCTCCTTTACTAAGGCCTTCGAGATCGTGCAGGCAGGCATGGAAAGGATCGGCGGTGCGCCCTGGTGCGCCATCGAAGGCGAGATCTTGTACCCGGATACTTCCAGCGTGGTCGAAATCATCGGGGAAGACGGGAGTTGCCGGTGGATCCGGGACGGCGCCATCCCGGAACCGGACATCCGGGCCTGCATTGCGGATGCCATGGCGGCTCTGCAGGAAAGCTGACCGGGCATGGTCGCAGGTCCTTTTCGGCAGATCCCGATCGCTGGCGGCGCGACCGCCGATCTATACGTTCTCCGGTACGACAACGCCGGCCGCTTGCGCAGCCCGCGGACCGAGTCGCAGCTTAAGGAGTCCCTCGGCGCGGCCAGCGACGTCTTTCTCTTTTCTCATGGCTGGAACAACATCTTCGCCACGGCCGCGGAGCGCTATCGCGGGTTTATCGAGGGTTATATCCAGCAGCGCCAGCAGTACAGCCTTCCGGTGCCGACCGGCTACCGGCCGCTGATGATCGGGTTGATCTGGCCCTCCACCGATTTTGTTCTGCCCTGGGAAGCTGGCCCGAAGATCGCGGCAGCCGGAGCTCCCGGGGACCCGGAGGGGGCGCAGGCCGAGCAGATGCTGAGCTTCGTCACCGAGTCCCTTGAGCCCGACGCGGATGCGGCGCTCACTGAACTGGTCGATGCCCGCACGGCCCTGGACGCCGGCGAGGCACGACAGGCGGCAGAGATCGTCTTGACCGCGCTGTGGCCGGATGCCGACCCGGACGACGGCGCGCCGCCGCCAAGCGTCGATGAAGTGCTCGCCTCCTGGTCGGCCATGAATGGCGTGGACGCGCCGGTACCCGCAGATCCAGACGATTTCGGCACAGTCGGAAGCGCGATCGGCACAGAACCGGCAGCCGCCGCAGGCTCTTCCCTTGACCCCAGGAATCTCCTGCGAATGGCGACCGTGTGGAAGATGAAGGCGCGGGCTGGCCAGGTCGGCGCATCCGGCGCGGGGCCGCTGGTCAGGCACATCCTGGGCCACAGCACGGCCCGGCTGCATCTGGTCGGGCACTCCTTCGGTGCTCGTCTGCTGTTGTCGGCGCTCGCCTCGCAGCAGCCTGCTCGTCCGGCCCGGTCAATGCTGCTGTTGCAGGCAGCGGTCAATCGCTGGTGTTTCGCCAGGAACGTGGCCGGGACCGGATACGCAGGCGGCTACGTTCCCGTTTTGGATCGGGTCGAGAGACCGATCCTGACGACCTTCTCCCCGCATGACGAGGCGCTGACGAAGGCATTTCCCCTGGCGGTTCGCGGCGGCCATCTTGGCGAGCCAGACGTTGCCGCATTCAGTAAGCCGGAACTCTACGGTGCGCTCGGCGGACTCGGGCCGGCTGGCCTCGGTGGCCTGGGAGCAACCGAGCCGGCGGCGATTCCCGGCCAGGAAGATTACGATCTCGGCAGTGGCCGCAAGGTGATCGCGATCGACGGCGGCAGGGAGATCGACGGCAGGCCAGCGATCAGCGGACACGGCGACATCAGCAATCCCGTCACGTGGTGGGCATTGCATTGCCTGACCGGATCCGGGTGAGGGATGAGCCTGCCGGAGAGCCTCCAGCTCAACGCCTGGACGGGCGATGCGGTAGCCCAAGGGGAGTTGGAGCCTGAAGCAGCCGAGTGGGGCGACAGGCCCGGGCTGCCAAGACCGCAGCAGCCGCTG
>Ga0335081_10015108_pt1 | contig 12489 bp, 8 predicted proteins | sample Lox_Sample_35_FD_206713 | JGI IMG/M metagenome (GOLD analysis project Ga0335081, IMG submission 206713) | Soil microbial communities from Loxahatchee National Wildlife Refuge, Florida, United States - Lox_Sample_3.5 | ecosystem: Environmental > Terrestrial > Soil > Wetlands | place: USA: Florida...
TCGTGCACGAGATCGTGCCGGCACCCGAGCCGCTCGACGTGTGCGCGCGACTTTCACGCCAGCCGTTTCTTGTCTTTCTCGACAGCGCCCGGCGTGACGCGCGCCTGGGGCGGTATTCGTTCATCGCGGCCGATCCGATTCACCTGATCCGGAGCAAGGGCGCGCTCACGCTGGAGCGCCCCAGCGGGCGCTCTGAATGGAAGCGCGTCTCCGATCCACTCGGCGCCGCGCGGGCGGTGTTGCGCCGGTTCGAAGCGGAGCCGGTAGCGGACCTGCCGCCGTTTCAGGGCGGGGCGGCCGGTTATCTGGGATACGACTGGGGCACCACCCTCGAGCGCGTCCCGCGGGCGCGGTACGATGACCTCGAGATTCCCGACGTGATGCTCGGGATCTACGATTGGGTCATCGCGTGGGACCACGCTGCGGGACGGGCATGGATCATCTCCACGGGAATGCCCGAGCGGGGGGCCGGCCGCGAGGCTCGCGCCGCGAGCCGTCTCGCCCTGGTGCGGCAATACATCGGCCAGCCCGTTGAGGCGGCCGGGCCGTCCCAGCCCGCCCCAGGCCACGAACCGGCTCGTGTTTCGGCGCCGAGTTTTGCGGTCAAATCCTTATCGCCACGCGCTCGCGTGCGCTCGAATTTCACCCGCGCCGGGTACGAGGCAGCGGTGCGGCATGTTGTCGAGTACATCCGGGCGGGCGACATCTTCCAGGCCAACCTGTCCCAGCGGTTCCAGGCCCCGCTGATCGGGACCGCGCTCGAGCTGTATCAGCGGCTCCGGTCCCGCAATCCCGCACCGTTCGCGGCCTACCTCGCGTTCGATGACGTCAGAATCGCGAGCTCGTCACCGGAGCGGTTCCTGCGCGTTGGGCACGGCCAGGTCGAGGCCCGCCCGATCAAGGGAACGAGGCCGCGGGGGACGGGTCCGGAGCACGATGCCGCACTCGCGCGCGCGCTGCACGAGAGCGCAAAGGATCGCGCTGAGAACGTGATGATCGTGGATCTGCTGCGGAACGACCTGTCGCGTGTGTGCCGCCCCGCGAGTGTGCACGTCCCCGAGCTGTTCGCGCTCGAGCAGTACGCGACCGTGCACCACCTCGTGTCTACCGTCGTCGGGGAGCTCGAGCCCGAGCACGACATCATGGATCTGCTCCGCGCATCGTTTCCCGGCGGATCGATCACGGGCGCGCCCAAGATTCGGGCGATGCAGATCATCGCCGAGCTCGAGCCGACGCAGCGCACCGTGTACTGCGGCGCGATTGGGTACGTGAGCCTGTCGCATGCCGCAGACACAAGCATCGCGATCCGCACCATGCTGGTGCGGGGGGACGAAGTCTACTTCCAGGCAGGCGGCGGCATTGTCGCCGACTCCGAGCCGGAGCTCGAGTACGAGGAAACACTCGACAAGGCCGCGGGGATGATCGAGGCACTGGTACCGTGATTCTCCTGATCGATAACTACGACTCCTTCGTCTACAACCTTGCTCGCTACGTCCGCGAGCTAGGCCGCGATGCACTCGTCCGCCGCCATGACGCGATCACCCTCGAGCAGATCGCGGCCCTCGGGCCGTCGCACATCCTTATCTCGCCCGGACCCTGCACTCCGGGTGAAGCCGGAATCTCGACCGACGTCGTGCGACACTTCGGCCCGAGGATTCCGATCCTGGGCATTTGCCTGGGGCATCAATGCATCGGGGCGGCGTATGGAGCCGGCATCGTGCGCGCGGCGACTCCGATGCACGGCAAGGCTTCACTCATCTATCACGATGGCCGCGGAATTTTTGCCGGCTTGCCAATTCCGTTTCGGGCCGGCCGGTACCATTCGCTCGCCATCGCGCGCACCGGCTTGCCCACTCAGCTGCGCGTCACGGCGACGGCGGAAGACCGCGAAATCATGGCGGTCGAGCACACGCGCGATCCCGTCATTGGACTGCAATTCCATCCGGAATCGGTGCTCACCGAATACGGCTATCACCTCCTCGCCGGGTTCCTGGGAGCGGCGCCGCCGACCGGCGGATCGCTTCCGACCCATGCGGACGGCAGTGCGGCTCGTGGGCCCCTGCCGGCGGCGGCCGTGCCGTGATCGTCGAATCGATTCTCACTACTCTCGACCACGCCGGGGTCCCGAACTTCGCACCGATGGGGGTGGAATGGGGCGAAGCAGAAATTGTCGTGAAGCCGTTTCTCGAGACGACCACGTTTCGGAACCTGCAGGCCACACGCGCCGGAGTCGTGAATCTCACGGACGACGTCGGGGTGTTCGCGCGCGCCGCGATCTCGAACGCGCCGTTCCCCGCGTTCCCAGCGGAGCTCGTTCGCGGCGTCGTGCTCGCGACCGCGTGCTCGTGGCGCGAAATCATCGTCCAGACGATCGATGAAACGCCGCCCCGTGCACGCATTCTCACGCGCGTGGTGCATCATGGCGTGCGCCGGGAATTCATCGGCTTCAATCGGGCGAGGAATGCGGTGCTCGAAGCCGCGATCCTCGCTACGCGAACACACGTCCTCCCGGCCGAAGAGATTCAGTCCGAGTTCAAACGGCTGAGTGTCATCGTGGAAAAGACGGCCGGACCCGCGGAGCGCGAGGCCATGCTGCTGCTCACCGAGTTCGTGCGCGCGGCACTGGCGGTCTCCCCCTCCCCCTCCCCCTCCCCCTCCCCCGCTCCCGCCCCCGCGATTTGAGCGCGTCGACCACCACACGGCCGATGCTCGTCGAAGCACCCGCTCGGCTGCATTTCGGTGTGCTGGACCTGCGGGGAGAGCTGGGGCGGCGGTTCGGGGGAATCGGCGCCGCGATTCCCGTCCCGTCGCTGCTCCTGGAAGGCGCACCCGCGGCGCGCTTCACCATCGAGGGGAGCGGACCAGACGTGGATCGCGCGCGCCAGTTCGCGCGCCGGTTTGCGGCGCACTATCGCATAGAGCTGCGCGCGCGACTCACATTGCGCCGCACGATTCCAGCGCACGTCGGACTCGGTTCCGGGACGCAGCTCGCTCTCGCGGTGGCTCGGGTGCTGGCCGAGCTGCACGGGATCGACGCCGATACCACGCAGTTGGCCCGCGCAGTGGATCGGGGCCGGCGCTCGGGCGTGGGCACGTGGACGTTCGCCCTCGGCGGGTTCGTGCTGGAGGGAGGACGTCGCGCTGACAGTGGTGGCGTTGCCCCCCTGCTCGCGCGGCTTCCCATCCCACAGCCGTGGCGCTGCGTGCTGGTGGTTCCCGAGGGAGCCCCTGGGCTCGTGGGTGACGAAGAGGCTCGCGCGTTTGCCGAGTTACCTCCGCCCTGCCGCGGTGAAGTCGAGCGCGTCGCCCATCTCGTGCTCATGCAGCTGCTTCCGGCGCTCGCCGAAGCCGATCTGCCGGGGTTCGGAGCCGCGCTCACGGAGATTCAACGCATCACTGGTGGCTGGTTCTCCGCCGCTCAGGGAGGTGTGTACGCCCCGGGGCCGAGCGCCGAGTTGATCGGAGCGCTCGAGCGGGGAGGCGCGCTCGGTGTGGGGCAAAGCTCATGGGGTCCCGCCGTTTATGGGCTCACGCCCGATCCGGCCAGCGCCCAGATCCTCGCGGCGCGGGTGCGCACGGCGCTCGGTAGGACGCCGGGAGCCGTCTACGAGACCGGGTTCAGTCACACCGGAGCCACCATCTTGCCTTCTTGACGGGTGCAGAACCGCGGGCTATAACCAAAATCCCCACACGCTTTTCGTACAGAAGGGACATGCTGTATGTCCGGATTCTGTTGGGAGCGTAGTCCCCCGTTTCGACTCCCCGGGTCGACACCGACCCATAGCCGGACAAGCGCCCATGCTCAACCTCATCTTTTTTCACATGGGGTATGCTAATGAATCAATCCCAATTGTCGTCCGGCAGCCTCGTCGCGAGCTTGATGCTCGTCGCGGCCGCCGTGGGGGCCCAGAACCCCGCACCGGCGAAGCCCGCAGCCGCGGCGCCGGCGAAGCCCGCAGCAGCAGCACCCCAAGGGTCGGGCGAGTGGACGATGCCAGGTCGCACACAGGACCTGCAGCGCTACAGCCCGCTGACCCAGATCACCCGCGCCAACGTCAAAGGCCTGAAAGTCGCCTGGCAGTTTTCCACGGGCGTGCTGCGCGGGCACGAGGGTGCGCCGCTCGTGATCGGAAATGTCATGTACGTTCACACCCCGTTCCCCAACATCGTGTACGCCCTCGATCTGACCAAACCGGGCGCGCCGATGATCTGGAAACACGTACCGTCGCAACCCGCTGAGGCGATTCCGATCGCCTGCTGCGATCTCGTAAACCGCGGCCTGGCGTATCACCCGAGCGGCAAGCTGTTCATCCAGCTGTTGCAGGGCGATCTGCTTGCGCTCGACGCCAAGACCGGCAAGCAGCTGTGGCGGGTACCCAACGCGGATTACAAACAGGGTTCGACGATGACCAACGCGCCGATCGTCATCCGCGACATCGTCATCGCCGGCATTTCGGGCGGGGAGTTCGGCGTGCGCGGGCGCGTCACGGCGTTCGATGTCAACAGCGGCAAGGAGCTGTGGCGCGGTTACAGCACGGGGCCCGATTCGGAAGTGCTGATCAATGGGACGCCGAACGCCAACTACGAGTCGATGAAGGGCAAGGATCTGGGCGTGTCGACCTGGACCGGCGACGAGTGGAAGCGCGGCGGCGGCACCACCTGGGGTTGGTATTCGTACGATCCCGACCTGAACCTGTTCTACTACGGCTCGGGCAATCCCGGCACCTGGAACCCCGATCAGCGCCCCGGCGACAACAAGTGGTCCATGAGCATTTGGGCCCGCAACCCGGATAATGGCCAGGTCAAATGGGTATACCAGATGACGCCGCATGATGAGTGGGACTACGACGGCGTGAACGAGATGATTCTTGCGGATCTCACGATCGGCGGGAAGCCGGTGAAGGCGCTGGTACACTTCGATCGCAACGGCTTCGGCTACACGCTCGATCGGACGAACGGCAAGGTGCTCGTCGCGCAGCCCTTTGGCCCCGTCAACTGGGCGTCGAAGATCGATCTCACGACCGGCCAGCCGGTCCGGAATCCGCAGTACGGGACGACCTCGAAGAAGAACACCGAGGGCATCTGCCCGGCCGCCATCGGCTTCAAGGATCAACAGCCCGCGGCGTATTCGCCGCAAACGGGGCTGTTCTACGTCCCCACGAACAACATCTGCATGGATTACGAGGGCGTGGAAGTGAAATACTCGGCCGGTCAGCCGTACGTCGGCGCGATCGTCCGCATGTTCCCCGGACCGGGAGGCAACCGTGGCGCGTTCATCGCCTGGGATCCCGTGGCCGGCAAGATCAAGTGGTCGATCAAGGAAGACCTCGCGGCGTATGGCGGGGCGCTGACGACCGCGGGTGGGATCGTATTCTACGGCACGATGGAAGGCTGGCTCAAGGCGGTCGATCAGCGCACCGGGCAGGAGCTGTGGCGCTTCAAGACCGGCTCGGGCATCATCGGTAATCCGATGACCTTCGTCGGACCTGACGGCAAGCAGTATGTCGCGGTGCTGTCGGGTGTCGGCGGTTGGGCGGGGATTGGCGTCGCCGCCGGGATCGGTCCGGAAGATCCGACGGCAGGGCTGGGCGCGCTCGGCGCGTTCGGCGATGCTGGCAACTTCAGCAATCAGGGCGGCATTCTGACGGTGTTCTCGCTCTGATGCGGCATTCGCGTCACCCGTAACACGGCTCGTAGCTGTTGATGAAGTCACGACCCGGTGTCGAGGCCAATCACCTCGACACCGGGTATTTATCTCTCAAGAGCTTTTCCCTGAGGTGGCTCGTGAGCAGTCCTATCGCCGCTCGTTCCGTGAAGCGCACCGCCCCCGTGCTGTTCGTCCTGCTCGCGAGCGTGCTGCTCGCCGCACACTCGGCTCCGAGCCCGGACCCGCTGCGCGTGTGCGCGGACCCGTTCGATCTGCCGTTCTCCAACGATCGCGAGGAAGGCTTCGAGAACAAGATCGCACAGATCGTCGCCAAGGATCTCGGCACCACGGTCGCAAACTTTTGGTGGCCGCACCGCCGCGGCTTCATCCGCAACTCGCTGTCGGCGGGACTGTGCGATGTGGTGATGGGCGTCCCCGTGGGATTCGATCCGGTCCGCACGACCGCGCCCTATTACCGCTCGACGTATTACTTCGTGTACCGCACCGATCGCAATCTCAACATCCGCTCGCTCGACGATACCGTGCTCAAGCATCTGAAGATTGGCGTGAATCTGATCGGGTACGATTACACCAACACGCCGCCGGCGCACGCGCTCTCGGCACGCGGCGTGGTAGGCAATCTCATCGGGTTCTACAACTTTCTCGGGCCTGAACGGGATCATCCCGAGGACATCGTGAACGCCGTCGCGCAGGACAGCGTGGATGTGGCCATCGTGTGGGGCCCCCTCGCCGGGTATTGGGCCAAACGCACCGCGGTTCCCCTGACGCTCGTGGCGCTGCCCGATTCCGATCCCGTATCGGGGATGATTTTTGGCTTCGATATGGCCATGGGAGTGCGCCACCGTGACAAAGACCTGGCGGCGCGCCTCGATTCCGTGGTTGCGCGCGACCGGCAGCAGATAACGGATGTGCTGAAATCGTTCAACATTCCCCTCGCCGAGCCACGCAGCAGCGCTCCCGATCGCGCCGCCCCGACGCCTGCGGCCCCCCGGCCTTCAGGACCCTCGGTGGATTTCACTGCGCTCGAGCTCCCCGCCGCGAGGGTCGCACGCGCCGACAGCCTGCTCGTCTCGGACGATGAATACCAGGGCTGGAAGTGGTTTCATGTCTACTGCTATCGCTGCCACGGCACGGACGCGTTCGGGGGACAGCTCGCGCCCGATTTGCGCCATTCGCTCGGACCCGATGGCTCGGTGACTCACGACGTGTTCCTGCAAACGGTCACCGAGGGGCGCGTTCCCAAGGGCATGCCCTCGTGGAAAACACTGCTCGACAGCACCCAAATCGAGCAGCTCTACGCCTACGTGAAAGCCCGGAGCTCGGGACGGCTCGCGCCGGGCCGGCCGCATCGCGCATCGGATATTTCCAAACCGTGACGGCCGCTTGGGCGGTACTCGGGACCGTTGCCTCGGTGCTCGTTCCGACCGCGCAGGATTCGGCGGGACGTGTGCTCAGCGTGGCGGTGGTCGAGTTCGTCGCGACGGATGCGGCGGGGGGAAGCGGCATCGATAGTAGTGTGCGGGCGCGCCTGCTCTCGAGCGGGCAGGCGCCCGACGTCTGGCTCGCCACGGATCTGCGCGAAACGGGCCGCTACGCCCCGGTGGCCCGCGACCGGGTCAGCGCGGCGCTCAATGCGCTCAGTACGACTCCTTGGGACTGTGACGACGTCAGCTGCGCCACGCGAGTGGGCCATGCGCTGGGCGCCGAGCGGGTCGTCACCGGCCGGGTCACCCGGGTCTCGAATCTGATCTGGTTTCTGCACGCGACGCTGATCGATGTGGCGGGCGAGCGGGCAGTGCACCGCGAGGAATTCGAGATCAAGGGCGACGTCTCGAATCTTCTTCCCAGGGCGATGGGAGCCTTGGCGCGACGCTTCGAACAACACGACGCGGCGCGGCTGACACGTGACCAGGTGCTGGCCGTGCTCGCTGCGGCGCCTGCCGGCGCCGCGCCCAACCTCGCGGGGCAGGATCTCTCGGGGCTCGATCTCTCGGGCACGGATTTTCGTCGCTCCGACCTGTCGGGCAGCCGCCTCGTGGGCACGAACTTGTCACAGGCGAATCTCTTCGCTGCAACGCTGAGCGACGCGGTGGCGACGGGAGCGAGCCTCGCGGGCGCGAATCTCGACATGTCCGTGTTGTACCGCGTCGACCTCTCGAAGGCCGACCTGCGCGGCGCGAGCATGTTCGGGGCGATCGCCGCTGGCGGCAATTTCACCGAAGCGGACCTCCGCCTGGCCCGGATCATTGCCGCGCTGACGCATGCGACGTTCGCGAACGCAAACCTCAGCGGCGCGAATTGCGGCGCCGATCCGGGCAATCAACCCATGGGCGTCATGCGAACCGATGCGAGCGACGCCGATTTCTCGGGCGCAAACCTCTCGGAGGCGAACCTCCGCAAGGTCAACTTCACGCGCGCCACACTCACTGGCGCGGACGTTACCGGCGCCGATGTCACGGGAGCGGATCTCACGGATGCGGACTTCCGCGGCAGCCACGGCCGGCCGGCCGGCGGCGGTTTCACGCGAGCGCTCAACGTGCAGCTCGCCAGGTTCGATCCGCCTGATCCCGACCCCGAGCCGATGCTGTACGTGAGCAACGAGAAGGGGAATACGGTCAGCATGGTCTCGGCCCAGCGCGACACCGTCGTGGCCACGATCCCCGTTGGAAGGCGGCCGCGCGGCCTCGCCGTGAGCCCTGACGGGAAGACGTTATACGTCGCCCTGGGCGAGGACAACGCGATCGGCGTCATCGATGTGATGGCGCGACGCGTGATTCGGACGATTCCGACCGACTCGGATCCCGAACTCCTGGCGGTGAGCCAGGATGGTCATGTCGTGTACATGTCCAATGAGGCGATCGCCAAGGCGAGCGCGCTGGATCTCACGTCCGGACGCGTGCTGTTCACGACCGCCGTGGGGGTCGAACCGGAGGGCATCGCGGTAAGCCCCGATGGATCGAAGGTCTACGTGACGGCGGAAACGACCGGTGACGTGTCGGTGCTCGACGCGAAAACCGGGCGACTCCTGCGCACCATCAAGGTCGGCGACAACCCCCGTACGATTCGCTTCACGCCCGACGGCAAGCACGCCTACGTGACCGCCGAAGCGGGCGGCGACATCTCGATCATCGATGCGGCGAAGGACAGCGTGGTGGCAGAGCTACCGCTCGGCGACCGGAAAACGAAGCCGGTCCGCGTGGCGTTCAGTCCTGATGGGCGGCTGGCCTACATCACCGAAGGCGCGGCAGCGGACGTGCGGATGCTCGACGGGGTGCACGACAGCACCATCGCCACAATACCCGTCGGAGCCCGCCCCTGGGGAATCGCGCTGTCACCCGATGGACGGCGGTTGTACACAGCTGATGGCAAGGCGAATGCGCTTTCCGTCATCGATACTGAGGCCCGAAAGGTCGTACGCACAGTTCCCGTGGGCGAGCGTCCCTACGACGTGGTATACGTCCCCTGAGCGGCCGCGGGGCGCGGCCCGCGGGGCGCGAGCCAGCCGTCCAGGCCCCAACGCCTCCCGGCGCTCGAGCCCAGGATCACGATCAAGCTGACCGCCAGGACGTAGTGGAAGCCTTGTTGTGACGCGCCCTGCCAGAAGACCGCGAGGTAGTAGCACACGACAAGGAGGAGCGCGACCGCGGCGCCGAGCTCGGTGAGGAGCCCCAACACCAGCAACAGCCCTGCGGCGCTCTCGCCCAACGCGGTGAGTTGGGCAAATACCGACGCGTGGGGGATGACCGTCCCTTCCAGAAAGGTCTGGTACGACGTCAGCGGATTACCCGCCGCGTACTTCTCGAGCAGCTTTGGCATCAATTGCACCCAGCGCACGGACGCGATCGGCATCGGAACGAATCCGCCGAGCAGGGTCAGCTTCGTAAAAATCGATTTCGCAAACCAGACGCCGACCGCGATGCGCAGCACGGCCAGCCACTGTTCGGGGGCGCGAAGCGGGATCGGGCGAGCATCGTTCACTGGAGCTATTTCCCGATACAAAATGCCGCGAACACGCGGTCCAGGATATCGTCGGGGGTCACGACGCCGATCAGGTCTTCGAGCGCGCCAATCGCCGCTCGCAGATGCGTTGCCGACGCGACCGCGTCGATGCCAGCCCCCCGCGCGTCGTGAAACGCGTCGAGTTCGTTCAGGGCACGCTCGAGCGCAATGCGATGCCTGGCACGCGTGACGATCGGCTCGATATCGGCCGAACGGAGCAACTGCCCGAACGCGGCTTCGGCGAGCTGCCGCTTGAGGACATCGAGGCCGGAGCCGGTGACCGCCGAAACCGCGGGGAAGCGGAAGGCGGGAAGCGGGAAGCGATCCGATTTGGTGAGCACAGTGATCACGGGAGCGCCGCACTGCGCCAGAAATTCCTCTCGCCCTCCCGCTTCCCGCTCGTCGCTTCCCGCTTCCCGTGTTTCTTCGCAGTACAGAATAAGATCCGCCGCGCCGAGATAGCGCCGGCTGACCTCGATACCGAGCCGCTCGATCCGATCACTCGTATGACGGAGGCCGGCGGTGTCGACGAGCCTAAAGGGCAGCCCTTCGATGACTGCCGCTGCCTCGATCGCGTCTCTCGTGGTCCCGGGCACGTCGGTGACTATTGCGCGCTCATGGCCGAGCAGAGCGTTGAAGAGGGACGACTTTCCCGCATTGGGTTTTCCCGCGATCACGACGAGCGCTCCCTCGCGCAGCCGCTCGCCCTCGGGAGCCGTGCGGAGCAGATCCGCGATCCGGGTGCGCACGGTCTGCCAGGCCGTCGCGATCCGCACATCGCTGACGGGCCCATCGTCCTCCTCTGGAAAGTCGATTTCGTAACACAGCAGCGCCTCGAGCTCCACCAGCTCGCCCCGGAGCGACACGAGGCGCTCGGACAGCCCGCGATCGAGCTGGTGGAGCGCGCGCCGGCGCTGCGCGGGTGAAGCCGCATCGATCAGGTCCGCCGTGGCCTCGGCCTGAAGCAGGTCCATTTTCCCGTTCCGCACCGCCCGACGGGTGAACTCCCCCGGCAAGGCATGTCGGGCTCCCGCGGCGACAAACGCGGTCACGGCTTCGGCGGGAACCAGCGCGCCGCCGTGGGTGAACACCTCCAGCATGTCTTCGCCGGTGTACGACCGGGGCGCGAGATACGTGGCGACGAGCGGCTCGTCGATGACATCGCGCGTACGCGGGTCGGTCAACGTGGCGCGTACCATCCGCCTCGGCTCCTGGGGCACCGGCGCGACGCAGCGTGCCGCCAGCGTCAGGCTGCCTGAACCCGACAGCCGGATCACCGCTACCGCAGACCGGCCTGGAGGAGTCGCGAGCGCGACGATCGGATCCGACAGCACGTCACCCCGGAGTGGCTGGTGCCGGCTTGGGAGAGCGCTGCTGGGCCATGCGGCGTCGCGCGATGCGGTATTGCTGGGGAATGCTGAAGATGTTCGACACGGCGTAATAAAGATTCAGGCCGGACGCAAACCGCACGAACAGGACTGTCATGAAGATTGGCATGAAATACAACATCATCGTCGCCTGCGGGTTGGGCGGCGCGCCCATCTGGCCCACCTTCGAGAGCACGAACATCGACAGACCCATGATCACGGGAATGATGTAATAGGGGTCGGCGCGCGACAAATCGGGAAGCCACAGAAACGGGACGCCCCGGAACTCGATCGTGTTGTTGAACACGAAAAACAGCGCGAACAGCACCGGCATCGGAATGAGCATCGGCAAGCATCCGCCGAGCGGATTCACCTGGTGCTCCTTGTAGATCTTCATCATCTCCCGCTGCAAGCGCTCCGGCTCGTCCTTGTAGCGGTCCTGCGTGGATTTGATCAGGGGCTGCACGGCCTGCATGCGGATGGACGATTCCATCGCCCGCTGGTTCAAGGGCCAGAGCAGCACGCGGATCAGAATGCCGAAGATTACGAGTACCCAGCCGTACGCGAGGTGCAGATTCCCGTGCATCCACAGCAGAATGTTCACCACCCAGACCGAAACCGGCTGGATGAACGGCCGGAGAAACCCCCCGTACGGATTGGCGTCGTCCAGGTCGTGTCCGATCGCCGCAAGCCGCCGATACTCGAGCGGGCCGGCGTACACCTGAAAGCGCAGATCGCCGGCGGCGGCGACCGGGAGCGTGACCGACACCGCGGCGCGGCTGGCGGACTTGCCGGTGCGCGCGCCGCCGACGGCAATGCTCCCCGCGAACCTGGGCTCGTTCTCCTCGAGCGTGAGGGCAGCCAACAGAAAGTATTTGGATTTCACCCCAACCCACTCGAACGGCCCGTCCAGCAGCCTGGCTTCTCCCGGCTTGAGCGACTGGAATGCCGTACTCTGGGTCTTCCCGGCTTTCGTGACCACGGCGTAATGCCGATAGTCGTCGATCGAATCCGCCTCGACCGAGCGCAGGCCTTGGCCGAGATCGAGCGCGAGCACGGCGCCGGTCCGTCCCAGCCCCGCGACCCGCCCCACGACATCGAATCGATATTCGTCAGGTGAGAAGGTGTATTCCAGCACCACGCGGGCGTCGCCCCGCTCGGCGGTGAGCGTGAGCTTCGTGCCGGGCGCCCCTACGCGAAGCTGCTCGATGTCCGGCTTGAAGGTCCAGCCCTCGAGATCCGCGGTGTCCACGCCCTGTACGAGCCGCATGCCCAAGAGACCGGTGCTGGGTGGGACGAGCTGCACGTCTCTCGATGCGTCGATCGGCGAGAACGAGCGGAACTGCAACAGCTCGACATGGATCAACCGGCCTCCGAGCGTTGAGAAGCCGAGCCGGTAGAGCGGCGAGCTGACCCAGACGGTCTCTGCCGGAGCTTCGGCGGACGCTCGGACGG
>Ga0335081_10015109_pt1 | contig 12489 bp, 6 predicted proteins | sample Lox_Sample_35_FD_206713 | JGI IMG/M metagenome (GOLD analysis project Ga0335081, IMG submission 206713) | Soil microbial communities from Loxahatchee National Wildlife Refuge, Florida, United States - Lox_Sample_3.5 | ecosystem: Environmental > Terrestrial > Soil > Wetlands | place: USA: Florida...
CGATTGTGCCCATCGTCACCGTCAGGTTCTCGCGGCGGATTTGCACCACGATGACGCAGGTCTTGTCCGTGGTCGCCTTTTGTTCCATCCCGAAGCGCAGCCGCAAATCCACCACAGGGATTACCTTGCCCCGCAGGTTGATCACGCCCCGGACGAAATCCGGGGTGCGCGGCACGCGGGTGATGTCCATCATCTTGATGATCTCCTGCACCTTCAGGATCTCCAGGCCGAATTCCTCGGCGCCGAGTTTGAAGGTGAGATGCTTTCCCGCCAGATGCGTCAGTTCACCAGCCGCGATACCGGTTTCAGTTGCTTGTGTCGTCATGGCCTGTTGTTCCTCACTTGTTGTTCAGCGTGTTGGTTGTGTTTGCATGAAAGGTTGTGCGCGCTCGTTCATCGGCCCATCACCTCTTGGATTCACTCACGGCCAGTTTCACGATTCCGCCGACGTCGAGGATCAACCCTGGCCGGCCATCCGCCAAAATACTCGCCCCGGAAACACCCGTGACCGTTCCGATGGCCTCGCCCAGGCTCTTGATGACGGTCTGCTGTTGGCCCAGGAGCTCGTCTACTACGAGGGCGGTTTGCTTGTCGTTGTCCTCCACCACCACGACGGTCGCTCGGCTCGCGTCCTGCACGCCATCGGCAATCGCGAACAGCCGGGACAACCGGAACAGCGGCAGCAGCGAATTGCGGAATCGAATCATCTCCCCCTTGCCGGTCACTGTCGAAAGCATGTCAGCAGTGGGCTTGAACGATTCCACAATGGACAGCGTTGGAATAATGTAGGTATCCGTGCCCACCCGCACCGTGATGCCGTCAATAATGGCGGTGGTCAGCGGCAGCACCAACGTGAACGTGGACCCTTTTCCGCGAACGGTCTCAATCAAGATGTTGCCCCGCAGACTGTCGAGCGTCCGGCGCACGACGTCCATGCCGACGCCCCGGCCCGAAATCTCCGTGATCTGTTTGGCGGTGGAGAACCCGGGTTCGAAGATCAGCGCGTAGATTTCCTTGTCCGAGAGATTCTGGTCGGGCTGAATGAGCCCGCGTTCGATGCCCTTGGCGAGAATGGCATCGCGGTCCAGTCCCCGGCCATCATCAGTAACCTCGATATGGATGCTGCCGCCCCGGTGATAGGCTTTGAGTGTCACGTGGCCCGCCGGCGATTTGTCGGCGGCGACCCGCTCGGCTTCCGGCTCGAGCCCGTGGTCGACGGAGTTGCGGATCATGTGGACCAACGGGTCGTTCAGCTTGTCCACCATGGCGCGGTCCAATTCCGTCTCTTTGCCCACGAGGGTCAACTCCACACGTTTGCCGGCTTTCTTGGCGAGGTCCCGCACCAGGCGCGTCATTTTGCGGAACGTGGCCTCGATCGGGACCATCCGCATGGACATGCTCATGTCCTGCAGCATGCGGGTGATCTTGCCCAGATGGGCCAGATTCTTTTCCACACGCAACGACCGCAGTGATTTGATTTCCCGGTCTTGCGTGACCATCGATTCGGCGATGACCAGTTCCCCGATGGTGTCGATCAACAGATCGAGACGGTCGGCGTCGATTTTCACGGCCTGTTTGATGGCCGCGCCGACGTCGCTGGTCGGTTTTTCTTCGGGACTCTCCGCTGCGCCATCCTCGGACGGTTCCGCCGTCTGGGGTTTAACAGCCGGCGTCGCCGCGTCGGTCCGTGCAGATGTCTCCACGAGCGGTTCATGGCCGGAGATGACGTCCTGAAGACGCGCGATGATCCCCACCAACTCGGGCCGCGGTACGAAGGCAGTGCTGGAGAGAACCGCCTGGTTGACGTCGGCCACGAGCGTCTTCAGCATGTCCAACGCGCGGAACGTCACCTCGACCACGTTGCCGGCGAAGGGTTTCTTGCCGTTGCGTACCATGTCCAGAAGCGTCTCGGCCTGATGGGACAGATCGCAGATCGGTTTTAAACCGAGGAATCCGGCGACTCCCTTGATGGTGTGAAAGGCCCGGAACACAGCGCCAATCGCCTCCGCATTGGCCGGATCGTTTTCCAAAATCAGGAGGTTCTCGTCGGCGCTTTCGAAATACTCCTGCGCCTCCGCCACGAATTCTTTCGCCAAATCCTTGTCGCCGATCTCAATGGCCGTCATCAGCGCGGGGGCATCCGTGGCGGCGGGCTTCTCAACGATGGGATTTGTCCGGTGGCTCGTCTGCTCGGGAATCGTGCCAACCTCGCCGATGGCGTGACCGAGCTTCGCAATCAACGCCTCTGTTCCCGCAGGTTTCTGGCCATCGCAATGCGCGTGGATGGCGCGGTCCAGCCAGTCCCTGACTTCCATGAGCAATTCTGTCGAACGCGCCGGGCCGGAAGCGTCCAGATAATCTTCCAGCTTGTGGCAGACACTGGCGATTTCCTCGGCCCCCACGACGCCGGCCTCGCCCTTCATCGTATGCAGTGTTCCCCGCAATTCTGTGAGGGCGCCGCCCTGAGGGTCCTTCTCCAACGCTAGAATCCCCTCCTCGAAATCCTGCAACCGCGCCTCTTCCTGCTCGAGGAACAACTTGAGAATCTCCTGATCGCTTTCTATCGGAGTTGGGGAGGGGGGCGTTGTCTGTGCGGCATTGCCAGACGCCTCGCGTGCGTTGCCGTTTGAGAAATCGATCTCCAGCTCCGCGGGAAATCCCATTTTATCCAACGGGACGTCGCGTCCCGCCTTCTGGAGGGCCAGTAGAGTCCGGCCCACGATCGCGAACGTGCTCTCGGGGTTGCGGCAATCTCCCCGGGCAATTGACACAACCAACAGTGTGACGGCGTTCAATGCGGCCGCGCATTTTTCGCGTCGGCCCGGGTCGATCGCTGCATTCGTAGCGAACACTTCTCCCAACTCGCGGAGGCCTTGTGACAACACCGTGAGCCCGGCGGGATCGTTGCACTCGATCAGGACATACTGCTCCGCCACCTGTTCAACCCGTCGTTCCAGGTCAGATAGCGCGGACGACGCGGAAGTACCCGCATCGTCTTGTTGTATTTGTGTTTCTGTGGTCTTGGTGTCGTTCACCAAAATGGACTCCTGCTCCGCGACCGAAGGGCATGGTCGGACCCGCGTTTCAGACTCTGAAATTCATTTCTGGAGGCCGCGGCAGACAGGTTCTGAGGGCCGGGCGGGCACATGATGGTTGGTTTCAATGGACATTCTCTTACGAGGAGGAATCGGCAGGCATGGGGACTAATTAATGGGGACTTCCCCTACCGCAGGAAAAGAGGGAGCGAGACGGGAGCGCCTCGGCGGAGGGCTCAGGTCTCGAGGAAGGTGACGCGGTGCTTGATCGCCGTCCGAACCAGACCGGCGGTGTCATGCACGTCCAGCTTTTTCATCAAATGCGACCGGTGTTTCTCAATCGTCTTCTCGCTCAGGCCCAGTTTCAACGCGATCGCCTTGCTCGTGTCGCCTTCGGCAACCAGTTGCAACACTTCCCGTTCCCGGGAGGTCAGCCGTTCGATGGCCGAGAGGAACGATGTGTTTGTTTCTGGATTGAGACAGGCCGCGCGAACCGATGGGGGAAACTTCGACGACAAAAACAATCCGCCCTGGTGGATTGTCCGTACGGCCTCGAGTAGCTCTTCGACAACGGATTGCTTGAGAAGATAGCCGCGGGCGCCGTACCGCAGTGTCTGCCGCACCAGGGTCTCATCGCCGTACATCGAAAGGATCAGGACCCGGGTGTTCAATCTTTCGGAAGCGACGCGGCGCGCCGTTTCCACCCCATTGAGTTGCGGCAGAGCGATATCCAGGACCAGGACCTCGGGTTGGAGCGTGCGTACGAGTTCCAAGGCGGCGTGGCCATCCGCAGCCTCGCCCGTCACCTGGATGTCGTCGGACTTCTCCAACAGGGCACGGATGCCCTGGCGCACAAGATGGTGATCGTCAGCGATGACCACACGGATCATTCTTGTCCTTGTCCCCGACAGGGAACCTGTACCACGAGGCGCGTGCCTTTGCCCGGCTGTACGTCGATGTCCAGGCGTCCGCCCATGAGATCCACACGCTCCCGCATGCCTTCCAGGCCCAGTCCGTTGTGCAAGGTTGCGGTATCATAACCCCGGCCGTCATCCACGACCGAAACGCGCAGGGCCTCGTCACTGACGGCAAGTCGAACCTCGACCCGCTGCGCTCGGGCGTGTTTGACGATGTTGGTGAGAGCCTCCTGGACAACCCGGTACAGACAAATGGCGGTGGTTTCCGGCAAAGACAGCGTTTCGGCCCCTTGATACTCGATGCGCAAGCCGGACAATTGCGCAAACTCGCGGCACATTTCTTCCAGTCCGCCGCCCAGACCCAGGGCATCCAGGGCAGGTGGACGCAGGGTCCGGGCCACCTCGCGAATTTGGTTTCCGGTCGTGTCCGCGAGGGCCATCACCTCGTCCAAATGTTCCCGCAGTCCCGCCGCCTGAGCGGGCAACTCCTGGCGCAGCAGACCCAACTTTACCTTCAGGACGGTGAACATCTGGCTCGCCTCATCGTGCAATTCCCGCGAAAGGCGCCGCCGTTCCTCTTCGCTGGCGGAGATGGCCTGTTGCGCGAGCCGCCGCGTCCGATCGTAGCTGGCGCGCAACTGTTGGAACAGCCGCGCCCGTTCCTGCTCCGCCCGTTTGCGCTCCGTGATGTCTTCGACGAATTCGGTGGTCGCGATGATCTTACCTGCCCGATCCTTGATGGGAGATGAGACGACCCGATAGCTAAGAATCCCCTTCCGCGTCGGCATGTCCACCGTGGCCTCGTGGACTTCGCCATCCTGCAACGTCAGGCAGGACGGGCAGCACGAACAGGGACCGTCGCGGGCGGGCGTGCTGAATGTCTTGTAGCACACGGGACGACGCGTGGCATCGATATCCGGGTGCCATTTCTGCATCTGGCGATTCATCGCCAGGATTTCCATTTGCGGGCTGATCAGGGCCACGCCGATGCTGATGTTGTCCACGAGGCTGCGATATCGCTCTTCGGACGCGCGCAACGCCTCTTCCGTCCGTTTGCGCTTGGTGATGTTATGAACAGTGCTTTGGACGACACGTTTGCCGCCGGTCAGCGTGATGACACTCGCGCTGATTTCCACGGAAGCGCGGTCCTGAACCGCCGAGATCATCTCGGTTTCGAACGGCTCGATGGCGCGGCCGGAACGGAGCATTTTCTCGACGAGCTTCTTGTATTTTCCGGCCTCACCCGTTGGATGGAGCTTGGTGTAATGACGTCCGATCACGTCGCCCTTGGCGCACTTCAGCAGTCCTTCGAGCGCCGTGTTCGCGTCCAGAACCATTCCCGATTCCGCGTCGAAGAGGAGAATGGCATCGCGGCACACGTCGAACAGCGACGCATACATGTTCGCTGCGTCCTGCCCGGCCCCTGCTGTGTTCAAAATCGGTTGTGGACTGCGTGCCATTTGATGATTGCAGAATTGGTCTGAAAGCCGCCACAGAGACAATTACCAGAAGTACCGACAAATGTGAAACACGAAAAACGGCTGGGGCCGATTACAGTTGCGCCATCTTGCGGGGAAGTGGTTTTGTTGTTGACGGCGCAGTTTATCCATGATAAACCGATTAATCATAAACATATTTGTCTGCGGCAAAGCCCTGTCAGAAGTGGGTCTAGCGGTTCCAAGAATGAGTTCGCGTTAGTGGCAAAAGCGTGGTTTGTTTCATCATGAGGTCGCAATTTCGATACGCCTGCACGGCGGTTCTATGTGTCCTGGCCGCCAGGGCAACGGAAGCGCTGGCGGCAACACGGTTGGCCGGCATCACCTCGTCGAGCAAGTACCTTCAGTACTACGGCAGTGACTTCAGCGCAAGCAACCTGCAGACGATCGCACAGTTTGATATCGTGGTGCTGGATCCAAACGTCTCGACTTTAACTCCCGCCGTCGTCGCCTATTTGCAGAGCAACGGCGTGAAGTATGTGTTGGGATACATCAGCATCGGCGAACAGATGCCGGGGACGCCGGTGATCCAGGGCAATGGCGACGGCCCGGTCTTTTGCACGACCAACGGGACGGCGACCATTACGTACGAGAGCAACGACGTTGCGTCCTTTTATGTCGATCAGACCTGGTCGAACACCGTTTACGTGTCCCAGAAAAATGGCCACGTGGACCGGAACGGGACATTCGGCGGGGCCTATGTCTGGCCCAATTCGGACTGGCGGTGGGTGCTCAACACGCAACGAATCGGCGGTGTGGCGGGAACGAGTCTATCAAACATGTTCGTGGCCGGCCTCGCGCAGATCGCCGGCACAAGGGTCAGTGACACGGATGCGAACCGGACCCACAACCTGGGGATGGACGGCTTCTTTCTGGACACGCTGGATACCGCGGGTCCTTTCACCGGTGTCGGCAGCTACCCGTGGGCAGCGCAAGAAATGCAGAACACGGTGAAATTCATCCATGACACCTACACAAACAAGATCGTCTTCGCGAATCGCGGGTTGTTTTTCTATAATCCGTTGCTGGTCAACTCCCAGTTCAATATTCAGCCGTACGCCTATACCATTCGTCCCTACGTCCACGCCGATCTGTTCGAGAGTTACATGCTTGATAGCTCCACGTGCGATACGCGCCTCAATCCCTACGTCAATGACGACAAGTACGATTACGCGCGCAAGGTCAATGCCGAGGCGAACCGGCCGGACGGCTTTACGATGTTCTGTCTGGATTACCAGATGAATCGCGGCACCAATCTCTACGAACTGGCCATGAACGAATCGGTGGTGTCGAATGGCTGGCTGGAATACCTGTGCCCCGACGGCAGCCTGGCAACGATTGGAAACTACGCACTGACTCATCCGCCTCCCACCGACACTGCCGCCCCGGTGTGGGATAGCACGGCCAACCCGGGTATAGCGGGGGGAGATACGTCGTGCCCCAACTCGAATTCATTGTCCGCCAATCCGACTCCAGCGCGTGTCGGCGTTCAGGCGTTGACTGTGGGGATCAATCCCAGCGATGTCACGGTTCACTGGGATGTCGCCATGGACCAGACTCCGCCCGTCAAGTACAACATTTACCAGAGTTCCGATCCGTCATTCGCGACATATGTCGCGTATAGCAACGTGGTATTTGACACTGGTGACGGATGGGCCACGGATCCGGTGAACTCCTTTGCCAACCAGTACACGATTCACGAACTTGCCGCGGGCACGTATTACTTCCGGGTGCGGGCGCAAGACAGCAGCGCGGGCGCCTATGAGGACGCCAATACCGTCACGCTATCCATCAATCTCGGCGACGTGTACAATGCGATTCTTTCCGGTCAAATCGTTTTGGACGGTAGTCTGTCTGAGTGGTCATCGCTGCAATCGTTCGGGGTAGCGGCGCAGACCTTTACGACCACAGCAACGAATCCAGTCGAGCTGGCTCAAATGTGGATGGCGCACGACGCGACGGATTTCTACCTGGCGTACCAAAACTATGGTACGACCACAAACGGCCTGAACACCGCCTACAATCTGTACTTCGATACGGACAGCACCCGTTCTACCGGCTATCGCGGGGGCGGGAACAATTTCCCGATCGGGGCGGATTATTTGCTCCAGGGCAGCACGTTGTACCGCTACACGGGCAGTACGGGAACTGATTGGAGTTGGCGCCAGGTCGGTGTGGCAACTTCTGCGCTGTCGGGCAGCAATGTGGAGTTCTCAGTGCCGCAATCCTGGTTGGGAAATCCGTCGATTCTCAATCTGTTTTTTTTGGGAGACAACACCGCGCTGCCTGGCGGGACAATCGAGGACCTGTATCCAAACGGCGCGCTCCAAACCGGCGGAGGCGGCCCCTATCTGGCGTACAAGATTAAGGATGTTGCCAATTCGTTGCCGCCGGGAGCTGTCGTCGTGAATGGAGATCTGACGGATTGGGCAGCGCTACGTTCATTCGGGTTGGATTCACAAAGCATTGTGATTGATGCGACCAATCAGATCGACCTCGCGCAGGTGTGGATGGCTCACGATGCGGCGAATTTCTACGTGGCATACCAGAATTACGGCCCCATCACGACAAATTCTCTGGGCTGGAGTTACACACTGTATTTGGATGTAGACAGCAGTCGTGCCACCGGTTATCGCGGCAGTGCAGACAACTTCCCGGTCGGAGCGGATTACATGTTGCAGGGAAACACGGTCTACCAGTATGCGGGGAGCAATGGCACCGATTGGAGTTGGAACTTTGTTGGTACGGCGACATGGGCCGTGGGAGGCAGCAACGCGGAGTTTTCACTACCACGCGCGTGGATCGGAGATCCATCCCTCGTGAAGCTGTTCTTCTGGGGGGATAACACGGCTTCTGGCGGGTCGGCCCAAGACTTGTACCCCGAGAACGCGCTGAACACCGGCGGCGGTGGCGGATACCTGAACTACCGGGTTTTCGATCTATCGAATCCTGTTGGTGCCGGGACCATAGCTGTCAACGGGAATCTATCAGACTGGGCTGCGCTCGTTCCGTTCGGCCCGGCATCCCAGGATTTTGTCACCAGTTCGACGAATCCGGTTGACCTGGCGCAGTTGCGCATCGCGCATGATGCGACCAATCTTTACGTGGCCTACCAGAATTTCGGCCCCACCACAAACGGGCTGAACGGGGCGTACAATCTGTACCTGGATACCGACAACAGTCGTTCGACGGGCTTCCGCGGTGGGTCGGATAATTTCCCGATTGGCGCCGAATATCTGTTGCAAGGAAACACGGTGTATCAGTACACCGGCAGCGGAACGGACTGGAGTTGGACCCAGGTTGGTGTTGCGACGTCGGCTGCGGCGACCAGTAATGTTGAGTTTTCGTTGCGGCAGGCGTGGATTGGGAACCCCGCGGTCATCGGCCTGTTTTTCCTCGGCGACAATCCATCGATCGGCGGCACTTTGCTGGATGTTTATCCCAACAGCGGCCTGCAAGTCGGCGGTGGTGGCGGGCGGTTTACGTATCGGCTTCTGACCGCCAATCCGGATCAAGACAGTGTTGGTGACGGGATTTCCGATTCGTGGCGACAGACGTACTTTGGAGGGGACGGGGCGACCACCAATAACCAGTCTTGCGCCACATGTGATCCCGATGGCGACGGAATGTCCAATTTGCAGGAGTTCCTTGCCGGTACGAATCCAACGAACAGCGCCTCAGCGTTTCGGGTGATCAGCATCTTGCAGAGCGGGCTGGACATTCGCGTGACGTGGTCTGCGGGCAGCGGAAGAACCAACGCATTACAGTGGGCATCGAACCCGGGCGGCACTTATTCCAACGCAAGCCCGAACATCGTGACCGTCGGCAACGGCGACACCGTTACCAACTTTCTGGATGTCGGCGGCGCGACGAATCTTCCGGGCCGATACTATCGGGTGCGACTCGTACCGTAGCCAGGCCGTCTGGCGAAGCGGTGGGACTGGTCTTGATACCTGAATGGAAACCACGGGCGCCTCTGGATCCCCACTTTCGGCCTGCGGTCCTGCAGAAGCGTCGTTACCTCCAGCAGGCACGCAATCCCGTGCCTGTGGTAATTGGCCTGGAACGGGAGGGTGGGGCAATCTCGCGTTATGCTACGGTTGCGAGTGATGACTCGAACGCGGACAGTTTCCGTCACATCGAGCGCATTGTGAAGTTTCTGCTCTGGTCTCGCGGCGGGTGGAAGATTCATTTCGGTGGGCCACGCGGGCTTGGCGTGCGCATCCAACAGTGTTACTCGATGGCGGGTGAGCGTGCGTTCGACGTTCAACTGATGTCCCGAGTCTATGAGCAGCTGTTTGAAGTGGTCGTCATGGATCCTCAAGAGGTTCCTGCCGAGCGCGGGAGCGCAGTTGTGGTGGGCCGGAACTGTGAGGGGTGCCGCATCGGATTTGATCTGGGGGCCAGCGACTACAAAGTTGCCGCAGTGAAGGACGGTGCCGTTATTTACAGCAACGAATTTCCCTGGAATCCCAAGGATCAGTCCCACCCAGCGTATCATTACCAACTTCTGGACAGCGGACTGAAAACAGCGGCTGCACATCTGCCACGCGTAGACGCCATTGGCGGCAGCACGGCGGGCGTGGTGGTGAACAACAGAATCATGGTCGCGTCGCTGTTCCGTTCGGTTCCGCCGGATCGCTTCCATGAAGCGCGGGATATGTTTCTGCGTTTGCAAAGACAATGGGGTGTGCCGTTGACGGTGGCCAATGACGGTGATGTGACGGCGTTGGCGGGCGCGTTGTCGCTCGGCGAGAACGGCGTGCTTGGCATCGCGATGGGTTCAAGTGAAGCGGTTGGTTATCTCACGATGGAAGGCAGCATGGCGGGCTGGCTCAACGAACTGGCCTTCGCGCCCGTCGACTATAATTCCAACGCCGCGGTCGACGAGTGGTCAGGTGATCGAGGGGTTGGCGCGCTGTACTTTTCGCAGCAAGCCATCAACAAGCTGTTGCCGGCCGCGGGTATAGAATTGCCCCACGAGATGGGATTGCCCGATCGCTTGAAGAATGTCCAGGCACTGATGGCCGAGGGTGATCCACGCGCGGCGAAAATCTATGAGACGATTGGCGTGTACCTGGGCTACACCATCCCCGAGTATGCCGAATTCTACGATTTCCGACATGTGCTCGTTCTCGGTCGCGTGATGACTGGTGAGGGTGGTAACATCATCACATCCATGGCAACCGAGGTACTGTGCCGGGAGTTTCCCGGATTGGCCGAGCGTGTGCGGCTGCATCTGCCGGATGAAAAGAGCCGCCGTGTCGGCCAGGCTGTGGCGGCTGCCAGCCTGCCATCATTGAGAGGACCGACCGGATGAAGGAACCACACGACATCCAGTTGATATCCCGGCAGTTTCAAATACCGGGAGAGTTCGTCGTTGCGGAACCGTACGGGAGCGGCCACATCAATGATACGTACTGCGCCCGCTATGACCAGGGGGGCTCACAAGTTCGCTACATCCATCAGCGTATCAATCACAACGTGTTCAAAAACCCGGTGGCCCTTATGGAAAACGTTCGCCGTATCACCGGGCATTTGCGACAGAAACTTGCGGGCAGACCCGATGCCTCGCGGCGCACGCTGACTCTGGTCGCGTCGCGGGAGGGGCAGCCATTCCATCGCGACGAGCACGGCAATTACTGGCGCACATACATCTTCATCGAGAAAGCCCGGACGTATGATGCCGTGCAAACGCCACAACAGGCCTTTGAAGCCGCCCGGGCTTTTGGGCGGTTTCAACAATTACTCGCCGACCTGCCCGGTCCCCGGCTGCACGAAACGATTCCCGATTTTCACCACACGCCCAAACGCTTTGCGGCACTGGAGCGCGCAATCACGGTCGACGCATGCAACCGCGCCGCGGCAGCTTCCGCGGAGATCCAATTTGCGCTGACACACAAGGCGATGACGAACGTCCTCATCGAGGCACAACTACCCGAGCGGATCACGCATAACGACACCAAGTTCAACAACGTGATGCTCGACGATGCGACCGGTGAGGGCATTTGTGTCATTGATCTCGACACGACGATGCCTGGTCTCGCGCTCAGCGATTTTGGCGACCAGGTGCGCACGACGACCAGTCCGGCCCGGGAAGACGAGCGCGACCTGTCAAAGGTCGTGATGCAATTCCCGATGTTCGAAGCGCTGGTGCGCGGATATCTCTCAGCGACGCGGGAGTTTCTTACACCGGCTGAAAAACAGTACCTGGTTTTTTCCGGGAAGCTGATCACCTTCGAGATCGGCCTTCGATTTCTCACTGATTACCTGAGCGGCGACACCTATTTCAAAGTCCACCGCGATGGGCACAACCTCGACCGGTGCCGGACGCAATTCAAACTCGTCGAGTCCATCATCCAGCAGGAAGAGAAAATGCACCGATTGGTGGAAGATTTGTCATGAGAATTCTCGTTACCGACGGGACCGGTGCTGTCGCGTGTTCACCAACGAGGGACGTCTTTGGATGGTCTGTTTAGCGTATTTCAACATTTTTGGTCCGCGACAGGATTCCCGGAGCCAGAATGCGGCGGTTCCCATCTTCATTGAACGGGCCTTGCGCAACGGGTCGATTAGCATTTCGGGCGACGGGGAGTGGGCGAGCGAGCCGAAATAGGTGTAGAATAAATCGATTTAGCTCGCCATCGCGGCGGGTTGATTGTATGGTAACGTCGAGGAATTGAAGAGGAAACCGGGACATGAAACCGTTACGAATAGGTCTGATTGGCGCATCGGGACGGGCCGTGTTGGCCAAACACTGGCACCGCCCTGAATCGGGTGAATCGCTCGTTGTGGCTGCCGCGGATATAGCACCCCGCGCCCTGACGGAATTCCAACAGTGGGCGGCAGCCGGGGCCTTCGTTACGGCGGACTATCGAGACATTTTGGTTCGGTCGGACATCGACGCCATCGGTGTATTTTCGCCGGATCACCTGCACGAGGAGCACGCCACCGCAGCTCTCCGGGCGGGCAAGCACGTCTATTTGGAAAAACCCATGGCGATCAGTATCGCCGGATGTGATCGGATTCTCCAGGCGTGGC
>Ga0335081_10015110_pt1 | contig 12489 bp, 13 predicted proteins | sample Lox_Sample_35_FD_206713 | JGI IMG/M metagenome (GOLD analysis project Ga0335081, IMG submission 206713) | Soil microbial communities from Loxahatchee National Wildlife Refuge, Florida, United States - Lox_Sample_3.5 | ecosystem: Environmental > Terrestrial > Soil > Wetlands | place: USA...
GACGAGAGAAACGTCGCGAGCCGCGGGCTCATACCGCCAGGCCCACGCCGGCCGCTGCGAACGCGCCGCAATTTCTGCCGACGTCACCCGATTGGTGGGTCGGCATGTGTGGAGCTTAGGCGAGTACGCGCTCCTTCGCGCGCGTGAATTCCTCGTCTGTGAGCACGCCGCTTTCGCGCAGCGAGCCGAGGTGGTCGAGCTCTTCGGCCGTTGAGCGGTCGTCATGGGTCGGGACGGTGGAGGCCGGCTTCCGGGAAGCGTGGACGCGGCCGGCGGCGGCAGTCAGGGCGCCGAGGGGGCTGCCGACGGCACCCGTGTCCGGGAACTCGCGCATGCTTTCGCGGCGGAACGCGACGACGCCGATCGTGAGGAGCCCACCGAGGATGAGGATCCCGAACGGCGTCCGGAGGGCGTGCGTGCCGCCCCACATGATGAGGAGGAGGTAGACGAAGGCAACTGCCGCCGCGGCGATGCCCGGGCGGTCGTTGACGGTCGGGGCGATCCAGCGCCGCACCGCCGTCGCGGCTCTCGTCGGGCCCGCGAGCACGGCGCCGAAGACGCCGATCGCGCCGTAGAACACGGTGGCCCAGCCGATCTCGCCGAGCGTCGAGGTGCCGATCACCCAGATGTGGTTCGCCGGCCCGCGATACTGGATCGGGGACAGGGACGTGACGGCGTAGTTGCCGATCTGGTTGCGGGCGACGACGGTCAGGATTCCGACGAACACGAACGCCCAGCCGATGTTTCGCAGCGTCCGGCGGCGGATCCCGGTTGCCAGATACAGCGCGAGCCCGAACATCGCCATCACGAGCACGAACAGCCAGATGCTGAGGATCCTCAGCGCGCGGAAGCCGGTCTGCGCAGCCGAGAGCTGGTTCGAATGCATGACCGTGATCACGCCCGTGTCCGGCGGGATCTTGTCGAGCGCCGACGACGGAAGCCCGAGCTGGGTGCCGAGATCCTTGACGAGCGCGCTCAGGTCGAGCGTCACCGTCCCGTTCCCGGTCTGAATGCCAGCGCCGGTCTTGTTCTCGAGGACGTTGACGAGCTCCCTGTGGGCCAGCGCGCTCGCGTCGACGAAAGCCTGCTGCACCCGTGGCCTCGCGAGCAAGAAATCAACACCCTGCGCAGCCGGCTGACGAAGCGCCGCCGCCGCCGGCGCCGCCAGCGGCCTGAGATTGGTCGGCAGACGCTGCTCCAGCGCTCCGGCCACGTTCACGTTGTCATAGAGCTCGTTCACGAGGTACACCGAGAGCGCGCTGCGAACCTGCCCATCCTGGACGATCTGCGTGCTCGTCTTGTTCCACGAGCTGTCGCTCACCATCTGCCGGTTGACCCACGTGGCGAGAACCAGGAGCAGGCCCAGCAGCGACGCGGCGACGATCAGGCCCCAGACAGCCCAATGGCGGCCGCGGCTCAGCCTGGCTACGTGGGTAGGAGCGGCGACCGGGCCGGAGGCGCGCGCTGTGGCTTCAGCGGCCATGCCCGTACAAAACAGCAAACCGGGCCGGGCACGCATCGGCCGAAATGGCTGAAGCGGGCGAGCTCAGCCGAGCAGATAGATCAGGCCCCTGACCAGCAGCCAGGCTCCGGCGATCGCCGTGGCGACGACAACGAGCTTCCGGGAATCACGCGAGAGCCAGGCCTTCGCCCGCTCCAGCGCCCTCGGCGTCCAGGTCGGCGCAACGATAAAGCTGACCAGCGGCACCAGGATCAGCGTCAGCTGGGCGACACAGATCAAGACGACGAGGAGCACCGAGGCCACAGTGCCCGCGTTCAGCTTGATGATCTCGTGCATCACTCCGAGATAGAGCACGCTCGGCATCGCCTCATACACCGCGCCGACACAGAACGTCAGCCGCGGCGAGCCCTTGGACAGAGCGCGGTCCATGCGGGACGGCCCCTTGTCCTTGGGGGGCCCCCGCCGCTCCGTCCGCCGCTCTTCCCCACGTGCTTTCAGACGCTCCCAGAGCCCGGTCCCGACCACAACGGAGACCACGAGCAGCACACAGCCAAGAGCGATGTCGAGCACCGGGTCGACCGTGTGCTTCGTCGTGCTGACAGCCTTGCTCTTGTCCTGAAGCGAGAACACGATCACCAGACCGAGAGGGATGCTCGTCAGCAGGGCGCCGAGGACAAAGCCGAGCATGAGCTTCTTCGGACCCGGCATCAGCAACATCACCCCCGCCGCGGCGAGGAGGACCGGGTCGACGACCGCGATCAGCGAGAGCGCCAGGATCTGCTGCATCTGTCCTAACGCTCACTCATGGTCTGACCTCGGGTCCTCCCCGCCGCAGGCCCGCGATGCCCTGGGCCGGCTTCAGGGGGTTGGGAACTAGGCGACGCCGGTTGGGGCCGCCTTGGCCGCCCCGATCTTGACGTGCTCCACGCTGCTTCTATCGACCTCGTGCTTCGAGACATTGTCGGCCTTGGACAGCGCCTTCTTGGCCTCCGCAACCCAGCGCTCGTCGAGCAGCACCACGATCCCGGAGCTGCCGACCGGAAGGTCGTTGGCGACCTCGGCCTTGATCTCCTTCTTCTCGAGATGGGAGACGAGCCCGCCCACCCCGGCGCCGGCGCCGGCGCCGGCGGCCGTCGACGCGACGAGTGCAGGCGGGAAGATCAGGCCGACCAGGAAGCCACCGGCCGCACCCAGAACGGTTCCGACGCCGACCAAGTGAGCGTTGTCCTTCTCGTGGATCTTCCCGTCGGCGTCGCGGCTGACGACCAGCAGCGCTTCCACCGTGATCACCTTTTCTTGTGCCAGCTCGCTGATGACCTCCCATGCCTCCTGGGCGGCGTCCGGGTCGGAGTAGGCCGCGATGATGAGGTGGACGGGAACGTCGCTCTCGGATGCCATGGTGTCTCCTTCGCTGGGGTGTGCTCAGAACCTCCGCCGCGCACGACGCCGACTTCGCCTGCGCACTCCGCACACCGAGACGGGCGAGAGCGGCCGCCCGAACGGATCGATGAAGAGCGTCACCGGTCCCGCCTGCGCCGGAACGGTTCCCTCCAGCACCTCGATCGTGTAGGCGAGGTTGCCGGCGCCGTCGAGGTTCGGCTCCTTGAGAACGACCACGGCGTCGTCCGGCACGTCGCCGCCGGGCTCCAGAAACGCGAGCACCGCGTTCGGCGGGTCGGTCTCGAAGCTGTTGTCGCCGATCGCCCACAGGTCGACGAAGTCGGTGGTCGTCATGTGCCCGACGTCCCGCTTCGGCCTGTCGGCGAAGTAGAGCGTCGATGGTGTGATCCCGCGCAGCGTGAGGGTGGTCCCGTCGCTGTCGACGCCCTGCGCGGTCTGCACGAACATCGACTCCTCGGTTTCGAGCTGCTCGGCCAAGATCTCAGTCATCGTTGAACCTCCAATCAGGGTTTGCGGTCAGCCGCACGCGACCTTCCGCCAGACACCTCTCGACCGATCGGTCGATGGCTCCAATCTACGGTGGCGAAGGCCGAGAAGGCATCGGCCAGAATGGCCCATATATCGCGACGCGGGCTGCCGCTACCGGAGCTTCCAGAGCAGCTTGACGCCGGACTTCAAGTACTTGCCCTTGGAGAGGACGATTCCTGCGATCACGCCGGTGACGACCACCGGCACGAGCGATCGCACCTGACCGCGGAGCACGTCCAGGTCGTCGGCGAGGCCCTGCCGCTCGAATGCCATCTGCGTTCGGATCTCCGCGACGGGACGGTCAGGCATGGGTCCGCACCGTCTCCACCGAGCGTTTCGTCTCTGCGATCGCCTCGCTCGGAACGGAGACCTTCCTGGCGTAGCGCACCGCCACGAGGCCCGAGACGGCAGCCAGGACTAGGATCGCGCCCGATACCACGAGCAGCGAGAGCCACAGGGCGAGCTCCTCGTTGAGGCCCACGGCCGCGGTTGCAAAGAGGAAGCCGACGGCATAGAGCACGAGCACTGCGGCCAGCAGGGCGAGAGCCAGCGCGATGCCGAGCGCCGTCGCCTTCTGCTTCCCCTCGACCTTCGCGAGCTCGAAATTCAGTCGGGCGAGGGCCTCCATCCGCGCCCGGACGCGCTTTGCCTGACTCACGATGCCGAGCACGGTGCAGTCCTCAGACCTTCGCCGGGACCGCTGCCGGTTGCCCGACCGCGGCGGTGACGGCGTCCTCGACAGTCGGGTACGTGCGGATCTCGATCGGATGGTCTGCTTCTTGCCGGCGGAGGACGTCGCGCACCTGGCCGACGTCCCGCGCAAGGAGCAACTGGATCCCGTCGCGCCCAAGATCCTCGGCGACCGCCTCGAGCATCTGCGCCGCCGTCACGTCGATGAAGGGCACGGTCTCCCCGTCGAGCACGATCGCCTTCGTCCCGTCGACAGCGTGCGCCATCACCTCCTTCCGGATCGCGTCGGCGTTCGCGAAGAAGAGCCCGCTCTCGACGCGCAGCACGGCGACGCCCGGAACCGGCTCGTTATGGGGGTTCCGCTTGACGTCGTCGAAGTCCCCGTCGGTCCCCGGCGCCTTGCCGAGCACTGCGATGTTGGGCATCGAGGCGCGGTAGAGCAGGAGCGCGATCGAGACGCCGATGCCGATGAACAGACCCGGGAGCGTGTCGAAGATGAGCACGCCGAAGAGCGCTGCAAGCGCGGAGATGAAGTCCGGTCGGGCCGCGAACCCGTAGATCCGGCCGAGCCCCGCCGTATGGATCCGGTACAGACGCACGATCGAAGGGATGTCGACGAGGTCGATCAGCGCCGCGATCACGACCGCGGCGAGCGTCGCCTCGGGGAGATTCTCGAACAGACCGGTGAGGAAGAGCAGCGTGACGACGGTGAGCGCAGCGACGACGAGCCCCGAGAGCTGCGACCTGGCGCCCGCCGACGCATTCACGGCCGTCTTCGAGAGGCTGCCGTTGACGACCATCCCGCTGGAGAGCCCGGCGCCGAGGTTCGCGGCGCCGAGGGCGATCAGCTCCCGGTTGGGGTCGATCTCGTAGTGCTCCTTCTCGGCGTAGGTCTTGCCTGCACCAAGGGCCTCCGCGAACCCGACGAGCATCACCCCGATCGCCGCGGGCGCCAGGTCGAGGTAACTGTGCGCAGCGACGTTCGGCAGGCCGAACGAGGGCAGGCCGCTCTGGATCTGCCCGATGATCGCGACCCCGTGCTGATCGAGACCGAACACGGAAACGGCGGCGATGCCGAGGAGCACGGTGACGAGCGATCCGGGAACCACCGGCAGCCACCGCTTCAGCCCGAGCACGAGTGCCAGGGACGTGACGCCCACGACCAGCGTCAGGCCGCTTGTCTGGTCGAGACTCTTCACGAAGTCCCACAGCTGCCGGAAGAAGTCGCCCTCACCCTTGGGGACGCCGAAGAGCTTCGGGACCTGCCCGACGATGATGGTGAGCGCGAGACCGATGATGAAGCCCTTCATCACAGGCGCGGAGATGAAGTTGGCGAGGACGCCGAGCCGCAGGAGGCCGGCGACGATCGCGATGACCCCCACGGTGAGCGCAAGCGTGATCGTCAGCTTCACGAACGCGTCCGACCCGCCCGCGGCGAGGCCGCCCACCGCCGCGGCGGAGAGCGCCGCCGAGGCCGCCATCGGCCCGGTCACGAGCTGTCGCGAGCTGCCGAACGCAGCGTAGAAGATCAGCGCGCCCGGAGCCGCGTACAGGCCCACGACGGGCGAGACCCCGGCGATCGACGCATACGCGAGCGCCTCCGGCACGAGCACCGCCCACACCGTGAGCCCAGCGAGGATGTCGCCGCGCAGCCACTGGCGCTTGTAGCCGTGGGTCAGCGAGGTGAACAACGCCGGGGACCGCATCGCGCTAGCCGCCCGCTCCCGTGGTTGCCGAGCCTCGTGTCTGCCGGCCCGCGAGCGAAGCGCTCTCACTCATGACCCGATCCCGGTCCGGCGAAGGCTCGGGCCATTGACTTGTGCGTGCCCCTCCATCACGGCCTTCGAGAGCCTCCTCCGGCCAAGTCTCACGGGAAGCGCGTGGCTTCCCTCGGTGACTCAACGCTACGACGCAGGCGATCGACGCGGCATCGGCCGAAAAGGCTGAAATCGTCCTTCTGGTGCTGGGCTCAATCGAGTGTGTGGATCACGAAGGCGATCACGAACCCGAGGGTCGTCACCACCCCAACCCACCTTCCGCCGTGCTCGTACCCCTCGGGCATCATCGTGTCTGCGAGCATCGTGAGGATCGCCCCTGCCGCGAACGTCAGGACGAAGGCGACGGTGTTCGGGGATGCGTGTTGGAACAGGCTGTAGCCCGCAACCGAGGCGAGCCCCGAGATCAGGGCGATCGCGATCCACATCCAGAAGATTCGCGCCGTCTTCCAGCCGCTGCTGGCAAGGCCGGCTGTCGAGGAGATCGACTCGGGCAGGTTGGAGATGAAGACTGCCGTGAGGTAGGCGGCGCCCACCTTCCCGCCTTCGAAGATCGTCAGGCCGATCACCATCGACTCGGGGATCCCGTCGAGCACGCTCCCGAGCACGATGGCGAGCGCGGAACCATCCTTCTGGGCGCCCGTCGGGTCCTTGCGATCGCCCCCACCGGAACGATCGATCAGCCAGTCGCCACCGGCGAACACCCCGCAGCCGGCGAACATGCCCACCACGAGTGGCCAGTTCCCGGATGCCGTGTTGGATGCCTCCTCGACGAGGTCGAACGCCACCGCGCTGATCAGCACCCCCGCGCCGAAGCCCATGATCAGCCCAATCGTGCGCAAGCCGATGCGAAAGACGATCGCGAGGCCCGCGCCGATCACAAGCGTGGACGCCGCGAGGGTTCCCCAGCCGAAGGACGCCCACATTCAGTCGGTCACCACCTTCACCGGTGGGCGGCCCAGCGTCGCGTCCTCGCCGTCGACGGACACCTGACCGGAGCGCCCCAGACGCTCAGGGCCTCCCATTCCTTGACCGTCGGCGATGCCGGCCCAGCCGCGATCGATCGAGCCCGAGAAGCCGGCCGCGACGGTCGCGTCGAGTCGGGCGAGCTCGGCCGTGACGGCGGCCCGATTCTCCGGGCGCACCTCCTGCAGGAGCTTCTCGAGGACGGCGCGCATGCGGCGCAAGACCTGGATCGACGTGCTGCCGAACTCCCGGATCTCGGTCATGCCCAGCGCGAGGAAGTCGTCCCAGCGGCGAACCGGGATGACCACGCCCCGCTTCGCCGCTCCGGCATGCCACGAGGGCGCCGACCGGTCGGCCTCTCCGATCACTCTCAGGCTGTCGCCGAGGTAGTCGAGCACCTGTACCGCGGTCGTGGGATCGTTGATCGCGGGAGACAGGGCCTTGCCCGCAACGTCGACCATCACCCGGATCGCGAATGCGGGATCCTGTTCGATCGTCCGCTCGAGCCCAAGCGCCACGAGCCCGCGAAGTGCGCGCTCGGCGGCATCGGCCGGACCGGGGTCGCCGTATACCTCGAAGAGCACATCGCCGCTCTCGATGAACTCGCCCACGGAATGCAGCAGGACCACGAGGCACTCCTGCCGGCCGGCCCACGTCGCGATCCCGCGGAGGTCGACCGCCTGGACTGCTCCAGCGCGACTGGACCGGACGGTTAGAGACGCCGGCTCGGCCACGCCCTCGAGCGGCCCGACGAAGACGTTCCCGAGGTCTCGTGCACCCGCGATGTCGTTGTCCAGGCTCTGTCGCACCCCCTTGGCGACCAGGGCGGCGACGGCCGCGGGCCGGAGCAGATGCACGAAGCGGTCGAGGAAGAGCGCGAAGATCACCAGCCCGACGATGAGCAGCAGTCCCGCCAGTGTGACCCCGAGGTCCGGGACGAACGTGCTCTCGATCCGGCGCAACAACGAGAACGAGTACGCGAGGGTACCGATCAGCAGAGCCAGCGCGCCCTTCAGCACCGGGTCGCGGTACCAGAGCCGCATGGAGCGCGGCGAGAACGAACCGCTCGCCATCTGCGCCACGAGCACCGTGACCGTCACCACGAAGCCGGTCAGGGCGGCGACCGCGCCGACGATCGCCGAAAGGACGGTGCTCGCCGTGGACGGCGAGTATGCCCAGTCGGACGGCACCTTCACGTGCGAGTCGATCGAGATGAGAGCTGCGGCGCAAAGGATCCCGATGACCGCGCCCAGAGCCGGCACGACCCAGAGGCTCTCGCGGAGGTACTCACGGATCCGGAAGCGCGTTGCCCAGGTCATTACCCCTCAGGCCGGGTCTCATGGGAAACCGGTGGCTTCCCTCGGTCACCCAAGGCTACGAACGCGGCAAACGGCGGGCATCGGCCGAAAAGGTTGAACTCCCCCTTGTGTCCATCCGCCCGGTGGTTGATAATTGGTGAATGTCCGAGTTCACCCCGACGGTGTGGGTGGATGAGCTCGATGGTCGAGTCCGGTTGAGCCTGGAAGGCTTCCTCTCTGCCGAGGGCCCGACACTGCAGGAGGCGGCGGACGAGCTCGTCGCGAAGACGCTCGTGACGGTGATGGCGTTCCGGTCTCACGGGATCGGCGGCCTCTCTGCCACAGGCCGTCCGAGGATCGAGCTCGTCAACTATCTCTGGGAGCTCAGCAGGATCACAGCGGGCGGCGGCGACATCCGCGAGCGGCTCTTCGGCTGGGGCGACGTGGCTGCCTAGCCGCTGCCGCACAGCGGAGAGCCTCTACCTGTAAGTCTGGGCCTCCTCGGTGTCCTCGGGGACGAGTCGAGGGAAGTACTTGCCGGCGATCCCGAACATGAACTCGACGAGCTGTGTCGGCGTCGGCGGGTGGTCGGGGTCGCCGAGCTCGGCGGGGAGCGGATGCCCGGACTGCTTGGCGTGCTCGACGAGCGCGGGGCCCATCACCTTGCCGAGGTTGCTGAGCACCTCGCCGAGCTGCACCTTGGTCAGCTGCCATTCCGGGACGGGCCGCGGGTCGAAGTCCGGCCACGTGGCCGGGTCGCGCGGCGTGTCGAGTGAGAGCAGGTGCTCGAACGTGCGGGCGGCGGCATCCCGGGCGGTGAATGCCTCGCCGAGGCCCCAGACCCTGCGGAGCGTGGCGAGCAGCGACGTGTGGCGGTACTCGTCGTTGATCACGGTCCCCGCCTCGATCCACGGGGAGACGACGATCGCCGGCACGCGGTAGCCGGAGCGGTCGAACGTGAAGCCGCACTGTCCGGCGGGCGCGCTGGGATCCGGCGGTGGGACCGGTCCCGGTGCGACGTGGTCGTAGGTGCCGCCGGGCTCGTCCCAGCCGATGAAGAACGTCGTGTTGTACGCGTTGGAGCCCTCACTCGCGTCGGCCGACTTGATCGCTCGGTAGATGCGGCCGAGGAAGCTCTCGCCGGAGAGGATCGACGACGGTGGATCGAGCTCGATGTCGTAGCCGTGACCGATGAACGCCCGGCCGAAGGCGGGGTGGTAGTCACCGTGCCCGGCGATCAGATGAGGCTCGATCAGGCTGAAGTCGGGCAGCGTCCCATCGGCGGCGTCGCGCTCGAAGTCGGAGAACGGCACGAAGTGCGTCGCCAGCCGGTCCTTCAGGCGGGGCATGTGGATCCATCCGGTGTACGAGAGCCGGGAGGGCTCGAGCACGTACACCTTCCAGGTCCGGCCGTACGCCTCGAGCCGGTCGAACAGCGTCTCCTGGGTGTTCTCCCGCGTCCACTTGTCTCCCGGCGCGTTGGTGACGAAGCCCGACGCGGTCCCGGACGTCCAGAACGAGCGGTTCATGAACGTCTGCGACGGGACCTCGGAGAACCAGTGGTCGAAGACCCCGAACGCCCGGGCGATCCCGTTCAGCACCGGCACCTGCTCGGGCGTGTAGCCGGTCATGATCTGCGCGTACTCGTCATAGGTCGGCTGGCGGCCGATCTCGCTCGTGAACGTGCTGATGTAGTCGGTCACGAACCCGTCCATGGTCGGCTCGGTCCCCGGTGGCGGCACGTTCCACGGCGCGGTGACGTCGCCGGCGAGCTTGAACCGGTTGTGCTCGTCCAGCGTGTTGTACAGCTGGGTGTTCGTGTGGAAGTACTCCTCGCCCGAGTCCGGGTTCGGGGCGTCCATGTCCTCGGCCACGGTGAACGGCACCGTCTTGCGCTCGGCTCCGTGCTCGGCCCACTCGGGGATCGGGTTGCTCAGGTTCTTGCCGATCACCCCCTCGAACGTCTTGCCGTCCTCCGGCCCGTAGAGGTGTCCGAGGACGTTGTCGAACGAGCGGTTCTCGAAGAGGACGAGGACGACGTGGTCCATTGCGTGCGAACGGTCATGACTCATCTCGGTCGACTCCTTCGGCAGCTGCTCTTGGCATCGGGTCGGGGCCGGCTACAGCCAGCCGGACTTCTTGAACTTCCAGTAGAGCGCCACGGACAGGCCGACCATTATCCCCAGCAGCAAGGGGTATCCGAACGACCACCGGAGCTCGGGCATGTCCGTGAAGTTCATCCCGTAGATCCCGGCCAGCACGGTGACGACCGCGAAGATCCCCGCCCACGCGGACATGCGGCGCATGTCGTCGTTCTGCTGCACGCCGATCCGGGACAGATTCGCGTCGAAGACGCTCGACAGGAGGTTGTCGAGCGAGTCGAGCGCGTCGCTGATCCGCGCCAGGTGGTCGGCGACGTCTCGGAAGAACAGGGCCGCATCCGCCGAGACACCCGCGATCTCCGCCTTCGCGAACTGCTGCATCGGGTCGCGCAGCGGATTGACCGCCCGGCGCAGCAGCTCGAGCTCCCGGTTGAGCTGGGAGATCCGCTTGGAGTTGTGGGTCCGCCCCGGCGAGAACACGGAGTCCTCCACCTCGTCCACGTCGGCCTCCAGATCGGAGACGACCTCCTCGTAGACGTCGACGATCCGGTCACAGACGGCGTAGACGACTGCGGCCGGGCCCTGTTCGAGCACATCGGCGTGCCCCTCCAGCTGGTGGCGCACGCTCTCGAGCTCGAACCCCGCGCCTTGGCGCACCGTGACGACGTAGTCCGGGCCCATGAAGAGCGCGATCTGCCCGCCCTCGACGGTGTCCGACTCCTTCACGTACCAGAGGGTCTTCAGCACGAGGAACACCATGTCGCCGTACTTCTCGACCTTCGGTCGTTGGACGGGATGCAACGCGTCCTCGACCGCCAGGCGGTGCAGGCCGAACATCTTCGCGACGCGGGCCATCTCGGCCTCGTCGGGCTCGTGCAGGCCGATGGACACGAACTCGCCGGGCTTTCCGGACTGAGCCGCCTTCCGGATCCCCTCCAGGTCGTCCGGCTTGACATCGACCTGGAGCCTCCTGCCGTCGCCGTATACCGCGCTGTTCGCGATCATGAGCTCGCGGGCGTCACGCGTGCACGGTCGCCCTCGCATCCTTCCGTTGCGCGGTTGCAAAGACCGTCGCGAAGTCGTCCTTCATGCTGACGACCGTCCAGCCGCGGGTGCCCGCCTCTGCTAGCGCCTTCTCGGCGCCGCTCGTGTAGGCGAACTCGCGCTCCGCGTCGTCGTGGAGGACGAGCAGGCGGAGCGACGGCTTGTCGTCATGCTGCGCGAACTCGAGCATCGGCAGGTCGCCGTTCGAGTTCCCCCCGGCGAGCAGCGGCCTGCGGCCGATGCGAGACCAGATCTCGATCGGCTTCTGCGGGCCGTCGTCGAGGAAGCCGAGCCCGGCCTTGCGCATGAGCGTGCCGTTCGCGTACTCGAGGACGGTGGCGCTGCCGATCACGCACTCGAGCGGGATGCCGAAGGCGTCCAGGCTGATCGGACGCATGAAGTCGCCGCCGCTGCCCGAGACCATGTGGTTCGAGAAGCCGTTCGCCTTCAGATAGGCGAGCAGCTCGACCATCGGGGCATAGGCGGTATCGAGATACGCCCGGCCGAGAGTCGGGTGCTGCGTGCTGCGGAGGAACGAGTCGGACTTCGCCACGAAGTCGTCGACGCCGATCCCTGCGTACGCGGAGGCGACCCCTTCGAGAAGCGTCTTTGCGTCCGTGTCGTTGCCGGCGTAGTGCTCGGTGATGACCTTGCCGAACCAGGCGTTGTCACGCTCGTGCGCGGCCTTCCAGGGCTGACGGTCTCGCAGCTTCGGGTCGGCCTCGGCCAGTTCCGCCAGCCGCCTCAGGATGAAGTCGGCCTCGACCGGGAGCGGATGCTCGCACCAGAGCGTGCCGTCGGCGTCGAACACCGCGATGCGCTCCTCGACCGGCACCGCGCCGGCGACCGTCTGTTCGACGAACTCGAGGATCGCCGCCTTCGCGGCGCCGTCGTTCCAGCTTGAAAGCGGGTCGCTGCCGTTCATCATTCTGGCCTCCCTCCGTAGGGGGCGCGGGCTTCTCGCCCGCGCCCCCACCTCGCTGGTCGCTAGTCGCGTGCGAACGCGGCCTGCGCTTCCTTCTGAAGGTCGACCACCGGCTCGCCCGAGACGTCGATGATCACCTTGTGGATGGTGCCGCCGGTGAACGCCCACGGGGCATCGCCCGGGTAGTCGGCGGTGACCGGCTCGCCACCGTCCCTTCCGATGTTCAGGCCCTCGCCGGCGAGCGAGAACTTGCCGGGCTGGGTCTTGATCTTGGCCTCGCCGACCTTCTCCTTGTTGA
>Ga0335081_10015111_pt1 | contig 12489 bp, 12 predicted proteins | sample Lox_Sample_35_FD_206713 | JGI IMG/M metagenome (GOLD analysis project Ga0335081, IMG submission 206713) | Soil microbial communities from Loxahatchee National Wildlife Refuge, Florida, United States - Lox_Sample_3.5 | ecosystem: Environmental > Terrestrial > Soil > Wetlands | place: USA...
CGCGCCCGTTCCGAGGCAAAATCAAGCTTCGGCGACGACCGCGTTTTCATCGAGAAGTTCATCACCGATCCGCGCCACGTCGAGATCCAGGTGTTGGGCGACAAGCACGGCAACATCATCCATCTCGGCGAGCGCGAATGCTCGATCCAGCGCCGCAACCAGAAAGTCATCGAGGAATCGCCGAGCCCGCTCCTTGACGCCAAGACGCGCGCGGCCATGGGCGAGCAGGCGGTCGCCCTCGCCAAGGCTGTCGGCTACGACAGCGCCGGCACCGTCGAGTTCGTCGCCGCGCAGGACCGCAGCTTCTTTTTCCTAGAAATGAACACCCGGCTGCAGGTCGAGCATCCGGTGACCGAGCTCGTCACTGGCATCGACCTCGTCGAGCAGATGATCCGCGTCGCCGCCGGCGAGCCGCTCATTTTCAAGCAGAGCGACATCAAGCTCGACGGCTGGGCGGTCGAGAGCCGCGTCTATGCCGAAGATCCGTATCGCAACTTCGCGCCCTCGATCGGCCGGCTGGTGCGCTATCGCCCGCCGGGCGAAGGCGAGCACGATGGCGTGACCGTGCGCAACGACACCGGCGTATTCGAGGGCGGCGAGATCTCGCTCTATTACGATCCGATGATCGCCAAGCTCGTCACCCACGCCAAGACGCGCGCGGCGGCAATCGACGCCCAGGCCGACGCGCTTGACGCTTTCACCATCGAGGGCATCCGCCATAACATTCCGTTTCTTGCCGCGATCATGCAGCATCCGCGCTGGCGCGCCGGCAAGCTTTCGACCGCCTTCATCGCCGAAGAATTTCCCCGCGGTTTTGAGCGCACGCCGCCGACCGGGCAGGTCGCGCGCACCATCGCTGCCGTCGCCGCGGCGATCGATCACGTGCTCGGCGAGCGCAAGCGCCGCATCTCCGGCCAACTCAACAGCACGCTCACTCGCGAGCGCCGGCGCGCGATCTGGCTCGGCACCGACGTGCTGCATGCCGACGTCGAGCGCGAGGGGCAGGCGATCGCTGTGCTGTTCGAAGACGGCAACCGCCACCGGCTTTGCTCGAGCTGGGTTCCTGGCGTGCCGGTGTGGGCCGGGACGTTCGATGGCGGCGAGGTTGCCGTGCATGTGCGGATGGTTCCGAACGGCTTCGAGCTTGCCTATCGCGGCATCGAGGTGAAGGCGTTCGTCTATACTGAGCGCGAGGCCCGCTATGCCCGCCTGATGCCGGCAAAAACATTGTCCGACAGCGGCAAGTCGGTGCGCTGCCCGATGCCTGGCCTGGTGGTCTCGATCGCCGTCGCCGAGGGCCAGGAGGTCAAGGCCGGCGAGACCCTCGCCGTGGTCGAGGCGATGAAGATGGAGAACATCCTGCGCGCCGAGCGCGACGGCAACATCAAGACGATCCGGGTCAAGCCGGGTGACAGCGTCGCCGTGGATGCGGTCATCATGGAGTTCGCCTGACGGGGCCACCGCATGGCAGCGCTGCGCTTTCTGTTCTCACCCTCGGGGCGGCTGGCGCCGCAGCCATTCATCTTCGCGGTCATAGCGGTCTATATCGCGGGTTCGGCCTCGCATTGGCTGACCACGCCGGACGTGATTGCGCGCGCCGGCCTGTGGCCGTTCGTCGCCGTCCAGGCGCTGCTGATCTTTATCTGGTATGCGCTGCACGCTCGGCGGCTCCATGACGCTGGCCGCGGCGCGCTGCTCGCCGTCGGCATCGCCTTGCTCTACATTCTCTCCCTCGTGCTCCTTATCATTGTCGCGGTTTCGTTCTTCAACACTGCCGGCGATGTGCCGGACGCGAATGCGGCAGGTGCGCTCGGATTGCTGTTGCTCGCCTCGATCATCGCTTCGCTCGTCGGCTCGACGCATTACGACGTGTCCTGGGCAATCGTCGCGATTCTGGTGGCGATAGCGGTCCTGCCGCTCGTCGTCGCCATCCTGTTCTCGCTGTGGGCGGCGCTGCAGCCGAGCGCTAGAGCATGATCCGGAAAAAGCCTGCCCCCGGACGCGATCCGGGGGTGGAAACCGGTTTTCAGAAAAGATCATGCTCAACTAAGGAGTAAGAGCACAATCGCTTCAACAACAAGCGATTGTGCTCTAGAAAGCGCGCGTGATGCTGCACTTCGCCTATGGCGCCAATATGAGCCGCGCCATCATGCGCAGGCATGCCCCCGCCGCGGTACCGATCGGCGCCGCGCTGTTGGCGAATTACCGTTTCGTCGTCACCGCCGACGGCTATGCCTCGGTCGAACCGATGCGCGCCGCGAGCGTCCACGGCGTGCTCTGGCGCCTCACCGCACGCGACCGCGTTGGGCTCGACGCCTGGGAGGGGATCGCCGGTGGGCTTTACCGGGTCGAGACGATGCCGGTGCAGCAGGCCGGACGCCGGCAGGGCGCGCTCGTCTATCTCGCGCGGCCCTGCGGCATCGGCCGGGCGAAGGCCGGCTATATGGAGCTCGTCGTCGGCGCGGCGCGCGATTGGGAATTGCCGCCCGACTACGTTGCCTCTTTGCAGCAATGGCTGCCGGCGCATCCGGCGGGCGCGGGGACGCGCAAGCTCGGAGAGTTCCGATGGACCTGATGGTCCACGTCACTATCCGTGGCCGCGTCCAGGGCGTCGGCTTTCGCGCTTGGGCCGAAATCACCGCGCTCGAACACGGTCTCGAAGGCTGGGTCCGCAACCGCCGCGACGGCGCGGTCGAAGCCTTGTTTGCCGGCCCGGAAGAGCTCGTGCTCACCATGGTCGAGGCCTGCCGGTTGGGGCCGCCCGGCTCGCGCGTCGCGGCGCTCGATCAGCGCGACGGAACGGCCGAGGAGCTTGCGCTGCGGCGCCGCGGCGAGCTGTTCTCCGTGCTCTCAACCGCCTGAGCCTCGACCGCGGCCCCGAACAGCGGCGCAAATTCGGTGCGCAGCGCGCGATCGACCTCCGCCATCGAGGTCGGCCGGCCGAGATCGGCGAGCGAGGTGACGCCGTAGCGCTGATCGGCGACGCCGCATGGCACGATGCCGGAAAAATGCGACAGCTCCGGCGCGACATTGAGCGCGAAGCCGTGCAAGGTCACCCAGTGCTGGATGCGAATGCCGATGGCGGCAATCTTGTCCTCGCGGCCTTCGCCCTTGTCGGGCCGCCGCACCCATACGCCGATCCGATCGTCGCGGCGTTCGCCGCGCACCGCAAAACGCGCGAGCGCGCGGATGATCCATTCCTCGACGGTGGCGACGAAGCGGCGCACGTCCGGCGCCCGGCGCCTGAGGTCGAGCATGACATAGCCGACGCGCTGACCGGGGCCGTGATAGGTGAATTGGCCGCCGCGGCCGGCGACATGGACGGGAAAGCGCGCCTCGATCAGCTCGTGCGGCCGCGATGACGTGCCGGCGGTGTAGAGCGGAGGGTGCTCCAGGAGCCAGATCAGCTCGCTTGCTCCGCCGCGCGCAATCGCCGCCGCCCGCGCCGTCATCGTGGCGAGCGCGCTGTCGTAGTCGATCAGGCCTTCGCTCGCGAGCCACTGCGCCGGCGCCGCGCCGGGGGGCGGGAGAAGGCCGATGGGCGGGTTGCCGCGCGTGTTAACCACCTCGTAACCATGGCGTGGTCAAACAATATGGCACTGAATCTGCGTCGGCAAAACCGCGAGGGCACCTTGGCGTCAATCGATAATGTCTCGGTCGATATTGCGGTGGTCCTCGGCCGGACCGCCATGCCGATCCATCAGGCGCTGCGGCTCGGTCGCGGTGCCATCATCGAACTCGACGCCTCCGAGGAAGACGAGGTCAGCATCCTCGCCAACAATTTGCCGGTGGCGAAGGGGACCGTGATCGTCAGCGGCAACCGCATCGCGGTCGAGGTCAAAAAGCTCCTGCCGCGCAACCCCGACGGGGCCTGAGGCGATCCGAGGCTGCGGGCCTCCGGGCCTTGTCCGCGCATAGGCGAACTGTTACATCGGCATCCCGTGCCGTTTGGCGGCGCGTTCACCCCACATGCGGTCGTGGCGGAATTGGTAGACGCACTAGCTTGAGGTGCTAGCGGGGCAACCCGTGGAGGTTCGAGTCCTCTCGACCGCACCAGTCTCCAACAGCCGAGCTCAGTCCCGTGCTCTACGCCTTCAAGCGCGGCCGCAAGACGGTGTCGCGGCGGCCTACCACCCTGCACCGCCCGCAATGACCATGCACGATCCCTATAACGCCTTTTGCCGGCACACCCATGTCGCGTTGGATGGCGCGGCGGCAGGCCCGCTGCGCGGCCTCACCTTCGCCGCCAAGGATGTGTTCGACGTCGCCGGGCATCGGACCGGCAACGGCAACCCGGTCTGGCTCGAGACCCAGCCCCCGGCGGCGCGCACTGCGGCCGTGATCGACCGGTTGCTCGCCGCCGGCGCCGATATGGTCGGCAAGACCCATACTGATGAACTCACCTACAGCATCAACGGTGAGAACGTGCACTACGGAACGCCGGTCAACCCGCGCGCGCCGGGACGAATTCCGGGCGGGTCGTCGAGCGGCTCGGCGGCCGCCGTTGCCGGCGGCCTGGTCGATTTCGCGCTCGGCACCGATTGCGGCGGCTCGGTACGCATACCGGCGAGCTATTGCGGCATCTACGGCATCCGCACCACGCACGGCCTCGTTCCGGTCGACGGCGTCATCGATCTCGCCGCGAGCTTCGATACCGTCGGCTGGTTCGCGCGCGATCCGGCGATGATGCGGCGGGTCGGCGATGTGCTGCTGCCGGCCGCACCCGATTTCGTGCCGCAGCGGCTTCTGATCGCCGCCGACGCATTCGCGTTCGTTGGCGCGGAGACCGCGGCTGCGCTGGCGCCGGCCGTGACCCGGCTCAAGGCGCTGCTCCCGGACCATCGCGATATCGCCGTCTACACCGACGATCCGGCGGCGTGGTCGAGCATTTTCCGCATCCTGCAGGGCGATGAGATCAGGCGCCGCCACGGCGACTGGATCGATGCACACAAGCCGAACTTCGGTCCCGGCATCGCCGAACGCTTCCGCTGGACGCGGACGATCGCGACCGCCGAGGTCGAACGCATGCGACCGCTGCGCGAGGAAATCGCCCGCCGCATGACGGCGCTGCTCGGCGGCGACGCCGTGCTGTGCCTGCCGACCGCGCCGGGTATCGCGCCGAAGATTGCCACGCCGGCCGCCGAGCTCGAAACATTTCGCAGCCACGCCTTCGCGCTGTTGTGCGTTGCCGGCCTAGCCCGATTGCCCCGGCTATCGCTGCCGCTCGCGGCGGTCGCCGATTGTCCGCTAGGGCTTTCGCTGATCGCGCCGCGCGGCGGCGATCGCGGTCTGCTCGAATGGGTGGCGGAGAAATTTTGTTAGAAGCGTTGTGGGCGCCGGCCCGCCTCCGAAAACCTCGCTGAACGAGCAAAAGCAGGTGCGCTCGACTCCCGCTTGACAGGTTTCGATAGTTTCGTACCCTCGACGTGCTGGCTGCTGGAGGAACAGCGGCGCAAACGGCCAAAAAAGACCGCAATGGGCCGCCAAAACAGGGGAGGGTGCCGACGCCAGCCCCAGCCGATCGAGAATATCTTACGTTCGCACACCGCCGAACGCGCCGCGATGGCGGCTCGGACGGATAATGGCGCCGATGGGCGTGGTTGCAGCGTGGCCGGCAAGCCGCCGGCAGCTGCCTGCTGGTCACCCCGACCGGCAACGGCCAGACGGAACCGATTCACGGGAGGAAAGCAAAGATGAGACTTCGAGCAAAGTTGATGACTGGTGCAGCGACGCTGCTTGCTGCCACGGCGCTAACCGCGACTGCTTACGCGCAGGACTCCAAGTCACTCGCCGAGCCTGGGAAGGACTGGGAAACCTTCCACGGCAGCTACAAGGATTGGAACTACAGCCCGCTCAAGCAGATCAACACTGAGAACGTCGGTAAATTGAAAGTGGCGTTCATCGAGCAGGTGGGCCGCTCGACCCGCGGTCTCGAGACGACGCCGCTGGAAAAGGACGGCGTGCTCTACTATTCGGGATCCTACAGCAAGGTGTTCGCCGTCAAGGGCGATACCGGCGAGATCCTGTGGTCGTATATTCCCAAGCTCGACGAGGAAACCGTCTCGCGTCAGACCCACTCGCCCTACAACCGCGGCATGGCGATGGGCAACGGCATGCTCTATGTCGGCACCGTCGACGGGCGTTTGATTGCGGTCAACATGAAGACCGGCCAGCCGGCCTGGGATACCAAGCTCGTCAATTCGCAAAAGCTCACCGTCGGATTCACCGGCGCCCCGCTTCTGGTCAAGGACAAGATCATCATCGGCTGCCAAGGCGGCGAGTGGCCTTATCGCGGCCCGATCTTTGCGGTCAACGCCAAGACCGGCGAGAAGGTCTGGGAGTTCGACACCGTCGCCGGCACACCTGAGGCGATGCAGACCTGGGGCAATGAGACGTGGCGCACCGGCGGCGGCGGCGGGTGGATGCCGGGCACCTTCGACGAGGAGACCAATACGGTGTGGTGGGGCACCGCCAATCCGGCGCCGCTCTATGACTGGTCCGGATCGAACTGGAAGACGGAAGGCCCGCGCCCCGGCGACAATCTCTACACCACCTCGGTCATCGCGCTCGATCCCGATACTGGCAAGCTCAAGTTCTATCATCAGGAGTTGCCGCACGATAACTGGGACTTCGACAGCGCGGTCGGCGAGTTCGTGCAGATCGATCGTGACGGCAAAAAGTACTACGTTCACCCGAACAAGAGCGGCTACATCTTCGTGTATAACCGCGGCGACGGAAAGCTCGAGAATGTCTACAACGTCGTCAAGAACAGCAACTTCGTGAAGACCATCGATCCGAAGACTGGCGAGCTGCAAGGCCGTCGTGACATGACGGAGGGCAAGCAGACCAATCTCTGTCCGGCGATCGCCGGCGGAATCAGCTTCAACTCCGGCACCTACAACCCGCAGACCGGCCTCTACTACAAGGTCGTCAACGAGTGGTGCATGGATCTTGAGATCGTCAAGACCCAGCCGGTGACCGAGCCGGCCGCACAGCTCAACATCGGCGCGACCTTCAAGTTCACCGATCCGCCGGGCGGCAAGATGCACGGTCACGTCGATGCCCGCGATCCGATCACCGGCAAGGTGACGTGGTCGGTGGACTATCCCGAACCGCCGCTCGCGAGCCTGCTCTCGACGGCGGGCGGACTGGTGTTCGTGCCCGACACCCGCGGCTGGCTGCGCGCGCTCGACGCCAAGACCGGCAAGGAGCTGTGGAAGGCGAACGACGGCAATCTCCACAATGGCGGAATCATCAGCTACGAGGTCAACGGCAAGCAATACATTGCGACCGTGACCGGATTCCCCAGCATGGTCAGCGAGGGTTACCCGGAGATGTTCGGCGCTCCATACAAGTACATGGAGCAGAACACCGGCGCGCTGATCGTCTATACGCTGGAGTGAGCTTGGTTGAGGCGTGAAGGGAGCCGCGCTGCGCGCGGCTCCCGCGTCGCTCCTTCGCGGCGCAAGTTCGGGGCGTTCCGGCTTGGGCCGGCTGCCGCGACCATACCTAGAAGTTCTTGGGTTAGGCCGGCAGGCACGGCTCTCTTTCTGCCAAAAGCCGATTGCGAGGCAGCGCCCGATATTCGACGCATCGCCCCGGCATTTGAATCGCAAGAGCCGCCAATCGGCGAACAAGACCGACATGATGAAGCAATGGAAGGGCGCCGCCGGCGCGATGCTTTTGGCCGCCGCATTGTGTGGCTGTGCACTGGGCCTCTCAGCGGCGCGCGCCGCCGAAACGGCGCCAGCCAGTCCGACGGACGCCGCCGCCGAGATTGCCCGCGGCAAGTCTCTGTTCATCAGCTATGGTTGCGGCTGGTGCCATGAGGATGGCGGCCGCAAGGCCGGAAAATGCCCGCAATTGATGGATTCGCAACGCGACGATAATTTCATCCTGACCCGCATCGCCACCGGCTCGGAGGGCAAGATGCCGGCGTTTGGTTCGGCGTTAACCGGGCCGGACATGAAGACGCTCCTGGTCTATATCCGTAGTCTCAAACCGGAGACCAAACCGTGACCATCGCCCAACGCCTGCCGGCTCTTTTCACGTGTGTGCTCGCGGCAGCCGCGCTCGCGGCAGCGGGCGTAACATCGTCCGCCGACGCCCGCACGCTCGACGCCATCAAGCAACGCGGCAGACTGATGCTCTGCGCCAATCCGGACGCGCTGCCCTTCTCGAGCAAGAAGGGCGACCGGCGCGGCTTCGAGCTCGAGCTCGGCGAGGCTCTCGCCAAGGAGCTCGGCGTCGCTCTGGAGGTAGGCTGGGTGATATTCCCGGTTCACGTGGCCAGGGTCGATTGCGACATTCTGTTCGACTCGATCGTTGACAGAGAGACGGCCGAGGATGCGCATCTCCGGCTCTCCAAGCCCTACACCGCCAGCGGGGTGGCGATTGCGCTGCGCCCGGGGGTCGATGGCATCAATGGCTTCGGCGATCTTAAGAAGGGCCAGCGGGTCGGCGCGATTGTCGGCTCGCTTGCCAGCGTCAAACTCGGCCAGAAGGGGCTCGCGACTATTCCCTTCACTTTCGAGGATGAGATGCTCGAGGCGCTCGGTAAGGGTGAGATCGACGCCGCGCTCGCGACGCCTTCGACCATCGGGTACTACAACATCACCCACAAGGACGCCGCGCTGCGAGTGGTGCGCGACTACGACACCATGCCGGAACTACACTGGGAGGTCGCGGTCGGCATCCGCAAGGCCGACGATGCGTTGGTCGAGGCGATTAATACCGCGCTCGATCACATGCTGGCGGAGGGCGTCGTCAATCGCATCTATGCCAGCTACGGTGTGGAACAAAGCCTGCCTGCCAAACAGTGAGCGCCGGCCTGCTTGGCTAGCCCTGCGCGATCTTGCGCTCGATCGCGGCGCGGATCGTTTTCACTTCGCCGGCGGTGCGGGGAATGCGCGGGCGCTCGATCGGAAAATCGCCGAGAAGGCGCGCCGGCGAGGCCGAAAGCAATAACACCCGGTCGGCGACGCCGATAGCTTCCTCGACATCATGGGTGACAAGAAGCGTCGTCACCGGGCGGCGCGACACCAGCTCGACGAGCTCAGCGCGAAGTCGCGCCGCGAGCGCAGCATCGAGCGAGACGAACGGCTCGTCGAGTGCGAGAAGTTCCGGCTCGACCGCTAAGGCGCGCGCCAGAGCGACCCGGCGGGCGAGACCAAGCGACAGCTCGCGGGGATAGTGGCGGCGGTGCTCGGCGAGGCCGAGCGTCGCGAATAGCACCTCGAGCGCGGCGTCGCTCGCTTGCGGCGCCGCGAGCCTCAGATTCTCTTCGACAGTGCGCCAGGGCAAAAGCCGGGGCTCCTGAAAAACCACGCCGAGCCTGCCGTGCGCCGGCAGCGTTACGCTGCCCTCGAAGTCATGATCGAGCCCGACGACGATGCGCAACAATGTCGTCTTGCCGCATCCCGACGGGCCGACGATGGCCGCGACCTCGCCATTCGCCAGCGCAATTGAAAGCTCGCCCAGCACATGCAGCCGGCCGCCGGAAGCGGCGCGAAAGAATTTACGCTTGATATGGACATCAAGCCGGCCTGGCACGCCAGCGGGAAGCATGTCGTTCAAGCGGCTGCACCAGGAAGGTTTCGACGGCGAGCATCACAACGATGAACACCAAAGCATAGGCCAAGATCCGGGTCACGTCGAATAGCTGGAACGCAACGCCGATCTCGAAACCGACGCCGTTCGGCCGGCCAAGCAATTCGACGATCAGCACGATCTTCCAGACCAGCGACAGGCCGGCGCGCGCCGCCGCGGCGACATAGGGCGCGAGCTGCGGCAAAACGACATGGCGCAGCCTGACCCACGTCCCCATGCGAAACACCGTCGCCATCTCGTCCAGCATGCGGTCGAGCGCGCGCGCCCCCTCTCGCACAGTCACGGTAGCGATCGGGAGCTTGTTGAGCGCGACCGCGGCAATCGCCGCGGTCTCGGTCAGGCCGGCCCAGACATAGGCCAGCACGATGATCACCAACGCCGGAAGATTGAGCAGCACCACAAGCCAGGAATCCGCCAGCTGGTCGAAAAACGGAAAGCGGCCCATCGCGAACCCAAGCACGGTGCCGAGCGTCATCGCGATGGCGAAAGAGGCGGCAACGCGCGCGAGCGTGACGCCAAGATTGAAGGCAAGCGCGCCCGAGCGCGCCTCGTGGACGATTGCAAGCCCGACCGTCTGCGGATCCGGCAATAGGCGCGCGCCGAGCGCGTGCGAGCCGGCAAACCATGCCGCCAGCAACAGCGCGATCGAGGCGGCGCGCAGCGCGAAATTCATTCGCCCGATCCCGCCTTGTAGAACGTGCCCGGATCGAGCTCGGGCGCCGGCCCGACGAGATCGGCGCCGCCGACTGCTGCAAGCACGCGGTACAGCGCTTGCGCGTCCGCCACCTCGTCCGCGACCGGCCGCCGTGGAATCCCTTCCGCATAGCGTTTCCGGTAGACCTCGAGCGCATCGGCGTTGCTCGCCCCGAGACGCGGCGCGAGCTGGCGCCATTCGGCAGGCGTATCGGCGAGAATCTGTTTCGCCTTGCGCGTGGCGGTGAAGAAACGATCGAGCAGCGCAGCCTTGCCGCGCGCCCAGCCGCCGTCGAACACATAACCCACCATCGCTACCGGCCCGGCCGCGCTAAAGCCCTTGACGATATCCGCAATGGAAATGGCGCGCCGCATGCCCTTGGCTTCGAGTTCGGCGCAAAAATTCCAGAACGTCAGGGTGGCGTCGGTCTCGCCTTGCAGCGCCTTTTGGCTGAGCAGGGGCGGCGCGCCATAGGCGATCTGCGCCTGCGTTCTCAGATCGAGGCCCGATCGTTGCGCCGCTGCTTGCAGCAGCAGCCAGCTCTTGTCGAGCGGGCCGCCCGCAACGCCGATCTTCTTGCCTTTCAGGCCGGCGATGTCCCGGATCGACGAGTTCGCCGGAACCATCACCGCACCGAGCCCGCTCGAATACGGATAGAAGACGAGGTCATCGCCGAGCCCGCGCTCGCGCGCGACCCATAGCCAATCGGATACGATCAGGTCGGCCGAGCCGGCCCTGAGCGCGATCTTGCCGGCCTCGGTGCTGGCGAGCTCGGTGGTTTCGATCGTGAGGCCGGCCTCTCGATCGAGCCCGTGGGCGTGCAGGATTTCGAGCTCCCAGACCAACGTTCCGGTCTTCTGCGCCGCGATGCGAATCCGATCGGCCGCAAGCGCGGGCGCCGCTGTCAACGCCATCGCCGCGACCACCGCCACACGCAGACGCCACAGCAGACGTTGGTCCTGCTCACCCCTGCGTATCATGACTGTGGCAACGTTTTCGCTCGAGTACGGTCTACGGCGAAGCGTATCGCGGCACAGTTGTCGTGTGCAACAAGCCGGGGCGTGGCGTTTCCGCTCAGTTTCGCGACGGCGAAGTGTCGGCCGCGGTCGCCGCGGCAAGGCTCGATGGCGGTGTGACGGCTGCGTTGTGCAGCTCGATGCCGCCGAGCAGGATGCCGAGGTCGCGCATGCTCGGCGTCGGCAATGCCGCGGCGGCGGGCGGGCCGGGCGGATCGAATTTCTGTGCATCGCCGCCGAGGACGGCGATGAGCGCCGTCGCTTCCGAGCCGTCCGCGATCATCACGCCCTGTTCCGGGCGGTAGCCGGCGTCAAAGGCGGCGGTGTCGGGTAGCGACAGCGCGATGCGATCGGGCGGCGTGTCGCCGCCGGTGGCCGGCAATTTCGGCTCGTGCGGCGCCGCTGTCCGCCGATCGGCGGTTTCGATGCGGCCCGGTTGCTCGCCGGCGACCACGTGCACCACGTGGAATCCGCCTTCCTTCAAAGCTCGCAGCAATCCGGGCAACGCCGCGACTGTCGCCGGATGAATATCGTGGAGGAGCAGGACCCCCTTGCCGCGTTTGTCCAGCCGGCTCATTGCGCGGTTGATGATTTGGCCGGGTTTGATGCGATGGTACCAGTCGTCGGCCACCGCATCGGTGCTGAAGACGGTAAGCGAACGCACGGCAAGCTCGCGCTCGACGGCGTCGCTGCGCGCCAAGCCGGGGATGCGGAAGAATGGCGCGAGATCCCGCGGATCGCCGAGCGCCGCGCCGACGTCGGCGATGCCGCGGTCGATCTCGCGCCGCATCCTCTCGATCGGCAGTTGGCCGAACCGCGAGGGATGATCCTCGCTGTGCGTGCCGATCGTGTGTCCGGCCTCGAAGACGCGCCGCGCCGCGGCGGGGTACTCGTGCGCCATATGCCCGACCAGAAAAAACGTCGCCTTGACGCATTGCGCAGCAAGGATGTCGAGAATCTGGTTGGTGTAACGCGGCACCGGCCCGTCGTCGAAGGTCAGCACCACTTCCTTGTCGGCGAGCGGCAGCGAGCCCGGGTACTGCATCACCCCGATCCGCGCCGGTTCGCCTTCGAGCACAAGCACGCGGCTCGTTCCGAGCGCGTCGGGATTTCCGGGACAATCCTGCGCGCGCGACGGCGTCGCCGTGCCAAGTGCGCCGGCGGCGGCCG
>Ga0335081_10015112_pt1 | contig 12489 bp, 10 predicted proteins | sample Lox_Sample_35_FD_206713 | JGI IMG/M metagenome (GOLD analysis project Ga0335081, IMG submission 206713) | Soil microbial communities from Loxahatchee National Wildlife Refuge, Florida, United States - Lox_Sample_3.5 | ecosystem: Environmental > Terrestrial > Soil > Wetlands | place: USA...
GTGAGGGCACCGGCGTGGTCATCTCTCCGCTGATCGCGCTCATGCAGGACCAGGTCGACGCGCTGAACGTGCTCGGCGTGAAGGCCGGCTTCCTCAACTCGACCCAGGATCCCGATACCCGGCGCGGGGTCGAGTACGCCTTCATGGACGGCAAGCTGGACCTGCTGTACCTGGCGCCGGAGCGGCTGCGGACCGAATCTGCGCTGCGGCTGCTGGACCGGGGCACGATCTCGCTGTTCGCCATCGACGAGGCGCACTGCGTGGCCCAGTGGGGCCACGACTTCCGGCCCGACTACCTGGGCCTGTCCGTGCTGCACGAGCGGTGGCCCGGCGTGCCGCGGATCGCGGTGACGGCCACCGCGACCGAGCACACCCGTGCGGAGATCGTGGCGCGTCTGTCGCTGGACGGCGCGCGTCAGTTCGTGGCGAGCTTCGACCGGCCCAACATCCAGTACCGGATCGAGCCGAAAAACGAGCCGCGCCGTCAGTTGCTCCGGCTGCTGCGGACCGAGCACCCCGGGGAGGCGGGCATCGTCTACTGCCTGTCCCGGGCGTCGGTGGAGAAGACCGCGGAGTTCCTCTGCTCCGAGGGGTTCACCGCGCTGCCCTACCACGCCGGGCTGGACGCGGGAACCCGGTCTTTGAATCAGTCTCGGTTCCTGCGCGAGGACGGGCTCATCATGGTGGCCACGATCGCGTTCGGGATGGGCATCGACAAGCCGGACGTGCGTTTCGTGGCGCACCTGGACCTGCCCCGGTCGGTCGAGGGGTACTACCAGGAGACCGGGCGGGCCGGCCGGGACGGCCTGCCCGCCACCGCGTGGCTGGCCTACGGCCTGGCCGACGTGGTGCAGCAGCGGCGTCTCATCGATGACTCGGAGGGCGATTTCGCGCACCGCCGCCGGCTGGTGGCGCACCTGGACGCGATGCTCGCGCTGTGCGAGACGGCCGGCTGCCGGCGGCGGCAGATGCTGGCGTACTTCGGCGAGACGGACGCGGCGCAGGCGTGCGGGAACTGCGACACCTGCCTGTCTCCGCCCTCGGTCTGGGACGGCACGGTCGCGGCGCAGAAGCTGCTCTCCACCGTGACCCGGCTGGGACGGCTGAACGGGCCGTCGTTCGGCGCCGGGCAGCCGATCGACATCCTGCTCGGGAAGAAGACGCCGCGCGTGCTGTCCTACCGGCACGATTCGCTGTCCACGTTCGGCATCGGCACGGAGCTGACCGAGGGCGAGTGGCGGGGCGTGGTCAGGCAGTTGCTGGCCTCGGGGCTGCTCGCGGTCGAGGGCGATCACGGCACGCTGGCGCTGACCGACCTGAGCTGGGAGGTCATGCGCGGCGAGCGGCAGGTCACGTTCCGGCGCGATCCGCCGAAGGCTCCCGCCCTGCCGCGGAGCAGGCGGGGTTCTGGTTCCGGTGCTGGTGCCGGTTCCGCTGCTGGTGCCGGTTCCGGTGCTGGGGCGGGCGGGCGGCCGGCCCCCGCCGAACTGCCGCCCGAGGCAGCCCCGTTGTTCGAGCGGCTGCGCGCGTGGCGGACGTCGGTGGCCAAGGAGGCGGGCATGCCGCCGTACGTGATCTTCCACGACGCGACCCTGCGGCTCATCGCGGCCTCACCGCCGTCGACGCTGGACGAGCTGCGGCAGATCAATGGCGTCGGCGACACCAAGCTGGACAAGTACGGCCAGGCCATCCTCGACGTGCTCGCGGTCGCGGACCAGCCCTGACCGTACACGTCGGCCGGAGGCCGCCGCGCGAACCTCGGGAGTCGGCTTCCGCAACTCTGGCAACGTCTGTACCAAGTTATAAGGCGTGGATGCCGCGTTCATGTCGTTCCAGCGTCGGCACTGTTGCAACGACCCGTTGAGCCCAAGGACATGGTTGGGGCATCCATGCCTTATCAGCGGGCCGGGCCCGGGGCGGCGGCAGGGATCACAAGTCGCAGAAGTCCTCTGGGAACGCAGAAGCACCAGGGATCGTGCTGAACGCGCGCGGGTCGGCCATGTCCAGCTCGAGCTGAGCGCGGCGCAGCGTCGGGACAACCGGGACGCAGCGGACGGGGCGTTCGGGAGGCATGACCGAGTCAAACTGGCTATTGGATAAAGGCGCCTCGACAGATCGACATGACTGAGGCTCGGTTATTTTCCGGCGGGCCGGGCACGAAATTGCCGCGACTTCGTTACGAAATTGCCGCGGCCTCGTTACGAGGAATGCTCCGGGGGCGGATGCGGGCCCGGTTGGCGGTAGGGCCAGAGCATCGCGACGTGTTCAGCTGTAAGCGATAATCGCGATTTGTTCGGTTCCGCTTGACAATCCGCGCCGATACGGAAGGCTAGCCATGTTGTGTCACTATGCCGTGACATCTGGTCGAAAATGATCATCATTGCCCATTCCTGGGGGTTTTGCGATGCGAAATCGTGCTGGCTTCCGCATGGGTATGGCGCTAACTGGTGCCGTGCTCCTCACGCTGACGGTCGGCGGTCCGGCTCGGGCAGGCCAGGGGCCCGGCCAGGTCTTCAAGGGCTCGCCGTCGACGTTGAGCGCGGCCGATATCGCCCGCCTCTCGGCCAACGCAAACCAGCGCTCGATCATCGTGTTCAAGGACCAGTTCCCTGGCCTGCCCGCCGCGGGATCCACCGCGAGTGAGCGGGTCAATGCGGCCAATGCCGACCAGAAGGGCGTCATGTCCGAGCTCGGGCAGGTCCACGCCACCCACGTACGAGGCTTCCACGTCGTCAACGCGATCGCCGCGACGATCTCCACGGGCATGGCCAGCCAGCTGCGGGACAATCCGGCGGTCAGCGAGGTGGTCCCGGACGCCATGCGGCCGTTTGCCTCGCTGGGCAGCGGCGCGGGGGCGGCCTCCGCGGCGGCCGTGCCCGGCGGCAGCGGTCAGGCGAACGGCTCCCAGCAGATCTGCCCGGCTAACCCGGCTAAGCCGCTGATCGAGCCCGAGGCGCGCCAGGTCATGAGCGTGGACGCCGCCAATCAGATCGTCAACGGGTCCGGGGTGAAGGTCGGCATCATCGCCGACGGCATCGATCCGAACAACCCCGACCTGATCAGGGCCAACGGCCAGCATGTCATCTTCGACTACGAGGACTTCAGCGGCTTCGGCCTCGGCGCGCCGACCGACGGCCGGGAGGCCTTCCTGGACGCTGGCACCATTGCGTCGCAGGGCAACCAGACCTACGATCTGTCCGGGTTCGTCAACCCGGCCCACCCGCTGCCGGCCGGATGCACCATCAAGATCAAGGGCATCGCGCCGGGCGCGAGCCTGGCGGTGCTGAACGTGGCGGGCAGCAACGCCGGCTTCTTCAACTCGCAGATCATCCAGGCGATCGAGTGGGCTGTCCTGCACGACCACGTCAACGTGCTCAACGAGTCCCTCGGCGGCAACCCGATCCCCAACACCGAGGACGACCCGGTGGCGCTGGCCGACCAGGCCGCGGTGGCGGCGGGCGTCACCGTCGTAGCCAGCAGCGGCGACGCGGGCCCGTTCAACAACATCGGCTCGCCGGCCACCACGCCGGGCGTGATCGCGGTCGGCGGGACCACGACCTACCAGGTCTACCGCCAGACCACCCGGTACGGCACGCAACTGGTGCCGGGCGGCTGGGAGAACAACAACATCACCGCGCTGAGCTCGGACGGCATCACCGAGTTCGGCCCGAACACCGTGAACGTGGTCGCGCCGGGCGACCGCGGCTGGTCACTGTGCAGCAGCAACACCACGGAGTTCTTCGGTTGCGCGGACATCGACCACGGCACCAACCCGCCGCCGATCTGGGCGGCCGGCGGCACCAGCGCGTCGGCGCCTGAGACGTCGGGCACCGCAGCGCTGGTCGTCGAGGCCTACGCCAACACCCACCACGGCCGCCTGCCGTCACCGGCGAGGGTCGAGCGGATCATCGTCAGCACCGCCACCGATCTGGGCGCGCCCGCCGACCACCAGGGCGCGGGCCTGGTCAACACCCTGAAGGCTGTCCAGCTCGCCGAGTCCATCAACGGCGGAAGCCCGCAGGGCAAGACGCTGCTGGTCAACAAGACGAGCCTGGACACCACGGTGAACGCGGGCCAGACCGCCGCGTCCAGCGTCACCGTCACCAACGAGGGCACCGGAACCCAGACCGTCACCCCCACCGTGTCCGGCCGCCCGACCCCGGTGTCCAATGACACCGGCAGCGTGACGCTGAGCTCGTCCAGCCCGACCTATATCGACGGCGAGGGAAACACCGACCACTACGCCCTCCATACCTTCAGCGTCCCGGCCGGGGCGGACAACCTGAACGGCAACATCACCTGGAATGCCCAGACAATCGGCGGTGTCGCGTACGAGACGCTGTTCGACCCCAAGGGCAACGTCGCCGCCTACTCGCTGCTCGGGGCCAACCAGAGCGGGTACGGCCACGTTGAGGTGCACAACCCGATACCGGGCACCTGGACCGCAGTGATCTTCACGGTCAGCACCGCCCCGTTCTTCGGGCCGGTCACGTTCTCCTACTCGACCGAGAAGTTCCACGCGGCCGGGACCGTCTCGCCGTCCTCGCGGACGCCGGCCCCGGGCGCGTCGGCGACCTTCCAGGTGGCTGTCGCCGCGGGCCAGGCCGGAGACGAGGGACTCAAGCTGCACCTGGGGACCGGCAGCGCCACGGACGGGAGCATCCCGATCATGGTCCGCGCGCTGGTGCCCGTCACCCCGAGCAGCGGCGGATCCTTCAGCGGCACCCGCGGCTGAACGGCAAGGTCCCGCAGCAGCTGCTCGGCTCGGACGTGAACAACGTGCCGCTGCCGCTGTCGCTGAATGCCCAGCCGAACTGGCTCGTGCCGACCAACACCGACGCCCTCGTCGTGGGCGCTCAGGGTACGGTGCCGATCACGATGGACGTGTCGTGGGCCTTCGGGGATCCCGATGTGCTCGGCTTGTCGTCCGGTAACAACTCGGTCGCCGCCCTGGCCGCGCCCGAGGTCGCGCCCGGCGTCTTCTTCGGCATCCCCGAGGCCACCGGGCCGTTCACCTCCGGCACGAACGGAACGGTCAACCTGGGGGCGGTGGCGGACACCAACCCGTTCGACTCGGCCGTCACCTCCACCTCCGGCGACGTGTGGGCGCAAAGCGTCGACCCGAACGCCACCTACTCGCCGGTGACTCTCGACCCGGGCCAGACGGGAACGATCACGCTCACGATCACGCCGAGCGCGCCCAAGGGGACCGTCGTCCGCGGCTTCATCGGCGTGGACACCTTCAACCTGGGCACGCTCTCCGGCGACGAGCTGGTCAACATTCCCTACACCTACACGGTCGGGTAGACCACCGGGCGGGCAGGATCAGCGTGACCGCCGGGCCGTTCACCGGCCCGGCGGTCACGGCGTCTCCGAGACCCCCAGGACGCAGTCGCCGCAGTAGGCCGACGCCGACGGCGACAGACGATAGATGAGGCAGCAGTTCCGGCGGCGGAAGCCGCGCAGCGGGCGGCCCTGGTAGGTGCCGTTCAGGGCCGGGTCCGCGAGCAGCGCCGCCGCGGCTCCGGCCGCCGCGGCGGCCAGGTCCGGCCGGGCCGCCGCGATCATGGTGGCGGCGCCGTTGACGGCCGAGGCGACGTTACCCCACAGCACGCGCGGGGAGACCGCCATCGCCTCGACGGCCCTGACGATCTGGGTGATGGGCCCGGCGAGCAGGGCGGCGGTCGCGGCCGTACCTGCTTCGGCGGTTAGCGCCGTGTCCGGCAGGGACAACCGGAACGGGCCGCCGAGGGCGGGGATCCAGCGGGCCTGCGCGGTATCGACGGGCAGCGCCCGGCCGGCCGCGGCGGCGCCGAGGGCGGGAGACAGCAGCCGGGCGCACAATCCGAGCTGCGCGATCGAGGCCGCTACCCGGAATTCGACGCGGCCCGGCGGGTACCCGGCCGCCGCCGCGAGCCGCTCGCGGACCTCGCCGATCCTGGCGGCCAGCGCGCCCGGCGAGCTGACCAGTTCGCCGAGCGGCTGCCACGGCGGGAGGGGCGGCGAGCCGGGACGGTGGACATCCACCGCGAAGTAGGGGCCGAGCGCGGCCAGGTCCGCCAGCAAGTCAGCTGCCGTCGGGGTAGCCGCCGCGGTGCAGCACCATCGGGAAGTGCGGCAGGGTGACGGGCGGGCGGACCGCGGCGCGCCAGTTGTCTGGATACGGCTGGATCCCCGCGAACAGGGACGGCGGGTCACCTGCGGCCAGCGGCTCGAGACAGGTCCGCAGAGCATCGGTCACGTCGCGGGTGAAGCGCTCATGCCAGCGTCGCTCGATCGCGCCGGCGAGCTCGTGGTACACGCGCTGCGCCTGCAGGCCGCGGGGGGTGAGCCGGGCGACCTGGCCGCGGCTGGCGGCCGGGTCGGGCTCTTCCACCGCCAGTTCCCTCCGGGTCAGGATGCCAAGCGCCCAGCTGACGGCCTCCTTGGAGGTGCCGGTCGGCGCCGGGAGGTCGCGTAGCCGTGTTCCCTCGGCGCCCAGCACGCGCAGCACGTTGGCGCCGATGGCCAGCGCCAGCCCGGCTTCGCGCTCGTACTCGACGGCGAACGACAGCAGGACCCGGGACAGCAGGACGGACAGCGGCAGCTCCGCCGGGGGGGTGTGGTCCGGCCGGGGCGGGAGGGCGGGGTCTGGTCCCTGGCTGAGCAGGGCCGCGTGGAGGATCGGCAGGCACTCGGGCAGTCCCGGATCGAGCCGCCCGACCATGCTGGTGAGGGGATCTCGCAGGGCCGCGACCCGGTCCGCGCCGAAACGCTCCCGCCAGCGCCGCTCGACGACGCCGGCCAGCGGCCGCCAGATCTCGCGCGCCCGCAGGCCGGCCGCGGTGGCCTGCAGCACAGCGTCCCGTCCCGGGCGGCCGCTGTGCACCCTCTTCGCGGTGCCGTCGATGGTGACGTAGCCCCAGCGTCGCATGCCGTCCAGGTTGGTGGGGGTGCGGGAGCGGGCCTCGAGGTCGGCGACCGTGATGGGGTCACCGGTGACGTAGCGCATGCAGTTCTCCCACATGGCCATCGACACCAGCCAGGTCGCGTCACCGTGACCGTGAAGGAATGCCCCGTGGCTCGTGGTGCGGTGCGGGAGGCGGTGCTCGGCCTCGTTGTCGAACTCGATCGTGAACGCGACCAGCGCCTGAGACAGCAGGGCCGACAGGGGCAGCTCCGACGGGGGCAGGGCGGCCGGGGACGGCTGGGGTCGCCGGGCGCGCGTAGACCTAGCCGGCGCAGGCCTGGCTGGCGCGCGGCGCGGTGCCCGCGTCCGCGCGGGTGCCGCGGAGCCCGCGTCGGCCAGGAGCAGGCCGGCCGTGCGAAGGCGATCGCGCCCGGCGGCTTCGGCGGCGAGATACCAGCCGGTCCTGGCCAGGAGCGCTTCGGCCTCGCCGGCCTCGAACGTGGACCTGGCCGGCTCCCCCAGCGCGGCCACCGCGGCCTGGAACCTGGCGCGGGCGAGGTCGTCGCGCGGGCGGGACAGGGACACGCTGATGGCCAGGCGGCTGCCGGGCCCGGCAACCTGCCGGAACTGCCCGAGGACACGCTCCAGGACGGCCGGCTCCAGGTAGACGGCGACCCCTTCGAGCAGGAACAGGGCGGGCGCCTCCGGGTCGAGCCCGGCGGTACGCAGCCGGTCCGCGACCGGGTCGCGGGTGAAGTCGGCCTCGACGAACGTGACGTCAGGCGCGACGATGCCGAGCCGGTCCAGCCGCCGGAGCTTGTCCCGCTGGGTCGCGGGGTGATCGACCTCGAACCAGCGGACGCCCGGCTTGGCGTACCGGAACGCGCGGCCGTCGTAGCCGGCCGCGCCGACCACGACCTGGCGCACGCCGCGGCCGAGCGCACCGGTCACGATCCGGTCGAAGAACGTGGTGCGCGCGGCCAGGTAGTCGCGCATCCGGCCGGCCTGCACCCGGTGCCCGGCCGCCACATCGGCGGTCAGCGCCTGGTCCGCGGCCGGATCGCCGTAGTCCGCCGGGACCCGGTCGAAATCCAGCCGGTACGCCGCCACCCGGTGTGCGGTCTGCGAAGGACCCCCGTCTTCCATATTGGCTCATTGTGTCACGGGGTTAGTGTGACCAGCATGACGACTGATTCCGCACACCGCGGCCTACGGCTCCAGCGCATCGGAAGCACCAAGTACCTCGTGACGAACGACCGCGGCGGCCAGATCACCATCGGCTCCGGCGGAGGTACCGACTTCACCCCGGTCGACCTGCTCCTGGCCGGGATAGGCGGCTGCACGGCGGCAGACGTCGACGTCCTGACGTCGCGCCGGGCCGAGCCCGACGCGTTCGAGATCGCCGTGGACGCGAACAAGGTCCGTGACGAGGCGGGCAACCACCTGACCGACATCGTAGTGACCTTCCGGATCAGGTTCCCCGAGGGCGAGCAGGGCGACAAGGCGCGGGCGCTGCTGCCGGACGCGATCAAGAAGTCCCATGACCGGCTCTGCACGGTGAGCCGGACCGTGGAACTCGGCACTCCCATCGCGAACCGGATCGACTAGGGAGCCGGCCTGCCCGGGCCTAGCTGTGCCAGCGGAACCGCCAGGCGGCGACGGCGGCTCCCCCAGCGGTCCACAGGGCCAGGTTGGCCAGGTCCCAGGCCGGGAAGGGCCGCACTGCGTAGGTATTCTCCAGGATCTCGGCGAGCGCCTTGACCGGGAACGCGGCCACCAGGCGGGACAGCCAGTCCGGCAGGCCACTGAAGGTGGGGTCGAAGACCCCGGAGATGATCGCGATCGGCAGGAAACTGGCGTAGGCGACCGGCCCGGCGGATTCGGCGCTGGTAATGACCGAACTGATCGCCAGGCCGAGCGCGGCGAAGCACACCGTACCCAGAACCAGGCCGCCGGCGAGCGCCAGCAGCTGGCTGGCCCGGGGCGCGGCGCCGAACGCGAGCCAGCCCATCAGCCCAGTCGCCGAGGTGATGAGGACGGCGGTGGCGACCGTGCTGGTCAGCAGGCCGCCGATGTAGGCCCCCGACGGCAGCGGCGTGGTCCTGACCCGCTTGAGCACGCCGTCGTGGCGCAGCACCGCGACCTTGGAGCCGAGGTTGACGTAGGCGGCGACGATGACTCCGAAGGCCAGGATGCCCGGTACGAAGACCGTGGTGTTCTTGATGTGCGTGCCAGGCAGATGCGAGCCGGCATTGGCCGCCCCGATCAGCAGCAAGATCATCAGCGGGAACGCAAAGGTGAACAGCGCGTACTCGGCGCTGCGCCAGAAGCTGCGCTGTTCGAGCAGGGCCTGCCGGGCGGTCAGGCGGATGGTCCTGCTCACACCGGGTCCCCGGCGGACCCGGTGAGCTGCAGGTAGGCGTCTTCCAGGCGGGGCGCCGTCACCGCCAGGCCGTTCAGGTCGCCGAGGCGGTGCTCAGCCGCCCAGGCGAGCAGGAGCCGCAGCGTCATGGCGGCGTTGCCGGTGTGGCAGACCGACTCGGACCCGCGGACGGTCAGGTCGATCCCGTCCGGCGGCGGGACCTGCCCGCGGCGCAGCGCGGCGGGCGTGGCGAAGGAGATGCGGGTGGCCAGGCCGGCCCGGGTCGCGACCTCGTGCGTGGTCCCGGCCAGCTCGATGCGGCCCTCCCGCAGGATGGCGATCCTGTCCGCCAGCCGCTCGGCCTCGTCCAGGTAGTGCGTGGTGAGCAGGATCGTCTTGCCCAGGCCGCGCAGGTTCTCGATCGCCGCCCAGCAGCGGCGCCGGGCCTCCGGGTCGAAGCCGGTGGTGGGCTCGTCGAGGAAGATCAGGTCGGGGTCTCCGGCCAGGGCCAGGGCGAAGTCGAGGCGGCGGCGCTGGCCGCCAGACAGCTTGCGAACCTGCGTGTCCCGCACCTTGGTCAGTTCCACCACCTCGAGCAGATCGCGGAGCGGGCGGGGGGCCGGGTAATAGTTGCGCCACAGATCGATGAGCTCGACCACCCGGGTCTGCCGGGGGAACCCGCATTCCTGCAGGACCATCCCGGCGCGCTCACGCAGCTGGACCGCCTGGGTGACCGGGTCGAGGCCGAGCACCCGGACCTCACCACCGGCCGGGGCCCTGAAGCCCTCGAGGATCTCCAGCGTGGTGGTCTTGCCTGCGCCGTTGGGTCCGAGCAGGCAGAACACCTCGCCGTACCGCACGTCGAAGTCCACGCCGTGCAGCACCTCGACGCCGTCGAAGCTGATCCGCAGGCCGCGGACATGGACGGCGAAGTCGTCAGCTACCGGTACCGGCGGCCGCTCATCTATGACGCGCATGTCAGTCATCACGGGGATTATATGTAGGCAAGCTGTGTTTTTGACCAATGAAGCTCACCGGGGATTGGGACTATGAAGGCAGCTGACGTGTCCTCGCTGCGGACGCTGCGCCGGGCCAGGGACCGGATCGACCGCGACTACGCCGAGCCGATCGACATCCCGGCGCTGGCCGCCGGGGCCGGCTACTCGCGCGAGCACTTCATCCGCGCCTTCCGCACGGCCTACGGCGAGACGCCCGGCCGCTACCGGACCAGACGGCTCATGATCACCGGGATGTCGATCGTGACGGTCTGGGTGCTGGACTGTGACTCGGCCAAGAAGTTCTACACCGACCAGCTGGGCTTCACGCTGACCAACGACATCGAGCTGGAAAACGGCATGCGCTGGCTGACCGTCAGGCCGCCCGGCCGCGAGAACCAGGAACTGCTGCTCCTGGACCCGATGCACTCCATGCTCGACGAACAGACCGCGCAGCAAGTCCGGGCGCTGGTCGCCAAGGGGGCGCTGTCGCCGGGCGTGATGGGCACGTCGGACTGCAAGGCCGACCACGCGATGCTGGCCGAACGAGGCGTCGAATTCATCCAGGAACCGGCCGAACGCCCCTACGGCATCGAGGCGCTGCTGCGCGACGACTCGGGCAACTGGTTCAGCTTCTGCCAGCGGACTGCCTGAGCCGGGGCCGCCGTCCCGGGATGCCCGGGCCCGGCGTGGTGTCACGGCCAGAGAGCAGCCGTGCGGTCTGCGTGGTACTGGGCATGTCGCTGCTTTAGAGTTCTGTCCATGGCGGAATCCGAACCCGGCGGCGAGATCGCCCGCAGCGAGCTGCGGGCCTCGCACGACGACAGGGACCGGGTGGTCGAGATGCTGCGGGTGTCCGCCGGGGACGGCCGGCTGACCGCCGATGAACTCGACGAGCGGCTGGAGCAGGCCATGACCGCGCGGACCTACGGCGAGCTGGCCCGGCTGGTCGTCGACCTGCCCGCGACGGGATCGGCGGGAAGCCCGGCGACGGCGCCGCGGCCCAAGGACGTGGTGCGCATCGACACCCGCAGCGGCCACATCAAGCGGGGCGAGCGGTGGGTCGTCCCGCAGCGGATGGAAGTCAAGGTGACCAGCGGCGAGGTGGTGCTGGACTTCACCCAGGCGGTGATCACGCAGCCCACGCTCAAGCTCGACGTCGACGTGCGCAGCGGGCACGTCAAGCTGCTCACCCGCCCAGGCATCGAGGTGGACGCCGACGAGGTGGTCATCCGCAGCGGCCACGTCCGGGTCAAGGCGCCGTGGGGTTCCGAGGTTCCGGTACAGCTGCATATCGAGGTCACCGGGAAGGTAGGCAGCGGGCACTTCATCGCCCGGCCGCCGTACCGGAACTTCTGGCAGTGGCTGACCAGGCAGCCCAAGCCGTACATGATCACCGCGCGCTGACCGTGGCCCTGATCGTCGTGTCCGGCGCGCCGGGCACCGGCAAGTCCACGATCGCCGCCGCACTGGGAGCCGCGCTGCGGTTCCCGGTGCTCTCCCTCGACCCGGTCAAGGAGGCGCTGGCGGACGTCCTCGGGCTGGGCGGCGAGGACTGGTCGAACCAGGTCGGCGACGCGGCGGCCGAGGTGGTGTTCCGGCTGGCCGCGGCGTTCCCTGACGCGGTGGCCGAGGGCTGGTGGCGGGGCGCGCGCCGGGACCGGGCACTGGCCGAGTTCGCAGGCGCGACCGAGGTGTTCTGCCGATGCGACCCCCAGCTGGCCCTGGACCGGGCCAAGGCCAGGATCGGCCACGGCAGGCATCCCATCCACCGTGACGTGATCAACCCCGCGATGGCGGACCGCCCCGCGTACCTGGCGGCGACGGTGACGCCGCTGCGGCTGGGCGCGGACCTGATCGAGGTGGATACGGGAGCGCCGGGCGCGGAGGCATGGGCCGTCACGTCGGTTCGTTCGGTTCTCAGTCGCGGCGGTGGTCGCCGCGTGGTCTAGGGTAGCTGTGCACTGGTGGCAGAATCGAACGGAGGTGAGGGCAAATGGCAGCCAAGACCGACGAGAGACAGAAGCGCATTCGCGAACAAGAGGATATCATTCGTCATGCCTTGACCAATGAAAAGATAACCTACGCCGAAGAGCGAGCCATTATCGAGCCGGCGCATCAGATACTAGACGAGCTGGAAGGCGAGCCGGAACTAGAGGAGCTGAACCTTACAAAACCGAAGAGCTTCACTCCTCTCCAGCGCGCGACCGAGGCAATTCGCAATGCTAGCCATGATAAGTTTG
>Ga0335081_10015113_pt1 | contig 12488 bp, 9 predicted proteins | sample Lox_Sample_35_FD_206713 | JGI IMG/M metagenome (GOLD analysis project Ga0335081, IMG submission 206713) | Soil microbial communities from Loxahatchee National Wildlife Refuge, Florida, United States - Lox_Sample_3.5 | ecosystem: Environmental > Terrestrial > Soil > Wetlands | place: USA: Florida...
GCTCAACCGCATCTCGATCGCCGCCTGCGGCACCGCCTATTACGCCGGCATGGTCGCCAAATACTGGTTCGAGCGGTTCGCGAAGCTGCCGGTCGAAGTCGATATCGCCTCCGAGTACCGCTATCGCAGCCCCCCGCTCGGCGACGGCGGGCTCGCCATCGTGGTGTCGCAGTCGGGCGAGACCGCCGATACGCTCGCCTCGCTGCGCTATGCGCGCGAGCACCGGCAGCACGTGCTGTCCGTCGTCAACGTGCCGACCTCGACCATCGCCCGCGAGAGCGACGTGGTGATGCCGACGCTGGCGGGGCCCGAAATCGGCGTCGCCTCGACCAAGGCGTTCACCTGCCAGCTTGCGGCGCTGGCAAGCCTGGCGGTCGCCGCCGGCCGCGCCCGCGGCGTGCTCTCCGACGCCGACGAGAACAAGCTCGTCCATGCGCTGATCGAAGTGCCGCGGCACCTTGCCGAGGCGCTTTCGCTCGAGCCGCAAATCACCGAGCTCGCCCGCGATCTCGCCAAGTGCCGCGACGTGCTCTATCTCGGCCGCGGCACCAGCTTTCCGATCGCGCTCGAAGGCGCGCTGAAGCTCAAGGAAATCTCCTACATCCACGCCGAAGGCTATGCGGCGGGCGAGCTCAAGCACGGCCCGATCGCGCTGATCGACGAGACCATGCCGGTGATCGTGATCGCGCCGCACGACCAGATTTTCGAGAAGACCGTCTCCAACATGGAGGAGGTCGCCGCCCGCGGCGGCCGCCTGGTGCTGGTGACCGATGCGGAAGGCGCCCGCGCCGCCGCCAATTCCAAGCCGTGGGTGACGCTGACGCTGCCGACCATGCCGGCGACGGTGGCGCCGCTCGTCTACGCCGTGCCGGTGCAGCTCATCGCCTATCACACCGCCGTCATCATGGGCACCGACGTCGACCAGCCGCGCAACCTTGCCAAGTCGGTGACGGTGGAATAGAGCGGCGCCGGCCGGCGCGACAGCACATAGAGAAAGGCGCCGGGTACCTGGCGCCGCGCAGGCGCGATTGGACCGCATGAGCAACGACAACGAACAAGGCGGCGCGGCAGCGGCCGGCGCAGCCAAGGCCGCGCCGGGCTTCATCAGCCGCGTCCGCACCTATTTTCTCACCGGGCTCATCGTCGCCGGCCCGGTGGCGGTGACCTTGTGGCTGATCTGGTGGTTCGTCACCTGGGTCGACAATTGGGTGCGGCCGTTCATTCCCAAGGCCTACCTGCCCGAGACCTATCTGCCGATGAACATTCCGGGGCTCGGCCTGATCATCGCCTTCGTGGCGCTGACGCTGCTCGGCTTCCTCACCGCCAACCTGGTCGGGCGCAAGCTCGTCGACATCGGCGAGAGCGTGCTGCACCGCATGCCGATCGTGCGGCCGATCTACCGCACGGCAAAGCAGATCTTCCAGACCGTGTTCTCCAGCTCCGGCTCGAGCTTCCGCCGCGTCGGCCTGGTCGAATTTCCGTCGCCGGGCATGTGGTCGCTGGTGTTTCTGACGCAGTCGCCGAGCGAGGGCATCGCCGCGCGGCTGCCGGCGACCGAGCACGTCTCGGCCTTCCTGCCGTGCACGCCGAACCCGACCACCGGCTTCTTCTTCTACGTGCCGCGCCGCGACGTCATCGACCTCGACATCACGGTCGAGGAGGCGATGCAGCTGCTGATGTCGGCCGGCATCATTCAACCCGGCGGCGACCAGCAGCAAAAGCTCGCCGCCTTGGCGCAGACCGCGCGCGCCGCGCAGGCCGCGCGCAAGCCGGAAACTACAACTGCTGGCTAGGCGACGCGCCAGCGCCGCTCGTCTACAATCGTGCCGAGGTCCAACGGCTAGGGGGCGGCCATGGGATTCGGTGAAGCGATCGCTTCGGGTTTTGCCAATTACGTCAACTTTTCCGGCCGGGCGTTCCGCTCGGAATATTGGCTGTGGGTGCTGTTCACGGTGATCGGCGGCCTCGTGACCGGCATCCTCGATGCCGCGGCGTTCGGCTATAGTCCCGGCGGCGTGTCGCCGCTCAACGCCATCTTCGATCTCATCACCTTCCTGCCGAGTCTGGCGGTCGCGGCGCGCCGCCTGCACGACATCGATCGCACCGCGTGGTGGCTGTTGCTGCTGCTCACCGGCATCGGCGCTATCCTGCTGATCGTCTGGTTCTGCTTCAAAGGCACGCCGGGGCCGAACCGGTTCGGCCCCGATCCGCTGCCGGCGCAATAGGATTTTTTTTGCGTCGAAGCATCATGCGAGCGCCGGTTCGACCGATGGCGCCGCGGATGTTGGCGCGGCGCTGTCGATGCGTATTTGGCCTAGCCGGCCCCAAGCAGCCTGATCGCTTCGTCGCGCGCGAACAGATAGAGCAGCACGCGCAGCGCCTGGCCGCGCGGCGTCTGCAATTTGGCGTCGCGCGACAGCTGCAGGCCTGCGTCGTCGCGCGCGGCGCTCAAGAGCTTGCCGTGGAACTCGATGCGGGCGATGCGGAAGCCCGGCATGCCGCTCTGCCGGGTGCCGAGCACGTCGCCTTCGCCGCGCAGCCTTAAATCCTCCTCGGCGATGCGGAAGCCGTCGTCGGTCTCGCGCAGGATGGCAAGCCGGGCCTTGGCGGTCTCGCCGAGCGGCGCCTTGTAGAGCAGCAGACAGGTCGAGCGCTCGGCGCCGCGGCCGATGCGGCCGCGCAACTGATGCAGTTGCGCGAGACCGAAGCGCTCGGCGTGCTCGATCACCATGACGCTCGCTTCGGGCACGTCGACGCCGACTTCGATCACCGTGGTGGCGACCAGGAGCCGCGTTGCGCCGGTGGCGAAGCGCTCCATGGCGCGGTCCTTGTCGGCGCCGCGCATGCGGCCGTGAACGAGATCGACGGCATCGCCGAAGCGCTGGCGCAATTCCGCGGAACGCTCCTCGGCGGCGGCGAGGTCGGTGGTTTCGGATTCCTCGACCAGCGGGCAGACCCAATAGACGCGGCGGCCTTCGTCGAGTGCGCGGGCGACCGCCGCAATCACCTCGTCGAGCCGCGATAGCGGAACGGCGCGGGTGTCGATCTTTTGCCGGCCGGCGGGCTTTTCGCGCAGCTCCGACACGTCCATGTCGCCGAAATAGGTCAGCACCAAAGTGCGCGGGATCGGCGTCGCCGTCAGCACCAGCAGGTCGACGGCTTCGCCCTTGCGGGCGAGCGCAAGCCGCTGATGCACGCCGAAGCGATGCTGCTCGTCGACGATTGCCAAAGCGAGATCGCGGAACGCCACGTCTTCTTGGAACAGCGCGTGGGTGCCGACGACGAGATCGATGTCGCCCGCGGCGAGGCCGGCCAGAATCTCCGGGCGGTCGCGGCCGCGCTCGCGGCCGGTGAGGATGGCGACCTTGATGCCGGCCTTGGCCGCCAAAGGTTCGATCGTGGCGAAATGCTGCCGCGCCAGAATTTCGGTCGGCGCCATCAACGCCGCCTGGCGGCCGGCCTCGATCACGGTCGCCGCGGCAAGGAGCGCCACCACGGTCTTGCCCGAGCCGACGTCGCCGTGGAGGAGCCGCAGCATGCGGTTCGGCTGCGCCAGGTCGGCGACGATGTCGGTGACCGTGCGCGCTTGCGACGGCGTCAGCGAGTAGGGCAGCGCGGCGATCACTTTCTGCCGCAGGCGGCCTTCGGCGGCGCTGCCGTGGCCCGGGCGCGCGCGCATGTGGGCGCGCAGCAGCGCCAGCGCGAGCTGACCGGCCAGCAGCTCGTCGTAGGCGAGCCGCGACCATGCCGGGCCTTCGGGTTTGAGCTCGTCGGGCGCTTCGGGGCGATGGATGGCGTGGAGCGCTTCGGCGAAACCGGGGAAGCGGTTCTTTTCAAGCCACGCCGCGTCCTGCCATTCCGGCAGTTGCGGCAGCCGCGCCAGCGCGAGATCGAGCGCCTTGCGCACCTGGTTCGGGTGCAAGCCTTCGGTCAGCGGATAGACCGGATCGATCAGCGGCAGTTGCGCAAAACCCGCCGCGTCGACCACGCGGTCGGGATGCACCATCTGCAGATGACCGTCGTAGAGCGTCGCCGTGCCGGACACGTAGCGGACTTCGCCGACGGGCAGGAGCTTTTCCAGATAGTCCCGGCGCGCGTTGAAATAGGTGATGGTCAGCGTGTTGGTGTCATCGAAAGCGTCGATGTTGTAGGGCGCGCGCGGCCGGTTCGGCGGCGGCGGCCGGTGCCGCTCGACGGTGACGGCGACCGTGACCACGGTGTCGGGCACGACCTCGCTGAGCTTTGGCTGGTTGCGGCGGTCGACGAAGCCGGTCGGCAGGTGGAACAGGAGATCGATCAGCCGCGGCGGCTCGCCGTCGCGCGTCAACAGGCGCGCAAACGTCTTCTCCAGTTTCGGCCCGATGCCGGGCAGCGCCGTGAGCGTGGCGAACAGCGGATTGAGGATGTTGGGCCGCATCGAGGCTGACATCTCGTCTCTCGCCCTCTATATACCCCACGCCCGGCCGCGTCCGGGCTATTGGCGTTTGAGGTCTCCCATGACGGAGCGGTCGAGCGAAGGGTTGTCGGAGCGGCGGAAAAAACTTCTGTTCCGCGCCTGGCGCCGCGGCGTGCGCGAGACCGACCTGATCGTCGGCCGCTTCGCCGACGCGCACATCGAGGGGTTGGACGAATCTTCGCTAAACGACTTCGAGCGGCTGATCGAAGTGCCGAATGCCGACCTCTATGCCTGGGTCAGCGGCGAAGCCGCGGTGCCGGAAGACTACGACACGGCCGTGCTGCGGCAGCTCAAGGATTTCCACGCCCGCGGCGGCCGCGGCGTCGGCGCCAAGGAGGAGCGGTGACGGCGCACGCTCTCACACAGGCGCAATCGCCGGCGCGGCGGCTCAAAGCCGGCCGGCCGCTGACGCTCGCCGGCATTGCCGACGGCGCCGAAGGCTTGGTCATCGCCGATCTCGCCCGCGCCGTCGCCGCGGGCGAGAAGCCGCCGGCGATCTCGGCGGCTGTGGTCTGCCGCGACGGCGGCCGCATGGCGACGCTCGGCCGCGCGCTTTCCTTCTTCGCCCCCGATATCGAAGTGCTGGAATTCCCGGCCTGGGATTGTCTGCCCTACGACCGGGTGTCGCCGCACGCCGCCATCGTGGCGCAGCGCATGACCGCGCTGGCGCGGCTCGCCCGCATCAAGGGCCGCGAGCGGCCGGCGGTGCTGCTGACCACCGTCAACGCCGTCCTGCAGCGCGTGCCGGCGCGCGAGCTTGTCGCCAAACAGTCGCTGTCGGCCGCGCCGGGCAACGTGCTGCCGATGGGCGGCATCGTGCAATGGCTCGAATTGAACGGCTTCAACCGCGCCTCCACCGTGCGCGAGCCCGGCGACTATGCGGTGCGCGGCGGCATCGTCGATCTGTTCGCCCCCGGCATGGACGCGCCGGTGCGGCTCGACTTCTTCGGCGACACCTTGGAATCGATCCGCAGCTTCGATCCCGAGACCCAGCGCACCAACGCCGACCTGCGGGCGCTCGATCTCGTGCCGATGGCCGAGTTTCAGCTCACCTCCGACACCATAAAACTGTTCCGCACCGGCTATGTGGCGGCCTTCGGCGCCGCGTCCCCCGACGACGTGCTCTACGAGGCGGTCAGTGAAGGCCGCCGCTACGCCGGCATGGAGCACTGGCTGCCGCTGTTCCATCAGCGGCTGGAGACGCTGTTCGATTATCTCGAAGCGACGCCGTTCGCCATCGAGCCGCTCGCCGAAGAAGCGGCGCACGAGCGCTTGGCGCAGATTGCCGATTATTACCAGGCGCGCAAGGATGCGCTGGATCAAGACGGCGGCGGCGCGCCGTACAAGCCGCTGCCGCCGGACCGGCTCTATCTCGCCGAGGCCGAATGGCGCGCGCGTTTGGACGGCGCGGCGCTGGCGAAGCTGACGCCGTTCGCCGCGCCCGAAGGCACAGCCGACACCATCGAAATCGGCGCGCATGCCGGCCACAATTTCTCCGCCGAAAGGAGCACGCCCGGCACCAACGTGTTCGAGGCGGTGACCGGGCACGTTCAAACATTGCAAGCCGGCGGCAAGCGCACCGTGATCGCGCTGTGGAGCGAAGGCTCGCGCGAGCGCATGGCCCACGTGCTCGCCGAGCACGGCCTCCTCAATCTGAAAAACGTGGCGTCGTGGGGGCAGGTGCTGGCGCTGCCGCGCCCCGACACCGGCCTCGCCGTGCTCGGCATCGAGGCGGGCTTCGAGACCGCCGACGTCGCGGTGATCAGCGAGCAGGACATTCTGGGCGAGCGGCTCATTCGCGGCCGCCGCGCCTCCAAGCGCGCGGAAAATTTCATCGCCGAGGTCACGAGCCTCGCCGCCGGCGACCTCGTCGTCCACGTCGATCACGGCATCGGCCGCTTCGCCGGGCTGCGCGCCATCGAGGCCGCCGGCGCTCCGCACGACTGCCTGGAGATCCACTACCACGGCGGCGACAAGCTGTTCCTGCCGGTGGAGAACATCGAGCTATTGTCGCGCTACGGCTCCGAAGGCGCCGGCGTCGAGCTCGACCGCCTCGGCGGCGGCGCCTGGCAGGCGCGCAAGGCGCGGATGAAGAACCGCATCCGCGAGATCGCCGGCGAGCTGATCAAGATCGCCGCCGAGCGGCAGTTGCGCGAGGCGCCGCGGCTTGCGGTCGGCGCCGGCCTCTACGACGAGTTCTGCTCGGGCTTCCCCTACGACGAGACCGACGACCAGCTCGCCGCCATCGCCGCCGTCAACGACGACCTTTCCTCCGGCCGGCCGATGGACCGGCTCATCTGCGGCGACGTCGGCTTCGGCAAGACCGAAGTGGCGCTGCGCGCCGCCTTCATCGCCGCCATGAACGGCAAGCAGGTCGCCGTCGTGGTGCCGACCACGCTGCTCGCCCGCCAGCACACCAAGACCTTCACCGAGCGCTTCCGCGGCTATCCGGTGCACATCGCGCAGGCCTCGCGGCTGGTCTCGGCCAAGGAACTGGCGCACGTGAAAAAGAGCCTGGCCGAGGGCGAGGTCGACATCGTCATCGGCACCCATGCGCTGCTTGGCAAGACCATCAAGTTCAAGGATCTCGGCCTCCTGGTCGTCGACGAGGAGCAGCATTTCGGCGTCGCCCACAAGGAGAAGCTCAAGGCACTGCGCGCCGAGGTCCATGTGCTGACGCTGACCGCGACGCCGATCCCGCGCACGCTGCAATTGGCGCTCTCCGGCGTGCGCGAAATGTCGATCATCGCCACGCCGCCGGTCGACCGCCTCGCGGTGCGCACCTTCGTGTCGCCGTTCGATCCGGTTGTGGTGCGTGAGACGCTGCTGCGCGAGCGCTACCGCGGCGGCCAGGCGTTCTACGTCTGCCCGCGCATCGAGGATTTGGCCGATGCCAAGGCGTTCCTCGACAAGACCGTGCCGGAAGTGCGCGTCGCCGTGGCCCACGGCCAGATGCCATCGACCGCGCTCGAAGACATCATGTCGGCGTTTTACGACGGCAAATACGACGTGCTGCTGTCGACCTCCATCGTCGAATCCGGCCTCGACATTCCGACCGCCAATACGCTGATCGTGCACCGCGCCGACATGTTCGGCCTGGCGCAGATCTATCAGCTCCGCGGCCGGGTAGGGCGCTCAAAACTGCGCGCCTATGCGCTGCTGACGCTGCCCGCCAACCGCCGCATCACGCCGCAGGCCGAGCGCCGCCTCAAAGTGCTGCAATCGCTCGACACGCTCGGCGCCGGCTTTCAGCTCGCCTCCCACGATCTCGACATCCGCGGCGCCGGCAACCTTCTCGGCGAGGAGCAGTCCGGCCACATCAAGGAGGTCGGCTACGAGCTTTATCAAGAGATGCTCGAGGAAGCGGTGCTGTCGCTCAAAGCGGGCTTAAGCGCGCCGCTCGCCGAAAAGTGGTCGCCGCAGATCACCATCGGCACGCCGGTGCTGATCCCCGAGGACTACGTCACCGACCTGCCGGTGCGGCTCGCGCTCTACCGCCGCTTGGCCGAGATCGAGGACGACCGCGACATCGAGGCGTTCGGCGCCGAGCTGGTCGACCGCTTCGGCCCGCTGCCGCAGGAGGTCGACTATCTCCTCCAGATCGTCGCCATCAAGGCGCTGTGCCGGCGCGCCAATGTCGAGAAGATCGAGGTCGGCCCCAAGGGCGCCGTGCTCGCCTTCCGCGACAACATTTTCTCCAATCCCGACGGCCTGATCGCCTATATCGCCAAATACCCCGAAGGCGCCCGCGTGCGGCCGGACCAGAAAGTCGTGTTCTTCGACGAATGGGATTCGCCCGCCGAGCGCCTCAAGGGCGCCACCGGGATTTTGCGGGCGCTGGTCGGGATCGCGGAGAAGGGGGCGAAGGCGGCGTGACTCTTATCCTCCCCAGCGATAGCGGGGGTAGGGGGACCGCGCGTAGCGCGGTGGAGGGGGCGCTGGCGGCGCCGTGACGTTGTCGTTGAAAGACAAAGACAAGGGTTGGGAGCTTTTATCTGCATCACAGCAGTCGCGTCGAGTCCCGCGCGACTACCTACTTTATCAGCTAGTGGAACAAGTCAGGTGAGCGCGCGAATTTACTAATGTCAGGCGTTTTGTTTATCGCTCGCGAGCCCAGTAACTATCTTAAGAGAGTCCACTAATCAGGCTTTTTCAAAAGATCGAGAACGGTCGGTGGGGCTACTTCGTCCGTCTGAGCACCTGGCAAGGGACGGAAAATCGCATTCAGCATAATGAGACGATCCTTTTCAGTGACCTGTGAATTTGGATCGGCAACTAGGGCAAGATAGGTTTGTGTCATCACTTGCCTGTGGCGAGCGTCATCCGCTAGCACCTGATTGTTATTTAAGAAGCGAGAAATTAGCCGGAGGAGCCAAGCCGCGCCAAGCATGGGGATCAGCACAAGTAAAAGACCAACATACGGGACATTCCCAGTCGCATCGTGCGGCAGTTCTGTGCTAAATTCTGAAAGATGCTGCACGAAGTAGTAAATTACGATTGATGATAGTGCCACAAAAACCAGAAACCAAAATAGCGCTCCCGCTCGATACCAATCGTGCTCGCTCTACCCAAAGGGCGCTTGAGCCTTTAGTTTTTATGTCTTCACTTAGAGATTTCTTGTACGCATCGAGGTTTGCTTTGCCATCCTCTATAAACTTGGCCACCACTTGAGAGTGGCCCTCGATATTTTTCTTGAGTTCCGCCTCGGTGTTTTTGGCTTGCTTATCGAGGTTGCTCGCCGCAAACTGCATTTCAGACAGTTTGACCGATAGGTCTTTCGGCGCTGCGCCGCCATTAGAGTACCGTAACAACTCAAAGAAGAATTGCAGCGGGAAACCTTGTACCTGCAATTCCTCCAGAGCTATCCTGCATTCTACTGCCAGCGCAGCCAAGACAAGCTGTGGCTTCCTTTCCGCCGCTCCCAAGAGTTGCTTTACCCGCTGTTCGGACAATAGGGGAAGAGAGCCCTTTACGATAATCTCACCAGATTTTCTTTCTGAGCTATATAAGTTAGTATTGGTTACGGCGTTTTGTATCCGGCCTCTTATTGTTTGCGATGCGTTGTCGGTGCTTTCAACGCTAGATTAAGAGTATTTGCCAAAACCGCGGCTGCGCCTGTTGAAATATCTGCGCATTCGCCCCGCGCCCCTCGGGAAAACGTTCTTCGCGGACGGCGAGGGCTTCTGAAATCACTTGTGCGTCAGACTCGATTGATTCGCTCATTGAAAACCTCAGCAAGCGCGGGGCGGGCAAAGGCGCGCGCCGCCGTGCCCACGTTTATTCTAGCACGGTCGTCCGCGTGGGCTTCGCTTCGCTCAGTTCACCCTATGGATTGTCCTTCGCCGCCGGCGTCGAAAATCCCTTGCCCGTCGGCGGCGGCAGGTCTTCCGAGAGCCGCCACGGATCGCCGTGCTGCTGCAGGCGATGCACAACGTCGTCGGCGACGCGGAAGCGCTCGTCCTCGTCGAGGCCTTGGCGCAAGCCCCGCACCAGCTTGCGCGCGCCGATCAGCGCAAACGCCACCGCATAGCGCAGCATGTCGCCTCGGGTCCGCATCGCGTCATGAGAACATAAAGGGAACGAAAGTCAATCGATCCGTCTGGTTGTCTCACCGACGGCGTTTCCCGGGCGTGGCGCAGCATGGAGCGAAGCGGAATGGTGCGCCGCAGGCCTAAGACCTTCACAAACGCTTGAGTTCGCGACGATCCCGGATCGGCGGTGCACCACTTCGTGCTGCACCGCATCCGGGAAACGCCGGCCATTTGGCGCCTTGTGCGAGAAAACACCGCCAAGATGACCGTCACTTTTATATTGACTTTGGTCCCTGATTATGGGATATAAAGACATCCCGCCCACGTAAGGGGACGTCAACCGGTGACGCCGACTGACGGGGCGGGTGCGGTTCCTGCGGGCGGAGCTCGTCACTCCGCTCCCGGGCGGTCCGGGCATCGACCCCGCCGGCATTATGACCGGCGCGCGAGGTGCTTCGCTTAAGCGCGCTGCCAAGGCGAGGGTAACGCCCTCGCGCTGCATCGCGTGAAGCGCGGCCTGGATCGAGCTTCGGCGCTGCGGCGCCGAAGCGAGAGCCGCGGTGGGGCGCCGAGAGGCGAGCGCGCTGCGCTAAAGCGCGCGCCGCATCCGCTGATGCGGCTCCGAGACAGTGGCTCCTGTCGGCGCTCCGCCTCCCCTTATTTGTTTGGAGGCAAATTCTTTCGTGCCGTTCGTTCCCCGCATTGCGTTCGCGCGCGGACCGCGCCGCGAGAACGAGAGCGTTTATTTGCATCCTCCCCTGCGACAGCGGGGGAGGGGAACCACCCGAGAACTCGCGAAGCGAGCGGAGGGCGGTGGAGGGGGCGCTGGCCTCGTCGTTTCTCTTTCGTCGAATGAGTTTTGTTGAGTCCCGCGCCCCTTCCACCACCCTTCGGGCGGTCCCCCTTCCCCGCTATCGCGGGTAGGAAGAAATAGAAAGAAACAACAAATGCCCGATCGACGCTGGATCGCGTGGCAGCGGCTGAAGCCGGAAGAAGCCGCCCGGCACCGCAAGTCAGCCTATACGGCGATCCGAAAACTGTTGGCCGCGGTGGTGCCGCTGTGGAAGAGCTGCCGCCGCGGCGCGTGCCGGCGCCATCGCCGCTGCGCCGGTAATATCCACACCTGCCTCGCGCGCAGTTGGCCGCTGTTGTCGAAGGACGCCCAAGAGGCGGCGCACCTGGAAGTCATGCGCGGCGGCCCGCGCCGCATCCCGCCGCAGACGCGCACCGAATGGATGTTGCGCAGCTCCCCGCCGTCGAATTTCGTGCACTGATGCGGTCGTCCCGCCGCCCGCCGGCGGCGCGCGACGGCCTCAAACCGGCACGTCGCCGACCACGGCGGTGCGCTCCATGCGCCGGCGCGCCGGATAATAGTCGTTGGCGGCATAGTGCTGGGTCGAGCGGTTGTCCCAGAACACGATCGTGCCCGGCGTCCAGCGCAGCCGGAACTGATATTCCGGCACCTGCGCCTGGGCGAACAGGGCGTCGAGGATGGCGCGGCTCTCCGAAGGCTCGAGCCCCTCGATCCGCAGGGTGAATTGCGGATTGACGTAGATGCTCTTGCGTCCCGTCGCCGGGTGCGTGCGCACCACCGGGTGCGACGGGTTCGGGAACATGTCCTCCATCTTGTGCAGCTTGATGCGGTCTTCCGCGGTGTTCTTGAACAGCACGCGGAAGTTCTGAAAGTCGTGCACGGCGCGCAGGCCGTCGATCATCCTGCGGAACGGCTCGCTCAGGCCGTTATAGGCGGCTTCCATATTGGCCCACAGCGTGTCGCCGCCGAGCTCCGGCATGATCTGGCAGCGCAGGATGGTGTATTTGGTCGGATTTTTCCGGAACGTGGTGTCGCTGTGCCAGACGTCGGTCGACAGCACCGGATTGTCCTTGTGATTGTCGAGCACCAGGATTTCCGGAAACTCGCCCTGCGGCCGCATCGGATGCACTTCGAGCTCGCCGAATTTTTGGGAAAAGCGCACGTGCTGCTCGGTGGTCAGATGCTGGTCGCGCAGCACCAGCACCTTGTGCTCGATCAGCGCCGCCTCGAAGGCCTGGAACGTGTCGTCGGCCATCGGCGCCTTGAGGTCGAGGCCCAGGATCTCGGCGCCGAGGCTAGCACCGAGCCGCTGCACCGTGAACGGCGCCGCTGCGGCGGCGGCCTTGTCCGGAGCGACGTTGACGTTCATGGCAATCTCCGTTTCGCGGCAGAACTGCTGCGCTGTCGGCCGAGTATTGGGCAGTTCGCGCCGGCGCGCAATCGAGGCCGGCGGCCGCCGTGCCATGCGAAAGCGGCGGGTGTTTTAGCCCACGTTGAGACGCTCGCGCTCGCCTACGCGACCCTGACGGCGAGCGCGCCGCGATCGTCACGGAATGGGTGTGACATTCACGACGTAGGGCACCGGCTTCTTGGTACCTTGGCTGGCGACGAAAATATTGTGGGCGAAGATGTTCGATTCCACGACCAGAATCCGCGTCTGGCCTCTGGGCACGGTCACGACCGTCGA